>Ga0073934_10000046_pt1 | contig 362394 bp, 349 predicted proteins | sample LarsenN4metaG_FD_76834 | JGI IMG/M metagenome (GOLD analysis project Ga0073934, IMG submission 76834) | Hot spring sediment bacterial and archeal communities from British Columbia, Canada, to study Microbial Dark Matter (Phase II) - Larsen... ...
CAGGGAGGGTCACCCACGTCTTACTCACCCGTTCGCCACTGTACATGCGGTTGCCCGCATTCTCGTTCGACTTGCATGTGTTAGGCGCGCCGCCAGCGTTCGTTCTGAGCCAGGATCAAACTCGCAGAACATTCACAAAACTCTTTCCAACTTTCCAAGGCCCAACACCTTGGAACATGCTCTATTCACATGTCAAAGAACGATCGATTAACACTTACAATCACCAAGCAACTTGGCAGAAGCGGTGGAGGGTTGATTCTAGAGCGTGATCTTTAAAGATGGGGATCTCGGAGGGACTTTAGGCTTTCCGTTCACTGCTACTCAGCGACGGACTTGCACACCATCCACTACACCTGATCTCCTGATTCTCTGGTGTTCCTCATGTCAACACCTCCACCGAACTAGACCAGTGCTCTTTCCCTCTTTGTAGTCGATTATTTAATAACCATGGCCTGAAAACAATCAATGAAATCGAATACTTCAGCGCCGCGATCGCTGCGGGGAGAGGCCCCAGTGGTTGGGGGTCGAACGCAGGGGCCCAACCCGTAGCGTTCCATTGTCGTTAGGGCTCTGCTCCACCGGCCTACCACAAACCGAAATCGAATTCTTTGAACGGGATGTTTTCCCATTGCTCTGATTCCCAGTCGAGAACCTCGATGCTGTCGCACGATCCGACGATGCGGACACCCTTCGGCCGGACCCACTTGTTGGACTTGAGGGATCGGATATACAAGTGGGGGCGACTTTGCACGTAGTCTCTCTCCTTGAAGATTACGAGTACCTGCAGCGCATCAGCATAAGTCATAGCCGTTCTCCATGATCAGGGTAACGTAGCGACCTCTCTTACATGTACATCAGCCACTTGGGCGCCAGAATCAACACCGTGCCGAGTCCAAGCATCACGGCGCCGCTGATCAGTTTCAGCCACCGCCCTTCTCGTTCCTGAAGCCGGCGCTGGCTCAACGTGATGACTCCAATGGTGAGCACGATGACATCGTCGAACATGTAGGCGGCATCGTAGAGACCCAGGTACCCGTAATAGGCCCACCCTTCCAGATGACGCATGGTGAGGATCCGCGTGTACAACGCGGGGAAGCCGGACGTACACAGCAGTTCGACTACCTGGACTAGAACCCCGAGCATCACCACGCCTACCAGGGCCGCCGTCAGGTTCTCGGCGAGCAGGATATCTCGGAGCCTGGCGTACAGGCCTGGCTTCGCCGATTGGGGGATCGCCAGCGTGACTCCTCGCCCCAACGCCCAGAAATCTTTGATGTTGATCGCACCGGCCACGCAGGCAAGTGCGCCGAGCAGCATCTCTGTCATCCGCGATAGGCCGATCAGCAGAAAGACGTTGAGCCAGGCGGCCATGAAGACAAAGTAGGCAACGCCTTCGACGACCACGAACGTGCCGGCAATCAGTGCGAGCTTCCGGCGGTCACGGAGCCCAGCGAGCAGGGAGATCATCAGGACCAGCACCCACATGGAACAGGGGTTGAACCCGTCGAGGACCCCGATGGCGAGGGTGAAAAGCGGAAGTCCTAATTCCTTGACGCTCAAACGCCCGAACCAGCGAGTCTCGATGCTCTCGGCATCGGCAGGAGCGGCAGCAAGCGTGTCGCGAGCCGGCCGGTCCAGCAACTCTTTCAAGCGCGCGCCCGTCGTTTCCGGACTCGCGAAGCCGACGAGCAGCTCGCCTTGCAGGAAGAAAGCCGGCACGCCAAGAGTCCGCACCCCGCGATGGGCGGCGAGGATCTGCAGCCTGACCAGAGCCTCCGGATCCCGGGCGATGTCACGGATGGATACACGGAGTCCGGGGCGCTCCTGTTGTAGTTCATCCAGGAATCGCTTGGCGGCGGCGCAGTGGGGGCAGCCCTCACGGACGAACACCTCGATGTCTGTGGTGGATGCGGCAGGCGGCTCCGCGCCAGTCACCGGAGCAGGCAGGTAGAGGAACAGGAGGACGAGTGCCGGCGGCAGGATCGCCCGCGCAGCCGCCGCACGTCTGCGCCACCCCGGATGGAACACAGTTAGCTGACGGCGCTGAATGGCGCCATCATCCGGATGTAGCTCAGCACGTCCCGGACCTGTTCCTCGGTCAGCCGGTCCCGCCAGCCATGCATGGGGCTGAACAGCACACCCTGGGTGATCGCGACGAGCATTTCCCAATCGCCTTTTGACCTGGACTGCAGGGATTGGAAATCCGCCGGCTTGATGATCAGGTACTGACCGTCCGGTCCATTGCCGTCCAACTTCTCACCGTGACAACGCAGGCAGTGCTGTTGGTAGATCGCCTCACCCTTCTTGGGGTTGCCCAGCAAAGCCTGCGCGCTCACCCACGAGCTGCCGCAGACCACGGCCAGGACGCTGGCGACGAGGAGACGGTTCATGTGCGATCCTCCCTGCTTTCGACACGGATTCTCACGCACGCTCACGAGTTCTTCCGTTTCGTGAACACCAGCACCAGCCCGATGATCCCGACGATCACCGCCAGCAGGGCCATGAGTGTCAACCCATCCATCGCAGGCGCTTACAAGGACGGCTCGTACGGCGCCATCGTCCGGATGTAATCCAGCACGTCCAGGATTTCCTCCTCCGTCAAGCGGCTGCGCCACGCATGCATCGGGCTGTACGCGATGCCGTATCCGATGATCGTCAGCAGCTCGAAGTCGGTCTTGGCACGGGAGCGGGCCGACCGGAAGTTGGCAGGTCGCACCGTGAGGGTCTTCGCCTCGGGGCCGTCGCCCTGGCCGGTGAGACCGTGGCACCGGAAGCAATGCTCATCGTAGAGGGCCTGACCGCGCTGTGGCGTGCTCTGCGGGTCCTGGGCGAGGGCCCAGGAGGCCGCCGCGATGACGGCCAGCACGAACCAGGCGGCGATTCCGCCCAGCACTCGCCGCGGTCTGTTCATCCGGTGACCTCCCTACGATGCCTGCGGTGACTCCTTCACCAACGAACGTAGGTCCCTGAGGATGCGGTCCCAGAGGCGGCGCGCAATGTCCTCGAACGGAATCCGAAACTCGCGCACGTCCTCGTTGGCCAGCGTTGCTTCGCCGGAGGCTTCCCACACGATGGAGCCGGTTCGCGTGTCCCACAACTGCAGGGAGAGCCGCAACATCGAGATGCGCGTCTGGAAGACACGCAGGCCGAAAAACGAGAACCGTCCGGCCATGCTCTGGTCAAAGGACGCCATGCTGGGCTGGAAGGCATAGCTTGCACCGACGGCCTGGCCGACACGTTGTAAGTAAGCGTGATCGAGGATTCCGCTCTGAACGTAGGCCGCCACCATGTCCGTGTATTCCTTCGCGAGTCCCGCCCGGTTGATCCGACTCAGAGCTTCGTACGCCGGAATGACCTGGAGCGGGACCTCGTTCTGTGACAGCGCCAACGACAAGGATCGCGAAACTTGCTGGCTGTACCCCTCCAGCCCGAACCCCACGACGGCACTCAGGATGGCGGCCGGCTCGCGCCGCAGAAGTGAGGGATCGAAGCTGGGCGCTTTGAACACCAGGGAGGTCTCGTCCCCCCACTGGTGAGCGGACCGACGCAGCCGGAAATCGACATCGTGATTGTGATCGCTGCCAACCAGGCCGCGCTCGACAGCACGCTGCGCTCGAAGGCCGCGGCGTCGCTGGCTCGCTGGTAGTGAAACCTATTCGGGTCGTCATGTCTTCTGGCCCCCTCGATGCGGCAGTCCTGCATGATCAGGCGGCAGCCAGAAGGCGGTGAGTGGAGATCGCCTTCAGCGTTTTCATCACATCGGCGTACGAGAGATCGGGCACTTTCTTGCCGACAGCTTCCTCGGCGCGCAGGATCAGGTCGTTCATGGAGAGGATGCCGACGAGAAACCCGTCGCCGTTGACCACCGGCAACCGCCGGAGCCGTTCGTGCGCCATTTTTGCCAGCGCGTCGTGGAGGTGGTCGCTGGGCGAGCAGGCTACAAGACGGCCGGAACTGGTCTCCCATACCGAGACCTGGGACGGCGGCCGGTTCTTAGTCGCGGCCGACATACAAATGTCGCGATCAGTGATCATGCCGATGACCCGTCCGTCGGAGTCGACCACGGGGAGGGCGCCGCAATCGCTGTCCCAGAGCTTGGCGGCGGCCTCGGCCAGGTTATTGTCCGGGGAGCAGTACTGCACGGGGCTGGTCATGATGTCCTTGACTTTCATGGTGGGCCTCCTCTTGTGCCTGCGATCTGCCGAGCGCTCTCTCACCGCGCCCACGTGACGCGGATGAACTTCTGCTCCTTGGCATAGTGAATGGTCAGTGTCCCTTGATGGGCGTGATGCAGCGCTTCGCCGATCCGCTGGGGCAGGTGCGCATCGGTCGTGGAGATCTCAATCGCACCCTTTTTCTCGTCCACACTCATGATCCGCGAGAGCGGATGCTCATCTCGCTCGGCCTTCTCCTCGTTCCGCGCCAGGTTCAGGAGTTCCTCCTTGTGCTCGGCGAGGTAAGGACCTTTCAACGTCAGCAGGCCGCCCGGATACTTGTCATTGATGCGGTGGCAGGCCGGACACAGCGACTTGTGCGCATCGCGCGGAGCGGCCGTCCATGTCCAGCGACCCTTGTGATACACCGCGCCACACTGCGGACACGCAGTAGGTTCCGGGAGCTTGCCTTTCATCTTGTAGGTGTCATGTCGGGCCTCCTGAACGAGCCGGTCATGCCGAGCTCCGAGTCCAGCCGGGTTCTTTCTGTGTCCTGCCATGGCGTTGCCTCCTCCGGAGCGGTTGGCCCGCACAGGCCTCAGGCGTGCGCGGGATGTTTCCTTGGCGAAAAAGCCGCTGCTGCTGCCGTGAGATGCCGGACGACTTCCTCGTCCGAGACCTGATGAAAGTCCTCGTAGAAGTTACCGACCGCGAAAAAGAGTTCAGGCGCATGCAACACAATCAGGTCATCCACCGCCGATCGCAGGGTGCGCAGGGTATCCTGTGGGCCGACGGGAATGGCTGCCACCAGTCGTGGGACGCCCAACGCTCGTAGCGCGTGGACCGAGGCGAAGCATGTTGCACCGGTTGCGATCCCGTCGTCAACCAGTAAAATCGTCCTCTCAGTCAAGGCCGGAAGTAGGCGTCCTCCGCGGTACAGGGCCTGGCGCCGCGCAATCTCCTCTCGCTGCTCACGGACCGTGTGTTCGAGATAGCGCGGGGACAACTGGCGCTCATCAAGGAACTCACGGGCTGTCGGATTGAGGTGCACGAAGCCGGTCTCCGCAACCGCACCGATGGCGAACTCCGGGTCGCCGGGCGCGCCCAGCTTCCGCGTGATGAAGACGTCCAACGGCACCCGCAGCGCAGTACTGATGGGATAGGCGACTAGGACACCCCCGCGCGGCAGCGCGAGAATCAGCGCGGTCGGATCATCCCGATACACGGCCAGTCGCTCTGCCAGTTGCCGGCCCGCCTCTGTGCGATCTTTAAACATGGCCCGCTCAACCCACCTTCACCTCGATACTCTTCGGCTTGGCCTTCACGGACTTTGGCAAATGGACCTTCAATAGTCCGTCTTTGAACTCGGCGGCCACCTTTTCCGCGTCGGCATCTTCAGGCAACGTGAAGCTGCGGGCGAACCGTCCATATGATCTTTCCACGCGGTGGTACTTCCGTCCTTCTGCCTTCGGGATGTTCCGCTCGCCGGAAATCGTGAGGACGTCATCTTGGACCGTGACCTTCACGTCCTCCTTCCGGACCTCCGGTACCTCCGCTTTGATGAGGTACTCCTCCGCGTCCTCCGAGATGTCCACCAGCGGCGCCCATTCCGCGACCGAGATGGCTTCCTCCTTGCCCGCATCCCGACGAAGCGGCGCGCGACCGAACAGGGTATTGAGACGTTGCTGCAACTCATCCAGTTCCTTGAATGGATCCCAGCGTGGCGTCAGGTTCATCGCAACCTCCCTCCTCGTTGGCCCAAGGCCTGGGCTTATCAGGCGCAACCCGGACGAACTGGCCCTTTTTCATGCAAGGCTGCGGCATCGGGTTCTGGGCGCACCGGGAGATGTGCACGCCGAACCCGCCTTCGGCGATGTGCCAGAATCAGCGGGTCCACCAACTCCCCGCAGGCTACGCATCGCCGAGCCTCCCCGTTCAGACCCTCCAGGTGCTCAGGGACCATGATGCCCCCGCAGCGGCCGCACCGATCGGTCATGCCGAGGGTCTCCGGTGCGAGTGGCTGCTTGAGGCCTAGTGGCGAGTGTCCCTTGGTCATAAGAGCCTCCATATTCCGGGATTGTAGCTATACAAGCGCTCGGTAGTGCAGAGGAAATGCCAGAGTTGGGCCTATCCAAGACCCGCGAAGGCGGCCTAAGAACGATGGGTTCGATGGTGCGCGGTGCCCATTTCGTGAAACCCCCTCAGGGGTGGGGCATTTCAGCCCAATAACCCCGCCGATTTCTGTCGCCAAATACCCCAGCCGCATGTCTAGGCCTCCTCGGGCTGTAAGAATTGGACTCGTCGGCTTCGCACCTCCATTGACCCTTTGGAGCAGATGATTATTTGTTCGCTGGGAGGTGGTGTTAAGCCATGAGAGGTCGGCTTCCTGTGAGTGGTGACCCGTCCTCGTGCTGCCAGTGGCAAAAGACCATCGTCCCTGTGCCCGTTGCGGAATCGAGTTCGATGGTACGCGCCTCCAGCTCGGTGCCAGTAGGCACGGCCGTTTGATGCGAGCCCGAAGACCGGCGGCGCGGGACGACCTGAGAGCAGTCTTGAGGATTGTCCGGCTCGATTCCGGCTAGTCGGCAGGCCCGATGTTCACGCGAGGACGGGCCGATTTTTTTGCGCGTTTCATGCGGCGGTTCGTACAAGGCCCTGGCTGGTTCGCCCAGCCAGGGCCTTGGTGTGTTAGCTACTGCCCTTCTTACCCGGTCCGGACCAGGGCGTCGGGTCAACCAAAAGCACGCCGAGAGGATGCGCGCCGAAGCCCGTCCCGCGATGTCGCTCAGGACGGGTCGAAGTTCTGTCGAGACCCGAGCGGCGGGCTGTTCCTGGCTTCTTCAGGAAAAGCCAGGGTTAAGCCGGTCGGGGTGTGTCCGTGAAGGTGGAACCGATCCGGTCGCCCACGAAGTGGGTGACGGTGATCACGAGCAGCGCGATCACCATGTGTTCAAGGATGACGACCCACGGCCCAACACCCTGCAGCCGGGCCAGGAAGTAGTTGAACACGACGAGCAACGCCAAGCCCCACCCCACGCTGGCGACGATGGCTTGGGGGAAGGGCCAGAGAAGAATAGGCGCGACGAAGGTCGCCGCGACGAGGAACTTCGCGACAAAGGTCGCCAACATAGACTCCCAGATCTCTCGAGGGCTATGGCGGTTCTCGGATTCCTCCGAGACGTGGATGCCGAGGGCATCCAAAAAGGCGTCTGCGATCGCGATGGTGAGAATGCCGCCGATAACAATCGGCTTGGAGTGGGTCCCGGAGTGGAGACCGACGATCAGGCCGAGGGTGGTGATGATGCCCGAGGTCAGGCCGAAGCTGACGCCGGTCTTGAAAGACTCGCGCATATTCAGCGGGGTACTTGGTGCTCCGACAGATAAGCGATACAGCCGGCCAGGCTGGCGAGATGGGGATAATCGGTCTCGGGGATGTCGACCCCCAAGGCTGTGTGGAGGGCGATGACAAAGTTGAGGAAGTCCATTGAGTCGATGTCCAGCTGATCGCGAAAATTGACGTCCGGCTTGAGTTGCGACAAGTCCGCCTCCGGTGCGACCTCGCCGAGGATTCTCAGCACCGTCTCCCTGATCTCTTGCTTCGTTCTTGCCATGCCGACTCAGAGCCGTAGTCCGCCCCGACTCAGAAGAGCGGATGCGGCGCGGTGCCGAATGCGGGCTTTCGTTTCCTTGGACATGGCCCACACAATCCCCGCGCACGTGACTTCGGCCCGCGCCTTCATCATAATCTCTCCGGCCTCTGCAAGAGGCGCTCGACGGCCGCGAGGAACAGGCCGCCCCGATGGCCGTCGCTCACGCGATGGTCCGCCGAGAGACTCGCCGTGATCACGGGTCTGACGACGATTTGGCTGTCGACGACCCAGGGCCGTTCCACGAGCTTCCCAAAGCCCACGAGCGCTACTTGCGGAGGATAAATCACGCCGAGGACGGATTCCACACCCTGTTCGCCGAGACTCGTCACGGTGATCGTGGGATCGGATAACTCTGAGCTGCGCAGGGTGCCGGACCGGGCCCGGTTCACGAGATCCCTGAAGTTCCGCATCAGGTCGGTCAGGCTCTGCCGGTCGGCGTCGTGCAACGCCGGGGCGATCAGTCCGCCTTGGCGCAAGGAAACGGCCACGCCGACGTGAACCATCGGGCTCCGGACGGCGCGCCCCTCGACCCAGAGGGAATTCAGTTCCGGAACCTCGCGCAGTGCCAGGGCGACGGCCTTGATCAACAACACACCGTAAAGCAGGCGTTCGGTGACGGGCCGGCGGGCGTTTTCCTCCTTCAGCCAGGCCAGGGCTCGGTTCATGTCGATGGTCGTGCTGAGATAATAGTGAGGAATCTCGCGCTTGGAGCGCGCCATTGCGGCGGCAATGGCTTGCCGCAAGCGAGCTTGGCGGTCGGCTGCTTCGCCTCTCGCCTCGGGCCTCTCACCGCGAGCCTGGGCTGCGAGCTCGACATCCTGGAGGGTCACGGCCCCCTCGGGCCCGGTCCCCCGGATCGTGAGCAGCTCGACACCCAATTCCCGTGCGCGCTGTCGGGCGGCGGGTGAAATGCGGAGCCGGCCCGGTACGGCCGGCGCTGCAGGGCTAGCCGCTTCGCCTTCCTCCCGGATGATGGCGAGCACCGTGCCGACCGGCACTTTTGCTCCGGGCTGAACCAGGATCTGTTCCAGCGTCCCGGCGGTGAAGACTTCCACTTCGATGGTGGCTTTGTCGGTATCCACTTCGGCGATGATCTCACCGCGCGCGACCCGTTCACCCGGCTTCTTCTTCCAGGCGACGAGCGTGCCCGCTGTCATGTCCGCGCCCAGGGTGGGCATTCTGAATTCAGCCATGGCTTGAAGATAAGTTCGTCAGTAGGTCATCGGATCATTGGCTCAGTGAGCCGTGATCGGAGCAACTGAAGCATTGAGCAACTGAACAAATGGTCAACTCCGTCCGAGGAGGTTCTTCGTCGCTTGGACGATGCCCTCTACGCTGGGCAACGCGGCGTCTTCCAGATGCTTCGGGTAGGGCAGCGGCACCTCGGCGCTGCAGACGCGCCCGACGGGCGCATCCAGGTCGAAGAAGGCGCCTTCCATGATCCGGGCACTGACTTCCGCCGCGAAGCTGCCGGTTTGCCACGCCTCGTCCACCACGACCGCGCGATGCGTCTTCTTCACGGACGCCAGGATGGTGGCGGTGTCCAGGGGTCGCAAGACCCGCAGGTCCACGACCTCGGCCTCGATGCCCTGAACGCTGAGCTGATCAGCGGCCTGCAATACCTTCCACAGGCAGCCGCCGAACGTGATGAGGGACACGTCCCGCCCAGGTCGCCGGACTGCCGCCTGGCGAATCTCCACGGCCCCGGCCCGTTCGTCCAGCTCACCCTCCATCGGATAGAGATACGCGTGCTCGAAGATGAAGACCGGGTCGGGCTCGCGGAGCGCGGACAGGAGCATCCCTTTTGCGTCCGTGACCGTCGCCGGTGTCAGTACCGTGATCCCCGGAATGTGCGCGTACCAGCCCTCGAGACTGTGGGAGTGCTGCGCGGCCACCTGCCGGCCCCCGCCGGTGGCCATGCGCACGACCAGGGGCACGCTGAACTGCCCGCCGGACATGTGGCGAATGGTCGCCGCATTGTTCAGGATCTGGTCCAGCGCCAGCAAGCTGAAATTGACGGTCATGACCTCGACGATAGGCCGCATCCCGCCCAAGGCTGCCCCGATGCCGGCGCCGACGAACGTGGACTCGGACAACGGCGTGTCGCGGATGCGCTCCGGGCCAAAATCGTCCAGGAAGCCCTTGCTGCAGGCATAGGTGCCGCCATACTTCCCTACGTCTTCCCCCATGAGGAACACCCGCTCATCGTTCAATAATGCCTCCCTGAGCCCCGCTCGAACAGCCTCTCTATAGGTCGTCTTCATATTGAAAGCTTTAGGCTAGGGGCTATAGGTATGAAGCGCGACGCTTTCCCCTGTGTGAACCCAAAACCTATCGCCATATCGCCTATGGCCTCTCGCCTGCCGCGTTTCGTGGCGTATACACGTCCTTCGCCAATTCTTCGACCGATTCCCATGGGCTGGCTTCCGCGAAGGCGACCGCCGCTTCGATCTCCGCGGAAATCTCGGCCTCGATCGTGTCCAGGTCCTCGTGCGTGAGACACTTCCATTCGCGGAGCAGGCCGATGAACGTGGTGATCGGATCGCGCTCTTTCCATAACTCCACTTCTTCCTTGGTGCGATACAGTTCAGGGTCGTACATGGAATGGGCTCGGAACCGGTAGGTGCGGTACTCGAGCAGGTAAGGGCCGTTGCCCTGTCGCACGAAGTCGGTGGCCCGTCGCGTCGCATCTTCCACCGCGAGGACGTCCATGCCGTCCACGGCTTCACCAGGGACGCCCTGGCCTTTCGCTTTCAGGGTGATGTCGGCCTGCGCCTGATGCCGGGCCAGCGCCGTGCCCATCGCGTAGAGGTTGTTCTCGCACAGGAACAGCACCGGCAGTTTCCAGAGCGCCGCCAGGTTCAGCGATTCGTGGAACTCGCCCTCGGCCACGGCGCCGTCGCCGAAGAAGCACGCGGTTACCCGCCGGCGGTTCTGCATCCTGTCCGCCAGCGCGAGGCCGACAGCGACCGGCAGGCCGCCGCCCACGATCGCCAGGCCGCCGTAGAACCGGCGCGCGGCATCGAAGAAGTGCATCGAGCCGCCCCGGCCCCGCGAGCAGCCGGTGGCCTTGCCGTAGAGTTCCGCCATCAGCGACGTGGCCGGGGTTCCGCGCACGAGCGAGTGCCCGTGCTCCCGGTAGGTGGCCACGATGGCGTCGTCCTGAGTCAAGGCCTGGAGGGCCCCGACGGCGACCGCCTCCTCGCCGATATAGAGATGGAGGAAGCCGCGGATCCTGCCCGCGCTGTACAGTTCCACGCACTTCTCCTCGAACCGCCGGATGCGGAGCATCTCTTTCAGGAGGTGCAGCGCGTATTGTCGGTCAACAGGGTGCGTCATGCGATGCGGGCGTCACTCGTAGGATAACGGGAATCGTCACCGTCAGGATCCTGCATGATCCTAGCGAGTGACAAATGACCAATGACGAGCTACGCTCCTGTCTCCAATGTTGAGATATCCCCCTCCGGCAATCCCAGTTCTCTTGCCTTGAGCAGGCGCCGCATGATCTTGCCGCTGCGCGTCCTGGGCAGCGACGGCAGGAAGGCGATCTCCTTTGGCGCGATCACGGCGCCGAGCCGTGACCGGGCAAAGCCCAGCAACTCGCGCTTGAGCTGCTCGCTCGGCTCATACCCGTCCTTGATGGAGACGAAGGCCTTCACGATCTCCATGGCGACCGGGTCCGGCTTTCCGATGACGCCGGCTTCCGCCACCGCCTTGTGCTCCAGGAGGACGCTCTCTACCTCGAACGGACCGATGAGGTGCCCCGAGGTTTTGATCACATCGTCGGCACGTCCGACGAACCAGTAGTAGCCGTCCTTGTCCCGCTTGGCCAGGTCCCCCGTGAGGTACCAGCCGCCGGCAAAGCACTTCCGGTACCGCTCAGGCTCGTTCCAGTACCCACGAAACATCGAGGGCCAGCCCGGACGCAGCGCCAACTCACCCTGCGCGCCGGGCTCCTCGATGACGTGGACGCCACCCGTCTCGGTCTTGCTCACGATCGCCGCCTCGATCCCGGGGAGCGGCTTGCCCATCGAGCCGGGCCGCACCTCCATAGCGGCGAAGTTCGCGATCATAATGCCGCCGGTCTCCGTTTGCCACCAGTTATCGTGGAACGGACGCCCGAAAGCCTGCTGGCCCCACACGACAGCCTCGGGATTCAGCGGCTCGCCGACGCTCGCGAGGAAACGCAGCGCTCGCAGGTCGTACTTTCGCACGGGCTCCAGGCCCGTCTTCATCAACATGCGGATCGCCGTGGGCGCCGTGTACCACACCGTGACGCGCTGATCCTGCAAGAGACGGTACCATCGCTCCACGTCGAACTCCGCCTCGTCCACGATCATCGTGACGCCGTTCGTGAGCGGTGCGATGATCCCGTAGGAGGTGCCGGTCACCCAACCCGGGTCCGCCGTGCACCAGAACACGTCCTCGGGATGCAGGTCGAGCGCGAGTGTGCCGGTCATGTGATGGGCGATCACGGCCTCGTGCACGTGGATCGCGCCCTTGGGAGTGCCGGTCGTTCCGCTGGTGAAATGCAGCAGCGCCGGATCTTCGGGATCGGTCGGCGCGATGGCAAGTCGCTCATCGGCCTGCTCCAGGAGCCTTCGGTAATCGTGAGTGCCGGGGACGTTCGTCGGCCGCTGATCCTCACCGACGAGGATGACGTGCTCGAGGTGGGGCAGGGCGGTACGAAGCTCCGCGACCTTCCGGTGATACAGCGTCTCCGTAGTGAGCAAGACCTTTGCCTGTCCGATGGCCATGCGGGCGCGGATGGGCTCAGGGCCGAAGGCGGAGAACAGCGGACAGAAGACGCTCCGGTTCTTGAAGGTGCCGAGGGCGGACACGTAGAGCTCGGGAATCCGACCGGCCAGTGCGTACACGCGATCGCCAGGACCTACGCCGAGCCCGCGCAGCGCGTTCGCGAATCGGTTGCTCAGGCGCAGAAGGTCCGCATACGTGTAGTCGCGCACCTCGTCGTTCTTGCCGACCCACCGGATGGCCAGGTGGTCGGCACGGGAGCCCGCTGCGTGCCGGTCCACCGCCTCGTGCGCGATGTTCAGCCCGTTGCCGCCCGGCAGGCCGTCAAGCTGTAACCGGGCATCCGCCCAACTGAAGCGAGCGCACGCCTGCGCATAGTCGAGCAGATTCGGAGCGAGCGTCACGTCCCACGGTGATTTGCGGATGGGTTCGAAGAGCATACCGTATCTTTACGATTTCGCGGAGGAAACTGCAAGGGATGGACCGATGGCGGTCTTTGGACTTCGCTGCCGGCGCCGTGGTACAGTGCGCCCCGCGTACCCGGAGCTGTCACGCCGGTGCGCAGAGTCCGGCACGGAGCGAATCCATTATGGCCAGGGCCGATCAGGAGCAGCGAGTATGACAGTCTTCCAGCGAAGCGTTCTGCCTCTCATTGTCCTCTCGACCGTCATGAGCCTGGCCGCATGCGCGGCACTGGTCGCGCCGGAACAACCGCCGGTCATCCCCATCGTGATCCCGGACATCAAAACGGTGGCCGGCAAATGGGAAGGGGTGGTCATCCGTGAGCCCTTCCAGCGGGATTGGGCGGAACTCACCATCTATGAGGATGGACGCTTCGAGTACGTCAGCCACCGGAACTATCTGGGCATCGCCAAGGGCGGCGGCGTGCTCAAGCTGACCGATGGGAAGCTCACCTCGGAGACGGAGCGGGGCCAGGCCACCTATATCCTGGTTGCGCGGAGTGGCCGCCACGTGTTGATGGTGGATGCCCTGTCGAAGCAAGGGCTCCGCTATACGGCCGAGCTGACCCGGGTCGAGTAGCACCCTCAAGGCTTCGCGGAGCCCGCGTATGGTTCCTTGATCACGATTTTCAGTAATTGTCCCGCCTTCAAGGCCGCGCTGGAGTCGACGGCGTTGGCGACCGCGACGTGCTTGGCCTTCCAGGCGCTGCCGGTTCGCGTCACCAGGTCATCCAGACTCTCGCCCTCGCGCGCCGTGACCACCCGCAACCGAGCGATCTGGATCTTGTCCCGCTCGCTCGCGCGTAGCGGCGCGAAGCTCTTGACCACGGACGCGAACGTGGGCTCGTAGCGCTTGTACTCCCGCACAGGACACAGGCCGGCCACGAGGTAGATCTGGTGCTGGAAGCCGATCCAGGTCATCTCCATGGTGCCGCGGCCTTGTTTCGTGTCCACGTCCATCAGCAGGCGCGCGGCGGGAAGGTCGCCGACCTTGAACGACTCGACTTTGTCCGCGAGCTTGGTTTCCGACTTTTTCTCCAGGTCGCGCACGGCCTCCATCGGATCATCCCCCTCGCGAACGATGGTCACGAGGACAACGCCGGCCCCGTCTTGCTCGCTGGCCGACACAGCCTGCCGCGAGTTTGTGCCCTCCCATCCCCGGGGGAACTGGAGCTGGAAGCCAAGGTCCGGCTGGACAAACAGGTCGTCCACAAACACGCCCTCGGCGGGGTTGGGGCCGACAATCAGGCCGTCGAGCTTGGCAAGAAAGTCGGCCGGCGTCGCCGCGATCGGCGGGTGCGGCGTGCCGTGCTGCTCCTTCGCGAGGGCAGTCGTCTTCTCCACCCGCTCCAGCGTCTTGGGGTGCGAGTCGAAGAAGCTGGCCTTGCGCGGGCCCCCGAACAGCAGCTCCTCCTCGCGTTCGAGTTGGTGGAGGGCCTTCGACAAGCCTGCGGGGTCATAGCCGGAATCGGCAGCCAGCTTCACCCCGATCTTGTCGGCATCACGTTCCTGGTCGCGGCTGTAAGGCTGGATGATCAGACCCCCGGCCAACATCGGAATCGCGCCCAGGGCTTGCCCGAGCCTCGGGCTGACGATGCTGGTGACCCCACCCACGATGCCGCCGACGATGGCGAAGGGCGCGGCCGGCGAAATACGACGGACTGAATGCCGCGCCGCAACGTGGCCGATCTCATGCCCGATCACGCCGGCGAGCTCGGCCTCTGAATTCAGAATCGGCAGGATGCCGCGCGAGACATAGATATAGCCGCCGGGAAGGGCAAAGGCGTTCGGCTCCTGCATCTCCACCACGTGGAATTCGTACGGAACGTCTTTCCGCGGGGACTGCTCCGCCAGGCGCTGACCGATCGCCTGGACATACGCGGTCAGCTTGGGGTCATCCGTGAGCCCCATGGCCTGGGCGACTTGCTCGGCGGCTTCCTTGCCGAGCGTCTTCTCGGTCTCCGTCGAGACCACCGTGGCGATCGGGAGTCCCGTGGCCGGGTTTATCGCACACCCCTCGAGCAGGGGACTGCCGAGGAACAATCCGCTTACGAGCGCCACGGTAAGGTGGCGGTGGGGCGCCCAACGGGCTTTGGTCATCATACGAATCCTTTCTGGCCTAAAGTCCCTCCACACGAACGCGACACTCTACGCACGTTCCCCCAATCAGGTCAACCCGCCGCCGTGCCCCCGCGCGCGGCAGCCGGAGGTGCACCCGCAGGCGGGTGGATTGGCAGCGGGGTGCCGACTCGTCTACAATGAGCGGGGACCGGCTCCCTTCGACCCCTCGATCCGACTCGGGGTGGTGAGCTTGTCGAACCACGTGCTCAGGGCAGGCCCGCCCTGAGCCTGTCGAGGGGTGCCTGTCCCCTGCTCGCCAACACCACGATGAGGAGTGCCAAACCATGATCGCAACCATTCACGAGCGTCTCGGCGACAAAGCGGAGTACCTGCTCAACTTCAAGTCTCCGAAAATTCCCCAGGAGCGCCTGCATCTGCCCGGGCCGGATTTCGTGGATCGCATCTTTGCGCAGTCCGATCGGAACAACCGCGTGCTGGCCAATCTGGAACGGCTCTTCCGCAGCGGGCGCCTGGCCGGCACCGGCTACCTGTCGATCCTTCCGGTGGATCAGGGGATCGAGCACTCCGGTGGCGCCAGCTTCGCCAAGAACCCCGACTACTTCGATCCGGAGCATATCGTCCGTCTGGCGCTCGAGGGCGGGTGCAACGCGGTGGCCTCGACGTTCGGGGTGCTGGGCGCGGTGGCGCGGAAGTATGCGCACAGGATTCCCTTCATCGTGAAAATCAATCACAACGAGCTGCTCACCTATCCGAACAAGTTCGATCAGATTCTGTTCGGCACGGTCAAAGAGGCAGCCGACATGGGCGCCAGCGCAGTGGGCGCGACCATCTATTTCGGATCCCAGGAAAGCGGGCGGCAGATCGTGGAAATCAGCCAGGTGTTCGCCCAGGCGCATGACCTGGGGCTGGCCACCGTACTGTGGTGCTACCTGCGCAACAGCGAGTTCAAAAAGGACAAGGACTATCACGTCTCGGCCGATTTGACCGGTCAGGCCAACCATCTCGGGGTCACGATCCAGGCCGACATCATCAAGCAGAAACTGGCCGAGAACAACGCCGGGTTCAAGGCGATGAACGCAGCCGGTGTCTCGTTCGGGAAGTTTGACGAGCGCATCTACACGGAGCTGACCAGCGAGCACCCCATCGATCTGTGCCGGTACCAGGTCGCGAACTGCTACATGGGGCGAGCGGGCCTGATCAACAGCGGCGGGGCGTCGGGCAAGAACGATCTGCACGAGGCGGTGGTTACGGCCGTCATCAACAAGCGCGCCGGCGGCATGGGGCTGATCTCAGGGCGCAAGGCCTTTCAGCGTCCGCTGAAGGACGGAATCGAGCTGCTGCATGCCATCCAGGACGTCTATCTCTGCAAGGAGATCACGGTCGCATAATCATTGCGAGTCCCAGCCTGATCCACAGCGTATCCCGGTGCGCCGATCGGCGCACCGGCTGCACAGACCTGGCCGGGTTTGCTATCCTTCGGGCCCCCGCGAAGCCCATCCAGATCCAGCGCGGCTCTGTTGCCCATCTCTTTCGCGATGAAGAAGGAGAAATGTATGCGCGTGATTCTGTTGGGTCCCCCCGGGGCTGGGAAGGGGACACAGGCGCAGTTTCTTACCGAACGGCTGGGTATCCCTCAGATTTCGACGGGCGACATGCTCCGGGCTGCCGTCAAGGCAGGGACGCCGTTGGGCCGGGAGGCCAAGCAGGTCATGGACGCCGGCAAGCTGGTCTCCGACGACCTGATCATCAACCTCGTCAAGGAACGGCTGGCGCAACCCGATTGTGCCAAAGGATGCCTTTTCGATGGGTTCCCGCGGACGATTGCCCAAGCCGACGCGTTGAAGGGTGCAGGCGTCACGATCGACTGCGTGGTCGAGATTCAGGTTCCCGACGAGGAGATCATCAAGCGCATGAGCGGGCGGCGGGTTCATCCCGGCTCGGGCCGCGCCTATCACGTGATCTTCAATCCGCCTCAAGTGGCCGGCAAGGACGATATCACCGGCGAGGACCTGATCCAGCGCGACGACGACAGAGAAGAAACGGTCCGGAAACGGCTGCAGGTCTATCACGATCAGACAAAGCCGCTGGTTGACTATTACCAACGAATGGCTGCCAGCGGTCGCTCGGCGCCCAGGTACGTGACGGTGTCGGGTTTGGGCAGCGTGGAGGAGGTGCGGGATCGGTTACTGGCTGCCCTGCGCTGACCTCGCGTGTCTCGACGCAGCCGCCACCGTTTCCCTTCCTTCGCAGAAGACCGCGAGTGCCTGCCCCCCGCTGGAAAAGGAGCGAGCCATGATCCCGCAATTCCACTCGAGGATCCTCGTGAGGTCCTTGATGGCCCTAGGGCTCCTTGCCATGACGCCGGTCGTGTCGGCGGATGCGACGCAAGATACCGCGGTGAGCGAAGATCGGCGGACATTCTCATTGCACGGGGCGCCGGTCCTCGAGGCCGAACACGATGGCTTTCTGTCCATTCATGACGTGAAGCTGTCGCCGACTGGCGACTATCTGCTGGTGATCGTGTGCGGGTACGAGTGCACCGACAACCTCGGCTTTCTGATCAGGACCACCGATGGAGAGAAACGTCCCGTGACGGCGCCGTGGGATTTCATCCTGCAGTCGAAAGCCGAATGGTCGGCCGACGGACAGACGCTGTTCTATTACCGTATCAATTCAACCGGCGCCGATCCGCCGCGCAACGCACCGCCGAGAGGCTGGGTGCAGGTGGATGTGAAAACGGGACGCAAGTCCCCCGGCTTGGAGCGGACGCTCAAGCCCGCGGCCCCCTACGCCGTCTTTCATCCCTCTGGCCGCGCCCCGCTGACCGTTCACGCCGAGCCGGACCAGAAATCCAGGATCGTCGGCAGCCTGCCGGCATATGCCCGCGAGATCGTGGTCACCGGTGAAGCGACCAGAGTGGGCAAGGAGATCTGGGTGCCGATCCGCTTTCAGGCGATCATGGGGTGGGTGAACCAGGACTACCTGTACGAAGATGCGCCGCCGGCCGCGCTGATGAAACGGTGATCCAGAAGGTGTGCTGATGCAGCAGAGGGGGTTTAAGGCGGATAACGTGCACCCAGTTTCTCTGCTTATCTGTCTGTGGGTAACCGTGGCGGTGTTCGGGTGTGCTTAGGTACCGCCTCCCGGTGAGCCTCCTGGTGCAGCGGTGGCGATCACGGATGTTGCGATGGTGGTGGGAACCTGGAAGGGCACCGTGTACAAGATGCCCGACATGGAGGCGCAAGGATCGGTGCGGCTGAGCGTGCATGAGAACGCCACCTACACGTTCGTGGACAGTACGGTGTCCGGGTTCCGATTGGGGGCCGGGACGCTCACTGTTCAGGACGGCCGGCTCATCGAGGATGCTGAATCGAGCCGGCTCACCATGGCCCTCTACGAACGTGATGCGCGACGCATCCTGGTCGTGGAGGGTGTGGGGAAAGCCGGCATCCCGTTTTACGCGGAATTCACGCCGCATTGACAGATGCACGGCCCCCGACCTCATCCTTTGCATATTGCGGAAGGATGCGGTAAGAGATTGCGCCTCGCGCCCGGCGCCTCTTTATTCGTAGCGCCACGGGCCATGGCGGATAGGCAGCTCTATTGCACAACCGAACAAGGAGGTGTTGCGATGCACGTTAACCGATTACTCGGCCTGTGGATCTGTGGAGTCATCCTGGCGGCTGCCGGCTGCGCGCACTATTACAAAGTCAATGACCCGGTGGGGGAGCAAGGTGTACTACACGAGCGGCATTGAGACAACGAAGTCCGGAGCGATCAAGATTAAGGATGAGAAAACTGGCAGCGTCGTGACGTTGCAGTCATCGGAAGTGAAAGAGATCTCTCAAGAGGAGTTCAACGCCGCCGTCAAGAGCGAGCCGAAGACGCCGTGAGCAGTGTGGGCCGTTGCGGCGCGTGCGTTGAGGCAAGGGTGTGATCGTGCTAGAGTAGACCTTGGGGAACATGCGGCGTGATCGGACGAGAGGGCGAGCAAAGGTCGACAACTCGGGGTTTGCCCCGGACCCGGTGATCGAGGCCTACAAGCGGGACATCGATCGGACTTTGCTTCGCGAAAACCTGAGGCTGACCGTGGAAGAGCGGTTCCTCAAGCTTCAGGATCTCCAACGATTCGCGGCTGAACTCCGACGGGCGGGCCGCCTGGCCGTTCAATGACTGACTTCGCCTCCCTGATCCGGACCCTGTCCCAGAACCAGGTTGAATTTATTCTCGTGGCGGCGCAGCGGCCACGGCGCATGGCTCTGCGCGGCTGACCGAGGATCTCGGCATCGTCTATCGCCGTACCCCGGGCAACATTTCCAGACTGGTCGCCTGCCTGACCCCGCACAAGCCCTACCTGCGCGGCGCGCCCCCGAGGCTTCCATTCCGTTTCGATGCCGACACGATCACCCGCGGTCTGAATATCACATTGGTCACGGATCTCGGCGCACTCGATCTGCTCGGCGAGATTACAGGTGGGGGACGGTATGCGGACCTCCTGGAGGATACCCCTGTCCTCAACCTGTTCGGCACCTCCTGCCGGTGCCTATCCTTGCGGCGTCTGATCGAGGGCAAACGGGCCGCTGGTCGTCCAAGAGACTTGACGGCGCTGAGCCGACATCTCCCTCGCGGGCCTAACTCTCCAATTCTTTTAGCCGGGCCCGGGCCTTTTCTCGGCGCTCGTGGGTGTCGGGGGTGTCGGATTCCAGCGAGAGATAGCGCCGGTACGCCTGTGCGGCTTCAGTCTTATTGCCTTTCTGCCGCAAGACCTCACCCAGCGCATAATGGGCGTCTGCATAATCGTCCTTGAGGCTGACGAGGGTGCGGAACTGCTGCGCTGCGCTGTCGATGTCGCCCTTCGTCTGCAGTGCGACCCCGAGGTTGTAGTGCGCCTTCACGTGGTCCGGATGGGCATTGACCAGTTCGCGATATGCTGCGATCGCGCCGTCAAGGTCGCCGGACGTTTGGAGGGAATTGCCCAGATTGTTGTGCGCTCGAACGTGGTCGGGCTGGAGGCCGATCACGATACGATATTGGACGATGGCTCCCGGGTGGTCGCCTTTGGTCTGGAGCGCGAGGCCGAGGTTGTTGTGGGCGTTCACGTTGTCGGGCTGGAGCCGGATGGCCTCGCGGTATTCGGCGATGGCGCCATCGAGATCACCCTTGGCCTTGAGCGCGATGGCAAGATTGTAGTGCACGCCCGCATGGTCCGGTTTGAGCTTGAGCGGCTCGCGATAGGCAGCGACCGCTGCGTCCGTTCCCACGGCTGCCGAGAACAGCCTAGGCTTCGGCAAATACACGGTCGGGCCCCTCCTGGCCACCGCGCGGTTCCTCCGACGCTTGCAGTCCTTCTTGTTCGGAGTGCTGAGCCATCACCTCTCCGTCGGCGTGGACCCCGGTCGGCCGGATGTCGAGTTCAGGCGGGCGATCGTGCAACCTAATACGATCTGGTCCGATCGGTGGCGGACCATCGTCCAGGGGGTATGGAAGGTCGACTGGGAGCGCAACACGAAGAGCAGCATGACCGCCGAGTTCGAGGTGGGCCGGAGACTGGCAGGACGATTCGGGATGTTTGTCCGTCCCGGAGTCGGTGTCTGGGGGCGGAGTGTTCCGGCGCCTACGACTGGAGCGTCGAGGTCGTCGTGCGGTGCATGTTCGGCTCGTTCTGATGTTGGAACATTGCGACACGGGAAGCGTTCAGCCGTGAGGCCCCCGCGTTGACGAGGAGCTTCACTGCCATCGGTGTGAAACTTGGTCCGGCTGGACCCGTTCGACCAGGTGCTGATCGACCTTCGGGGCGGCATGCAGTGAAGCTCCCCGCGCTCCCGCGCGGGGCATCCTGGCGAAGGAGAGTGAAAACTCCAGCGCAGCGAGCGGAGTGGGGGCGAGGCGCGTGCCCGCGCGAGGGGTTTGGGCTCTACACAGCCGAAACCATAACGCCATGAGAAGCCATGTCCTTGGATGGGTCGTTGTTCTGATCCTGTGCTGCGTCGGTGTGGGTGAGTGGGTTTCTGCGCAGGACTCCGAGGCAGGCGGTGAAACGTCCCCCACCTTTAGCGGGGACCTCTGGCATCGGTCCAAGCTGATCCCCGACCCGGGGGGGCGAGTATGGGGCCATGGCGACTACGTGGTGCATGTGGACGCCGGCAAGCTGGGGTTCCTTCGTGGGTTCAATATCACGGTCCGGGCCGAACACTGGTTCGGCCCGAACGTGAACGAGGAAACCGGGGCGTTTCTCCCCGCGGCCATCGCAGCGGACTTGCCTGCGAAGGACAGCCGGAACGTCTATCTGACGGATGTGCTGCTGACCCAGTACCTGACCGATTCTCTTGCCGTGTTCGCCGGCAAGCTCCAGACGCTCGATGGAGACAAGAACGCCTTCGCGCATGGGCGCGGCAAGGATCAATTCCTGAATTTTTCCCTCGTTGGCAATCCGGCGTTTTACCTGACGCTTCCGTATTCTACCCTCGGGGCGGGATTCATGCTGCTCGGTGCGGATCGCGAACCGTGGTTGAGTGTTGAGGTGCTCAATTCGACCGATACGACGACGACCGCGGGCTTTGACGAATTGTTCCGTGAGGGCGTGGTTGTGAATCCCGAAATCCGGCTTCCGACCCACTTCTTCGACCGGCCGGGGCATCACTTAGTGGGCGGGACGTGGAACAGTCGGGAATTCCTGAACCTCGCTCAGGACCCGCGCATCATTCTCCCCGGCGTGCCGGCCGAACGCGCCGGGAGCTCCTGGTCCGTTGTACGACCAGTACCAGAAGGAGTTGCAGCAGATCAACGAGCGGCTCGGCAAGACGATCGCGGCCTACGCCGAGGCCTATAACCAGGGCAAAGGCATGATCCTCAACGAGACGGCGAAGAAGCTCTTGGGTGACGCAATCGCGGCGGATGAAGCCGAGCTGAAACTCCGGCGTGCCTACGCGGACAAGATCGGCAAGGTGCTGTCGGCGACCAAGACGGCGCGGTACATCCAGATGGAGAACAAGATCCGCGCGCTGATCAAGTTCGAGCTGGCGCGACAGATCCCGCTGGTGTTTTGAGGCCGACCCAGACCTTTTGTCGGTCGTGCAGGAACAAGAGAGGGGAGCAGCAGGGTGCCCGCTTGCGTTCCTGACCACAGTTGACTATCATGTGACTATGACAAAAGTCCGCATAGCGGATCTCAAGAGCCGCCTCAGCGAGTACCTCCGCAAGGTGCGGAGCGGGCGTACTCTCACGGTGCTCGATCGGGATACCCCGATCGCGCGTATTGTGCCGTACGAAGAGAATGGCGCCTCGCTCAAGGTGAAGGCCCCCGTACCCGGTGCCCCGAGGCCGGGTCGCGTCCCACTGCCGCCACCTCTGCGTGTGCGTGTGGATATTGTAAAACTCCTGATGGAGGAACGGCAAGGCGAGCGGTGATTGCCTACCTGGATTCGTCCGTTATCCTCCGAGTCATCCTCGGCCAGGCGAACGCTCTTCGTGAATGGTCCACCATCGATGGCGGGGTCGTCTCCGCGCTCGCGGAAGTCGAGTGTCTCCGTACGCTCGACCGCCTGCGCTTACTCGAAAGCCTCAGCGATGAGGCGATCACCGTGCGACGAGAAGCGGTGTACCGTCTTCTCGATGCTGTGGAGATGATCGAGCCGACACGGCTGGTGTTAAGCCGTGCCGCGCAGCCGCTGCCCACCGCTCTGGGCACTCTGGATGCAATTCACCTGGCGACGGCGCTGTTGTGGCGGGAACGTGGGCGTGCAGACCTCGTGATGGCCACCCACGATGAAGCGCTGGCCATTGCTGCAAAGGCCAGCGGTCTGCGCGTCATCGGTATGTAGCCTGGCACGCCGTCTTTCCCGCTATTCGCTGGTTTGATCGCGCACGTCTGCTAACAATCGCTGGGCGGCCGGATCGTTGGGATCCAGTGCCGCGAGCCGATTGGCATACTGCAGGGCCTTGTCATAGGCGCGCCGATCGCGGTGGATCGCGATGAGCGCCCGCAGGATTTGCCTGTCGCCAGGGTGGCGCCTCACGGCTCCTTCGAGCACGCGCAAGGCGTGGTCGGTCTGATTGAGAGACTGCAAGGCAATCCCGTACACGTAGCTGTGCCGTGAACTGTCCGGCTGCAGGCGTGACGCCTGCTCGAAGTGCGGCAACGCCTCCGCCTGGCGATCCTGCCGGACGAGCCAGAGGCCGAGAGCCTCGTGGGCGTCCGCATTATCCGAATCGCGCTCCAGCGCCTCGCGCAAGAGTGGCTCACCCTTGTCGTCTTCGTTCTTCAGGCGGTAGAGATCGGCCAGGTTGATCAGTGCGGGGACGAAGACCGGATCCAGCCGCAACGCCGTGCGATAGGCCGCCTCCGCGTCACCCCAATCGAACCGCTCGGCATAGAAAATCCCCAGATTCAGATGTGAGGCCGGCACCTCACCGTTGGCGAGCTGCGCGTCAATGTACTCGACGGACGCCTGACTGAGCGCCGCCTGCTGCGGCCCAGTCAGCGCGGCGCGCGGGGCGGAAGCCAGGACGCGGGCCGCTTCGATCCGGACGGCGCGGATAGGGTCGCTCAACAACGGGCCGGCCAGGGCCAGCCGCGCGGCCGGGTCCAGGCCCTGCACGCCTCGGAGGGCTCCGAGCCTCACGAGCGGGTCTGCATCGGCCAGCCCCTCTTTGAGGAGATCCACCCTGATAGGTGACGAAGACCCGCGCAGTTCGGACAATGCCGTCGCCCGTGCAATGGCCGGCTGGGTGGGGTCCCGGATGACCGCCGCCAGGGCCGTGATCGCGTTCGGCTGTCCCGCCCGCGCGGCATGGAGCGCTTCACCGAAGTGGGATTCCTTGCGCCGGTGCTTCCCGTACCATTGCGCGACGACTCCGGTCGCCCATTGCGGCGTGCGATCCTGGTGGCACTGCGTGCAGGCGTTCGGGGTGCCCAGCTTGACGGAAAGGTCCGGGCGCGGAATGCGAAAACTGTGGTCGCGCCGCGGGTCCACGACCATGTAGGTCCGGCTGGGCATGTGGCAGGCGGTGCATTGCGCGCCTTGGGATTTCGACTTATGAAAATGGTGTTTGCGCGTGTCGAACTTGGCGGGCAAATGACACTGGGCGCAGAGGGCGTTGCCCGGCTTTCGAACCTCGAGCGCGTGCGGTTCGTGGCAATCGCTACAGGTTACGCCGGCGCGGTACATCTTGCTCTGGAGGAAGGAGCCGTACTCATAGACTTCCTCCCGGATCTGGCCGTCGTCGTGATAGAGGCGCGCTTCCAGTAGCGCTGGCAGGTGCGTGTCTAGAAGGGACTTCCCGTGCTCGTAGGGGTCATGGATGACCGACCGTCTCGAATGACAGCGTGCGCAGGTCTGGAGTTCCATGTCGGTCGTGCGAGGGGTGGCTCGCCGCGCTATGCCGGTCTTCGGCTCGGGAACCCAGGCGTCGCGGTCAGCCGACAGGTTCACGACTAGGCCGTTCCCTTCCTTATTATATGGGAGCTGCTGAGCACCCACGGCCTTTGCCCATTCAACATGCCGGGATCCCGGCCCATGGCAGGCCTCGCAGGAGACATTGATGTCCGACCACGTGGTCGCATAACGGTCCTGCGCGAGATCGTAGCGCTTCTGGAGATTCGTCGAGTGGCATTCGGCGCACATGTAGTTCCAGGTCTGCAGGCGACCGGTCCAATGGAGCGAATCGCCGGGTGGAATCTTCTCGCCGGGGTAGAGCGAAAACCACCGCTGGCCGCCTTCTTTCTTGGGGCGAGTATCCCAAGCGATGCCGAGCGGCTGGTAACGTCCATTGGGGAACGGAATGAGATATTGCTGGAGCGGCGTCGCGCCGAACGTGTACGCCACAATGTAGTCGGAGAGCTTGCCGTCGGGCCCTTCGGTCAGGACGTGAAACGCCCCATCCTGCATGGAGAAGGTGGTGGTGACGCCATAGTGCCTCAAGGAGGTGTGATCGAAATTGCCGAGCACCGTCTGAGGTGTAGCCGGCTGCATCGCGACAGCATGGTGTGAGCGACCCCAGCGCTCGTGCTCCGGGGCGTGGCACTCCGCGCAGGCCTTTCCGCCGACGTAGGAGGGCGAGCCTGGGAACGCCGGGCGGTCCGCGTGGACTGAAGGCTCAAGGGACTTGGTGACCGGTTGACCTGTGCGCCTGACGGCGACCGTGGCAGCCACGAAGCAGGCCAGCAGGATTGCGCCGATGAGGATTGTTCGCCTGGTCATAAGAGTGGTCGGCGTGGTGGTACCCGGCTCTGTCGGTCGAGATAGCGGAGAGCCTTAACACGTCCGTCGGCATGTTGTCGAGAAAAGTTGTCTCGACAACGGGGTCGGACACGGGGTGAGCCGTCAGAGTGGACGGACCTGCGGAGTGACCGATGCACTGCGTTCCAGGCGTGCGCATGCGGCACATTTTCCCGTTGAGCGGTCTCCTTTCTTTCTGGCACAGTATCGGCGCTTGTGCGGCTATGGGCAGAAGCTCATATACCGGCCATGGCATGAAAAGGAGGCGCCATGTCACGCATTCGCGAGATCAGGGCCGCAATCGACACGAAGCTCGACGCCTGGGAGAAGCAAGCCCTGGCGCTGGAAGCGCAGTTGACAGAGACAAAGGACAAGGCGGCCGAACGGCTGGAGGAGCAGAAGCGACGGCTCCGGGAGGTGCTCGCGCGGGTCCAGGCCGAGGTGGAGAAGTCGAAGGATCTGGCTAGCCAGACCAGGGCGGAGGTGCAAGCCAAGCTCGACCACCTGCGAGTGCAATTGGCACTCGGCCAAGCCGAGGCCCGAGATGCGTTCGAGCAGCAGCGGAGGAACATTCTCGACGCCTTGGCGGCGTTTGAAGTGAGCGCAGACGAAAAGTTGAGAGGCGGGGCGTTCGAGTCCGGGAAGATCTGGGAGGACCTTGTCTTGAAGGCGAACGCCTTGGAGGCTGAACTGGATGCGTTTCGCACCCGGTTTTGGTCTGAGACGGCGAGGCAGCAGGCTCGCTTCGAGGAAAAAAGCAGGAGCTCATGGCAAAGCTTGCGGCCTTCAACGAGGACTTTCAGGCCAGGCGTCATGCGATTCGGACCAAGGCGGACACGTTCGAGCGCGAGTTCGCCGCCGGCCTGGAAGGGATCAAGGCGGCCTTCCGGAAGCTGTTCGAGTGATGGGTTGGTCGGGGAGCCCAGAGAGGGGGATCGCAATGGTCGTGCGATGTGTGGCACAGCTCTGTGGGTTGTTGCTGGTCCTAGCCGCGTTGGTGGGGTGCGAGTATGTGCGGCCGACTCTGAATGCGCCGCTGGGGCAGTGGGACCCCAATTATGGGTACCGATTCCCCAACCTAGCGCCCGCCGAGGAGGGGAACTCGGACAGTCTTTTCATCGTGGCTGCCTTTTCGGGAGGGGGCACGCGGGCTTCGACGCTCTCCTTCGGCGCGTTGCGCGAACTGGCCCGCCAGCAGATTGCGTGGGAGGGCAGGGAGAAGCGGCTGCTGGACGAGTTGGATGTCATCTACGCGCTGTCGGGAGGCACCTGCACGGCCGGCTACTACGCGCTCTTCGGAGAGCGGATCTTCCATGACTTCGAATACCGCTTCCTGCGCAAGGACTGGGAGAAGGAGCTCACGGAACGGATCGTCTACTCGCCGCGCAACTGGTTCCGGCTCTGGTCCCCCTACTTCGGCCGCGCCTATATCATGGCCGAGCTCCTGGATGAAGCCCTGTTCGAGGGCAAGACTTACGGCGACCTGTTGAGCATGAAGCGACGGCCCGGCCTGCTCATCCACGCCTCGGACATGGCCATGCTGGCGCGTTTCGAATTCGGGCCGGTCCAGTTTGACCTGATCTGCTCGGACCTCAGCCAGTTTCGGATCGCCCACGCGTCCGCGGCGTCCGCCGCGCTTCCGCTGCTCCTCAGCCCGATCACGCTCAAGAACTACGCCGGGACCTGCGGATACGAGGCGCCTGCGTGGATGAAGGAGGCCAGCCGCTCCCCCAGGCAGGGGAGGCGGCAACGGGCCAGGGAACTACTTTCCTACCTGGACGCGAACAAACGACCCAATATCCACCTGCTCGATGGAGGGCTGTCGGACAACATGGCGCTGAGAGGCATCCTGGAAGCGGGTGCCGTTCATGGAGGCCTCGATGCCTTGATCAAATCCACGGGGGTCAAGAAAGTGCGGAAGCTGGTGTTCCTCTCGGTTAACGCCGAGACCAGCCCGGACGTGCACGATTTTCGCAGCGACGAACTCCCCGTCATGTCGAAGGTCTTCGGCTCGCTGGTGGACATTCCGATCAACCGCTACTCCAGCGACACGCTGCTGCTCATGCGGCTCGTCATCGAAAGACTACGTGCGGAGTGGTGCGCCAAGCCGCCCGGCAAGGACAGTGCCTTTACGCCGGATGCCGACCTCTACTTTATCAATGTCGGCCTGGATGCCGTGGAAGACAAGGAAGAGCAGGACTATCTGATGAAGATTCCGACATCCCTCCATTTGACGGACGAACAGATCGACCGCCTGCTGGTTGCCGCCTCGCGCCTGATCCACCGGGACCCGGACTTCCAACGGCTCATGCGCGATCTGGAGGCGGACGGGGCGGTCAGGTAAGGGGGGCGAGTGAAACCAATGTCTCGCAGTCCTCTGGCGGGCAAGCCCGCCGAGCCGTCCCTGCTCGTCAACGTGCCGCGGCTGGTGACCGCGTACTATGCGCAGCGACCCGACCCGTCGGTGCGCGAGCACCGGGTGGCGTTCGGCACGTCCGGCCACCGCGGCTCCGCCTTCAAGTGCAGCTTCAACGAAGCGCACATTCTGGCCGTCACACAAGCGATCTGCCGCTACCGCAAGCAGCAGAACATCTCGGGTCCGTTGTTCCTCGGCACGGACACGCACGCGCTCTCGGAGCCGGGCTTTGCGACCGCGCTCGAGGTCCTGGCGGCCAACGGCGTCGAGGTCATGATCGACCGTGACGGGGGCTACACGCCGACGCCGGTCATCTCTCACGCCATTCTGACCTACAACCGTGGCCGGACTACCGGACTGGCGGACGGGATCGTCATGACGCCGTCGCACAATCCGCCCGAGGACGGCGGGATCAAGTACAACCCGCCGCAAGGGGGGCCTGCCGACACCGCGGTCACACGATGGATTGAGGAGCAGGCGAACGCCTTGTTGGCCGATGGCTTGCGGGACGTCTCGCGGGTGCCGTATGAGCGCGCGCGTCGCGCCTCCACCACGCGCGCCCATGATTATATCGGGGCCTACGTTGGGGATCTGAGCGCCGTCGTGGATATGGAGGCCATCCGTGCATCCACGATCAGGATCGGCGCCGATCCCCTCGGTGGCGCGAGCGTGGGATACTGGAGTCCGATCGCCGAGCGCTACGGACTGGCCATCGAGGTCGTCAATCCTCACGTGGATCCGACGTTCCGGTTCATGCCGCTGGACTGGGACGGGAAGATCCGGATGGATTGCTCCTCGCCCGACGCGATGGCGAAACTGATCGCGTTGCGGGACCGGTTCGATATCGCATTCGGGAATGACGCCGATGTGGACCGGCACGGGATCGTGACCCGTACCGCCGGCTTGCTGAATCCCAATCATTACCTGGCTGTGGCCATCCAGTTTTTATTCACGCACCGGCCCGGCTGGCGCCACGATGCGGCCGTCGGCAAGACTCTGGTGAGCAGCAGTCTCATTGATCGAGTGGCCGCGAAGCTGGGGCGGAAGCTGGTGGAGGTGCCGGTCGGCTTCAAGTGGTTCGTGGATGGGCTCCTCGACGGCTCGCTCGGCTTCGGCGGCGAGGAGAGCGCGGGCGCGTCCTTCCTGCGACGAGATGGGACCGTGTGGACCACGGACAAGGACGGCATCATCATGGATCTCCTGGCGGCCGAGATGAGGGCGGTCACGGGCCGGGATCCCGGGGAGCTGTATCAACGACTCATCACGGAGTTGGGGGCGCCGGCGTATGAGCGGATTGATGCCCCGGCGACGCCCGAGCAGAAAGCGGTGCTGTCGAGGCTCTCACCGGAGCAGGTGCGGGCGACGGAGCTGGCCGGGGACAAGATCACGGCGATGCTGACGACTGCGCCGGGCAATCGAGCGCCGATCGGCGGCCTGAAAGTGGTCACGCAAGCCGGGTGGTTCGCCGCGCGCCCGTCCGGGACCGAAGACGTGTACAAGCTCTATGCCGAAAGCTTCCGCGGGCCGGACCACCTCCGCCGTATCCAGGAGGAAGCGCAAGCGTTGATCAAGAATCTCTTCGCCTCCTGATCCCTCCGTCACAGATTTCGAAGGGCACCCGCTTTGCTGCGCCAGATTGCCCATTCGAGATCACCGCTCGAACGTGACGGCGTTGGACAGCGGCGGCGGGTTGACCGAGGTGTTCCAGAACCCCAGAGCCGCGGCCTCCTCGCAGGTGCGCGCGTCCGCACGTCGCATCAGGAGTGTCCGATCGTCGGGCATCTGCAATAGGATCACGCGGTTGGCCAGGTCATTGGGCGCGCCGGAATGATTGGCTAAATGGTGATAGCAATACACGCGCCGGGCTTCCGCGGTCACCTGCCAGAAGTCGCGGTTGGTGTAATCGGCCAGGGCCTCTCCGGTCCACTCTGTGGTCGGCGCAAAGGTCCAGGCGCCGACGGGCAAGCGCTGAAAGTCTGGGAGGATGCGGAACGCCTCGCCCAGGCTGATCACGGGTCGGGACGGGTTCACGTGGTCGTGGACGAGCGAGAGGTGCCAGCGCTCCTCAGCGGGAGGCTCGCCTCGGGCATACCAGCGTCCTTGCGCCGTGCCCGGACGGTCCGGATTGAGGTCGCCGCAGAAGGGAGGCACCGTTCGCCTGGCTCGCCCATCGCGGCTCCAGAATCGTCCTTCCAAGGTTGAGCGCACGTGAGAGCGGTTCGGGTCGGTTGGCACCGGCGTGTCGGTGAAATACTCGGTCGGACAGACCAGGAACAGATATTCGGGATAGTGCCGCCGGATGCTGGCATACGTCAGCGGGGTGGCGCGCAAGTCGAACGCACTCAGCTGTAGCTCTGGGCCCAGGCCGGTCTTGCCGAGAATCTGACCGGTCGCGACCCTCACATTGAGATTGAGCCACAGACAGATCGTCTCGCCAGGCGCGCACCAGTGAGGCACGCCGAAGAGATTCTGCAAGTCCGCCGGCACCTCCTGGACGTGGTGGAGGATCAGCTCCATCTCTCGGCAAGGCGCCAGATGGATCTCGTAATCCCAGATGGTTCGGCGCTGAGTGTCCGTCCGGCGTTGCTTGAACACGCCCGTGATGGCGAGCGGTCCCGGGGAGCGGACAAAAACCGGTCCGATGTCCTTGGCACCGGGCGCATGTGAGTCAGCGACGGAGAGGGAGATGCGCGTGACCGGGAAGACGTGATCCGGCGCGCCGACGTGGCCGATCGGGGAGACTGCAATAATCTGGTCGAAATCAATCGGCGTGCGAGCAAAGAGGGCCCGACCCTGGCCGCACGTGGGAAGATCATCGCGCACCTCAAAAAACGCCTCGACCAAGGTCGCCGAGTCCAGGTGCACGGTGCAGACGGGAATCGCCCCTTCACAACCCTCGGCCCATCGGACGAAGCGGGTTCCCGGACTCGGCCGCGCGAAGAGCTCAATGGCGGCCCCGTGCACGAGCGTGACCGTATGGCTGGTGCAGTCGGCCCCGCAGAAGACGTGTCCCTTCGTCGAATAGACCGAGCCCTGGCCGGTGCCGGCCTTGGCCACCGTCAGCGGGAGCACACGCGTGGTGGGAGGTTTCAGGGCACAGCCTGCCACAAGCAGCAGGGAGATCAGCGGCAAAATGCGTCGTGACACGCGACACCCTTGTTTTACGCGGGCACCAGCACGCCCGCACCCTGAATTGTCCCTGTTTTCAACATCTGCAGCGCGCGATTTGCGTCTTCTAGCTTGAACGGCATCGTGTGCGGCCGGATCGGGATCGCCGCGGCCTCCGCGAGCAAGTCCAGCCCGTCCTGCCGCGTGTTGGCCGTCACGCTTTGGAGGGTCCGCTCATAGAAGAGGTCGTGGTCGTAGTCAATGATCGGTATCGGGGTCATGTGGATGCCGGCAATCGCGACCGTGCCGCCGCGGTCCAGCGCGCGCAGGGCCGGGGTCACCAGCTCGCCGGCCGGCGCGAAGATGATCGCGCCGTGCAACTTCTCCGGCGGCGGCTCAGCCGCGCCGCCGACCCAGACGGCGCCGAGTTGGCGGGCCAGCTCCTGGTGCTCCTTCCGCAGAGAGCAGACATACACCTGGCAGCCCCAGTGGCGGGCGACCTGGATCGTGATGTGCGCGGAGGCGCCGAACCCATAGAGGCCCAGGCGCTGGCCGGGCTTCACGTTGCTCCGGCGAAGGGCGCGGTAACCGATGATGCCGGCGCACAGCAGGGGCGCGGCCTCCTGATCGTTGAAGATCGTCGGGATCGGGTAGGCGAAGCGAGCCGGAACGACCGCGTACTCCGCATAGCCGCCGTCCACGTGATAGCCTGTGAAGGTCGAGCTCGGGCAGAGATTCTCGCGGCCGCTCGTGCAGAAGCTACACTGTCCGCAGGTCGCCTGAAGCCAGGCGATCCCCACCCGGTCCCCCTCCTTTATAGAAGAGGACCTTGCGCCGGGGCCCAGCCGGTCTACGACGCCCACCACTTCATGGCCGGGAATGACCGGCCGCTTGGCAGAAGGTAGCTCCCCCTCCACGATATGCAGGTCTGTGCGACAGACCCCTGAGGCCGCGACCCTGAGCCGCACCTGTCCGAGCCCCGGCTCCGGCGCAGGAAGCTCTCGCAGCGCGAGGGGACTCGTGCCGACGTCGGCGCTTTTCTCGAGGACCATCGCTCTCATGGAAACACCGTGACCCGTGATCCGTTATCCGCGATTCGTCATCCGTGATTCGTGAGACTGACCGCTCCGTTGATCACGCGTCACGGATTACGCCGCTGGATTAGTTTTCGGATCTCCTCGGCCAATAGCAGACCGATGGCGCCGAGGATCAATGGCCCGTAGCTCCACACAGGAAGCGGGCCCGTGCCAAAGATGAAGTTGCCACCAGGCGTGTACACGATTAGCGCGAGTAACGCAAGCTCGACGAGGAGTCCCCAGAGGATGAAGGGGTTCGTGAAAAACCCCAACTGGAACGCCGAGACCCGCTCGGAACGGCAGGCGAAGACATTAGCGACCTGCCCGAGCACGATCGCGGCCAGGGTGACGGTCGTCGCCTCCTTATAGAGCGGGTCGGACCAGTCCAGCGGCGCGCCCCAAGTCCACCCCTGCTCTGCGAGAAACCAGAAGAAGGCGGCCATGGCGATGCCGGCCTCGATCAGCCCCAGGAATCCGTACGCACGGAGCAGCAGGGAGAGGCTGAGCAGCCGCTCGGTGCGCGGGCGCGGCGGCAGGTTCATGATGCCGGGATGCGGTCGTTCCGCGCCGAGACCCAGAGCCGGCACCATGTCGGTGCCCAGATCCACGGCCAAGATCTGGGGCACGGTGAGCGCGAGGGGCGCGCGGGCCAATCCATACGCCAGGTAAGGGACAATCTCCGGCACGTTGCTGGCCAGTACGTAGGTGACGAACTTGCGGATGTTGGCGTATACCGCGCGCCCTTCCTCGATCGCGTTCACGATCGAGGCGAAGTTGTCGTCGAGCAGGATCATATCGGCGGTCTCTTTGGCGACGTCGGTTCCCGCCACCCCCATGGCAACGCCGATGTCCGCCTTCTTGAGCGCCGGCGCGTCGTTCACCCCGTCCCCCGTCACCGCGACGACCTCGCCCATGTCCTTCAGCACGGCCACGATGCGCATTTTGTGCCGTGGAGCCATTCGGGCGAACAAGAGGCTGGTCTTGTCCTCATGGCCTTCACCGAGCAGGAGCCGCAGCTCATCGTCCGTCATCGAGTCGAGACGCGCGCCCTCGATGACAGCATCCTCCACCGCCTGGGGCGTCTCCTCGGGCACGAGCCCGATCTTGCGCGCGAGCGCGAGCGCTGTGAGCGGATGGTCGCCGGTCACCATGATCACGCGGATGCCGGCATGGCGGCAGCGGGCGACGGCGTCGGGTACCTCCCGGTGAGGCGGATCCATCAGCGCGACCAGGCCAAGGAATGTCAGGTCGCGCTCCACGGTCTCGCTGTCGAGCGGGTGTGCGCCCCGCTTGATCTCCCGTGCGGCGACCGCGAGCACGCGGTACGCCTGATGGGCGAACGCGCGGCTTTGCCCAAGGAGACGCTCCTGCTCGTCGGGAGTCATCGGCACCGCCCGTCCGCGCACCTGGCTCCTCGTGCACAATGGGAGCATAAACTCGGGCGCGCCTTTGACATACGCGATCAGCTTGCCGGCCTCCCAATGAATCGTGGTCATGCGCTTGCGGTCCGCGTCGAAGGGCAGCTCGCCCATGCGGCGAGGCAGGTCCTGATCCATCACGCCCTGCTGGAGTGCGAACTCGCGCAGCGCGACTTCGGTCGGATCCCCGGTGAGCGTTACGGTCCCGTCCGGCCGGCGGCCACGCTTGGCGTTGTTGCAGCAGGCGATGGCGCGGAGCAGCGGCCGGACACGCTCAAGGTCCGCGCGGCTGTGAGGCGAGCCGGGGAACACCAGCCGTCCGTCATGCACCTCGATCTCCGTTCCTTCCAGATACAACCGGTCCAGGCGCATCCGGTTTTCGGTGAGCGTGCCCGTCTTGTCGGTGCAGATGACGGTGGTGCAGCCCAGCGTCTCGACTGAGGTCAACTGTTTGATGAGCGCCTTCCGTCTCGCCATGCGCTGGCTGCCCATGGCGAGCGCCAGCGTCACGGTCGGAAGGAGGCCTTCCGGCACGTTGGCGACGATGATGCCGACGCCGAAGACGAAGCTCACCCAGAAGCCCACGCCGACGGACAAACCGATGGCGAAAAAGAGGAGGCCCATGGTGAGCGAAAAGATCGTGACGATGCGGGTGACGCGGACGATCTCTTTCTGGAGCGGGCTCGGGCCCGGCTCAACCGTTGCCGCGAGATGCGCGATCCTACCGAACTCGGTGCGCATCCCCGTCTCATGCACGACAGCCAAGCCGCGCCCGGAGAGGACCGTGGTGCCGGCGAAGACGAGATTGGGGGCGTCCACCGCTTGCGTGATCGCGGGATCTGCGACCGGGTCGGCGCGACGCGCCTTGGGGTGTGCCTCGCCGGTCAGCGAGGCGAGATCCATTCGCATCTGGGTTGCTTGAATGAGGCGCGCGTCGGCCGGGACCTGTTCGCCCTCTTCCAGCAACAGGAGATCGCCGGGGACCAGATCGGCCCGGGCGATCTGCATCGTCTGCCCCGAGCGGAGTACCCAGGCGGTCGCTGGGAGCAGGCGGCGCAGGGCGTGCACCGCGCGTTCCGCGCGATACTCTTGTATGAAGCTGAAGACCGCGTTGATCAGGATGACCCCGACAATGGCCCAGCCGAGCGTGGCCATGCCTTGGCCCGGTTGGAGCCCATCAGCCAGAAAAGCCAGGCCGGCGGCGATCCAGAGGAGAATGGCTAGAAAATGGGTGAATTGGCGCAGTAAACGCGTCACCAGCGGGATGCCCCTGACTGCGGCGAGGCTGTTCGGACCGTGTTGCGCGAGTCGCCGGCGTGCCTCCTCGTGCGACAAGCCCGCTGTCGAGGTCCGGAGCATCTTCAGCACCTCGTCTTGGGTCAACCGGAAGAGCTCCATTGATGCAGTCGCCTCATCCTGAAAATGATGCAAGTCCTTCATTGTGTCCAAGTCCGCGGGAGACTATACAGGAGTCAAGCGGAGGCGTTGAGAGGAGGAACACCACAAAAAGAGGAGACCGCGCGTTGAGGCGGTGTGCAGGCCCGGAAGTACCCGTTGCACCTCGGGAGCAACAGGTGCCCAGGAAGCCTAAAGCCTCTCCAAGGTCTCCACCATGCGATGACAACTCCGGTGTCGCGCCTCCGCTCTCCTCGCTTCGATCATGAAGGGCGTTGCATGTTCTACGTCGAGGCGCTATCGCGCAAGCGAATCGAGCCGATGATGCACCCGGGAGGCCAAGGCCGACATGGTGCGCACATGAGCGAGTTTGACCGTCTCGAACTAATAGACGCGATGGAGCGCGAGGTGCAACTCGCTCACCTGGATACCCGCGGAAATGTGCTGGCCTCCATGATGATCGAAGGGTTCGGCTATATTCGTGTGCCAGTCGCGGATGGCGAAGCAAATCAAATTAGTCGGCATCGTCGCCCGGCGTGACATCCTCCGCGGCTACCTGGCTTGCGTGCCGCATCCAACTGCTCTTCACGAAGACTTTAGGCCGTCTCCGTAGCCGGGCCATTGCACCCCGGGGTTGTCTGTTGCCACAGCTCGTAGAACCGGGGTGACCTGCCGGTCCGTGAGCAGCCCTTTGAGAGGCAAGGGGACGGCCGCCATCGTTGTTTTTTTGAATCGCTTCATCCGGAACAATTCCTCCCGCTCGCGCTCTTCCAAGGCCTGGCGGATTTGTCGAGCCTCTTTCGACAACGAGGGGATCAGGACCTCATGAAGGGCGTTGATCCGTCGGGTCACCCGTTTGATTTCGGCTCCAAGCTTCTTCAGCCGCATCTCCACAGAGACGCTGCGCAGAACCCGTTCGAGCACTGCCTCGAACCGGAGGGCGGTCTCGTCAATATAGGTGGAGACGCCGGAGGTCGCGTAGCCGCGGCCATCCAGCGTCCGCACCACGGGTGGATACTGGAGGTCGGGGAATCGGACGCCCCACACGTTGTGCTCGATGAGCGAAACCGGCAGGCTCCGACGCGCGGCATAGCCGGCCGATCTGAGCGGAGCGGCCCCCTCCATGGCCAGCGCCAGCGCGAGGGATGAGAGCGCCTGCGCCATCTCGGCCTCCATCCGGTCTCGGCTCTGCACCACGCGGTCCATGATGGCGAAGAACTCCCGGACCAGTGCCTCCCGTTTGCTGCGCAGCATGTCGAGCCCGCGAGATGCGACCTCGATGCGGTGCTTGAGTAGGAGCAGGTTCATTCGTGTGCGGCCGACGGATTCCATAAAGACCGTGATGCGTGACGAGTCCTAGCACGATACTCAGCGCGTCACCTGTTACGTCCCTTCAGTAGTAGCGCTCAATCAGTTCCGGTTTCACCCGCGTGAGCCGGTCTTTCGGGAGGTACCGGAGAAATTTCCATCCCAGGTCCAAGGTCTCAGCGATCTCACGGTTCCGATCCCCCTGGTTCACGAACTCTTGCTCGAAATCCTGTGCGAGCTTCAAGAGCTGCTTGTCCGACTCGGTCAGCCCTTCCTCGCCCACGATCGCCGCCAGGCGACGGAGATCTCGGCCTTGCGCATACAGCGCATAGAGCTGATCGGCCACCGCGCGGTGGTCCTCGCGGGTCTTGCCCGGTCCGATGCCAAGATTCATCAGCCGTGACAGACACGGCAGGATGTCGATCGGAGGATAGATCCCTTTGCGGTGGAGCTCGCGCGATAGGACGATCTGTCCTTCGGTGATATACCCGGTCAGATCGGGGATCGGGTGGGTAAGGTCATCGTCCGGCATGGTCAGGATCGGAAGCTGGGTGACCGAACCGGGCTTGCCCTTGATCCGGCCGGCGCGCTCGTAAATGGAGGCCAGGTCGGAGTACATGTATCCGGGATAACCGCGGCGGCCCGGAATCTCTTCCCGTGCCGTCGCGATTTGGCGGAGCGCCTCGCAGTAGGCGGCCATATCGGTCAGGATCACGAGGACATGGAACCCCAGCGTGAACGCCAGGTGCTCGGCCGCGGTCAAGGCATAGCGCGGGGTCAACAGCCGCTCGATCGTGGGATCATCCGCCAGGTTCAGGAAGACCACGGTGCGATCCATCACCCCGCCGCGCTCGAACTCCTGCAGGAAGAAGGAAGCCTCCCGAAACGTGATCCCCATGGCAGCGAAGACGACGGCAAAGGTGGGGGAGGGTGGGGAGGGGGTGTCTTCGCGCACCGTGGCCTGGCGGAGGACTTGGGCGGCCAGTTCATTGGCCGGTAGCCCGGCCCCGGAAAAGATGGGGAGCTTCTGTCCTCGGACCAGGGTGTTGAGGCCGTCGATTGCGGAGATGCCGGTCTGGATAAAGTGCGAGGGTTTGTCACGGGCAACCGGATTGAGCGGCGTGCCGCCGATCTCCATGCGCACATCCGGAAGAATCGGCGGCAGCCCGTCGATCGGCAGGCCGACGCCATTGAAGCGCCGTCCGAGGAGATCCGGTGAGAGGTCCATCATGGCGACCGATTCGGTCAGTCGCACGCGGGTGCCCGCGACCCCGAGCCCGGTGGTCTCTTCGAGCACCTGGAGCACCGCGCGCTGCTCTGACAGCTCGATCACTCGGCCACGGCGGGTTTCCCCGCTCGGCAGCAGGATATCGACCATCTCTCCGAACACGGCGTGAGTGGCTCGCTCGATGAACAGCAGGGGGCCGCTGATGCCGCTGACGGTTTCATACTCGCGGGTAATAAGGTCGTCCATGGGCTGCCGCCTGGCTAGAGGCGCGGGGCACGAGGCTAGGGGGCACATCATTCTCTAGCCCCTTGCCCCGCGGTCCTGGCCTTTACTTCAGTTCCTGCTCCATCTTCTCGATCATTGTGCGTGCGTGTTCGATGCAAGGCTGCGGCGGCGTCTCCTTCATGCGCTCCAGCTCGCTTTTGAACGGGGAGGCCAGAAGCTGCTCGATTGGGCGTCCCTTTCGTAGGAAGTCCTGGCAGTAGTGAAGAAACCGCAGCAGCGCCTTGAGCATCCAGTACTGCTTTGAAAGTGGACAGGAGGCGTCCACCTCCGAATACGCGCTCTGCCGCAGATATTCCTCCCTCACAAGACGGCTCAGCTCCAGTACGATCCGCTCCTGGTCTTGCAGCGCATCGATCCCGACGAGTTGGACGATCTCCTGCAACTCTTCCTCTTTCTGGAGCAACGCGCCCAAGTCGGCCCGGAGCTGGGGCCAGTCCGAAGCGACTTGCTCTCGGAACCAGGTGTCGAGGGGGGCCGTATACAGCGAGAAGCTGCGTTTCCAGTTGATGGCCGGAAAATGGCGGCGATGTGCCAGGTCGGAGTCCAGCGCCCAGAGGCCCCCGGCCACGTTCATCGAGCTCTGGGTGACCGGCTCGGAAAAGTCGCCGCCGGGCGGGGAGATCGCCGACACGATGGTGACCGATCCGTGCCGGGCTTCTTGTCCTAAGCACCGGGCGCAGCCGCCCCGTTCGTAGAAGCCTGCCAGCTTTGTTGCCAGGTAGGTCGGATAGCCTTCTTCTCCCGGCATCTCTTCGAGTCTGGCCGAGATCTCGCGCGTGGCTTCGGCCCAGCGCGAGGTGCTGTCCGCCATCAGAGCCACGGTGAAGCCCATGTCCCGGTAATACTCGGCCATCGTGATCCCGGTGTAGATCGAAGTCTCTCGGGCGGCGACCGGCATGTTCGAAGTGTTGATGACGAGGATGGTGCGGTGCATGAGCGGCAGGCCGGTGACCGGATCCGTGAGGTGCGGAAACTCGGTCAGGACCTCGGTCATTTCGTTGCCCCGTTCACCGCAGCCGATGTACACGATGATGTCCGCTTCGGCGTGCTTTGCGAGCGATTGCTCTACGACCGTCTTGCCGGTTCCGAACCCTCCGGGCACGATCACCGTGCCCCCCAGGGCGACCGGGAATAGCATGTCGAAGATGCGTTGGCCAGTGATGAACGGGACCACCGGCGGCAACCGCTCGGCGACGGGGCGAGGGACCCGGACTGGCCAACGTTGCAACATCGAGAGGGGACGATCGCCGTCCAGCCGGGCCACTGGCTCGTCCACCGTGAAGCTCCCTTCCCGGATCTCCTCGACGGTGCCCGAGAGGCCTGGCGGCACCATGATGCGATGGCGAATCTTCTCGGTCTCTTGCACCACGCCGAGGCAGTCGCCGCCGACCACCTGCGTTCCGGACCGGACCATGGGCGTGAAGGTCCATTGTCGCGCACGGTCGAGCGCCGGGAGTGCCACGCCGCGTGCGATCCAGTCGCCTCGCTGGCTCGCGATCACATCCAGCGGACGCTGAACGCCGTCGAAGATTGAGCCCAGCAGCCCTGGCCCCAGTTCCACCAGCAGCGGCTCGCCGAAGTCCGTGACTGGCTCGGCGAGCGTCAACCCCGTCGTCTCTTCATAGACCTGGATCGTAACCTCACCGCTTTGCAGGCGGATGACTTCCCCCAGCAAGCCCTGCTTCCCCACCGCCACGCGGTTGAATATCCTGGTCTGCGCCATGCCGCGGGCGATCACGGTGGGACCGGAAATTTTCACGATGGTGCCTGTCATATGAGGATTGGCGAGAGGCGCGAGGCAAGGGGCGAAGATTCGTGTTATCTCTTCCCCCTCGCCCCTCGCCTCGGGCCTCTTGCCGGTTATCGTTTCAGTTTCACCTGATAGCCGATGGCGCGGCGCACAAGGCGCGCCCCATAGGCCTCCCGAGGCTCGCTGACCTGTCTCGCGCGAGCGATCGGGACCGCAAAAAAGACGGGACTGAGGCTCTCCTCGAGCACAGCCTGAGCCTTCTCCGGTAGCGCCCGTCGGTACTCCTCGCTATAGATCACGACGCCGGGCTCCCTGCCTTTCAGCAACGCCAGGAGGCGCTCGGCTGCTTCCTCCGCACTGGTCACTTCGATCGTGTCGAGACCGGCCAGGCGGAAGCCGAGGCCCGTATCGGGATCGGTTATGACCAGGAGACGAGCCACTCGGTAATTCCCTCTGGCGGCAGCCCAAGCGCTTTCCCGCGCACGATCATCCTCAGATTCCGAACCTCGTTGATTTGCTGCTCGAAATACGCGATCGGGAGCCCGATGCCAAGCGGATCCTGACGCGACAGCGCCAGAGCTTTTCGCAGCACGAGCTGCTCCAGCTCGCGCTCAATACGGGGCAGAGCCACGGATTCTTCCAGCGCAAATTTCCGGGCGATCAGGGCGTAGGGAGTGTCGCCGAGCAGCGAGAGCCCCTGGCGAAGGTCGCGAGCAGCGACAACGGTTTGAAACTGAACCCGGGTGAAGCGACCTTTCACGTCCAGGAAGTGGCGTGCCGCCTCGATCGGAGACAGCGCGGTACGGCTGTGAAGGTACCGCAGCGCGGTGAGGATGTTCGCCTTGTCTGCGAGCAGCCGGAGGAAGTCCCTGACCACCAGATCATTGGCATCGCCGGCCGATACCCTCTTGAAAGCTTCCGCGAAGGTCCAACGGTCCAGCTCGAACTCCACCGGTTGCAGCGATTCGGTCTCTCCATAGGCCTTGAGCCCTTCGCGCAACGGTTGGGCTATCGGGTAACGCCAGGTCGCGATGGTGTCCACCACCGCTTGGACGGTCGGCGCGCGGGCCAGCTCCGCCAACGCGATCTCATCGAGGGCCCCGACCGGAACCGTCGAGGCGAGCAGGTCTTCGACCGCGGCGTTGGCGCGTTTCCCTCGAACGATGGTCTTGAGATTGTAAGTGTCCCACTGGAGGGCCAGCGTCTCGATCAATTCGCGCGGGCGATCCGAGGCGTACCGTCGGAGCTTCGAGAGACGCCGGACCAGCTCGTGCCGGAGCGCGCGGTCGATGAGACTCCCGTGCTCCGTTCCCCGTTGTCCGATTCCCGCGAGCGGAGAACCGGGAGCGGATAACCGGGAACGGGTGAGTTCAAGCGCTTGCGCGTACGGCGACTCGAAGAGATGCTCCAGGAGATCGGCTGTTGATTCCCGCGCTATCAACTCCTGGTATGCCGGCGGGCCGAGCAGCCGTCCCTGCATGGCCCGGATCCGTGCATTCATATACGCGTAATCGTCCATGTTACAGAGCACCGCGAGGCCAGCGGCTAGACGCGGGGTTGCCTCTGGCCTCTTGCCTATCGCCCGCGGTTGTGAAGAGCAGCCGATTCAGCTCCAAGGCAAGATCCGGCTTCGCCTTGGTCAGCCTGCTCAAGAAGCTGTTTCGCAACCGGACCCCGGCCCCTTCCAGTTCAAGCCCCAACGCAAGGTCCCCGCGAGGTTGTACCTCGAACGGGATGCCCAGGTCCTTCAGCCGGTCTTCAAGATGGATCCATTCCCGGCTGTCCAGGATCACTTTCACCGGCCCAGGCGGCCCCTCGAGAAGCAACTCGTCGAGCAGCTTGCTCAACACCTGTGCCCGGGTCATGCCGGTCAAAGCGAAGGCCTTCTCCGTGGCGCGCCGCCACACGGCTTCGACTATCTCCTGTTTAGTCTGAAGAAGCATCTGGCGTGCGGAGAGCATGGCGCGGCCGAGGATCTCGGCCCGGCGCTTTGCCACCTCACGGCGGGTCGTCGTATCGGTCTCGCGCTCCAACGCCTCGGCGGCAGTGGCCGCCTCGGCGATCAACCCATCCGCCTCGGCCTGAGCCTTGCGCAGGACGGTCTTGCGCTTGGCCTCGCCTTCTTCCAGGAGCGCGGCGATGAGCGTTTCGTAGGGCATAGCTCACATCACTTTGTGGCGAACAAGATCAGGACTGCGACTGTAAACCCGAAAATCACCAAGGTTTCCGGGATCACCAACAGGATCAACACAGTCCCCAATGATTCCGGCTTCTCTAGGACTGCGCCAATGGCGGCGGCCCCGATCTTGGCCTGCGCGATTCCTGTCGCCAATGCCGCGAGGCCGATGGCCAGGCCGGCTCCGATCGCAATGAGTCCGAGGTCGGGCATGATCTTCCTCCTGCGCTAAAGGCGAGTAGCGAACGGTTTGTACGGTCTCCCTCCCGGTGCAAAGAAGTTTTCAAAAAATTCCACGTATTGCAGCCGCAGGGACTGGATGGTCGGCGAGAGCAGCCCGAATACGAGATTGATGGCGTGCAAGGTCCCACCGATGACGATGGCCAGAAGCAGGTTGCCCACCAGGCCCCCGAGCTTGTTGGCGGCAAAAGCCAGCGCGGCCGAAGCCACGCCAATTCCCATGAGCCGGAGGTAGGACAGCACATTGACCAGGTTGTGCAGTTCCATCGCCCCACGGGCCCCTCCGAAGGCGAAGATCATGATGAGCGCGACCAAGAGGCCCGTCAGTTCCCACGTCACCCACTCACGGGGCAGCAATCCGGCGAGCCCGGCGATCAGGGCGACGAACGCGAGGATGAGCAGGAGCCCGCCGAGCTTAGCGAGGCATTCGTGCCACTCGGCTTGCCGCCATGCCCAAAGCGCGCCCAGGACGATTCCCAGCGCGACATGGAGGGTTCCTACCCCGACCGAGAAATAGAGCAGCGGGATGAAGGCCTCCATGCGGTTGAGAATCGGGGAGAGCCCGAGTTGCTCGCCGAGCGTACCGAATAGCTCCCCAAAGAGAAGACCGAACAACACGGCGCTCACCGAAGCCACCACGAAGACGATCGAGAGATCGCGAATGAGCGGATGATGGCCGTACCGGTACCGGAGGATCCCCGAGGCGATGAGTAGGACCAGCCCGTAGCCTACGTCTCCCAGGATCATGCCGTAGAAGAGGGGGAAGAACATCGCCAGATAAGGGGTGGGGTCAATGCTGCCATACCGGGGCAGGGCGATCAGCCGAGTGAGGGTCTCGAAGGGTTTGAGGAGAAATGGATTCTGCAGGATGACCGGGACCGTCCCCCATTCCGACTTGCCGACACGGCACTCTTCCAGAACCACTTGCCCCGCGAATGCCTTGCCAATGTTGGCGCTCAGCGCGCTGAGCGCGCGGCGCGGAACCCATCCGTAAATGAAGGACGCCATCTCCGTCTGGTAGAAGAGGGTGGTGGCCTCGATCTGCTCCAGGCGACGGGCCACGGCCTCCAGATACCGGCCCAAATCGTGGCGCCAGGTACGGGCGACATCCGCGAGGTCGTTGCGGAGGCGGGCGGCACGAAGCGGAAGGTCGACCTTTTTCTTGAGGATGATACGCAGGGCCTGCCCCAGCGGCTTATCCGAGACCGACGCGGGCAGCCGCAATTCGTTGATTCCTTCCTCCCACAAAAGACTGCGAATCCTCGCCGCGGAGGCCTTCGGAAACACCAAGAGGACCGCCACGGTGCGCTCATCCAGGCGGCTGTGGAACAGCTCATAGCGGTTCTCGGTCACCTTGGCCATCAGTTCGCGCAAGAGGGGTAGCAGCCGATCCCCGTGCTCCGGCTCCTCGATGGTCACGCCGAGATAGTCCAGTTCCTCGCTTTCCTGGATGAGGCGCAGAAACGGGGCTAGGGCCTCCAAGGCTTTCTCATACTTGGACAAGAGGGCCAATTCATCTTCACAGGCCTTCAGGCGGCCGGCGAGATAATCCACGCGGGTGCCGACTTGGCGGACCAGGAGGGCCAAGCGCTTGATGCCCCGTTCAGTGAGTTCCGGCGGCCCGGCTTGCCCCGCGCCGGCGCGTTCGCCTGGCGAGGCTTCAGGCAAGAGCAAGAGGAGCCGGCGCAGCTCCTCACGCAAGCGCTCCAGCTCAGCCTGACACTGACGAGCCGGCTCGTCCATGACCTGGGGTCGCAGCGGGATGTGCGCGGCCTCGCTGGGAGCGGACTCGATATGGAGGACTCCGGCCTCCTGGAGGAGCGCCGTCACCCGTTCCACGAGCCCACGAGGGCAGGCCAGGCGCACTTTTGCCATCGGTTCGATCATATCCAAGCTCGCAGCTAACAGCTAATGGCCAGTAGCCTGCCGCCAGCAGCTATTCGCTGCTCGCTATTAGCTACCAACCTGGCAGGACCCGACGAAGGACTATTTCGGCGGCCTCGTCCAACCTGCTCATGCCCTTGGCCTTCAGGTCATTGGCCTTCACCCGCGCCTCAAGCACGAGCCGCTCGGCCTCGCGTTCCGCCTCCTTGAGGCCCTCGCCCAGCATGGCCTGCTTTCTCTCCGCAAGGGCGCGGCGCTTCTCCGCCAGCAGGGCCTGAGCTTGCTCCCGCGCCCTCGCCACCAGGGCGGCCCCCTCTTGCTCGGCAGACCGCAGCATGCGATCCACTTTCCGCTCGGCGGCCTGGATCGCTCTCAGGACTTCCGGAGGCCGTTGGTCCAGCTCGTCTGGCATCGCTGCCCTATGTACTCCTACTTTCTGCCGGCGACTCGGAATTCCTCAGTGTCAGCGCCAGTAGATGGCTCATCAGCAGACAACCCCTACTCACTTTCCAAACGCAAGGCGAGTACCAGGAAATGCCCATCGCACCGAAAGGATATTTCATTTATTATTCCATCAGTTAGCACAAAGAGGCGGGAGAGTGCTGGAAAAAAGAGTCAAGGTGTGGCCGTTTGCCTCAACACAACTTCATGTTTACCACCCAAAATACCCCAATTCATGTGCCCGTGGACTCAGCCGGATCATCTGCTGTGATTCAGCGAAAAACCGGAAGCGGACTAAAACCACTTTGAAAGCCACCAGCGCTCAAACAGGATTTTGCCCCAGTGCCAGTGGTAACCGGGTCTCTGCAGTTTGACCATGGGCTCAGGCGACGCGTAAAAGTCTCCGCTGGCGAAGCCGGCCTGGCCGCCTCCCAACTCTAAGAAGCAGTACCCCCGGCCGTCAAAGGCTTGCTCGGGCTTCTTTCCTTGGATTTCCGCCGCAACGTTCCTCGCCACGGTCTCGGCTTCGTGATGGGCGAAGACCCCGGCCTTGGGCAGCGGCTTCCCGACCGGAAGCATGATCGTGGTCACGTCCCCGATGGCGTACGCCCTTTCGTATCGAGTCCGAAGAGTCTTGGCATCCACAGGAATCCAGCCAGCCTCGTTCACGAGGTCGGACTCCCGCACGACCGCCGGCGCGCGGTGAGGCGGGACGCCCAACAGAAGATCAAAGTCGGCGGATTTCCCACCGGCAAAGATCAGTTTGCGTGCCTCGCCGTCCACCCGTGCAAGCTTGAGGTTCGGATGAAAGCCGATGCCGCGTTGCTCGAGCATTTCTCGGACCGCGTTTCCGAGCACCGGACCGGCTATCGGCATCGGGAGCGGATCAGGCGTATAGACTTGCAGGTCCACCTTACTCCGAAGGCCACGATGGGTGAAGTAGTCCGCGATCAGCATCGCCGCCTCGTAGGGAGCGGCCGGGCACTTGAAGGGTGTCGCCGCCACGACAATGGCGAGCCGTCCACCTTGAAACGACGCCAGGGCAGACCGGGTGAGTTCCGCGCCTTTGAGACAGTAGAAGTTGATGGCGGCGGGCTTCCAGCCCGGCACCGCATGGTGGTCCAGCTCGGCGCCCAGGGCGATGATGAGATAATCGCCGGTCAGCTCGCCGGCTGTGGTGTGCACGCGCCGCGCCGCCGGATCCATAGCCGTCACCTCAGCCTGAACCACTTCGATTCCCTTCCGCTTGATCCTGTCGAACTCGCGGCTGAATTGGGCCGGCTCGCGTGCGCCGACGATCATCCAGAGCAGAGAGGGGCTGAAGACATAGGTCCGTTCCCGCTCCACCACGACGATCCTGTGTTCCCGCCCCAGCAACCGGCGCAGATGATTCGCCGCCACCTGGCCTCCGATTCCTCCGCCAAGAATCAAAATGGTTTTGCCAGGCATGAATCCTCCCTGCCCCCTCCCTTCCCCTCCCCATCAACGAGGGGCAGGGAGGAGTGGGGGTCAAAACGTCAGCACCTTGTCAGACTCCGCCACCCACTGCGCCAGTTGGCTCATCGTGCTGATTTCCGCCCCTTCAATCAGACCGAGCTTGTGAGTCCCGCGCCCTTCGGCGCAAGTCCCGCATACCTTGACCTGTCCACCTTTGCCGATTACCGCTTTAAACATCCGCTCCACGTTGTAATAGACATTGTGTACGCTCCTCAGCAAACGCCAGTTCCCCACATTCTGAGATCCCTCATGCTGATCCACGATTTGTTGAACCCCGACGACATGGTTCGCCACGTCGAAGTTCTCTGACCTGCCGCCAAGCCCGCGTGCTGGGCACATCAGTGACTGCTTCCCATGGTTGCCCCCTCGCCTTGGCGGGAGAGGGGGGGCTGCCTGCCGTGCCGGACGCGGCCCAGGTAGGGGTGAGGGGTAATCCTAGCGCTGGAGTTGTGGGCCACGCAGGTTCGTCGAAAGGCTTTTCTCTTAAGCGGAATCAGCGGTACGATTCATCTGCCACATGCGGGGGATGACGCGCTTACATCTAGTCGTGGGAGGACTTCATGGGCAAGTTTGAAGCGGACAGATTTAATGGCTTCTTTAGAAGGGGACTCGTTAAAGGTTTGTATGAGGATCTCCGGAATTGCCTACTGTTCAAAGAGGGAGACGTCCATGCGGCAGCCTATTACTACATCCGCAAGTTTCTAGAACGGAAAGGCCGTGATCGGCTGATCGTCCGGTGCAATGCGACGCTCAAGGGGCCAGGCAGCAAACGGCCCAGACCCGATGTGGTCGTGTTTAATCATGACAAGCCGATCTACGCTGTTGAGTTGAAAGTGTTTGAAAGTCCCATAGGTGTTAAGCGAGCGTCGGTTGAGAAAAAAGTGGAGGAAGATGTGCGCAAGCTGGAAACTCTTATCCGGCGACACGGGCTGTCTTATGGATTTCTCATAGTGGTGTATGACAGCGAGCGCGAGCTGGACCTGCCCGATCGGGACTTGCGCAAACAAGGCATCGAGCGGGTCTCGGTGGTGGAGATTAACATGCGTTTTGATGTGAAAACGCAACGCCAGCGCCGTAATTATAAGGAGTGGCGGAGGCAGTTCGACGCGATATGGGAAGCACAGCGGAACGGAGGACTGAAGCATGAACCTCTGGGGACTTTGAAAGACAACGACAAGGAAGGGACCAATGTTGATGTTAAGCCTTGCAAGGTGTGCGACCATCCTGTGAAACTTGGGAACTATGGTTTTTGTGGCTATCATCGCCGGCAGTTGTAGCTAAAGGGGAGAAACAACGGGTGGCAGACTCTTTAAACTGCATTTGGTGTGAGACAACGGAATATGAGGGCGGACATGGGCTGATAATTATACGCGCCTATTGTGACCGTCTGCTCTGTCAAGACCGGGCGGCCGCGCCCACGAGTAGCCCAAGAGCCAAGGTCACAAGGAATGGTGCAGGTAAAGCGGCGACAGTCTGGCAACGGTTGGCAGTTCTACCCTTTCTTACGACTGGAGACGCGGGGGCCATATCCCAACGGTAAACCCTCAGTGGACAGACCGTGAGTTTCCTTCCGCGAACAACCACTTGGCTGCGGAGTTCGAGGGTGTCGGGTGATGTGTAGCCGATGCAGTGATCGAACCCCAGGTCAAAGTGGTATCCCTGCGGGTTTGTCAACTCGAAGGAGTCTTTCTTGACAGCTTCCACACGCCAGATGTTCAACCAGGCTGGGATACGTCGAGGAAGCCGTGTCCAGGTAAGGGTCAAGGGAACTGGTAAGAGGCGCAAATCCCTGCCCACAAGTTTCAGAGCCTGTTTCATGTTCATGTAGGGCCTCCGGTAGATCACGCATTGAATCCCGAATCAAAGTCATAGTAACACGCATCACGCGCTCTGTCACCACAGCTTGGGAAGAGGCTTGTATGATCAGTGCAGCAGTCGGACTTGAGTCTGGTTCTAGAGCGGGGAAAATGGTCCGGGAGTTTTGGGGGCTCAGTACGGGTGTGGATGTCTACGGGGAGGTGCGGCATGAACAGCGGAGCAAGCCGGTTCGATTTGAAAAGGGTTCACAGGGTGATCGTCGGAAACCTTGAATATCTACGCCTCACTGGGAAAGCTGAAAATGTACCGGGAGTCTTGTCTAGTTCCAGCGCCGGTGAAAGGTGCATTGGTCGTCAGCGGGCAGGCTTGCAGCAGACGCAACAGCTTTACGGCAACCTGGCAAGTGGCGGCCTTTCCGAATCCCGGTGGCTTTGATGGCAACTGTCGGAACGGCTCTATCCGGAATCATCGTCTGGGCGCTGATAGGCTATTTGGTCTATCGGTTCTTCGAAGCCTCCCCGTGGCGCAGTAGACCCGTCTGGATGCGGCGGCAACGTGGCGGGCAAGCTGTCGCCATCGGGCCGTTGCCTTACCAAAAGAAATGGTACCTGTTGTCTCCCGCGGAACGGGACCTTTACGAAACGCTCCGCCAGGTGGCAGGGGACCGTTTCTTGATCTTTGCTAAAGTGAGACTGCTGGACCTTCTCTGGCTGCCGCAGAACCTGTCCAACCGTCAGATATACATGAATCGGGTGCAGGCCAAACATGTGGACTTTGTACTATGTCATCCTCGCACCATTGCTCCGGCCCTGGTGATTGAGCTGGACGATGCCTCGCATCAGGCGCCGGAGAGGCAGGAACGGGACATCTTCCTCAATGAGGTCCTGCGGGTCGCCGGGATTCCTCTACTCCGTGTGCCGGTGAGGAATGCCTTTTCAGCTTCGGCCCTGCGCGGTCAGATCATCGAGGCATTGGGTGGGCATTGCCAGCAGGAAACCAGCGCAGCATACCCCTGAGGCCATGTCTTGGCCGTCCGCGACGGAAAGAATACTCTGACCCCCAATTCGCCGTCACACTCTGTCCCGGAATGCGACGCTTGGTGCTGGCGCTATCCCAGGCGCAGCGCTCTCGTTCCACCACCGACGATGCCGCGCTCAGGTGGGAGAAAGCCTCGAGGGATCACGTCTTCTCGACAGCGGCCACATACGGCAACGCGCGGCCTTCCCCGCCGAGGTCGAGGCCATAGCCGATCAGCCACACATCGGCTACTTCAAACCCGACATAATTGGCTTTGATCGGCACGGTGCGCCAGGCCGGCTTGTCCAGAAAGACACAGGCGCGCAACCACGCGGGCTTCCGAGCGCGGAGCAGCTCGAGCACCGCGGCCAGCGAGCGGCCGGAATCAAGAATGTCGTCCACGACGAGGACGGCTTCGTCCTCGAGGGCCAGGCTCGTCTCTTTCTCGATTCGCACCGGCCGGGTCGGGTCCGAGCCCGCACCGTAATGGGAGACAGCCAAGAAATCCACCTTGGGTTCGACTCCGCATCGCGCCAGGGCGCGGGCCAGGTCCGCAAGAAACACGAAACTCCCCGTCAATAGCCCGAGCAGAACCGGCTGCCGTCCTTTAAGGTCTCCGGCGATGGTCGTCGCTAACTCACCGACGCGGGCCTGGATCGCGCGATCGTCAAAGAGGATGCGGTGGGGGAGCATGGCCTACCCGCGGCGAACCCTTACGGCAGCAGCTCCAGGACTTGGCCGATTGGGACACCGAAGCTTGCGCCGCCGAAGCGGATCATGCGCGCGGCATTCACGGCGATGACCTGGCCTTGGCTATTGAAGACCGGCCCGCCGCTGCTGCCGGCGGTGGTCTGCGCATCGTAAATGACCCGCCCCGGGACGATATCTCCGACGTGTCCCTGCGTGGCCAGGGGCCGAATGCCGCCCTGGATCGCCAGTTGCTGCACCAGTTGCCCAAGATCGTGGTCGGCGCTCTTCATCAGCGCCCGAGCCGACTGTTCTTCCATCCTCGCCAGGAGGCCTTCGACCCCGACTGGATAGCCGAGCACCACCACGGCTTCGCCGGCGATGCCCTGAGGGGCCGGCTTTCGGACAGGAATTGGCGTAACCCCGACCGGGGCCGGGGAAAGGCGCCCCAGCGCTACGTCGCCGCGTTCGGAGATCTTCAGGATCGAGACCTCATGGCTCTCGGCGCGCCCAGGAATGTACGCCAGGATGCGAAGCGACTTGGGCTCCAGTCTTTCTTTCACCATCTCGTTCCAGGAGGGATCCATGGTCCACGGCTGGGCGAGGTGGCGGTTCATGACGAGGAGACCTTGGTCGTCGATGAGAAAGCCGCTCCCCACGGACTCCAACAACACGGCGGGCGCACTTTCCGCCGTTCCGGGTTTTACGAAGCCGAACGTGATATGGAGAAAGCAGACTGCGGCGCCGTAGCGCTTGATCAGCGCCTCCGCGCTCCGGCGTCCGGCTTCCAAAGTGTCCAGGCGCTGGGTCAACGCGCGGACCTGCTCGGGTGAGGCGCCATGTCGGCGCTCCGCCTCCAGGAGTGCGACCAAACGTGCGGTGTCCGCCTGCTGCGCCGCGAGGCTCTCCGTGAGCCGTCGGCGCTCCTCGGCGGTGCGGCGCTCCAGGTCGGCCTGCGTCTGCCGAGCCGACTCGAGTTCCTTCAGCAGCGCGGCCAGTTCCTGTTCATGGGCCCGCTGCGTCAGGAAGGTATAAAATACGGCGCCGCCGGCGATGCCCACGAGGAGTACCATGAGGGTCCCGATGAGCAGTTGCGTGGGGCGGGAAGCGTGATGGCGGACATCATGTCCCACCTGGCGCAGGAACGTGCCGAGGGGGCCGCGCCCATTCTCGCGTCCTTCGATGGCGACGTCCCTGGCGTCCTGCAGGATTTCACGAACCAGCTTGCAGGCGGCGTACTCTTCCACCCGGATGCGGAAGCGGAGCTTCGGCCCGTGTGGCCCGAGCTGAATGAGATCCTTGTCGTTGAGGATCGTCTCCGCGACCGGCTTGTGGTTGACGAGCGTGCCACCGTCAGGAGCGCGGTTCTGCAGGTGGATGGCACAGCCTTCTTCGTACAACTCCGCTTGCACGGGCGCAACGCGCCGGCTCCCATCGGCCGGAAAGACGATGTCGTTCGATGGAGCACTGCCCAGCGTGAGTCGCGGGCGATCGAAGTACTGGGTTTCCCCGCGCTGGCTGCCCGACAGGTGGACGAGTGAGAATTTCACTCCTCACCCTTCGATCATGGTCCAAGGCTCCCGGCCGACGGCTCCCGCGACACCAGCCGACAATCGAGCTAGTGTCCCTGTTTTCACGCCGGAGATCAAGTTAGAGGGCAAAACACGCGCCCGATTCTCCTGAAATAAACCTGCCTCGGCGCCGTGGCTCACCGCGTCGCGGGCCTTACGGCCAGTAAGTAGCCGTGGCCTTCACGTACCCGTACACGATGTCCCGCCGCGCCAGGATGCCGACAAGCGCCCCGTCCTTGACCACGGGCACGCGAATGAGCGAATGGGTCTTCAGCAGCTTGCTGACGTCCGGAACCGTCATGTCCTCCGTGGCGGTCACCACTCCTTTGGTCATGAGGTCAGCGGCCGTCACGCTCCGAAGATCCTGGCCCTCGTCCATCGCCTTGAGCAGATCGAACTCACTCACCAGGCCGATGAGGGTCCGGTCCTCTTCGACGATCGGGATGCTGCCGAAATTTCGCTCACTTAGGGTTTGAGCCAGCGTGAGTCCCGTTGTCTTTGGGCTGGCTGTCACCACCGCATCCTCCATGATCTGGTGCACCGTCAGTGTCTTCGGGTCGCACGCCTTGCACATGTAATCTGAACGTCTCATACGCACCTCCCGCTGTCAGCTCTGCGCGCGTCCGATGGCGCAGTACCACGCGGACGTGGCGACAGCCAATCTCCCTCCTCTCAGCGTGCAACGCGCCCGCGCCTCACGCGGCTTTGGCCATCAGAGGTTCAAGGCCAAGGCAATGCTTATCACACGTGACCGGTCCGCCGTTGAAGGCCGAGCACCGGGCAATGTCATAGGGCCTGTCGTCGCTCAACAGGACCTCCACCCGCACGTCCTTGTTGTGCACGTCGCAGTGCAAGTCGACCGTGCGCGTCGCGACCCCGTGTTCGGTCATCAGTCCGACCCCTGCCGCCAACAGCAACACAACCCCGCCACCGAGCGTGAGCAGCGCCACAGGCATTCCGTCCCCGATGGATCCAAAGCCCCAGCTCGGATCGCGCGTGATCTCCGCACCAGGAGTGGTCGCTTTGCGTTCAGCGAAGGCTTTCATGGCCGCTGCCACCGCAACCATCGTGCCCTGGGAGGCCGCGGGCTCGCGCGCCTCTCGCTCACGCGACCCGATCGCGGCGATCAGGGCACGCCCATAGCGTTCCTCCGCTATCTTGCTGGCTCGCTCCAGCGCCAGGCTGCCCGCCACGATCGTACGCCCCAACCGTTCCTGAGCGGTCGCCTCGGCGGCGCGCTCCATCGCGCGAAACTCGGCGCCTCCCCAGTCCGCCGGGAGTTTGAACACCCCTTCCAGGAACTCCCGACGCCCATTCGCCTCGCGCGTGGCTCGACCGGCGAGATCGCGGAAGAAGCCCGCGCTCCGCATCTTGACCAGCGAGAGATCGCGAATCGCTTTGCCCAACGCCGCTTGCGTGAACTCCCGCTCTTCCGTCATACGTGCCGGGGTCACCGTCGCCTCGGCGATGGTCTTCGTTAGCTCATTTTCAACCATGGCGGCCGGACTGATCGGCTCGGGTATCGTGAGCGGCGCACGCGTGAGACCGAGGTAGGCAACGAACACCGCCGCACCGGCCATGACCGTCAATGCGCCGGCCATTGCCGCCAGGTCAATGTTGTCCAGGCATCTCATTGTGTCACCTCCTCTCTACAGCTAAGGGCGAATGGCCGATGGCTGATAGCCACAGGCTGGTAATGCTCGTTGCACCTCAGCCTCACTGACCCCTCACCACAAACCACCCGCCATGGGTTCCCAGTTTCCATCCATACCCATCAACTGCTCAGGCGTTCAGACGTGCGGGAGCGGCGCTCCGCTCACCGCCCCCGCTGCATTCAGGCTCGCCGTGGTGTCCCGCCATTTTTGACCGGTCGCTCGGCCTGGAAGCTCAAGTGACCTCGTCATCATCATCATCATCATCATCCACCGCCAATCTCCCCGTGGTCGATCAGTTCCCACCACCACATCGGATCATACTTCCCGACATGGCGGCTGACATCATGGAGGTTCTTCGGCGTGACTTCATAGCAGTAGTCGAAGATGAAGTCTGCCGTCTTGCCGGGGATGCCGCCCTCACGGGCCTCCAGCATGTCCATGAACCGGTTCACGCCCCGATACACGCCCCCCTCATCGCCCCGGAACCAGGCGGTCCGGACCACCTGGAGCTGGTCCAGGTAGGGCTCAAAGTTGGCCGGGTTCTTGGCGTCCGCCTTGGCAATCAGCACTTCGTTGGTGAGCTTGTCGATCCAATAGGGGTAGCCTTCAAACGCGGTCACCGTGGCCGGCACCAACAGGCCCACAACCAAAGCAATCGCCACTGCGATTAGAATTTTATGGGTTCCCCGACGTGTCATCGTTCATCCCTCCTTTCCGGGCAGGGCTCGATTCCATCGTAGATGCCTCCGTCCACGACTCGCATCGCCACGAGCAGTCACTTTACGACACCGGTCGCCGCAGTATCACCGCCAGCGGCGGAGGTTCCTGGCCATACACACGGTTACGTTTAAAAATTATGCGGTGGATGCAGCTCCGGCAATGAGGCAAGCGCATCATTTTGCCGCTAGCGTGGCAGCATCAGGAGTAGATGGGGAACTGGCAAGCCTGCGACGAGCTGAGTCGAGTCGGGGACTGCCCCTGAAACGGGAAAGCACCCACCTTCGCCAAGGCTGCGGCGAGAGCCGGTCCCTGCGGTGCCGGTCCCCGGGGTGAGCGTTATGGTGTAGTCTGTCCCGGATGGAACGCGATGGCCAACGCTTGCAGGCGGGAATGCGCGCCGAGCTTTTCGAGAATGTGCTGGATATGGTTCCGGACCGTGGCGGAACTGATGCACAGGCGATCGGCGATCATCTTGGTGTCTGCGCCCCCGGCGAGCAACAGAAGGATTTCGCGTTCGCGCCCGCTCAATGGAAAGGCCTCGGACGGTTCCGTTGGTGGCGATGGAGGCATGTCCGGGACGGTCGGTGGAGAAGCTTCCGTGTGGCTTACGAGGGTGTGCAGTTCCTGCGCGAGGTGGCGCACCTTCGCCTGCTTGCTGATGTCCCGGAACAGATGGACGGCGAAGTAGCGCCCTTTCTTGCGGGAGGGCACGGGGAGAGAGCTGACGTTCAGCCAGATGGTCCGGCCCATTTTCGTGTGCGTCTGAAGATCAAAGTTGCGGACGCCTTCGCCGCAGGCGAGGCGTTTGCCGATTGCGCAGGCCGGGGAGCAGAGGACGTGCCCGCTCAGGGTCTCGGCGCGCAGCACGTCATGGCACGGCCGGCCGAGGACTTCTCCAGCGCGAAACCCCAGCAGGCGCTCGGCGGTCCGGTTCCAGTACGCGACCTTGCCCTCCTGGTCTACCAGCATCGCCCCGTCCGCGCTCCTGGAGAGCATGGCGATGAGCTGTTTCATGGCCTTGTCGCCCCCCTCCTAGCTTTTGCATTATAATACTCCGTGATCTCCCGCCGTTGCAGCAGTCCGCTGGCCATCCATGGCGTCCGTTGAGCCCGGTAGGCCCGTAGCGTTGAGCCGTGACCTGCACTCACCTCATTCGCCGACCCGGCTCACCAGCCTCCACCGGCCAAACGAGCCTAACGGGCCACACCGGCGAAACTGACTCAACAGGCCAAACGCCGCCCCCTACGTGAACGCCCTCATCCCGAGGAGATGCGACCCGATCAGGAGTTTCTGGATCTGCGAGGTTCCTTCGTAGATCGTGGCGACTTTCGCGTCACGGAAGTACCGCGCGACGGGCGCCTCCTCGGAATAGCCGTAGGCGCCGAAGATCTGCACCGCATCGGTTGCGGCGCGCATGGCCGCTTCCGAGGCGAAATACTTGGCGATGGACGTCTCCACGGTGCTCGGCAGGCCCCGGTTCTTCACGTGCGCGGCTCGATAGACGAGCAGGCGCGCGGCGTCGAGGTCCACCGCCATGCGGGCAATCATGTCCTGGACGAGCTGGAAGCTGCCGATGAGGCGGCCGAACTGCTTGCGCGTCTTCGCATATCCGATGCAGGCGTCGAGGCAGCCCTGGATGATGCCCACGCACCCGGCCGCCACGCTGAACCGGCCGTTGTCCAGCGCAGACATCGCGATCTTGAACCCCTGGCCGACGGGCCCAAGGCGGGCCGAGTCGGGCACGCGACACTGCTCAAGGACCAGCTCACCGGTGTCCGACGCGCGCAGGCCGAGCTTGTCCTTAATGGGCCGAGCAGAAAATCCGGGCGCGCCCTTTTCGATCAGGAAGGCGGTGATGCCTTCGTGCCCGCTGCCCGGCGCGGTCTGCGCGAAGGTCAGCGCGAAATCGGCGACCGTGGCGTTGGAGATCCACGTCTTGCCGCCGTTCAGCACCCAGTGGTCGCCGGATCGCGTCGCGGTCGTTTCCATGCCGGCGGGATCGCTGCCGGCATTCACTTCGGTCAGCCCGAAACAGCCGAGGATGCGCCCGGCGCACAGGGCGGGCAGGTACCGTCGTTTCTGCTCCTCGCTACCCCACTTCAAGAGGCTGAGCGCGACGAGCGAGACCTGCACCGAGAGAATGGTCCGCAGCGAGGAATCGGCGCGGCCGATCTCCTCGGTGATGACGGCGTGGCTGAGGAAGTCGAGGCCCGATCCGCCGTGCTCTTTTGGAATCGGTCCACCCAGGAGCCCGAGGGCGGCCATGCGGGCGACGAGGTCCCGGGGGAACCGGCCACTCCGGTCATGGTCGGCGGCGACCGGCGCAATCTCCTGCTCGGCAAAGCGTCGAACCGATTCACGGATCAGCCGCTGTTCTTCACTGAACTCGAAGTCCATCGCCTGACTCCTACCTCTCCTGATATCACAAGCGCAATCGACATGCCATCGCGACCACACCCGCGTGATCGTGGGCCGGCACCCCCCGGGGCCCATAATCTGCATAGAAAACAGAAACAAAAGGGGGGGCCGCGAGGTTGGGGACGATTTCATGAGGTCCCGGCGGCACGGGAGAGGTGTTTCGCCACAATCCTGGTGGAGGTTCTGGAGCATTTTGCAGCAATGGTGCTGGCACATGAGCCATGCTGGCACGAGTCGGGGAGGGGCGGGGGCTCAGAGGGGAGGGCAGTCGTGAAGCGACTATCTGTGCTCGGCATACTCCTGGCAGCCATGTGGTGGACGGTCGCGGGAAGCGACCGGGCGATCGCAAAAACCGAAATTCTCCGGGGCACCTCGCTGGAAGTGGATCACAAGGTGGTGCAGACTGACCAGGCCGTGGTGGAACACCCGCACGTCAAAGGCATCCTCGCCGCATTCGACCGCGCTGAAGAGGCCATGCAGCGCGGCGATCTCGACGGGGTGCTCGCGATCTACGCAAAGGACTATAATTACCGCGGACTGAAACGCTCGGATATCCGCAAGATCTGGTCCGAGCTGTTCACGCATTATCGGGACCTGTCCTCGGCGCACGTGTTCACGAGACTCAGGGTGTCGGAAGAAGGGCCCAGGCCGACCGCGGAGATCACCTGCACCGGGCACCTGCGCGGGACCCCGGTTGAGGGCTTGGAGCGCGTCACGGTCGATAGCTGGTACGGAGAAGTCCATTATTTGATCCACGAAGACGGCATCTGGCGGATTCGCGGCAATGCCGGCGTACCGCCCAAAGGAGTCGTATTTGGCACGGCACCGCATCCGTTGTTCTGAGATGGCCGTGGCTCCGTGAAGGCCTGGAATCGGCAGCCGGGGAGACATCGTGATGATGGCGGGATGGCTTCGGGGACTCATGTCCGTGGTGCTCGTGAGCGCGTTGACGGGGAGTGTTGCACAGCCGGCCCGAGCGGGCGACTGGGGCCGACCGTCGGGGCCGACGTATACGGGCCCGGAGGTGCGGCCGCACCCCGTGGCGCCCCCGGCTCCTCTGGAGGCGGAAGAATCCCACACGATCGAGGTGTTCGAGAAGGCAGCTCGGTCGGTCGTATACATCGTCAACACCGCCCTGCAGCGGGATTTTTTCTCCCTCAACGTCTTCGAAGTGCCGCAGGGGTCCGGCTCCGGGTTCGTCTGGAACCAGGACGGCCACATCGTCACCAACTTCCATGTGATCTATGGCGCCGACGCACTCACCGTCGTGCTGGCGGATCAGACGGAGCACCAGGCCCGGGTGGTGGGTGTGGATCCGGACCACGATCTCGCGGTGCTGCAGATCCGGGTGCCGAAGGAGAAATTGTCTCCGGTGCTCGTCGGCAGCTCGCACGATCTGAAGGTCGGCCAGAAGGTCCTTGCGATCGGCAATCCCTTCGGGCTCGACCACACGTTAACCACCGGCGTCGTCAGCGCGCTTGGCCGGTCCATCCAGTCCATGACGAACCGGACCATCGAAAACGTGATCCAGACGGATGCGGCCATCAACCCGGGCAACTCCGGTGGTCCGCTACTGGACAGCGCCGGCCGTCTGATCGGCATCAATACGATGATCGTGAGTCCCAGCGGGGCTTTTGCAGGGATCGGATTCGCCGTGCCCGTCGACACCGTGAACCGGATCGTCCCGCAGTTGATCCAGCATGGAAAAGTCATTCGTCCGGGGATCGGGGTGTCCCTGCTGCCGGACTCGGTGGCCCAACGGTGGGGGGTCGAGGGGGTGATCATCGCGCGGGTGGCCCCGGGAGGGCCCGCCGAACGGGCGGGCCTGCGCGGCACGAAAGAGACTCGCATCGGTCGCATTCAATTGGGCGATGTGATCGTTGCCGTTGACGGCGAACCGGTCCGCGTCGTGGACGATCTGCTGCGACTTCTGGAGCGCCGCAAGGTCGGGGAGCAGGTGCGCGTGGAGGTCGTCCGGGAAGGCCGTGCCCGACAGGTGATCGTCGCGCTTCAGGCGGTGGAGTAAGGGGCCGCCAGGGGTGGGCCGTGACGGCCGGGGTGATGAGGCGGAGCGAGAGACCATGCGAGCGCGCGAGATCGGAGTCACCCGGTGCCTGGCGTGGGTCGTCGTGAGCACCGCGGCGGTCGCGCTCGTTCCCCTCGCCAGGGCGGCGCCGGGGGCGCCGACCGCAGCGGTGAAGCGCACGATCGATGACGTCCTCAGCATCGTGTCCGACGAGACATTGAAACAGCCGGCCCGGCATGAACGGCGGCGCGAGCTGTTGGAGCAGGCGGTCGCGGCACGGTTCGATTATGAGGAAATGGCGCGGCGCGCGCTGGCCGGCCAATGGGTGAAGCTGACTGACGCGGAGCGGAGGGAGTTCGTCTCCCTGTTCAAGACCTTGCTGTCCAACACGTACGCGAAGAAGATCGAGGGTTATTCCGGCGAGCAGGTGGAGTATTTGAAAGAGCGCACCGAGGGGTCCTATGCGGAGGTCAGGACCCGGATCGTGTCGGACAAAGTGCGGTTGCCCCTGGACTACCGCTTGTTGGACAAGATGGGAGACTGGCGGGTGTATGACGTGGTGATCGACGGCGTGAGCCTGGTGCGGAACTACCGCGGACAGTTCGACGAAATCATCCGGACCTCGTCGTATGGCGAACTGGTGAACAAGCTCCGCAAGAAGTCCGAGGAGATCAAGGCGCCGTAGCGGAGACGCAATGAGCCACGCCTTCGCCATCTGGTTGACGGGATTGCCGGCCAGCGGAAAGAGCGCGATCGCGCACGTGTTGCGCGAGCGGCTGGCGGAGGCCGGGCTGACCGTCGAGGTCCTGGAATCGGACGCCATGCGCCGCACCGTGACGCCCCAGCCGACGTACGGCCGCGAGGAGCGCGACCTCTTTTATCGCGCGATGGTCTTCTGCGCCGGCCGGCTGGTCGCCCATGGTGTCCCCGTCGTGATTGACGCCACCGGCAACCGCCGGGCCTATCGAGATCTGGCGCGCAACCTGATTCGTCATTTCGTCGAGGTCGCAGTGACGTGTCCGCTGGAAGTCTGTCAAGAGCGTGACCGGAAAGGGATCTATCAGGGCGGCCTTCGTGGCCGGAGTTCGACCGTCCCCGGCTTGCAGGATCCCTATGAGCCGCCGCTTAAACCGGAGTTGGAAGTGGATACCGTGCGGACGCGGCCGGAGGAGGCGGCGGACCGGATCATGATGTGGTTGCGGGCACGTGGGTATCTGGCCGGCGCGCGAGCCGTCGAATGAGTCACACCATTGTTGTCCAGGCCTCGCCGACGATTCCTGCCAGCGAGCAGCCGGTGGAGATCGTGGAGCGGAAGGGGCGCGGTCACCCGGACACGATCTGCGATGCCGTGGCCGAACGGATCTCCATTGCGCTTTCGCACGCGTACGTGAAGCGCTTCGGGCGCATCCTGCACTACAACATTGATAAGGGGCTGCTCGTGGCGGGACAAGTGGAGTGCCGGCTCGGCGGCGGGCGCGTCCGGGAGCCGATGCGTCTCATCATCGGCGACCGGGCCACGGTCCAGGTGGGCCGGTCGCGCGTGCCGGTGGCCAAGATCGCCGAGGACGCCGCGCGTGAATGGTTCCGGGGGAACCTCCGCCGTCTGGATGCCGACCGGCATGTCCGCTACCAGGTGGAGCTCAAGCCCACTTCCGCCGAGTTGGGCGCCATCTTTCAGGCGCGTCAGGGGCCGCTTGTCGCGAATGACACCTCGGCCGCGGTCGGCTACGCTCCGCTCACGCCGACTGAGCGGCTGGTGCTGGATCTCGAGGCCTATGTGAACGGCCCGCTCTTTCAGAGCGAGTTCCCCGAAGCCTGCGAAGACGTCAAGGTGATGGCGTTGCGCATCGAACGCGAGCTGCGGCTGACGGTCGCCATGCCGCTGTGGGCCGGGGCGATCCGTTCGGAGGCCGCGTACTTCGAATCCAAGGCGCGGCTGCTACGGGCCATCCGGGCCTATGTGCACGGACGGCCTCAGGGCGGCACGCGGGTGCGCGTGACGTTCAACGCGCTGGACCGGCGCGGCCAGGGGCTGGAAGGCATGTATCTCTCACTGCTCGGGACGTCGGCGGAGCAGGGCGATTCGGGGCAGATCGGGCGCGGCAATCGGGTGTGCGGCGTCATCGCGCTGAACCGGCCGATGAGCGGCGAGGCGGCAGCAGGGAAGAACCCCGTGAGCCATGTCGGGAAGATCTACAACGTGCTGGCCCATGAGCTGGCGGGGCGGATCCATCGTGAGGTGGCGGGGGTGCGCGAAGTCACGGTATGGTTGTGCAGCACGATCGGGCGGCGGATCGATCGTCCCGCCGTCGCGGCGGCTCAGGTCAGCTTGGCGCAGAGCATGACCCTCGATCGTGTCCGCGCGCCGGTTGCACGGATTATCCGGGAAGGCCTGGAGGGCATTGGCCCCTTCTGCGAGGCGCTGGCGGCGGGGAAATATGCCGTCTGGTGACGGCGAGCCCGCTGCTCGCGGCGTCCCCAGACGGCAGGCGAGGGGCAAGAGGCAATGGGCACAAGGCGAAGCGCCCATTTCTTACCTTACCCATAGCCTCTAGCCCCTGGCCTCTAGCCCTGGGAACTTCGATGAAAGAAGCCCTGTTCTACGAGCAGCTTGGTGAAGATCGCGTGCGATGCACGCTGTGCCCGCATTGGTGCAAGGTGGCCCCTGGCCATCGCGGGGCCTGCGGGGTGCGGGTCAATCGCGGCGGACGGCTTTATACCCTGGTGGCGGACCGTGTGGTCGCTGAAGAGGTGGACCCGATCGAGAAGAAGCCTTTGTTCCACGTGCTGCCCGGGTCGCGCGCCTATTCGATTGCCACGGCCGGCTGCAATTTTCGCTGTCTTTTCTGTCAGAATTGGGAGATCTCGCAGGCGCCCAAAGCGCCGCCCCCAGCTCCGGCCGAGTTCGTCTGTTCCCCGCTCGCTGAACATCCCGAGGAACGGGAATTCGGCTGGCCTGTGTCGCCGGAGGGGATCGTCAGCGAGGCCATTGCGCGCCGATGCGCGACCGTCGCGTATACCTATACCGAGCCGACGATTTTTTTCGAGCTGGCGCTGGAGACCGCCAAGGTGGCTCGCGCGGCCGGCCTGAAGAACCTGTTTGTCACGAACGGCTTCATCGCCGAGGAGCCGTTGCGCACGATCGCGCCCTATCTCACGGCCGCCAATATTGACATCAAAGGCTTCCGCCAGGAATTCTATAAGCGCGTCTGCGGCGCGCCGCTCCAGCCGGTGCTCGATGCGGTCAAGCTGTACAAGCAACTGGGCGTCTGGATCGAGTTGACGACCCTGGTGATTCCCGGACGCAACGATGATGAAAGCGAGCTGCGGGACCTGGCGGGCTTCATCCGATCAGAGCTGGGGGCCGAGGTGCCCTGGCATCTCAGCCGGTTTTTTCCGGCCTATAAGATGGGGATGGTGCCGCCGACGCCGATCGCGACGCTGCGCATGGCCGAGCGGGTTGGGAAGGAAGCAGAGCTGCAATATGTCTACCTCGGGAATGTCTTCGAGGAGCCGGGCGAGGATACTCATTGCCCCGGATGCCGCGCGGTCGTGATCCGCCGCAGCGGTCTGTTTCTGGTCGAGAATCGTTTGAAGGACGGCGCCTGCCCGGATTGCGGGCGGAAAATTGAAGGGATCTGGACTTGACGGGCGCGAGGGGCACCCGTTGCATTCCCCGGAGGGCACCCATTGCTCTGGGGATGGCAATGGGTCCCCGGCGCGGAGCGAGCGGTCAGCGGTTGCCCCTAGCCCCTTGCCCCGAGCCTGGAGGCATTCTGAGAATGCCGACTACCCAGAAACGCGACTATTACGAAGTGCTGGGCGTTGACCGGTCCGCCACGCGAGACCAGATCAAGCAGGCGTACCGGAAGCTCGCGCTCCAGTTTCATCCGGACAAAAATCCGGCTCCGGATGCTGCCGAGAAGTTCAAGGAAATTGCCGAAGCCTATGCGGTCCTTTCCGATGACGCCAAGCGCCGTGAATATGACACGGCGGGGCATGCGGGCGTCAGCGAGCGGTGGACAGAGCAGGACCTGTTCCGCGATTTTGAGTTCGGAGATTTCTTCGGTGGGCGGTTCGACGATCTATCGACTATCTTCGGTGACTTCTTCGGTCTTCGCACCAGGCCTCCGCGGGGCACGATCAGGGGAGTGGATCTCCGCTATGACATGGAGCTCACCCTTGAGGAGGCGGCGCGTGGCGGCGAGCGACTCGTGCAGGTCACCCGGTCGGAGAAATGCGGGATCTGCAGAGGCACCGGCGCCAAACCGGGCACGAAGCCGCTCAAGTGCGGCGACTGTAACGGGAGTGGCCAGAAACAACACGTCCAGCCCAGCAGGGGGATGCGGCTCGTCACACTGACGACCTGTCCCACGTGCAGAGGGCGTGGCGTCGTGAACGAGTCTCCCTGCCAGGGCTGCCAGGGGAACGGCTTTCGGTTCGTGCCACACACGTTAAAGGTGCAGATCCCAGCCGGCGTGGATGACGGCATGACGATTCGCTTGGCCGGACAAGGCGAAGCCAATGCCGACGGCGGGCCACCCGGTGATCTGCTGATCCGCACCCATATCCGGCCGGACCCGCGGTTTGAGCGCCATGGCGATGACCTGTATGCCGGCATCAGCATCACGTTGCCAGACGCGGCGCTGGGGACGAAGGTTTCCGTGCCATGCCTTGGCGGGGAGGCGGTCCAGGTGACGATTCCTCCTGGCACGCAGAGCGGCACGCACCTGCGCTTGCACGGCAAAGGAATGCCCAAGGTCACCGGTCGAGGGAGAGGCGACTTGTACCTCGTGGTGGAAGTCCGTACGCCGACCGACCTGACGGCTCGGCAGCGCGAGCTGCTGGAAGAGTTCGCGAGACTGGCAGCGAAGCGGCGGCGCTGAGAGCGTTCGTGGAGTTTCTTTGGTTTGTCTGGCTGGTTTGGTTCGGGAACGAGGTGAACGGCAAGACTGGGCCAATCTCACAAAGTGCGAAAAGGAGAAAACATGTCCGACAGGGAGCGGGTCACCAAGGAGGTCCGAGCCGCACTCGAGCATGAACGACGGATCAATTTGCACAAGTATCCCGTCAAGCTGGACTTCGCCGACGGGGTGCTCACGCTGGAAGGCGAGGTGGAGCACATTGCGGCGAAGAAGCTGGCGATGGAGCTGGCCGCCGCCGTGCCAGGCGTGCGGGGAATCGTGGACCGGTTGCGTGTGGAGCCGGCCACGCGCATGGGCGACGGGGCCATCCTCGACGCCGTGCGCGATGCGCTCATCCAGGAGCCGGCGCTGCAGAACTGCACCATCAAGGTGAAGGCCAAAGGGCGGGTGGACATCGTCCGTGAAGCCCCGGTGAGCCCGCATGGCGTGATCGAGCTGTCCGTCGACGAGGGCGTGGTGCTCCTGGATGACCACGTCACCAGCCACACCCAGAAGCGGATGGCCGGAGTGCTGGCCTGGTGGGTACCCGGCAGCCGCGATGTGGTCAACGGGATGGCGGTGGAACCGCTGCAGGACGATTCGGACCACGAGGTGGTCAAGGCGGTGCAGCTCGCGTTGAAGAAGGACCCGTTCGTGAATCACGACCGGATCAGGGTGACGGCGAGAAACTACGTGGTCACGCTGGAAGGAACGGTGCCGACGGTGATGCAGAAGGAGATGGCGGAGTTTGACGCGTGGTATGTGTTCGGAGTGGACAAGGTCGTGAACAAGCTGGAGGTGCGGTCGGCTTAGAAGAACTTAGAAGAATTTGGTGATCTGGCGATATCACCAGATCACCAAATAGTAAAAGCGGAAGGGTGGTTCCTGAGAGTGGGGTCACACACGGTGGAGATCGTGGAGAGGTTTTAGGCTTCCCGCTCGAAGGCGGGCCTGCACACCACCTCTGCGCTTGACCTCCTCTGGGCTAAGTGTTCCTCTCACCAACCCTTCCGCCCGTTTAAATAATAAGACCGGGCGGGCGCCTGGTCAAGCAGGTGGCGCAAGAATTCGGCGGTGAAAGAGAGGGGCTTGCTATGGGGCCTGCGCTGGATGAGCACGAACGACGGGCACTGGCACGCTTTCTCCATCTACTGGAAGAGGGGGCGGCTGATTTGCAGCCCCAAGCCGATGCGGCACGAGCCTTTCGGGGGCCGGACGGCCACATCGTCGTGCCAGTGCGGGTCAGCGGCCGGGAGCCCAACATGGGGATAGCATTGCTGATGGCACAGAAGGCCGAGCAGGTGTACAAACAGACGGGGAGTCGATTCGTGCTCGCTCAGCATCCCATCCAGGATCTCTCCAACCGCCTGTATATCTGGACCGGCGAGGCCTGGAAGCCGGTCGCCGGCCCGGCGCCCACGGGGTAGCAGCCGGGGAGCGGGGGGGTTAACCGGGCTTCCGATAGATGCGCTCGCGGAGGAACCAAGGCTCCAGAGGCGGTGCCTCCGCCGGGAGCCTCTCCATCGTCCCGAGCACGAGCGCCCCACCCGGCACGAGCCGTGTGAGAACCCGTTCCAGGGTCTCCCGTTGCAGGGCTTCATCGAAATACGTGAAGACCAGATACCGGCACAAGATGAGATGGAAGACCCCATCCGGCATCTCCCGGCGAATGTCCTGGTTTAGATAGGTGATCTGGCGAGAAAAGCCATCTTTTAGACAATATCCCTCAGCTGATTCTTTAAATGCCTGGTCCATCAGGTCGGAAGGCAGCTCTTTGAGACTGCTTCGCGGGTAGCAGGCGCGCCGCGCCCGGATGAGCGCCTCAACCGACACATCCGTCGCCACAACCCGGAAGTCGAGAGCGGGAAAGCGCGGAGCGATGAACGATCGCCAGAGGATGACGAGGGTCGAGGGTTCTTCCCCCGAGGCACACCCGACGCTCCAGGCCCGCACCTCCCCATCACCGCCCGCCAAGGCTCGCTCCGCCAGACTTGGCAACACGTCGTCGGCGAGACGGCGGAACACGGCCTTGTCGCGGTAAAACCGGGTGATCGGAATCCGGCAGAGTTCATCCAGGTGCGCCCATTCGGCCGGATGCTCCTGAAGATAGCCGCGGTAGTGGGGGACATCCGCGAGGCCCAGCTCCTTGATGCGCCGGTCAATCCGTTTGCAGACCTGTTTCCGGACTTTCCTGAACCCGGGCCATCGGAAGCGCAGGTTCGGCAAGGCCCATTGCAGGAAAGCCACGCAGTCGGTGTCTTTCATGACAGGGTGGCGTCAAAAGTGTAACTGAATTAGCGCAGAACTATAGGCTTCGAAGCCGAGAGATGCTAGCAGTAAGTGAACGCTACCATCTTCGTGAGGCGTTCTTACCCAGTGGGATATGTAAGCCTGCCCCAAAACACCTCGACCTGAATGCCTGTTTGCCGTTGCGCCCCACGGACCCCAGCACAAGTCTCCGTCGAGCCGCGGGTTTCAGCCCGCGTTCAGGGTTCTCCTCATGGCATTGTGCTTGCTCAAGCATGAATGGGTTCAGCCCAGCCGAGGAGGTGCGCTATGGCGACGTATGCGATGTTAACCAGGTTATCCCCTGAAGCGTTGACGAACCCGGGTGGGGTCGTCGAGCTCAATCGAGCCGTTGAAGATCGGATCAAGAAGGAGTGTCCAGGCGTCAGATGGCTGGCCAATTATTCGGTCCTGGGGCCCTGCGACTATCTGGACATCTTCGAGGCGCCCGATGGAGAGGCGGCGACCAAAGTGTCGCTGCTCATCCGTTCGTTCGGCCACGCGACTACCGAAACGTGGTTGGTCACGCCCTGGGACCGGTTCGTCGAGCTGGCGAAGGGCATGAAAGGGTGAAGCTTGCGCAGGTGGGAGCGTGAAGCCGCTGGGACCGAGCAGGACGCATGCACGCCGTCCGTCCGTCGCACAGACGCTGATGGCGAGGATGCGGGGGCGCTTTTCTCGCGAGCTCGGGCTGCACCTCGCGTCGCGCCGCCGGAGGGACCTGTTCCTATGGTTGCTCGCGGCGATCCTCTACGGCGCCCGAATCTCCGGCACCATCGCCACGCGAACACACCGGGAATTTGTCCGTCGAGGGCTGGACATCCCGGAGCGGCTGCTTGAGACGGGCTGGGATGGGTTGGTGGAGGCGCTCGACGCCGGCGGATATACGCGCTACGACTTTAAAACGGCGACGAAGCTCCTCGAGGTGGCCGGCAACCTGAAGCGGCAGTATGCCGGAGACCTCAACGCTCTGCATCAGGCCGCCGTAGAGGCGAAAGATCTGGAGAGGCGCCTGATGGCGCTTGGGCGCGGGGTCGGACCAGTCACAGTCCAGATCTTTCTTCGCGAGTTGCGCGGAATCTGGTCGAAAGCTCGCCCTCCGGTATCCCCTCTAACGCTCCTGGCAGCCCGACACCTCGGGCTTGTACCGGCGGGCAATTCTCAAGCGGGTGTCGCGACGGCGATCCGCAAGAAAACGACCTTCAGCGACTTCGAGGCTGCACTGCTCCGGGTGGGGCGCGATTACTGCCGCCGCAGTCGCTGCCGGCTGTGTCCGATGCGAGATCTCTGCGGCGGACGCCAACGTTAAGAAAGCTTATACCCGAAGCGGCGGAGCAACGCTTTCCGCTCGCCGACGTCGCTGTCCTGCTCGATGCCCTTTGGCTTGAGCCCGTCCACCACTCCCAGGATCCCGCGGCCCTGAGCCGTCTCAGTCAGAATGATCTCCACCGGGTTCGCCGTGGCGCAGTAGATCGTGCAGACTTCCGGCACCTGCCGGATCACCGGCAGGACGTTGATCGGGTAGCAGTTCTTCAAGAAAAGGACGAAGCTATGTCCGGCGCCGATGGCGCTGGCGTTCCGCTGCGCCAGCTCGATCAGCTCCCGGTCGGTACCGGTCCAGCGCACGAGGCACGGACCGGAAGATTCGCAGAAGGCGAGTCCAAACTGAATGCCGGGCACGGTGCTGACCAGTGCCTCGTGCAGATCCTCGACGGTTTTGATGAAATGCGCCTGGCCGATGATGACGTTGATGTTCTCTGGCTTCTCGATGGTGACGGATGTGAGATGGATGGCCATGCCTTCTCCTTGGGGTATCCTTGGGGTAAGGGATAGAGCGGTACAGGGATAAAGGGGCCGTGCTCCTAACCCTCTCTCCCCCTACCCCTCCTCAACGCCCGCGCTGCCCCAGCAGGCGCACGTACGCGACCACGTCCTGCAACTCCCGATCGCTGAGCGTACCGCGGAAGGCATGCATGGGGCTCATCACGAGGCCGAACTCGACGCTCGTCAGTAACTGCTCGTCGGTCTTCATTTGCAGGATGGGCCCGTGAAAGTTGGCCGGCGGCACGCGCAGCTCACCGCTCTTGGGGCCGTCGCCCCAACCACCCGTCCCGTGACAGCGCTGGCAGTGCTGCTCATAAATCACCTTCCCGGCCATCGCATCGCCCCCAAGCGTTTGACTGGGAGACTCGTCCGGCACCATGAGGGTTAGGCTTACGACCAGCGCCATACCGGCCGCCATCGACGACATTCTGGCTCGCGCGTTCATCTCATGCCTCCTCTCTGTTCCGCGACCAGCCCTCAGCCATAGGCCATCTGCTCTTGTTCATGGTAACCTAACGAACGGATACCTCGCGCGCAGCTCCCGCGGGAGCGCGCCAACCCCGCAGATGTCGTCGATCGTCTCGATTGCAATGATCCAGTCCGGGTCCTTGAAATCGATGCTCGGCGTCAGGCCTTTCTCGCCGAGCGTGGCGATCAGGAGACGGTCCAGCTCCTGTTCGACCTGCTGGCTGTGAATCTCGCCATGATGGCCGCGGCGCTCGAGACGCACGTAAAACGATCCGTTGCCGATGCGATCGGCATAGCGGAGCACGGCGGCCCTGAGCTGTTCCACGAACGTCTCAACCGTGAAGGCAAAGATCTGATCCACCGGCACGAGCTTGGCCAACGGATCGAGGAAGCTCGGATCATCGTCCTGGCAACGGATTAACTGATCCAGGAACGCCGGCACATCTTCGACCCGTCCGACCAGGACGCCACGAAACCGGGTCCAGCGAAAATCACCGAACCGCTTCAGCGTCCGTGCCAGATGGCGCTGATCCAGCTCCTTGGCCGTCGCCAGGACGTTCCAGTCCTCCTGGTATTGCCGTAGAGTCGATTTGGCTTCGGAACGAGCCGCATCCCCTTGTTCCCCCACGTTGCCCTCCGCCTGAAGTTTAGACGCCGATAAGTTCTATCACTGTGGCTACAGCAATGGAAGTGGCAACGGCAGGGCGTTTGGGACTGTGACTGGCGGGGCCTAGCAGCCTCTGGCTCCGGGGACGCCGCCACTTCCTTGAGCCTGGGAAGAGGAGTATAGTGGCAGAGGACACACAGGGATCGACCCAACCTCGGCGATAGCGCACGGAGGGAGCTATGGCTCGCGAAATCGCGCCCAAGCTCGTTCGACGGGTCGTCATGGTCGATGAGAACCGGTCCTGTCTCGAGGCGGCCGTCGTGATGACGGAGGAATTCGTCGGGTCAGTGGTCGTGACCGGCAGCTCGAAGGTGATCGGCCTCTTTACAGAGCGGGACTTGATGATGAAGGTGGTGGGACAGAAGCGGGATCCGGAAAAGGTCAGGATCAAAGATGTGATGAGCCACCCCCTCGTCAAGGTCAGCCCAAAGGACAGCGCAAGTCACTGCCTCAACCTCATGAAGGAGCACCGGTGCCGGCATCTGCTCGTCTTTGACGGCGATGAATTCGTGGGAATCGTCTCGCTTCGCGACATAGTCGCGCTGCTCTTGGACGAGAAGGAGGAATTGATCGGGCACCTCGAGAAATACATTGCCTCATGACAACTCCACCCCTTTCGCTCGAAGTTCTGCCCGAAACAAAGCGGCCTGCGCCTCCTGGAAGAACTCGGGAATGACCACCATGATCAGGGCATTGCCATGGGCGTTTGGCAAGCGCATGTGGACATACTCCTCGCCCAAGACATCCGAGATCTCATCCCACAGCTCCTTGTAATAATCCTTTTCAAAATCAAAACCCTTGAGGATCGGCAGGAACGTGTCTGTGATGATCTGCCGCGCGTCATGGGGAATAGGTTGGAGCCAGCCCTCACGCGCCCCGACCTCACGATAAATCCGTTTGAACAGGGTCTCTCGCGATCCTTCCTGGTCGATCCCCAGTTCCTGGCAAATCTCCGCCAGGATGTCGGCCTCGTATTGGCTGAGGTAAAAGATCGTCTGGCGCGGGAAGGATTCCGAGGCGGGCACCAGCGAATCGGCATGGTTGTGGACTCGGGCGATCTTTTCGCTGAGCGTGCCCACTGCTGGTTCCCCCAACTCTTGCAGCCACTCGGATAGCTCTTTAGAAATGGAGAAATTCACGTAGCACGAAAGAAGCTGTTCCCTCAACTCCAAGCCTCTGGACGCGCGTTGCGGTGCACGTCCGGCGTTGAGTCCTGACGGCGCTGGGTGATGAGCCGTAGGCGGGGCTTCGAAGGGTTGCGACCTGCTTCCGGCCCTCGATACGCCACAACACGGACAGAGCGGAGCTTGCTTCGGGAGCGTCAGCCCACAACTCTGGCACATCATGGCTGTTTCCCTCTCACGCGAGGGCCAGACTCTTGCCGGCAGCAGGCTCGCGGACCCTGGCCGGTCTGGTGTGCGGCGTTACGCGGCGTGCTTCGTGCCGGTGGAGATTGATCCCTGCTGCTCGGTGCCCTGGTCCGTTTTCGCCTCGGTCTCGGTGATACGGTGGGTCATCTCTATGCAGGCGAATAGGAGCGCGAGCAGGCTGAGGAGACCGGTCACGATTCCCCAGTAACCCCATACTCCCCAAGAAGACATCGTGAACCTCCCTATCATCCCACCACCCAGATAGCCAACCCGGTCGCCTCGCGCAGCAGGTGCTCAGCGATGCCGCCGCCGAGGAGCCGTTTGATTCCCCCGGACGTGCCGGGCCGGCTGACCACGATCGTGTCGTAGCGACCGCTCCTGGCCTCTTGAAGGAGATTGGCCACGACGTTATCCTCGTGTCCGAATTTCAACGTCACCCGGTCGATGGGAAACCCGGTCTTTCCCAGGGTCTCCAAGGCTTTCACCAGGATCGGGTACTCCACGGCTCCTTCGGCACGGAGCCATTCCTCCTGTTCAGTCCGCAACTGCGTACTGAGCTCACCCTCGACGTTGGGATTTTCGGATCCTCCGTGCTCCAAGAGCTCGCGTGGCATGGGCTTCAGCACGCGAAACAGCGTGATCTCCACAGAGCCGGCGTCGCGCAACAAAGCTCCCACATATCGTACGGCCCGCTCCGAACTCTCGGAGTCATCAACCGCCAGGAGGATGCGCATCACCGCACTGCGTCTCGTCTTGGAGAGGGTTCGTTTGATCCATAGGCCGTGGATCGAGTTTTCATACCGTGGAGGAAGTGGCTCGAACCCGGCAACTGGGCCTGCTCGGGTGCGCGTCCTGGTCAATATGAAACGGGCTACCTCCTCTTTGACCCGGGAGGTAGCCCGCGCGGCGCTTAGGGCGCCTGGAGAAGAGAAATATCGGCTAGGCCCGCGTGCCTGAGGGAGTCTCTGGCTTCTGCTCGTGGGAGTACCGGTTGCTCCCCAGGATGGCTTCGTGCATCTTGACTGAAGAATGGGTCTCCTTGGAAGCGATGTGCGACATGCTGTGTGCCAAGAGGCACTGCCACTCGAGGCCCATCCTGCGTGTCACCGAACATAAGCCGGTTCTCGGGTCAGCAGGCCATGGTGGATAGGTGGATTCAGGTCTTCCATCATGACCCCCCTCCTTTTGAATTAAAATTACCCTAATCCTCCTCGTCTGAAGATGTCAATCCCATCAATGCGACGACCCTGCGCTTCCAGCGAGGGCACATGGCCTAGCGCGTCACCATACTTTTGACGGAGACCGGTGGAACTCCTCAACTCTCGGCTGGACGAGGGTCGCAAAGTCGGCATAGCGCATCCGGACGGCCTCGGAATGGCTTCCGCCTTCAAAGACGATCTGCTCGTCCTCCGCCAACGAACGGTCGACATACACCGCTAAGCCATAGAGGTTTCCGAACGGCGGCATGGCGCCCAGGTCGCAGTCCGGGAACAGGCCCTTGAACTCGTCCTCGGCGGCGAGGCGCACATCGTTCGTGGCGAACACCTCTCTGAGGCGGTGGAGGTCCACCTTCCAGGTCGCCGGGAGCACGGTCATGACGAACCGTCCCTCGACCTTCACCATCACGACCTTGGCCAGTTCCTGCGCCGGGGTGTGGACCGCCTGGGCGACTTCGGCCGCGCTGTGCGCTTCTGCATGGGGCAAGACCTCATAGTGGACTTTGTGACTTTCAAGGTACTCTTTGAGTTTCCGTGACATCGGCATGGCCACCTCCCCGCCGTCGTCCGGCTGTGATGTGATGGGACTGCGAGCCCACGTGGGCTCCGTTTATAACAAATAATATGCACTTTCTCGAGAGAGGAGAGCAAGAGGGGGAACTTGCACAGGCCCGGCGCGTGATCGTCAGCGGCCGCAGCGGTAGGTCCTGAGCCTGCCAGAGGCGGCTTCCTGCTCGAGATCCTCGATCGTCCGGCTGCTCAAGACGGAGTCCTGACAGGCCTCCGTGATCTCTTTTCCGGGTCTGGCCTCGGCATCCTTCTGCTTCACCAGCAACCATTGGTTCGGGCGGTGCGTCATGCGGATCAGTGAGAAGCGCCCTTTGAGCCGATGGCCGGCCAGGATGAAGTCCAGCTTCCCCTTGGCGAGCATCGCGCCGGCGTCGGCCTTCCCGCGGTCAGGGCTGACCGGTTCGAACCAGCCGGTGTCCCAAACGAGCACAGGGCCAGCGCCATACTGCCCCTCTTCGATCACGCCCTCGAAGTCGGCGTATTCAAGATCATGATCCTCCACCTGGACCGCGAGCCGCTTCATGGCCGGGTCCAATGAGGGACCTTTCGGGATGGCCCAGGACTTCAGCACGCCGGCGATCTCCAGCCTGAAATCGTAATGCAGTCGCTTGGCGCGGGGCTTCTGCACATTGAAGATCGGGCGGCGCGGGCGTGGGCTGCTGGTCATGAGGTTCTGAGCCGTTCCAGTCGGGCGAGCATGGCCGCCCAGTGCGTGCCGGGCCAGAAGATGCGGCCGCAGGCCGGACAGATCGCGAAGACCGCATACGACTGCGCCACGTGGAGGGGCACGCGCGACGCGGCGGCCTCGCGCGATAGTTCCTCAAGAACCCGGTTGCAGTCCGGGCATCGCGGCATGGTCGCGTCGAGCCGCAGATCAAGTCGGATGTCTCGCGCGAGCTGCTGCAGTTGCTCGGGAACGTGGTCGCTGGCCAGCACGGTCAGGCGGCCTCGGAGTGCCCGGCGCCTGGCCAGGAAGCGGTCGCGGGTCAACAGCCAGCGATGCTCGGCCAGCACGCGCTCGACCAGGCGCTCGTCCGCGATGAGCCGTTCGTAAGCGGTGTCGTAGCCCAGGATGCGCAGCCAGCGCGCAAGCTTGCCGAGCATCGTATCGGCGAAGAAGGCAGGATGCCTCAACTTTTCTTCGTGGTCTTCGCGATGAAGCCCGTGTAGAGCTGCTGCATTCTCTTGCTGCCGCAAGCCGGGCAGGTGACGGTCCCGCTCTCGTGTTCCTTTAACGAAAGCGCCACCAGCGACTCCTTGCCGCAATCGAGGCACTTGTAGTCGTACATCGGCATGAGCTTACTCCATACTCTTATTCCGTCATTCGGCGTTCAGCGTTCCGCGCTGCGCGTTTTTGTTTCAGGCTTTCCCCATGTCGAGACGATGTGCGCCATTTCAGCGAGGCGGCGCGCGGCGCGCCCATACAGCGTGTGTTCGGGATACTGGCCGTCGGGACCGCGTTCGCCCGCCGGGAGACCGGTCAGCAGCTCCAGCGCCTCGTCCACCGTGTGCACGCCATAGATAGCAAACTGGCCGGCCTTCACGGCTTCCACGACATCGTGCCTGAGCGCGAGGTGTTTGGTGTTGCGCGCGGGCACGATGACCCCCTGGCTACCGGTCAGCCCGTGCTTCTGGCAGGATTCGAAAAAGCCCTCGATCTTTTCGTTCACGCCACCGATCGGCTGCACTTCGCCGAGCTGGTTCACGGAGCCGGTAATCGCCAGATCCTGGCGCACCGGCACATCCGCCAGGCTGGACAGGACCGCGGCCAGCTCCGCGACCGCGGCGCTATCACCCTCCACCTCGGAATAGGTCTGCTCGAACGTCAGAGACGCGCTGAGGGCGAAGGGGTGCTTGCCCGCGAACTTGCCCGCGAGGAAGCCCGCCAGGGTCATCACGCCCTTGCTATGCACGTGCCCGGCCAGCTCGGCCTCACGTTGCACATCTATGACGCCCTCGGTCCCGATAAAAGTCCGGGCGGTGATCCGGCAGGGGCGGCCGAACGCATAGTCACCAATCAGGTGCACGGAGAGGCCGTTGATCTGGCCGACCTTCTCACCCTCCAGGTCCACCATGATCGTCCCCTCGCGGATCTCATCTTGAACCCACTGCTCGGGGAGGTTGACCCGGTGGCGCTTGTGAGCGACGGCGTTCCCGACGTCGACGGCGGTGACCAGGTCGCGTCGGCTCCGGGTGGCCCAGAACCCCGCCTCCCGAATGAGGTCACTGATCAAGCTGAAGCGGAGCGACAACTTATCGTGCCGCTCGGCCAGGCGCATGCCCTGGCAGATGATTGCCGCGACGGCGTCGGCCCGGAAATGCGGCAGGTTCTCCTCACGGCACAGACGGGCGATGAACCTCGCATAGAGACGATCCCGGTCCGCAGTCCGCTCCACCTCTACATCAAAGTCCGCCTTGACCTTGAAGATCTTCTGAAAGTCTTCCTCGTACGCCTGCAACAGTTGGTAGATCAAGGATGGGCCGACCAGAATCACCTTGAGGTTGATCGGCACGGGCGCAGGCTTCAGGCCCGTCGTCGATAGCCCGTAGAACTCGCCCAGGTCCTCGATCTTGACCTCGCGGGTCTTGATCGCCCGTTTGAGGCCGTCCCAGGCGAACGGCTGGCGCAGCAAATCCAGGGCGTTCAGGACCAAGTAGCCGCCGCTGGCCTGCAGCAACGCGCCGGCCCGGATCTCCATAAAATCGGTGAAGACTACGCCGAGGTGGGCCTTGCGCTCAATCTTGCCGACCAGGTTTGCGTAGGTCGGATGCGATTCTTCAACCACGGGAGCCCCGCTGCCGGCGGCATGCTCGACGATCAGGTTGACCTGGAACCGCGTCAGGTCCGCATGGCGACCGACCGATTCCAGGCCGGGGATCGAGAGCACCGGCGCCTCGCGGGGCTTGAAGTCCCGGTAATTCGCGACAATATCATCGTAGACCCGGGTCAGATAGGCCAGCACCGGCTCGGCGTCCTGATAGGTGCGGCGGAGCATCTCGAACCGGCCATGCAGGAGGTTCTTCACGACCTGCCGATCCATCTCACGGAGCCGGCGCTCCGCCTCGTGATCCAGCGCATGCAGCCGGACCTGGAACTCCCGGATCTCCGCCTCAAGCGCCTTGCGCCGCTCGAGAATGGACTTCCGTTCGTCGTCGGAAAGGGCCGCCAGCTCCTCCTCGGACATGAGGCGCCCGGCTTTCATGGGGATGACGCTAAAGCCCATCGGCGTTTCCTCAAAGGCGAACCCCCGCTCCCGGCCCAGTTCCGACAGTTCCTTGAACAGCGCTTTCTTTTTGGATTCCGTTTCGTCGGCGATCTTCGCCTTGGCTTCGAGGTACTTGGTGCCCTCGAAGGCCGCCGGGACATCCCGCCGCAGGCTTTCAACGAGTGCGGCCATCGCGTCCTTGAAGGCACGACCCTGCCCGGCGGGGAAGGACAGGCAGGCGGGACGCGAGGGATCCTGGAAGTTGTTGACGTAGCACCAGTCCGGCGGCGTCGGGGCCTCGGCGGCCAGTTGCCGGACCATCTGCCGGACGAGTGTGGTCCGGCCGGTGCCGACCGGACCGGCCACGTAGAGATTGAAGCCCGCGCTCCCCATGCGCAAGCCGAAGTCCAGCGCCTCGACGGCACGCTCCTGCCCGATGGTCTCATCAAGCGGGGTCAGTTCGCTGGTGTCGGCGAACCCAAGCGTTCTCGGGTCCACAACCGGACACAGCATCGTCAGGGGCAGCTTGAATTTCTCCAGATCCATACTCAGAACTTGTCTTCTACCTAGAGCCTTGCCTTCGGCAGAGCCGGGACCGGATTGACCGTCGTGGCCTGGGGGCCCTTTTCGCCGTCGGTGACGTTGAACGCAACCTCCAGCCCGTCCTCGAGCGCCTCGAACTTCAGGCCCTTCAGCGCATTCTTGTGGAAGTACACCTCGCCGCCGCCCTCCTTGAGGATGAAACCGTAGCCTTCCTTCGGGAAGAGCTTGCAGATCACGCCGCGGAGCGGAATCGGCGGAAGCCGAATCTCCTTGGACGCGCGCTTCTCGCGAAATTTGTCGAGCTCGATTTCCAGGGCGGCAAAGGCGGCCCGGATGGCTTCCTCGAATGTCTTTTCTTCCTTGCGGGCCGTGAAGGTGTGCCGCCGTGGCAGCGTGACGACGATGACCGCTTCGGCGATCCGTTGGTCCTTCTTATGATGGGCATTCTTGGTGAGCGTGACCCGGCCGTGGGTGAGATCATTGTAGCCGGCCTGCAGGTCGGCCATCCGTTCCTCGATTTCCTTCTTCCAGCGTGGCGTCATCTTGATGTTTCGGCTATCAATCCGCAATTCCATCGAACCTCCCTTGGAAAATGAACCCGGCGGCTATCTCCGGTGGTCCACCACGGTCGCAGGCAGGTATCCCACTCCTGCGGTCGCAAAGGATATGCTATCAATGAGGCGAGAGGCAAGGGGCTAGGGGCGAGTTGGCGCATTATTCCTCACCGGCCTCAATCAAGCTGGAGAGGCATGCGGCAGCGGCCGGCAGATCGAAAAGGAGCACATCCATGCCGATCTTGAAACGACGGGCGCTTGAGCAGTACTTGCGGAACCGGTTCGGCCCGGAGGCCACGTTGCTTTCCTTCGGCCCCATTGGACAGGAAACGAAAGGACGGGTGCTGAAGGGGTACGGCTACGGCGTACCCGTACGCCTGACGTTCCGCGTCGGACGCACGGTCCAGCGGGCGGTCCTGGAGACCATGAGTCCAGGGCCGTTCGGCCATGAGCACCCGGCGGACCGGGCGCAGGCGATGCTGTGGGATTACGACTCGTATGGTCGCCTGCCGGGGCATGTGCCGGCCCTGGATGTCGGGGCGTTCGCCGCCGCCGGCACGTTATTTTCGGTCGCGCCGGCTCGTGAGTTCTTCGTGTTGACGCAATGGGTGGAGGGGAAGAGTTACCATCTGGATCTCGAACGGCTCGCCCGGACCGGACGACTGGACCGCACCGGCCGCGCGCGCGCCGGCGCGCTCGCGCGCTATCTGGCGCAGATCCATCGCGTCAAGCGCCGGGATCGTGATCTGTATCGTCGGCGGCTGCGCGAGTTGATCGGTCACGGCGAGTGCATCATGGGGCTGACGGACAGCTATCCCGAGCGGTTTGCGTTCATCACGGATGCCCTGCTCCGGACCATTGAGGAGGCTTGCAATCGGTGGCGGTGGCGGCTGCGCAACAGGACCAATCGCCTGTCCCAGGTGCACGGGGACTTTCATCCGTGGAATGTGCTCTTCCGGCGCGGCACGGACTTCTCGTTGTTGGACCGATCGCGGGGCGAATGGGGCGAGCCGGCGGATGATGTCACGGCCATGACGATCAATTACCTGTTCTTCTCGTTGCGGCGTTGGGGGCGGCTGCAAGGGCCGTTCGAGGTCTTGTTCCGCGAGTTCTGGGATCGGTACATGGCGGCGAGCGATGACCGGGAAGTTGTGGAAACGGCGGCGCCGTTCTTTGCCTTCCGGGGGCTGGTCGTGGCGAGTCCGTTGTGGTATCCGAATCTCGCACTCGAGGTCCGCCAGGCGATCTTTCTGTTCATCCAGAATGTCCTGGCCGAGGAGCGGTTCGATCCGGCGGAGGTGAATCGGTATTGCGCGCGATGATCGCGCGCGTTGAGGCGGAGATCTTGACGAGCCGGGTGTGCCCGTTTAGGGGCTACCACCGGCTCAACGCTCTTAACAGGCCAAACGCCTAGCGTCGCAGAAGGAGGTCCAGTCATGAGCCTTGCGATCGAGACCAAGAGGATCGAAGCGATTCTGCTCAGGGACGGGAAATGGCATCATGTCGCTCCCGGCTCATTCGACCTGAGTACCTATCAATTCAAGCAAGGCGATCGCCAGGTCCTGGGAGGAGGCGGGGCCACCGGAGTCTCCGAGGTGGGCGCCACCTGGATTGGCACGGAAGACCAGTTGCGCTACGCCTGCCCGCTGAGCTCTATCGTGGCGGTCAAAAGCAAGGAGTGAGGGTGGAGGGAGATGTCGTTCCACGGGACCTGTGACTGCGTCCCTGCCCTTGAACACCCCGCAGTCGATCGCGTCGCCTAGGTTTTGCCCCTGAAGCCATCGGCGTGCCTTTCGTACCGCATGCGAGCGTCAGTTGGGGATTCTGTAATGTTCTGAACCAGTAGGCAGATCATACGCCGCATCACGCGCAGACGTGCCGGACCGGTGTCCTGGTTGCAGTGCAGAAGTTGCACGGGACCGCGCATCACACGATTTCCGCCGGCGTCGAATGTGTGCTTCGAAGACGCTTGGAGGGGGAGGTCGTCTCGATCGGAAGCGTCCCGCTACGAAGAGTGCCGGGACCCTCTTCGCCGAGATTCACAAAGCAGATGGCAGTGTGAGAAAGAGCCCGGCAATCTCATGCGGGAGAGCGAAGGGCGACCCCCGCGCAGTTCTCCGAAGGCACGACGCGTCGCACGGCCGCTTACCGAAAGATCAGCACTGGCCAGGCCGTCTTATGCAGGACGGCGTGTGACACGCTGCCGAGCAGGAACCGGGTCGCGGCCTTGCGCCCGCGAGAGCCCATCAGGAGGAGATCCGGTTTCGTCTCCTTCGCCCACCCGAGAATGGCTGCCGACGGTGCGCCGAGCGTCGTGGCGCCAGAAACCCGGTAACCCAGGTTCGCGATGGTGACCACCGCGTTATCTACGAAGCGTTGCGCGCTCTCGATGATCTGTTTCTGCTGGGCTTCGCTCGGAGACACGCCGGCCGGCCAGAGGGACTGGGCGAACGGGATGACCGTGAGCACCGTCAGCTCGATGGACTCGCGGAAGGGCTTCTTGGCGAGAAAGCGCGTCGCGGCCGCCGCGTCGTCGGGGCCCTGGATCGAAAGCAGCGCCTGGCGCAGAGCCCGCATCGGGCCGTTCACCACGAGCGTCGGGCAGTGTCCATGCGTCAGCACGCGGTGAGACACGCTGCCGAACACCATTTCGCCAATGGGTCCCAGGCCCCGGGCGCCCAGGACGATCAGATCGGTCCGCTCCTGCTCCGCGACCGTCAGAATCGCATCCGCCGGAGTCCCGACTTCCATGCGTGTCGCGACGGGGCCGACGTTCGGCGGCAGAATAGACTTGACGCGCGCGAGCAGCCGCTCGCCGTCCTCCCGCATCCCCCGCTCGACGGTCGCGTAGATGTCACGGGCGACTTCGGGCATCATCATCGGGTACGCGGGCTGGGGGACATCGAGCGCGTGCAGCACGATCACCTGTTCCGCGTGAGCCAGGTGGCCCAGTGCTCGCGCCGCCTCGTAGGACTGGTCGGATCCGTCAACGGCTAGCAGAGTACGCATCATGACCTCCCGTTAGACATAAGACGTGAGAGGTGAGACGTAAGAAGAACGATGACAGAGTGAAACGCGAACTAACTCTGCCGCGTCTCACGGTTTACGTTTCACGTCTCACGAGGCTACGCGAGCGCTCGTGCGCCGCGTAGTAGCCTTCGCAGTCCGCCTCTCGTCCTGCAATGACCCGCTTGCCGGCGAGGGGGCCGCGCTGCGCGGTGAGCACGGTGCACTGGTGCTCGTGGGTGCCGTCGTCATAGTACAGGACCACCCAATCGCGCGTCTTGCCGAGTCGATGGGCGCGCGCGGTATTGGAGAAGAGCGCCGTATAGTGCCGCGGTCCACGCTGCGCATGCAAGACCGGCAACCATGCCTCGCCGGTGGGATTGAACCGATGCGGCGCAATGCGGTGCAAGGTGCCGGCCTCCACTTTCTCACGGTACTCTCGGTCAACGTCGAGCAATTCGTCGACCGATGGGAAAGGCTCGCCAGCCTGCGGACCCCACCCGATCCGTCGGCGCACGCGCCCGAGGCGGCTCGCCAGCGAATCGATAATGCCGGCCAGTTTCTTCGGGCCGATGCCTTCGATGTCGCGCAGCCGCCCGTCGTGGGCCGCCGCTTCGAGCTCCTCCAGCGTATCAATGCCTAGATCGTGGTGGAGACGTTGCGCCAAGCCCTCGCCGATGCCGGGCACCGAGGCCAGCAGGGCGACCGGATCGGATGCGCCCCGCAGCCGGTCGAGCATCGGCAGCCGACCCAACTTGATCATGTCGCGGATGGACCGCGCGAGGCTTTCGCCGATGCCCGGGAGCTTCCGAAGACCGTCCATGCCGTCCTGTTCTAGAATCGCGGTGACCGGGCGATCCAGCCGGTCGAGCATCTCGGCCGCATGGCGATAGGCGTTGACCCGAAACGGGTTGGCGCCCTGCTCTTCGAGCAGGCGGGCGACTTCTCTGAAACGTTGGGCGATGTCCGCGTTCGGGGTCTCGACCATCGAGATCGTTTGTGATATGTGCGTCAGCGCCGGTGTTCGTGTCGCCTGCTTCTTGCAAGACACAGGATTATAGTGATTCCGTACTATTTGCCAAGCATCAAATATGCCGCGTCCAAGATAGCTCTCAGCGCGCCAAAAAGCGGGTCAGACCTGCGCGGGAGTCCTGTTCTGCCACACTGCTCTCTTCGAGGTGGGGAAGAAGGGTACAGCAGACGGAAAAGAGCGAACGGCTTATGGCGTATGGCTGATGGCGAGAAGACTCGCTGCTGAGCGCCCGGGAGACCGCGCGAAACATCAGAGCTGCCATGGATACCAAGACAAAGCGGATCAAGGTGCTCATCTTGGGAGCCGCCGGACGGGACTTCCACAACTTCAACGTCGTGTTCCGGAACGATCCGCGCTACGAGGTCGTCGCGTTCACGGCGGCGCAGATCCCGAACATCGGAGGCCGACTCTATCCGCCGGAGCTGGCCGGCGAACTGTATCCGTCCGGTATCCCGATCCTGGACGAAGCCGAGTGGGTGTCGCTGATTGACCATCATGCGATCGACGAGGTGGTCTTTGCGTACAGCGATGTCTCACATAACGAGGTCATGCACAAGGCCTCCCAGGCGCTCGCCCACGGGGCCGACTTCCGGCTGCTTGGGCCGCGCGCGACGATGCTGCGATCCGCCAGGCCGGTCGTGTCCGTCTGTGCCGTGCGGACCGGCAGCGGGAAGAGCCCGGCTTCGCGGCGAGTGGCCGCGATCCTGCGGGACGCGGGTGTGCGCGTGGCGGTCGTCCGGCATCCCATGCCGTACGGCGATCTGGCGAAACAGGCCGTCCAGCGATTCGCGCGTGTGGACGACCTGGCGGCTGCCGATTGTACGATCGAAGAAATGGAAGAATATGAGCCGCACCTGGTCCATGGGTTCGTCGTGTTTGCCGGGGTGGACTATGAACGAATCCTGCGCCGTGCGGTAGCCGAGGCGGACGTCATCCTGTGGGACGGGGGCAACAATGATTTTCCCTTCATCGTACCGGATCTGGAGATCGTGCTCGTGGATCCGCATCGTGCCGGACATGAACGCGCCTACTTCCCGGGTGAAGTCAATCTGCGGCGCGCCCACGTCCTGGTGTTGACCAAGCTGGACACGGCCGATCCCGAGAGAGTCGCTGCGGTTCGAGCGACCATCGCCGCGAGCAATCCGGGCGCGATCGTGGTCGACAGCACCATGCCGGTCAAGTTGGATCAGCCGGACCTGGTCCGCGGCGCACGGGTGCTGGTCGTGGAAGACGGGCCGACGCTGACCCACGGCGGGATGGGATACGGTGCGGGCGCACTGGCGGCCAGACAAGCTGGAGCGGTTGAATTGGTTGACCCGCGGCCCTTCGCGGTCGGCGGCGTTCGGGAGACGTTCGCGGCGTATGCCCACATCGGGCCTGTCCTGCCCGCCATGGGCTACGGTGCCGGACAGATCCGGGAGCTCGAGGAGACTATTCGCCGGACGTCGTGCGACGCGGTCGTGGTCGCGACGCCGGTTGACTTGCGACGCCTCCTGCGGATCGAGCGCCCGACCTGTCGCGTCACCTACGAGCTGGAAGATCGGGGACACCCGACGCTGGCCGATGCGCTGGCGACGTTCGTTGCAAAGGTGACACGCCGTGGCTGAGCCGGCTCATGCGCTCGTGCTCGTCGCCCTGGGCGGCAACACGCTGCTCAGGCCCGGGCAACCCGCTTCCTATGAAGCACAGGCGGAGACACTGCGCAACTCCCAGGCGGTCGTCGTGGAGCTCATCCGCCGGGGCTGCCGGGTGATCATTACCCATGGGAACGGCCCGCAGGTCGGGCATATCCTCCTGCGTGTGGAAGCCGCCCGCGGCCAGGCGTACGAACTGCCGCTGGATGCGTGTGTGGCTCAGTCGCAGGGTGAGATGGGCTATCTGATTCAACAATGCCTGGAGAATCTCCTGCAGCGGGAAGGGCTGGAGCGTCCCGTCGCCACACTGCTCACGCGCACAGTGGTGGAGAAACGCGATCCGCGCATGCAACATCCGACGAAGCCGGTGGGGCCCCGCTACACGCGCGGGCACGCCGCGGCGATGGAGCAGCGGGGATATCATGTGGCGCCCGAACCCTCCGGGGGATTCCGGCGGGTCGTGCCGTCGCCATGGCCGCTCCGGATCGTGGAGGAGGAGGCCATCAGGCGACTGATCGAGCGGGAGATCATCGTGATCGCCGCGGGCGGTGGCGGTATTCCGGTTCACGTCGAGGGTGACGGAACGCTCACCGGTGTAGAAGCGGTGGTGGACAAAGACCTGGCATCGGCGGTGCTGGCGGTCGAGCTAGGGGTCGAGCGGATCGTGAATCTCACGGCGGTCGAGCATGCCAAGCTGCGCTTCAACACACCGGAGGAGCAGGATCTCACGCGACTGACGATCGCCGAAGCCGAGAGATATCTGAAGGAGGGGCACTTCGCGCCCGGTAGCATGGGGCCGAAAGTGGAGTCGGCCATCTGGTTCCTGGAGCGGGGCGGACGGGACTTCATCATCACGACGCCGGAGCGGGCAATCGACGCGCTGGAGGGGAAGACGGGAACGCATATCTTCCTTGATGGGCGATAGGCAAGAGGCAATAGGAAGGGGACTGGCCCGCTTCTTCGCGAAGTGTCGGGCCTGTGCCCATTCGAGACCGCCGGGGTGGACATGAAGCAGAAGCCATCGTTCAAGAACATGCCGAAGATGCAGGCGAAGAAGTTCGCGCGTCTGCGGCTCGAGCGGCAGCGCCAGCGACTGCGCGACTGGCTCCGGCGGCTCTTCAGAAACGGGGGAGCTGATCGCTAGGCAGTAAAAGCTGATGGCTGATAGCTAATAGCTGGTAGCTAATTCGCAGGAATACTTCACCATGCCCACACGTGACATGTATCACCTCGATCTCAACAGGGAGAAAATCCGGGGAGCCAGGATCGTGCTACTGCCCGGCGATCCGGCGCGGTCCCCGCTGATCGCCGGAAAGATTGCCGAGCAGTACGGAATGCCGAGGCCCCAGCGCCCCCTGGCCTACAACCGGGAGTTCTGCACCTATCTGGCCACGGTCAAGGGCATGCCAGTCCTGGTGACCTCCACCGGGATCGGCGGGCCGTCCACGGCGATCGCGGTGGATGAGCTGGCCCAGCTCGGCGTGCAGACCTTTATCCGCGTCGGCACCACCGGGGCCATCCAGGACGGAATCGCCATCGGCGACATCGTCCTCACCTCCGGGTCGGTTCGCCTGGACGGCGCCTCGACGCAGTACGCGCCGATCGAATATCCGGCCGTCGCCCACCACGAAGTGCTGGCCGCCTTGATCGAGGCGGCGAAGTCGCTGACGCCGGCCCTCGGGTGTCGTTACCACGTCGGGATCACCTGTTCGACTGATACCTTCTATCAGGCGCAGGAACGTACCGATTCGTTTGCCCGGTACATTCCCCGGCGCTTTCAAGGCATGACCGAGGAATGGCGGCGGCTGCGTGTCCTGAACTACGAGATGGAATCCGCGACCTTGCTGACAATGTGCAACGCGTTCGGGCTGCGGGGCGGCTGCGTGACCGGCGTCATCGGCAGCCGTACAGCGGACGAGCAGATTACCCCCGAGGCGCTGAAGCTGGGGCAGGACCATGCCATCGCGGTCGCAGTCAAGGCGGTGGAGCTGCTGATAAGAGCCGATGGCGGATAGCGAATGGCCGGGGACCCGTTGCGTTTTCCCTTTGCAACGGGCCAATGCAACGGGTGGTGCGGATGGCAAGAGAGCGGCTGATGGAGAGCCGCGAGATACGAGGGACGCTGCGAGCAGCAGACGCGATGGATGCAACGACGCGATAGACGACGAAGGAGGATGCGATGTCGCTTGCAGGAAAAACGGTCGTGATCATCGGAGGGAGCTCCGGGATCGGGTTCGCGACAGCCAAAGCCGTGCTGGGCGAGGGCGGAGCGGTGCTGATTGTGGGTCGGTCCGAGGCCAAATTGCGCGATGCGAAGGCCCAGCTTGGAGGAAAGCTCCGGACCGCCGCCCTGGACGCCACGTCCGAGCCAGGCGTGAAGCGGTTCTTTGAGCAGATGGGCGCGTTCGACCATCTAGTCACGACGGCGTCGGGGTTCGCCTCCGGCCCCGTCCGCATGCTCGAGACCGCGACAGCCCGGTCTTTTTTCGAGAGCAAATTCTGGAGCCAATATTACGCCGCCAAGTACGGGGCCGGACACATCCGCCAAGGCGGCTCGATCACGTTCTTCGCCGGCATCGCCAGCCGCAAGCCGTTTCCCGGGCTCGCCGTCGCCGCCGCAATCGATGGAGCCATCGAATCCCTGGCCAGGACGCTCGCCGTGGAGTTGGCGCCGGTCCGGGTCAACGTGGTGTCGCCAGGCCTCGTGGCGACGCCCGTCTACGACGCGATGCCCGAGGTCGAGCGGAATGCGCTCTTCCAATCGTATGCGGCGAAGTTACCGGTCAAGCGGATCGGCCAGCCGGAGGACATCGCAGCGACCGTGCTCTATGTGATGCAGAACACCTACACGACCGGTACCATCGTCGATGTGGATGGGGGATTGATGGGGGTCTGAGATTAGCCGATGGCTGATAGCCGATCGCGTATGGCCAGAGAGCAGAGGATATGGCTGATGGCATAGAGCGTATCGCTTGTAGCTGGGATGAAAGAAGTGCTTCGGGGAAGTCCGGACAGACGTGGCATGGGAGCAAAAGCAGCGAGCAGGGCCTTGCCGTGGCTCTTCTTTGATCAAGAGCCATAAGCTATACGCTGTACGCCATACGCTCTTCGCAGATGCCGATTCACAACGCCGACATCGCCGCGGTCTTTGACGAGATCGCGGACCTGCTGGAAATCCAGGGCGCGAACGTCTTTCGCGTCCGCGCTTATCGCAACGCGGCGCGGACGCTGCGCGACCTCAGCCGGGAAGTCGGCGCCATGCTGGAGCAGGGCGAGGACCTGACCGGGCTCCCCGGCATCGGCAAGGACCTGGCCGGCAAGATCCAGGAGATCATCACGCACGGACCGGAAGGCGTGCTGGCGGAGTACCGCAAGGAGCTGCCGCAAGGGCTGACGGATCTCATGCACATCCCGGGGCTGGGCCCGAAGCGGGTCAAGACGCTCTACCACGACCTGGGCATCAAGACGCGCGAGCAGTTGCACCAGGCCGCCACGGCGGGGCGCATCCGCGGGCTGACCGGATTCGGCGAGAAGACGGAGCAAAAGATCCTGGAAGCGCTCGAGGCCAAAGCAGGCGAGGCCGTCCGATTCAAGCTGGCGATCGCGGCTCAGTATGCGGAGGCACTGGTGGAGCATCTCAAGAAGGCGCCTGGGGTCAAGCAGATTGTCCCGGCCGGCAGCTACCGGCGATTCAGGGAGACGATCGGGGACCTTGACATCCTCGTCACGGCGAAGACGGGCAGCCCTATTATGGATCGGTTCGTCTCGTATGACGAAGTAGACCAGGTACTGGCCCACGGGAGCACGAAGTCGAGCGTCCGGCTAAAGTGCAAGTTGCAGGTGGATGTGCGCGTGGTGAGCGAGGAGAGCTATGGCGCGGCGCTCCAATATTTTACGGGCAGCAAGGCGCACAACGTGGCGCTCCGTCAACTCGGCGTGCAACGGGGGCTCAAGATCAATGAATACGGGGTGTTCAAGGGCGAGGAGCGGATCGCCGGCGACACGGAAGAGTCCGTGTATGCTGCCGTGGGGGTCGCATGGGTTCCGCCCGAGTTGCGGGAGAATCGGGGGGAGATCGAGGCGGCCCGAGCCGGGAAGCTCCCAAAGCTGGTCGAGCTAAGGGACCTGCGCGGCGATCTCCATGCCCATACGAAGGCCACCGACGGGCGGAACAGTCTGAAGGACATGGCGCTGGCGGCGAGGAAGCGCGGGCTGGAGTACCTGGCCATCACGGACCATTCCCGGCATTTGGCAGTGGCCAAGGGGCTCGACCCCAAGCGGCTGCTCATGCACATGGAGGAGATCGAGCGGCTGAACGACGAGCTGTCCGGCATCACGCTGCTCAAGGGCATCGAGGTGGACATCCTGCAGAGCGGGGAGCTGGATCTGCCCGATGACGTGTTGGGGCGTCTCGACCTGGTCGTCGGCGCCGTGCACGATCATTTCGAGCTGTCGCGCCAGAAGCAGACCGAGCGCATCTTACGGGCGATGGACCATCCGCATTTCACGATCCTGGCGCATCCGAGCGGGCGGCTCATCGACGAGCGCGCGCCCTATGACGTGGATATGGAGCGCGTGATCCGGCACGCGCGCGAGCGTGGCTGCTTCCTGGAGGTGAACGCGCACCCCGAGCGACTCGATCTCACCGACACTCACTGTCAGATGGCAAAAGAGCAGGGAGTCCTGGTGAGCATCAACACCGATGCGCACAGTGTGCTCGATTTCGACAATCTGCGCTTCGGCGTCGGCCAGGCCCGCCGGGGCTGGCTGGAAAAATCGGACGTGGTCAACACGCGCTCGCTCCGCGAACTCAAACCGCTGCTGACACGAACCATGTCGTGACCCGTGGCCCCTCTCCTTTTTCCTCTCCCGGGGACCCGTTGCTCTGACAACCGCAACGGGTGATGGGAGAGGGGAGGGTGAGGGGGCGCCGTCGCTTCTCAAGAAGACCATGAGCTGATGGCCCATGGCCAGAGCGAAGAGAAGATCACTGACGGCTCGTGACCGAGGCCGTGAAGACCCCCAACGCAGCCTTAATGGAGCTATAGCGACCCGCATAGCACGCCGACCATCGCCTGTGGATAGCGTTGACAAGTCGCCGCCAGAAGAAGAGCATTCCGCAATCGTTTATTGCCTAGCTTAGCGTGCTATACCGGTCGGCATAGTCACTAGTTAGGCCGTACATGACTACCCTGAACGTGCGGAAGCTAGCCAACGCGTTCTATCCTAACGCCACGCCTTCTGAGGTCGTCCCCGCCGTCGCGCTTTCGGCGATAGATCGTTTCAAACGGAAGCACGGTGGCTTGTGGGTAGGCGGTACGGTTGCAGTCTCGCAGGCCGGCGTATCGTTTTCGCCCAACGGTCTCAACCAGGCTTTCCACGAAGGGCTAGAACCGATTAGCGTTCCCGCCCACGACGTCCGAGCGGTGAGATACGAGTTCGGTTGGTTTACCGGCATCGTGGTAATCGAGCACGTTCGCGGCGAGTTTCGATTCCGGTGTTATGGCGCAAAGCACTTGGCGGCGACCATGGCCACGGGTTTCAATGTCTCCTAACGACTCAAGTGCCAACGGCCTAACAACCGGTTGCAGCGGACCGTGAAGCATAAAGTGCCAATTCACAGGCGTTAGTGCGCGGCCGCTAAACCGGAACGTTAGACCAACAATTATGAATTACGATATTAATTCGGCTGCCGCTGCATACGCCTCATCTTTTGGCAATAATGAAAGGAGACTCATCGAATGGCTCAATGCAAATGGGATATCAAGTGCAAAAGATGATGTGATTAAAAGGGTTAGGGAAGTCGAATCGGCTGTTGTGGAGCAAATATTTAGCGGATCCAGAACATTTACCGGCAGAGAACTTGAACAGATGATTATTGATTACTGCAAAACGCATGAACCGGATATCAAAGGTGAAGGGATTAGATCAATATTAGATTACTGCGCATGGATGGCTTGGCATGAAGGCTATTTGGCTGATAGGTAACGTTGGTCTAACAAGTCGCTGAAATGGAGCGCGTAAATGTCTACCGTGTTTGGCAACATCCCTTGGCGCGCCCCTTTAGCTTTATGTTAGCTGGCGATCGAGTGGTGGATTAAGAGATGGGTTGGAAGGCGGAAGCGCACAAGATCTATGAAGCACGTGTGGTGGAGGATTCTCTCGCCAGGCTGGCGCAGAGGTTTAACTTAAGGGAATTGCCGTTCTCGGACGAGGAGCTGAAGACCTTAGCTAGACGTTCTCGAGAATCGTTCAGAAATCCGGAAAAGAGGAGAGAGCGACTGGACCGCTACAAAGCCCATCTTGCGGAGATTTATGGAGCGGACGTTGTTGCAAACATTTCGTCGGCACTTGAGGAGATCAACAACGCAATTGGTTATGAAGAGAAGTGACACGCGGCCTAACCACGCGCCGCAGCGAACGGCGGCATCGCGCTCCAATTGCAATCGAAGCGTCTCGTGGCCGCCGTCGCTTAGCTTGGGCCGTTAGGCCACTATGCGCACTATTCCCATTTCTGAGCCTGACGGGTCTGAGCCACTTTCGATTTGTCAGGCACAAGGGCAAAGAAATGGGTCGGGAGGCATTGTTTGGCCTGCGAATGCGACAGCCTGGTCGTGCGAATGGCGCAGCGGCTAGGCCACGAATGCACCGTGCGACCGGTAGTCCCGCAAACGGTTGGCTTGGTAAGACCCCCGAGCCCTTTTGCCTTCCCGCGGATTCCCAAGTAGACTTGCCCTCCGGTGGGGTGTTTAGGCTCCCGTGCTATGCTGCACGGGTAGCCTGCAGCAGACTGAATAGTAAGACGGAAATGAGCGGGCACATGCTGGATCGACTCCGAATCGCGTTTACTGCTTCTCCCCTGCGCACTTTCTCCACTGTGAGGGTCCTGCCATGCAACCTATTGCCGTAGCAATCGCACCCCGAAAGCGACTCGCGCTCGTCGCACACGACAACAAGAAGCAGGACCTTCTCGAATGGGCGCGCTTCAACCGTGACCTCCTTGCTCACCATGAGTTACTCGCCACCGGCACCACCGGTACGCTTCTGGAGGAGGCCCTCCGGACCCCCGGTTATCAAACTTCAGAGCGGTCCTCTCGGCGGTGACCAACAGATCGGTGCCAAGATCGCGGAAGGGACCATCGACTTCGTTATCTTCTTCTGGGATCCACTCGAACCGCAGCCTCACGATCCCGACGTCAAAGCCCTGCTCAGGATCGCCGTCGTCTGGAACATTCCGGTCGCCTGCAACCGTGCCTCTGCCGACTTCATGATTTCGTCTCCTCTCATGGCGTCGTCGTACGAGCGCCGCCTCCCAGACTATGAGAGCTACCGCAAACGGGTACAAAAGGGGCCCAGTGCTTCTCAAGACACCCCGCGCAAGTGATCGATTGCAAGGATGTCGCTCTCCGGGGAAAAGGCGCTTCTGTTGGGGTCGAGTCCGAAGAAAGGGGCCGGGAGTCGTGGTCACCGAGGAAGGAATCAGGTTCGGGCGGCCCTGAAACTAAGGCAGAAAGAATCGGAACGCTCTTCGCTCTGGCTATCGGCCATCAGCTCTTTCGTTACATGAGCTTCTTCGTGGGAAGCGCCACACCGGTGAGACAGGATTCCTGGGCCTGGTCGGATGCCCGTGTCACGACAAAGGCAGCGGGAACCCGTTCCCAGTGGCGCAGATCCGGTCGGAGCGTTCCTTCCAACACCTGCGGGGCCACTCTCATCAAGGCGACCCCGGCGTAGATGGAGAGCGCGCATAAGCCTCCACGCCCATTCCCTGCTGCGTCGATAGAGCAGCCTCCCACCATGATCCCGGCTCCTGCCGCCACCGGCACGAGGCTGTAGGTCACCCCGATCGGCAATCGAATCCACATCTGCATATTCAGGAGAGGATGGTAGGCATGGCTGTGGCGCATCGCCACTTTGTCAAACCAGGCCTCGGTGGACAGCCGGAGCCCGGTATCCGACACACAGGAAGGCAGAAAGTTTTCCTTGGTTCTGATCGAAAAATAACCCGCGGTAGAGCCGAAGAACTGTAAATCCCAATCGAGTTGAGGAAATTCTCCGAGGGCGTACACGTGCCACTCGGTCCCAGACTCTTCTCCGGCGTCGATGGCAGTGACCCGCCGGCCGGCGAACTGACGAACCGTTGCGTCTTTTTCTTTGGTCAGGGTCGCCAGGTCCCGGAGTCGCAACCAGTCGACGCGGGCTTCGCCCATCTCGCCTAACTGCTCCCACAAGACGGCCGAGAGCAGAAGATTGACGGGGTCCTCTCCGAAATTGTAGAGCGGCGTAAAGAGTTCGTGATCCAACTGTCTCAGCTCGACCTTGGCTTCCTCCGCCTTCCCCACGTGCAGGTAACTCGCTGCAAGCAGGATGCTCAGATAGCCACGCTCATAACTCTCCAAGACGTAATCGATGAACGTGCCCTCAGGGACAAAGACACTCGCGGTTTCCTTTGTGATAGAAAAGGTCTTGTGTCGGAACTCCCATCGGGCTTGCTCGCCATACTTCGTGACCAAATCATGGCAGTGTTCGGTAAATGCAGTTGCCAGCAGGTTCAGAGTCGCGATCCGGTCCGTGAGGTCGAGGGCCCTCTCGATCTCGGCACAGGCTGGCCGCTCCTGTTTCAGTAGCTCCGCAGACTGACACCCGACCAGCATAATGACCAGGCAGATCGTGACGCGAGCGTGCCTGGGAACCAACCTGTGAATCATGGGCTCACCAATCTGAACACAGGAAGGAAAGCGGAAGGAACAGGACAAGGGGAACACACACAGGCTACTTCCTAGGGAGAATGCTGTCAACCGAGACACCTGCGGGCCAGGGCTCAGAGCACGGTCGCGGTACGGTGACTCTTCAGCCGTCAGCGATACGCTCTACTCCATTTGCTCTGACCTCCCGCCATCAGCTATAAGCCATACGCCCGTGTCCGAGCCAGAAGCCATGCACCATAAGCTATACGCCATACGCCACCCATCTTCTCTAAAGTTATGGTGGGTGAGCCGCCGTAACTGCCATCGTCGTAGTCCCCAGCAGCGAAGGCAGGCGATACGGTCTCATGATTGAAATCGACGGCTCCCTCTATTCCGGCAGCGGGACGATCGTACGCCAGTCGGTGGCCTTCTCTGCGCTGACGGGTAAACCCGTGCATATCGTGAATGCCCGCATCAAGCGCCCGAAGCCTGGCCTCCGCGCGCAACACGTCCAGGTGGTGGAATCGATCGGCCAACTCGTCAGCGCCAAGATCGAGGGGCTGGCCGTCGGATCCATTGAGATCACGTTCGAGCCCGGCTCACTCCAAGCGGGGCGGCACTATCTCTGGGACATTGGGTCAGCCGGTTCCACGACCATGCTGGCGCTGGCCGTCCTGCCCGTGCTGGCCTTTGCCGGCTCACCGGTGAAGGTTGAGCTGCGGGGCGGGTTGTTTCAGGATTTTGCCCCGTCCTTTTTTCATCTACAGCACGTCATCCTGCCGCTCCTCGAGCGGATGGGCCTTGACGCGGTCGCCGGGATGGGCCGGCCGGGCTATGTCCCGGCGGGCGAGGGGATTCTCTCGTTGACGGTGAAGCCCGTGCGTCAACCGTTGCGCGGGCTCAGTTTGGTGGAGGCGGGGCCGGTCCGGCGCATCTGGGGCATTGCACTGTCCTCGCATCTGGAAGCACGGCGCGTGAGCAAGCGCATGGCGGACACGGCGAAGCACGCGCTGGCCACAGCGGGCTACGGGGCCGAGATCGAAGAGCAGAACGACACGACCTCGCTCCAACCCGGGGCGGCCTTGGCCCTCTTTGCGGATCTCGGCGGGGATGTGCGTATCGGGGCCGATCAGGCCGGGGCTTTGCGGCGCAGCGCAGAGTCGATCGGCAGATATGTTGCCAAGAACCTGCTCCAGGATCTTCGCACCGGTGCCACCCTCGATCGGTACGCCGCCGATCAGATCATTCCCTTCGCGGCGCTGGCGGAGGGTGAAAGCCGGTTCCGCATTCCCGCTGAGACCGAGCATGTCCAGACCAACGCCTGGCTGGTGAGGACCTTCTTGGGTGCGGACGTGCGGATCGAGGATCACCAGCTCACGATCAACGGCATCGGGCGGCCTTGCCGTCCCGAAGGATCCGCTTGAGGTCGCATGGTTGGTCACCTACGATGGTTCGCGCGACGATGGTGTATGCTTACTACAGCCACCTGACTGAGGCCCAGAAACGGATCTATCGCCGCAGCGACCGGGTCACATCGCTACCGTTCCCAGAGGCGGAGTCGGTGCGCGAGACGGTGATGGCGCTTGCCGAGACGCTTCGCAGGGAAGATCGGGCGGAGGTGGAGGCGCTGGCCCGGCGATTGATCGGCGCGATGACGGCCCGATTCCGGGTGACGCCGTTGCAGGTGGCGATCCTGGAAGTCCGGCCCTCCAGTCACTGGGGCGAGCTGCACGGACTCTACACGCCGGCGGAGCGAGGCAAGCCGCCGCGTGTGACGCTCTGGATGCGCACCGCCAAGCGCCGCCAGGTCGTGAAGTTCAAGACGTTCCTGCGGACGCTGATCCACGAGCTGTGCCACCACCTCGATTACGAGCTGCTGCGGCTGGGCGATTCCTTTCATACGGAGGGGTTCTACAAGCGGGAATCGAGCCTGCTCCATCAGGTGCTGGGCGATGAAACGGCGCCTGTCGCCCCTGTAACGGGCTCGCGACGAGCGTGAGGATCGCGATGACACGACTGACCGCCAAGGCCGTAGCGAAGGAAACGCCAAAAGAGCGCCGGCGCCGGGTGCAGAAGATCGTCGCCCTCCTGGATCGGGCCTATCCCGAGACCGAGCTGGCGCTGAACTTCACGACGCCGCTGGAGTTGCTGGTCGCGCTGATCCTCGCGGCCCAGTGCACCGACGAGCGCGTCAACCAGGTGACGGCCGGGCTTTTTAAGAAGTATCGGACGGCCGGGGACTGGGCCAGGATTCCACGCGCAACGCTGGAAAAGGAAATCCGCAGCACGGGCTTCTACCGGAACAAGGCCAAGTCCATTCAAGCTTGTTGCGCGGAGCTGGTCACGCGCTTCGGAGGCAGGGTGCCGGACAACCTGGACGATCTCGTGACGCTGCCGGGCGTGGGCCGGAAGACTGCCAACATCGTGCTCGGCAACGCGTTCGGTCAGCCGGCGATCGGGGTGGACACGCATGTCGGCCGGCTGGCGCAGCGGCTCGGCTTGACGAGACAGACGAATCCCGACAAGATGGAGGTCGACCTAAATTCCGTCGTGCCGGACGCACTCAAGGTCCGGTTCTGCCATCTGCTCCAGGCCCACGGCCGGAGCATCTGCCTCGCGCGCAAGCCCGATTGTCAGTCCTGTCCAATCGACCGCCTCTGCCCGTTTCCGAGCCTGACGAAGTCAGCGGTGCGGGCCAAGCAGACGTGACGTGCGGTCTCGGCCACCCCGTCGCTCATGAGGAGTCCGATGCAAGAGGACCGGTCACAGTCGCTTCTCTCGGCGGCTCTGAGCTATGCGAAGCGCGGGTGGCACGTGTTCCCCTTGCACTCGCCGCGGAACGGTCGGTGTTCCTGCCGGCGTGAGACCTGCGCGAGCCCCGCGAAACATCCGAGAACCAAGCATGGACTCAAAGATGCGGCCACGGATGAAGCGGTGATCCGCCGGTGGTGGACTCTGTGGCGGGACGCCAACATCGGGGTCTGCACGGGCGCCCGGTCCGGGCTCGTCGTGATCGACGTCGATCCGGCCCACGGCGGCGAGGAGTCGCTGGCCGATCTGGAGCGGCGCTATGGCGCCCCGCCGAAGACCGTCATGGCGCGAACCGGTGGGGGAGGACGGCATCTGTTGTTCGCCCATCCCGGCGTACCGATCCGGAACAAAGTCCAGGTGGCGGGCCTCCCGGGGCTTGACGTCAGAGGGGATGGCGGTTACATCGTGGCGCCACCGAGCGTGCACATCAGCCGGCGTGCGTATGCCTGGGATCCCGCCGGCGATCCGGCCCGAGTATCGCTCGCCCCCCTTCCGGCCTGGTTGCTCGCGTTTCTCCAAACGGACTCCGCAGGACAGAAACCCTCCAGAACTCCCGAGGCGTGGCGTGAGCTGGTTGCCCAGGGCGCCGGCGAGGGCGCGCGCAACGTGACCATCGCCTCGCTCGCCGGGTATCTGCTGCATCGCGACGTGGACCCGTTGGTGACGCTGGAGTTGCTGCAAGCCTGGAATGCGGCACGGAATCAGCCGCCGTTATCGGCTGAGGAAGTCGCGCAGGTCGTCGAGTCCATTGCCGGCCGTGAGTACCGCCGCCGGCGGGAGAAACAGGACTGAGGATCGTCCGCCTTTCTTTAGACGCACGAGATGCGAGGACGCGATTCGCGTCAACACGGATTCCGGCGAAGCTCGGCAGAAGACTGGAATAGATGGGGCTCGGACCGCCGCAATTCATCGAGGAACCAGTTCCTGGGGTCGTGCGTGCCGCTCGTGCCGCCGTGACCGAGACGCTGTGCGATCCGGTCGCCAAGGCGTTTGCATAGGGCGCGGTAGGTGGTGAACTTGCCGCCGTAGATCGTGAACAGGCCGGACGCAGATTCGTCAAGGACCGATTCGCGCGACAGACTGGAGGCATCGCCCTTGAACAGGCGCCGATAGAAGGGCGAAGCGAAGGGGTCCTGGCTCCAGGCACTCGGGACCGGCCCGGCGCCGGCGGCCGGTGCGCGATCGGGGAGCGGAATCGTACGGATGCCGCAGAAGGTTTCCAGGATATGGCGATCCGGCTGGTGGAGCTCGAGGTGTTGCTTCGCGATCTCCATCAGGTAGACCCGGTCGGCCGCCGGGCAGTCCCAGCGGTCGGGCGTCCCGTCGAGCATGGAGTCGGTCGTGCCGAGCATCCATTTTTTATCCCATGGGATGAAGAAGACCACCCGCCCGTCTGCGTGTTGCATGAGGGTGGCGGCACAGTCGTCGGGCTTGGCCGGGACGACGTCGGGCGAAAAGACGAGGTGGGTGCCGACGTTGAGCAAGCAGACGGTGCGAGGCCGTACGTTCCACCGCAGCAGGTTCGCGTTTGCCCAGGCGCCGGCTGCGTTCACGACCAGGCGGCCTGTCACCTCGTGCGCCCCGTTCGGTGAGCGCAGGCGGACGCGATAGCCTTCGCTCACATGCGTGATGGCTTCAACTCGCGTCTGTTCCGCATAGGTCGCCCCCAGGCGGCTCGCGGCCCGAGCGGCCAGCCGCACGATGACGTCATCCAGCATCTGCGCGTCGTAATAGAGGAAGACATCCCGTAAACCCCGGTCAAGCTGATCCCTTCTGAAGTACGGTGCAAGCCGCGCGATTTCACCCTGGGTCAGTCGCCGTGATCGAGGGAGGCCGCCTCCGGAGGCGAGTTGATCATAGAGGGCGAGGCCCAACCGGATGAGCCAGGCGGATCGTCCTTGTCTGAAGGCAGGCAGGATGAAGGGAATCGGCTGCACGATGCCGGGAAGGAGCCGGAGGAGAAGCGCGCGCTCGCTCAGCGCCTCTCGGACGAGGCCCCACTGCCCGGGATGCTCCAGATAGCGCAAGCCGCCATGAATCAATTTGGTGGTTCGGCTGGACGTGCCTGCGGCCAGCGTCGATTGTTCGACCAGGTGGACGCCGGCGAGCCCGCGCGTCGCCAGGTCGTGGAGGAGCCCCACGCCGTGAATGCCGCCGCCGACGATGAGGACATTGAGATCCATGAAGGTTTTTCTGGAAGCCGCGCGTGCTGCTCGCGCTCAAGGGCGGAGGGGGAGCCTCGGCCAGGATCGGGCCACAGAACGCCCCCGATGCACGGGCCTGCAGCCCAGCCCCTCCTGTTAACTTTAGCACGCGAGCTGCGGACGAGCGGCGTGTGAATGAGATTTGAGCGGTCGGGGGGCTGGATTGGTGCTGCACGCTCGCTATCGTGCCGGAACAGCCTCGCCCGCCGCCTCCGTGGCGAGCCGTTCGGCACGGCGGAGTTGCAGGGCGAAGAGACCGCGAGAAAGGGCCCAGCCGGGTGAAAGCGGCAGCCCGGCCTCGCGCAGCGCCAGGGCCGCGTACTGATGGCAGTGGTGGAAGAGATGATAGGAGCGCGTCGCCGGGTAGAACCGGCTTGCTCCGACAGTCAGGACCAGCTTGGGATCGGCGATCGTGGATTGCAGATAATCATGCAAGCGCGCGTAGCCCTGGTCGCTGAGCTGAAAAGAGAATCGTTCAGCCGGCGGCTGCGGGGTCCGGTCCGCCCAGACGCGATCATGCACGCCGACCTCGACCACGCCCTCCGTCGGCCAGAACAGGGCCCGAAAGATGCCGGTGATGCCGGTCCGTCCCTCGAGATACCAGGCCCGCTCGGCGTAGCCCCACTCCTCGAAGAGCGAAAAGCGAGTAGCTCGTAGCAAATGGCTTGGCGGAGATGTGCCAGTGAGGGGCTGTTCGCTGCTCGCTGCGCGCTGCTCGCTCAGCGGCAGTGCGATCATGGCGTGCCAGGGATCCAGCGAGACGATGATGGTGTGAGCGGGCGCGCCACTCGCGGGCGGCCAGAGACTCTCCACCGGCGAGACACAGCCGGTGAGCAGCAACAGGCAAAAAGCTAAATGCTTCACGTCCTGGCGCGGTGGACCACGAGGACGGAACAAGGCGCGTACTTGACCACGCTCTCGGAGACGCTGCCGAGCAGGATCCGCTCCGAGCCCGTCAGCCCGCGTGAGCCGACGACGATCAGATCCGCACGGGTCTTTTCGGCAAAACTCACGATGCTTTGACTCGGGTGGCCATCGAGGACGTCGGTGGACACGGCGTACCCCTCTTTCAGAAACAACTCGCGGAATTGCGCGACCAGTTCCTGAGCCCTGATTCGAGCCGGCGCCAGCAGTTGCTCCAGTTCCCCGGCGGGGAGCACGCGGGCCGCCAGATCGGTGACCACAGGCGGGACGACCGAGAGCAGCGTCACGTGAGCCGACTCCGGCAGAAAGCCGGACAGCAGGAAATCCACGGCCGCTCGGGAATGTTTGGAGGTGTCCACCGCGAGCACCACGCGCTCCAGCGTCCTCATCGGTCGCTTGACGACGAGGACCGGGGACGACGCGAGCGCCACCACTTTGCGCGAGATGCTGCCCAGCAGGAAGTGCTGAATATCGCTCAGGCCCCGTGAGCCCACGATGACCAGCGTAGCCCGCTTCCGGGCGGATTGCGCGACGATGGCCTCCGCCGCAGGGCCTTGCACCAGGGCGGTCAGGATTTTCGTGCGCGGCGCCGTCGTGGCCTCGCTGACGGCCGCTTTCGCCGTCTGCTGCATGCGATCCAGCAAGCGCCGACCTTCGCGTTCGAACGCCCGCAGCGTGCGGGCCATCTGAGACGGCCGCGTGCGCCGCGCGGCTTTCAGCGCCGTCGTGTCCATGGCGTGCAACAGCACGAGGGTCTCAGGCAGCCGTCCCGTAAAGGCCCCCACCGCCTCCACGCCCCACCGGGCGAATTCCGACCCGTCCACTGCGCACAAGACCTTCATGCCATCGCTCCTTCCGACGAGTGGTGCGCTCCCACTGTAGCGAACCCGCCGACATTTTCCAAGAGGCGGTTTTGCCACGTGGCCGAATCAGCCGCTTGACGGCCTTACGCAGTGGTGCTATGGGTGAGACCCGCCATGAAGATGATGCTCTATCATCTGTCCGGCAGCCTTCGAGGCCGGACGCAGTACCTGGATACGGACTTCGTCCGATTCGGGATCGGCGACTCGTGCGGCATCGTCTTCGATGCGTCCACGGACGCGATGGTCTGCCCGGTCCACGCCGAGATCGCCGTGGAGGACCATGCGCCGGTCATCCGCGACCGAAGCGGGCGGAACGCGCTGTTCGTCAATGGGCAGCCCTGTGCCGAATCACCGCTCAAGGACGGGGACCTGTTGCAGTTCGGCGAGGACGGCCCGCTCGTGCGCTTCCGCCTGATGCCGGAGGAGGCCCCGCCGACAAAGCCGTTCCGTCACATCGTCGCCGACTCGCGGGATATCGTCGTGCGGACGCCACACGCCCGGTATATGTCGCCGCTCTACCTCGCGCGCCATGTGCTGGCGGACGTCGCGCGGTATGGATCGCCGGTTCTCAAGCTGTTCGCCGCGACGTTGGTGCTCGCGCCGCTCGTGATCATCGCGGTCCTGGGGGTGGCCTTGTACCAGCATCACCTCGCGGCCAAAGCCTCGGAGCGCCGCATGGCGGAACTGGTCAGTCAGCTCGAGACCGGACGCCTGACCCGTGTGGAACTGGAGCAGCGCATCGAGCAAGAGCGACGCAGCGTGACGGAATTGGAGCGCCAACGCGAAGAACTGGTCGGGAAACTAAGCGCGGCGGTGAGGGAACAGGAAGCCGCCCGCCGGACGCGGGCGGAAATGGAAGCGGTGCGGCGCCAGCTCGGCGAGCTGGAGAGCGCGCAGCGGTTCGCCGAAGACATCGTCCGCCGGTTCGAGCGCGGTGTCGGATTTTTGCAGGGCGGCTACGGCTTTCGCGAAAAAGACTCCGGACGGCTGCTCCGGTACAGGGGTTTCGACGAGCACGGGAACCCGCTGCTGGACGAGAAGGGCAACACGCTGGTCACCGTTGAGGGCACGGCGCCGCCCGTCGTGATCTATTATGGGGGCACGGCCTTCCTCGTGGACTCACGCGGCACCGTCTTGACCAACCGGCACCTCGTGCGGATGTGGGAGAGCTTTGAGCCTGCGCAGGAAGCCTTGCAAGCCGGGTATGAGCCGGACCTGCGCGTGCTCAGAATCTTCTTTCCCGGTATGGCAGAGCCCTACAACCTCGAGGTGGTGGAGGTCTCGGATCGCGCGGACCTGGTCGTGCTGCGGACTTCTCAAGCTCCCGCGGACGGAACGCCGCTGCCGTTGGCTCCGGCGCAGGAAGGGGTCCGGGAGGGAGAACCGGTCGTGGTGCTCAGTTATCCCGGCACTTTCGACGGGATGCTCGCCAGATTGTCGAAGCCGGTCAGCGAAGAGCTCATGCAGGTGGTGGGGACCGATGCGCTGAAGTTGGCGGAGACCCTCGCACAGCGTCGGTTGATCCGCCCGTTGGTCACACAGGGACATGTCGCCGGGGTGTCGCCCGACGTCATCGCGTTCGAGGCGGGCTCAGCGGGCGGGAGCAGCGGCGGGCCCGTGCTCGACCGGACCGGGCGGGTCATCGCGGTGAATCAGGCCGTGCTGCGGCGGGTCGGGGGCGTGAACGTCGGCTTGCCGGTCCGGCTCGTCTGGGAGTTGCTGGGCCGCGCGGGTCTCGCGCCGCCTCGCTAGATTGGTGATCCATGCGCGTGCTCCTTGCAGTCGATGCCTCGCCGGATTCTCGGAACGCGGCGCAGATCATCAAGCATCTGGCCGAGCCACCGGAGCTCCATGTGCTCAACGTGGTGGATCTCGAGGCCCTGAAACACGGCTACGTCACGCCGGGAATATCGGCAGACTATTATGAGCGTTATCGAAGCGAGGTCTCCGAAGTCGCCGAGCGAGTGCTCTACGAGATACGCGATGAGCTGAGGCCGTACTGCCAGCAGATTCGGCTGATCGCCGACACCGGTGACGCGGCGGAGAGCATCGTCCAGACTGCCGAAGAAACCAAGGCGGCCCTCGTCATCCTGGGCCAGCGGGGCATGACGGCGACCTACGCCTTTCTGCTCGGCGGTGTGTCGCAGAAGGTGGCGACGTACGCCCCGTGCTCCGTGCTCGTGGTCAAAGGATCGGCGTTGACGCTGAACCGGGTCCTGCTGGCGGTGGATGGGTCGGAGCACGCCGACAAGGCGGCGCAGTTCCTGGTGAGAACGCCGTTCAAGCCGCCGCTTCGGCTCACGATCGTCACCGTCTGGCCGGCCCAGGGTTCGCAGATGACCGCGAGTGCAACCGGCCCACTGGATCCGAGCGCCGCGGATCAGACGGTACAAACGAGCGGCGAAGACTTTCGGCGCGGCGTGGTGGAGCGGTTCGGCACCGGCCCCTATGAGGTCGAAACCGAATGGCTGCAAGGGGATCCGCCCTTCGCGATCCTCGATGCAGCGGCTCGACATGGTGCACAGGTGATCGTCGTGGGCGCACGCGGGATGAAGGCCATCAAACGGTTCCTGCTGGGCAGCGTGTCGCAAAAAGTTCTCGTGCATGCGGGGTGCTCGGTGCTGATAGTACGGTAGGGCGAGAGGCACGGGGCGGATGCAAAGCCCGTCACCCGCCGCCACGTGCCACGTGCCTCGGGCCTCGCGCTGCTGACGGAGGAAGCATGCCGACGAGAGAAGAACTTGAGGCGAAAGCGAAGAAACCTGCCGAGGAAGCGCTGCGGCTGCACGCGTTCTATAAGGGGAAAGTGCAGGTCGTGCCGAAGTGTGCGATCCGCGATCCCGGTGATTTCGCGATCTGGTACACACCCGGTGTGGCGGCGCCCTGCCGGGCAATCCAGGCCAACCCGCAGTTGATTTACGAGTACACCAACAAAGGCAACTGCATTGCCATCGTGTCCGACGGGACGCGGGTGCTGGGACTGGGCGCCATCGGTCCCGCGGCGGGCCTGCCGGTCATGGAAGGAAAGGCGCTGCTATTCAAGTATCTGGGCGGGGTAGACGCGGTGCCGCTCTGCCTGGCTGCGCAGCAGCCTGCCGAGATCGTCCATATGGTGAAGGCGCTCGAACCGTCCTTCGGCGGCATCAATCTGGAAGACATCGCCCAGCCGAAGTGCTTCCGGATTCTGGCCGACCTCCGGAGGGAGTTGCGGATCCCCGTCTGGCACGACGACCAACAGGGCTCCGGCACGGTGTTACTGGCCGGCCTGATCAACGCGGTGAAGGTCGTGGGCAAGGACCTCCGGACGATCCGCATTGCGATGGTCGGCATGGGCGCGGCGAATGTGGCCACCTACCGGCTGCTGAAGGCGGCCGGCGTCAACCCGGCGGCGATCGTTGCCTGCGACAGCAAGGGCACCTTGCACCGGCGGCGCGAGGACATCGAGCGGCAGCGGGAGGCGTTCGCGCACAAGTGGAGGGTCTGTCAGGAGTCGAACGTCGATGGCGTCACGGGCGGCATCGCCGAAGCGATGCGCGGCGCTGACGTGTGCATCGCCTTTTCGACCCCCGGGCCGGGCATCATCAAGCCGGCATGGGTGCGCGCGATGGCGAACGATGCGATCGTGTTTTCCTGCGCTAATCCGGTCCCGGAGATCTGGCCTTGGGACGCCACGGAGGCGGGCGCGAGAATCGTAGCTACCGGACGCAGCGATTTCCCCAACCAGGTGAACAACTCGCTTGTCTTTCCGGCCGTCTTCCGCGGGACGCTGGATGCGCGCGCACGGACGATCAGCGATGAGATGGCGATTGCAGCGGCGCAGGAGATCGCGCGGCAGGGCGAGAAGGGCGGCGTGAGTGAGGAGCGGATCGTCCCAAGGATGGAGGACTGGGAGGTCGTGCCTCAGGTCGCCGCCGCCGTGGCGGTGCAGGCGCAGGAACAGGGGTTGTCCAGTGCCCAGCGAAGCCGGGAGCTCTATGTCGAGGCGGCGAAGAAGACGATCCAAGACGCTCGGGAGACGCTGCGCGTGCTCATGAAAGAGAGCCTGCTGCTCTCACCGCCGACATCCGCCGAAAAGTAGCTGTCCCCGTGACTCCGTCACGGGCGCGGATCTCATCAGTTCCCTCAGCCTGTCCGGCGGTCCCGAGCTCACAACTTCACCAGCAGCACTGCCATCACTACACCGACGAGCGAGAGTAGCGCCACCAGGCCGAACGCGAAGGCAGATCCGAAGCTGGCGCGGAAGCGGCCCTCATCGATGGCTCGCACGTACCTCGCGTGCCTGACGGCTGAGACCATGCAGACGACAATGCCGATCCCGATGAGCCCCAGACCGACAAAGAGCGACAGTCCGGATCCCGGCTCGGCAATACTTGCGCCCGGCCCTGCCAGTTCGCGCAGGAAGACGCCGAGCCGCGCGACGACGAAGCCGAATGCCATGAGAGCAATCCCGGTTCTGATCCACGCGAGAAACGTGCGCTCCGCGGCCATGTAGATTCCGGGATCGCCCGTCTCGCCCTGCTCATCCGTCGCCATCTGCCTTCCGCTCAGCCCGCTCATGGCAGTCAACCTATTGAAGATGCTTATCGATATGCTCGCTGCTGGTGCCCACCGACAGCGGTGCGGATTGTGCTAGTGTTGCGCCAACTTGTCAACGCGCGCCATAGATCATGGTCGTCGTGGTTTTGGAACACCTGGCGTTGTAGCGTTTCACTACAGCGAATGTCGACTCGTGTAGCACATTGGTCGGGCTGAGGTCTTGGCCTATGCGCCTCGACCTGCAACATGCGGGATTTCTGCCATCCAGGGCCAGGGGCCTTCGAAGAGCGTATGGCATCGGCTTTGCTCACTAGGTGTTCATGAGTTCAGTGTGGTGACTCATGGCCCTCGCGCATTCCAAGGGAACGGACTCGCCCAATCCAGAGGCGTCGTATCGCCGACTGCTGTCATCGGGGCTTCTCGCCGAGCGTGTCCGGCGCGCGCGGGAGTTTCTCCGTCGGTGCAAGGTCTGCCCGCGGCACTGTAGCGTGGACCGGCTGGAAGGGGAGCTGGGCGTGTGCCACGTGGGAGCCAAGGCGTTCGTGGCCAGCTACGGGCCGCATTTCGGGGAGGAGCCGCCGCTGACCGGCGTGGATGGATCAGGTACGATCTTCTTCGGATCGTGCAATCTCCGGTGCGTCTTCTGTCAGAATTACGAAATCAGCCAGCTCCGGGAAGGCCGCGATGTCTCCGCTGACGAGCTTGCTGAAATGATGCTCGATCTCCAGCAGCGTGGCTGTCACAACATCAATCTGGTGACGCCGTCGCACCAAGTGCCGCAAATCCTCGAAGGCCTGCTCCTCGCTGCCGAGCGCGGCCTGAGGGTGCCGCTGGTCTACAACACGAGCTCCTACGACGAGGTGGAGATGCTGAAGTTGCTGGACGGGGTCGTGGATATCTACCTGCCGGATTTCAAGTACAGTGATCCGGACATTGCGCTTCGCTACTCGAAGGTCGAGCGCTATCCCGAGATCGCAAAGACCGCGATCAGGGAGATGCACCGGCAGGTCGGGGAGCTTGTGATAGATCGGCGCGGCATCGCCGTTCGCGGCGTCCTGGTGCGGCATCTGGTCCTGCCGGAGGGCCTGGCGGGCACCGCCGAGGTGATGCGGTTCCTCGCCGAGGAGATCTCCCGCGACACCTACGTGAACGTGATGGATCAGTACCATCCGTGCTGGAAGGCGTTTCGGTATCCGCCGCTGGATCGCCGGATCACGAACGACGAGTTCGAGGAAGCCGTGCAGCTCGCCAAGGACGCCGGGCTGCACCGTCTGGCTCACGAAGATGCGGGAACAGGAATCTCGTGGATGGCGGAAGTCTGAGGATGCGAGACTCGCCCGACTGATGGAACAAGGCTGGATCCTTCCGCCGCCCAAAGAACCCACGAAGAGCAAAGAGGACTTTCTCAAGGAACGGGAGGAGAAGGTCCAATGGCTGATCGGCGAAGGGCTCCTGCGGTCGCCGCGCATCAGGAAGGCCCTGTTGAAGGTGCCGCGCGAGGACTTCATCCCGGCCCGGTATCGGGACTATGCCTACCTCGAAGTGCCGCTCCCGCTGCCCGGCGAGCACGCCACGGTCTCATGCCCGCATAGCTATCCGTTGTTCTATGAACCCCTTGGGCTCGACGAGGGACATGTTTTCCTTGAAATCGGGCTCGGGTCCGGCTATGGTGCCGCGCTCGCGAGGGAAATCGTCGGATCGAGGGGGCTGGTCGTTTCGGTCGAGATCGATCCTCTGACCTTCGCGTTCGCGAAGGCGAACCTCGAGCGGGCCGGGTACGCGGACGTCATCCTGGTCCTGGGGGACGGTGGCCTGGGCTATCCCGAGCGCGCGCCGTACGATCGGATCTGCCTCACGGCGGCCTGCGCACGGTTTCCACCGCCGCTGGTCGAGCAGCTTCGGACCGGCGGCCGGCTGATCGGGCCGCTGATGGAGCAGCTTCCCGACGGATCACGGGTGCAGAACCTCGTTGTCCTGAAAAAGACCGAGCAAGGGATGAGACGCGAGGTCGTCTGCGAAGTGCTGTACATGGCGTTGCGGGGGAGATACGCGGCGGAAGTCTGACAGCGTGAAGCGTTCTTCGCGAAACACGGGCGACGAGATACGAGCGAGGAGGCGGCGGACGGCGGACAACCTGAGCTAACAGCCTGAACCGGCTGAACGGAGGAAAACAATGGCGGTCCCTAAGCATCTAGAAGACGCGGCGGCTCGGCTGAAAGACGCCCAGGCTCGAATTCAGCGGGTGCGAGCCAAGCCGGCGACGCTGGAATCGCAACAGGAATGGCTGGCCGCGCTGACGGACGCGTCGCAGGCCCTGTTGGAGATTCAGGAATATAACAACGAGTCCGTTCACGAGAAGCTGCACGAGCTGGCGGCCCGGGCCGGAGTGCGGCGGTTTCCCGGGGGCAGATCGAAAAAAGGATGACGGATGGCCCCGCGATGTCCGACCGTGATCCGGACGTCGGTTGCGACGAGCTCGTTCGAGTCGGCGCGGATTGGGAGCGGGCGATCGAGGCGATCCATACGGCGCCGGGCGCCGTGCTGGTGCTCGGGTCCCCTGACTGCGGGAAGACGACCTGGGTGGGCGAGGCGGCGCGGTGCTTGAGTCGCGCGGGTGTCCTCCCGCTGGCGATCCTGGATGCCGACATCGGCCAATCCGTGATCGGACCGCCTGCGTCAGTCGCGCTTGCGCTCCTGCGCGAACCGGCCGGGGAAGGGTTCTCTCTTCGCGCACTGCCCACGGAAGGCCTGATCTTCGTCGGTGCGGTTTCGCCCGTCGGCCATCTGCTGCAACTGCTCGTCGCGACCGCAAGGCTGGCGGAGCGCGCAAAGCGGGTGGGTGCCCGAACGGTGCTGGTGGATACCACGGGCCTTGTCACGCCCGGGATCGGCTTCCAGCTCAAGCTCCGGAAGATCGAGCTGCTGGAGCCGTCTCATCTCGTCGCTCTGCAGCGCGGCGGCGAACTGGAGGCCTTGCTGTCGGTGGTGTGTGGACGGCCCGGGCTGCGACTGCATCGGCTCGCCGTCACGCCGAAGGCCCGCGTGCGCACGCCGGCGGAACGCGCTGCGTATCGGGAGTCCCGGTTCGCCGACTACTTCAAGGGGGCCGGCCGACTCTCCTTGCCCACGGAGCGACTCCGAATCCTGCGTGCGCCGAGCGGTGGGGGACGATTGGTCGGGGCTCCCGACGTCGATGTGTTCACGGGCGCCGAGTTGCGCGACTCGGGCATCGCACCCGGGCTTTTGCTCGGGCTGAACACGGCGGCAGACGAGACGGTCGGGTTGGGTCTGCTGGAAGAGATCGGGGCCGACGGGCGGGAGCTGCGCGTGCGGACGCCCGTCACCGATGCCTCGGCTGTCCGTCTCGTGCAACTCGGGAGCGCACGGCTGCAGCCATCGGGCGAGGAGCGGAGGTCTTCAGGGTGAGGGAGTGGGGCGTGCGGAGCGTGGTGGCACACTGCTCTCCTCGGACGGGGGTGCCGAGGTGCCGGGCGTCCGGCCGATGATCAGCACGGCAGGCCCGTCGGCGATCGGGAGCAACTTGTTCCGTTCCCCTGCCACCGGGACCGGGCCGACTACCCATTCATAGAGGCGCTTGGCATCATCCAACATCGGGTCAGGCGGCCGGCCGTAATAATCCGCCTGCATTTCCTCGTCATAGAGCCCGACGCATCCGCGGGAGTCGGGGTAACCGGGCACATCGCGGCCATGAAACCAGTAGCCGACGCCTTCCCGGTCAACATGAAACTTGAGCGCAAAGTGCATCGGGTAGAACGTGCCGGTCTGCTCCATCGTATACAGGCTGGACTCGTGAAAGGCATGCGCGGCGGAAATCCGGAAGGCGCCGGTCGGAGTCTCGCTTTGCGGGCTGCCCGTGGTCACGGGCGCGGAGAAGACGAGCCGGCCGTACTCATAGGCTCCGAGGAATTGCTCCGCCAGGTCAACCAGGATCAGCTTGGGCTCCGATTCGGCGGGCCGGTATCGGGCGGGCATGGGCGTGAAGTCGGCAATCTGCTCGACCTGGCGAGGCACCTTGAGCCTGGAGCCGGCATGGATGTGCCGTCGATCGATCCGGTTGAAGCGAAGCCCATCCCTCCAGTGCCTGCCGAACAGTCGCCAGAGCGTTTCGCCCTCTTTGACGCGATGACAGGTCCATGCGATCTGCGAATCGCTCGGGTACGCGATCGAGCAGGGCGAAGGGCGACCCGGAGGGCGCGGGGGCTCGGCGGGCTTCGCCGTGAGGGGCTGCAGCAGCGCGAGCATCAACATCGAGCAAGCAAGGAAGTGCCGCGGCACGCACCTGAGTGCCATCAACGTGCGAACTTCCCCATGAGCTGCGTTTCGGCCACCACGTGACCCTTGCTGGCCTCCAGCACCTGGCCCTTGGTCGCGCGCGGCTTCAGGCTCAGCACCGTGTCCAGTGCGTACAGCTTGAAGTAGTAGCGGTGGGGTTTTCCTGGAGGCGGGCAAGGGCCGCCGTAGCCAGGCCGGCGGAAGTCGTTGAGACCTTGCATCGAGCCGTTGGGGAGCGTGTCCGTGGTCGGCACGCCTTCCGGCAACTCGCGCAGGTCCGGCGGAAGGTTGTAGAGGACCCAGTGCACCCATGTTCCCACGGGCGCATCGGGATCGTCCGCGATCAGCACGAAACTTCGTGTGCCCTGCGGCGGTTGGGTCCAGCGCAGTGCGGGCGAGACGTCGGGCCCTTCGCAGGTGTGCTTTTTCGGGATCAGGTCCCCCTCCTTGAAGACGGTGCTCGTCAGTTGAAACGCCATGGTCCCTCCTTTGGCTGCGGTCGATTTATTCCAGTCGGCGCAGCACATCCATCAACACTGCCTTGCGATCCTTGAGATCGTCGCGCAGTTCTTGGTTCTCGGTATCGACGATTTCCGCTCCAAGGTCTGAGATGCTGCTCTTAAGCGCCCACACGAGGATTTCCTTCTCCTTTGGTTCCAACGTCAATTGCATGGTCCACCTCTCCTGCCGAGGCTCGCAATTCGTGGCCGGTCGGAATGCATTGTATTGTCATTTTGTTCTTTTGGATAGGGGATTGCCGTGTCATGCGACGCATGGCCGCTCAGGCACCGGCTGCAAGGATGTCTAGAGCCTCGCCGGAAAGCGTCTCAGCGAGGCGGTCGCGGTTGGCATGGGTCACCGTCACGAGGCGACTGTCGGGTCGCCGCTTGACCTGCTCGATGAAGCCGGTCCCCTTCAGCGCGATAGTCGCGATCACGAGCCGGGGCGAGGCAAGGAGTCGCTCGACCTCAGCGCAAAAGCGATTCGAGCAGCATTCCATTTTGCCGATCTCATCCAGGATGATCACGCGGGACGATGTATGGGGAAGATCGAGCGCCGCCAGGAGCCGCTCGAACCCCGGCACGTCCACCCCATACCGACCGACGCGGTGAGGCCCGCGTTGCTCGACGTGCGACAGAATCTGGGATCGGCGGTCCAGCGTAATGAGCCGGAAGCCTGTCCGGTTGCCGCCGACCCGAATCTCTTCCGTGTAGAATCCGGCGGGGCGATAGGCGCGTAACCCCTCCGCGATCTTGCGGATCACGGTCGTCTTTCCGACACCGGGCAGGCCGGTGATCAGCATGTGTCGCATGGTCACGGCTATTATCGCACAGTGCCTTGATCTTCCTGTTGGGCTCAGGTAAAGGTTGGGCATGCCCTCCACGCCGCTTGATGAATCCCGTCGCACAACGCCGCATTCCGTCGGCGAGTCCTTCCGTATCAAGATGGTCCAAACCCTGCAGAAGGTGCCGTATGACGTGCGGGCGTCTGCTCTGCGCGAAGCCGCCTATAACGTCCTGCGACTTCCACGCGAGCGCGTGTATCTGGACTTCGCGTCCACGCGCGGCAATGCGGGGATGACCGACCGGCAGCTTTCCGCCCTGATGATCGGCGACGAAGCCTACGCGGGCAGCGCGAACTTCTATGCTTTGGAGCAAACCTGCCGGGACCTGTTCGGCAAACAGTTCACGGTGCCGACCCACCAGGGGCGGGGCGCGGAACACCTGATTCTGCGCGGGCTGCTTCGGCCGGGGCAGACCGTGGCCACGAACGGCAATGTGCTCACCCTGCGGCCGCTGGCCGATGCGCTTGGCCTCCGGGTGGAATCGCTGCTGTCGAGCGATGCGTTCGATCCGAGCTCAAAACACGCGTTCAAGGCGGATCCGCCGCTAGCGAAGCTGAAGGCCCTGCTCGAAGGCGGTCGTGTCCATCTCGTCGTCCTGGGCGCTTCCCTGCCGATGCTCGGCGGCCAACCGCTTTCGCTCGAAGCCCTGGCTGACTGTGCGGCACTGGCCCGGCGCTATCGCGTGCCGCTGGCGCTGGACGCCTCGATGCTGGCCTCCGCGGCCTATCTCACGTTGACCAATCGTCGCGGCGGCGACACGCTGTCGGCCTTGATCCGCCGGTACGCCGACCTCTGCGACGTGCTCTACCTGAGCGGGCGAGAGGACGCCACCTGCCACACCGGCGGACTGATCGCGACGAATCACGAGGAGCTCTATGTCACATTCCGCAGTCTTGTGGTCGTATACGAGGGACTGCATACCTACGGCGGTCAGGCCGGTCGGGATATGCAAGTGCTCGCACAAGGGCTGCGCGATATGCTCGATGAGAGTTACCTCGCATTCCGGACACGCAAACTTGCGTATCTGGCGCGGCATCTCGCCGAGGCCGGCTATCAGGTCTACCAGCCGCTGGGGCTGTCAGGTGTCTGTCTTGACGCCGCGACCGCGCCAATCCCGGGACTGACGGAGCCGGCACGGTCGGATGAGCCGGGGGCCGCGCGGTCGGCCAATCTGGCGGCGCTGTTCTATCTCGTCTCCGGGATCCGCCTGCGACCGACACCGACGGCTGCGCTCGGCGGGAGGCTCGACCTGCTGGGCGTGTTCGTCCCGCGACGGTGCTACACCGAGCGGCAGATCGACTACTTGATCGAAAGCCTCGCGCATCTACGGAAGTACCGGATCGCGACGACGCTCCAAATCCGGGATCGCGACCCCGTAGCTCCCGAGCTGACGCGCTACCGAGTGGATGGTCCGTTTATCACCGAATATCACGACGATTTCCGGCCCACCTACACGCCCGAGCCCTATTTCATGAAGGTGGTGGAGCCCTGCCGTCTGAAGCCGGCGGCGGAGCGCGCCACCGCCATCCGGGAAGCCGGGTACAACACGTTCCTGCTGCGATCCGAGGACATCTATATCGATCTGTTGACCGACTCCGGCACGGCGGCCATGAGCAACAAGCAGTGGGCGACGATGCTGGAAATCCGGGAGTCCGAGTTGGGGAGCGAAGCGTCGAGCCTGTTCCTGGAGCGCTGTCGCGAGGTCTTGGGCTACCGCCATTTCCTGCCGACGCATCAGGGCCGGGCCGCAGAGCACCTTCTCTCCCAGGCGATGATCAGCCAGGGCCAGTACGTGATCAACAACATGTACTTCACGACGACGCGGGAGCATCAGGAGCGTGCGGGCGGCGTCTTCGTGGATCTCATTCGAGACGAGGCCCACGACCCGCGCTCGCCGCACCCGTTCAAGGGAGACCTTGATCCCGGGAAGCTCACCGACTTCATCGCCAAACATGGGCCCCAGACCATTGCCTATGTCTGCGTCGAGACGAACGTGAACATGGCCGGTGGTCAGCCGGTGTCGATGGCAGGGACTAAGGAGATCTCCGCGATCTGCCGGTACCACCGGATTCCGGTGATCTTCGATGCGACGCGCATCGCGGAGAACGCCTTTCTCATCAAGACACGGGAACCCGCCTACGCGGACTGGACGATCGGAGAGATTATTCGGGAGCTGATGGCGCTGGGCGACGGCTGTACCATCTCGGCCAAGAAGGATGTGCTGGTGAACATCGGCGGCATCCTCGGCGTGAACGACCCGGCGCTGTTCGAGAAGTGTGCCGCTCTCTGTGCCACGTTCGAGGGCACCCCGTGGAGCGGCGGACTCGCAAGCCGGGACCTTGCCGCCATGGCCGTCGGCTTGGACGAGATGACGGAGTATGACTATATCCGCTCACGCGTGGAACAGGTGCAGTATCTCTGGGCGCGGCTCAAAGATGCGGGGGTGCCCGTGGTCGAGCCGCCCGGCGGCCACGCGGTCTTCCTGGATGCTCGCGCGTTCCTGCCGCACCTCCCGCAAGAAGAATTTCCCGCGCAGCGGCTCGCGGCGGCGCTCTATGAGATGTCGGGCGTGCGCGGGATGGAGCGGGGGATCGTGTCGGCCGGGCGCGATCCGGCCACCGGCCGGCATCGCGGGTCCAAGCTGGAGCTCGTACGCTTGACGATCCCGCGGCGGGTCTATACCTACAGCCACATGGACGTGGTGGCGGACGGGGTGATCGAACTCTTCCGGAAGCGGGAGGCGCTCAAGGGACTGCGCATGGTCTACGAGCCGCCCATGCTGCGCTTCTTCACGGCGCGATTTGAATTGCTTTAATTTAGGCGCTCAGGGGTACCGGGCTTCCATCCTGGATTCGGAGCTGATCGGCGCCTCTCGGTGATCGGGCAGCACGAGCAGGCTGGCGCTCCGACTGGTCACCTGGAGCGGGGAAAACAGGCCGCCCATGTCATAGTGGGTCGTCAGGCTGGACAGGCTGCTCACCGTGCCGTCGGGATCGAATGAGACATGCACGGAGCGCTCCGTGTCATGGAGGCCGATACCGTTGAAGAAGAGGCCGACGAGAAGCAGATACTCCAGCGGATTGATGACGGACTCGGCCTGAGTATAGCCCCACCACTCGTGTGAAAAGCCCCGAAGTGTCGACACCCGCGCTTCACTCGGAGGTCCCAGCAAAGCCAGAACCTGTTCTTTGGTCGTCTCGCCGACCTTGATTCGAGCGAGCACCTGCTCGTCCCGAAGCGCGTCCGTGCCGACCGAGACACACCCGGTCACCGGCGACAGACACAGCAGCACTGCGACGTACGCCTTCATGGCTTCCTCCTGACCCGTGTCGTCCCGGGACTGCGCCCGAGTCGGGGCGACCCATGCAGCCTGATGAGAAACAGATGCCCCGGCGTCCGGCCGGCATGATCGCTGTTGCCGAACTGCGGGGTCACCGAGAATTGCCGCGCGCACGCTCGGGCGATCCGGATCTCCGTCCATCGGGGACGGGTGAGGACGTAGGCGCCGATGATCCGCACGTGGCGGTGCGTCGTCAGGTAATCAATATGCCACCAACGGCGTTTGGCTCGGCGGAGATGTCGTCCTAGGCGGAATCCGAGCGTCACGGCCCGACCTCGCGCTGATCCGACATAACCATACACCCCGGCCGCAAAGGGGACCGGACCCAAGCCGCCCACGCGAATCGTGATCGTCGGGATCCGGAGCAGCAGCAGATAGCACCCGCGCGCCTCCCGGAGCTGACCAAGCGCCGATCGGGTGAGCCGGGTCAGCGGACCGACCGGGAATCGTCGGATGCGAGCTGGCGGATGGAACGTGTCCTTCATCATCGCGAGCGCGCCGCCTTCGTGGCTTCTAGCAGGAGCCTGCGGTCTGAATCGTAGGTAAGCCGCTGCAGCGCGTCACTCACGGGCACCCAACTGGCTTCCTCGATCTCGCCGTCGTGCGTGCCCACCTGTTCCAGTGCCGTCATGCGAAACCAGCGGACGGTTTTCTTGACGCGATGCCCTTCGCGCTGGAACCAGTATTCCGATCGCGGAAGCTCCGTCTCGATGCGGCAGCGCCAGCCTGTTTCTTCTTCCACCTCTCGGACCGCTGCCTGCTCACTGGTCTCTCCCACGGCGAGCTTGCCTTTCGGAAACGACCAGACTATCCGGCCTCTGAGATCATGGGTGCGAATCAACAACGCCTCATCGTCACGCAAAACGATGCCTCCGGCTGAATATTCGAAAATGGGCCTGCTGTGATTCATAGGCTATGGCCTGCGCGCTTTAGGCGCCCGGCTTCACGATCAAGATCGGGCACGGTGTCTGCTGGGCTGCGGCCAGGGAGACGCTGCCCATCGTGATGGCGGTCTTGCCGGTCAACCCGCGAGAACCGAGCACGAGCAGATCGGCCTTCTCTCGCTGCGCCATTCCGCCAATCACCTCGGCGGCATGGCCGGTGGCGATCAGGGTCTTCAGCTTCGCGCCAGAGGCCTGCAGCACGCCGATCGTGTTTTCGATGGCACGCTGGCCGGCAGCCTGGCGAGCCTTGGACAACTCGGCTTTTATCGCCCGCGCCGGTTGTTGCCGGCTCGCGGCATATAGGGCCATGTCACGGGCCTCAACCGGGCGCACGACCGTCATCACGGTGATCTGTTGGAGCCCCGGCAGGACCGTCAGCACCCGCGCGGCCTCCTGGGCGCCCGCGGAGCCGTCAGTTGCCAAGCAGACCCGCATGGAGCCACGTGGCTTGGCGTGGGCAGGGATCAGCAGAACCGAACAGGGTGCGTAATGGAGGAGTCGCTGGGAGAGGCTGCCCAGCACAAAGCCCTTGCCGCCTTGGAGCCCGCGCGTGCCGGCGACGATGATGTCCGGGCGTTCCTCGTGGACCAACCGCAGCACCTCGTAGATCGGGAGGCCCTCTTGCACACGCACGTCGAGCTTGGCATAGCTGTCCTGCAGATGCGCGGCGGCCCGCTCCAGCAGTCGGCGGACTTCGGCTTGCCTGTTCCGCTCCAACGCGTGTCGGTCGCCCGGAAGCAGGGCCTCCGGAATGTCCAGCGGCTCCACCACGTGGACCAGTGTGAGCCGGGCCCCCGTCGGGTGGGGGAACGCCTTGATCCATTTGACGATCGTCTCGCCATAACGCGATTCATCCAGCGCAAGCATCAGATGCATGGCGGCGCTCCTGTGACGTTGTGAAGTGAGAAGGGTTTGCCCGGTAGGCCGGGTGTGCCCGTTCCACGGGCCTCACGGGCTGAACCGGCTCAACGGGCTTAACCGGGTCAACAGGCTATCACACTCGCATGGTGCGACGGTATCGATTATCCCTGGCTCAGCGCGGCGCGGGCCTTTTGAAGGCAGGCGATGACTTCGTCGTCCTCCAGTTGAGGGAAGTCCTCGTAGAACTGGCTGATGCCGAAGAACATGGAGGGTGTGGCGAGCACGACCGCTTCGTCCACCTGCCGCTGGAGTATCCGCGCGGTCTCCGGCGGCGCGACCGGCAACGCAGCGATGAGGCGGCCGACCTGCAACGCCCGCATCGCCGCCACCGAGGCAAAGAACGTCGCGCCGGTGGCGACGCCGTCGTCCACGAGGATGACCGTCTTGCCTGACAAATCCGGCAGCGGGGTCCCGCCGCGGTAGCGCTCGACACGGCGGGCGATCTCCTTGCGTTGCCGGTCCACTTCTCGCTCCAGTTCATGCGAGCTGATGCCGTAGCCGCGGATCACGTCCATGTTCAGATGCCGGTAGCCGGTCTCGGCCAGCGCGCCCATGGCCAGCTCGGGGTTGTCCGGGGTGCCCAGTTTCCGGGTCACGAACACATCGAGGGGCACCCGCAACGCCAGGCTGATTTCGTAGCCCACCGCGACGCCGCCGCGCGGCAGCGCCAAGACGATGCTGTTCGGCGCGTTCTTGTACTGCGCGAGCGCCTGCGCCAACTGCTGTCCCGCCTGGCGACGATCGGTGAACATCCAGACCCCATTCTCGGCCGGTCTTATGGTTGCCTGGGACGAGGAATCGGGTACGGGCCTCCGTAGGAGCCCCAATAGGCACCGAAATAAGGGTACGGACCTATAGTCGGGGCGATCATGGCCTTGGGCCACACCGTCAGCGAGCGAACATCGAGGGTCGGGTATGTGAACTCGGTTTCGTCCAGCGGCAGGGTGAGCGACCCGGTCACTTCGCCCACGAGCGTCACACGGGTGCCGGGCGGCAGGGTCGCGGGATCGAGAAATGTCTTCTGGCTCGCCAGCACGCGACCTTCAGAAGCGCGCAGGTCGGTCACGGGTGCCTGTGAAGAATCCAGCGGGAGCTGCAGGATCTCCAGCCGCGTGCCCTCCTTGAGCAACTTCGCGCTCAGGACGACGCCGGCTACGACGATCACCCGCCCGCGATAGGTCTGCGGCGACTCTTTCACTTGCGTGAACGTGACGGTCCAGTCGACCTGCTTGGCCAGCTCGGGCGGCACGACGCTGGTCGGCGCGCAAGCGACCGGCCCGCTCGCGAGCAACACGCCAGCCGTTCGGTACGTGACCCGCCAGAACGCCGCTGCGCACCCTCGACTGCGCGTGCCGGCTGGGAGCGATGGGCCAAAGGCTATGGGCCATCGGCCGGAGGAAAATTCATCCCGGCTCGTGACGGTCCTTCCGAACCTATAGCTCATGGCCCATGACCTCTCGCCTATTCGTAGCGGAGCGCCTCGATCGGGTTGAGCTGGGACGCTCTGCTGGCCGGATACAGGCCGAAGAACAGCCCGACCGCCAGCGAGAAGCCGAACGCGACTGCCACGGCCTGCGGCGAGATGATCGTCGGCCACCCGGCCAGCCTGGTCATCACGAGGGCCACGGCGGTCCCGGCGGCCACCCCGGCGCTGCCCCCGATCGTGCTCAGGATGACGGACTCCACCAGAAACTGGAGCAGGATGTGGCGACGTTTAGCGCCTACCGCCATCCGGATACCGATCTCGCGGGTCCGCTCGGTCACGGACACGAGCAGGATGTTCATGATCCCGATACCGCCCACGATCAGGGAAATGGACGCGATGCTCAGCAGCATCACGATCATCGTGCGGCTGGCGCCGGCCGTTGCCTGCGCGATGTCCTCCATGGTCCGGATCGAGAAGTCGTCCTCCTCGCCGGTCCGCAGCCGGTGACGGACGCGGAGCAAGTCCTTAGCGCCCGAGACGACCTCAGGGATCTGCTCGGGCCGCTGGGTCGAGATGAGGATGATTCCGACAGTGCCGAGGAACTTCGTGCCGAAGACTTTCCGTTCCGCCGTCGAGAAGGGGAGGTAGACGACGTCATCCTGATCCTGCCCCATCAGCGATTGCCCCTTCGGCGAGAGGACGCCGAGGACGCGAAGCGGGACATTCTTGATCCGGATCTGCGCGCCCACGATGTCCTCGCCCCGCTCGAAGAGGTTCTCCGCCGCCGTCTTGCCCAGCACCGCGACTTTCGCCCCGCCATCCTCGTCCGAGGCCGTGAAGAAGGTACCCTGGCTCATCGGCCAATCCCGCACATCGAGGTAATTGGCCGTGGTGCCGATGATGACCGTGCTCCAGTTCTTGTGCTCGTGCACCACCTGAAGCACCGAGCGTGTGGCCCAGGACACGCCGGCGATGCCCGGAATCCGGCGTTCGATCTCCCGGGCGTCTTCCACCGTCAACGTGGAGACGCCGCCCATGCCCGTGCGCACGCCTCCGACGGTCGTAGCACCGGGAATGATGATGAGGACGTTCGTGCCCAGACTGGCGATCTGCGCCTGCACCGACGCGGCCGCGCCCTGGCCTAGGCTGACCATCGCCACGACCGCGCCGACGCCGATGACGATCCCGAGCATGGTGAGGCTCGCCCGCAGCGGATGGCGAGCCAAAACCCGGAGGGCGAGTTGGATGGTCAGCAGGAGAAAAGCCATAGCGAACCCTGACGGGTGGCAAGTGACGGGCCAGAACGCAACTCCTCCTCGTCACCGTATCTTGGGGCCGACTCCGAATCCTGGCGGCAGCGTGGGCTGAGCCTCGCCGCCGACCGTCTCCAGGCCGACGATGACCGCATCGCCCTCGCGTACCTCGCCGGCCGTGACCTCCGTGAAGTGAGCATCCGCGACCCCGATCGAGATGGCGACGGCTCGCGGGTGGCCCGCGGGATCCAGTACCCAGACCATAGGCTGCTTGCGTTCAGCAGGAACGCCGGGCATCTTGAACCGGAGGGCGGTATTCGGTACGCGAAGCGCCGCGTCTGATCGCGCCGTCACCACGGACACATTCGCGGTCATCCCGGGCTTGAGTTTCAACTCCCGGTTGTCCACTCCCACGATGACGTCATAGGTCACGACATTCTGGATGCTGATCGGCGCGTTCCTGACTTGGGTGACGGTCCCGCGGAAGATTTCCGCGGGGTAGGCGTCCACCGTGAACTCCGCGTCCTTCCCCTCGGTCACGCCGCCGATGTCGGCCTCGCTGACGTTCGCGTTCACCTGCATGCGGGTGAGATCCTGCGCGATCACGAACAGCGTCGGGGTCTGGAAGCTTGCCACCACGGTCTGGCCGACGTCCACGTTTCGCGACACCACGATCCCGTTCACCGGGGAGTGAATCTTGGTATATTGCAGGTCCAGTTCGGCGGACGCCAGCGTGGCCCGAGCCTGGTCGACCTGAGCCTGTGTGACTCCGACCTGCGCTTCGGCGTCTCGGTAGTTGGTTCGCGCCAGGTCGAGATCGGCCTGCGAGACGAACTGCTGCTCCCGGAGGCGCGCCATTCGCTCGTGCTCGAGCGCGCGCTGTGCGAGCATGTTGCGAGCCTTCTCGAGATTGCCCTCGGCCGTCTTCAAGTTGGCGCGGGCCTGCTTCACCTTGGCGAGAAATGGTTCGGGGTTGATTTGCGCAAGGAGTTGCCCCTCCTTCACGGCTGAATTGTAGTCGGCATACAGGTTCCGCACGATCCCGGACACCTGACTGCCGACCTGCACGGAGATCACCGGGTTCACGGTTCCCGTGGCCGTGACCGTCGCCGCAATGGGCCCTCGATCCACGACCGCGGTCTTGTAGGTCACGGGCGCGCCGCTCGGCCCGAGCCAGTACCAGAACGCGGCCGCGCCTGCGCTGCCCGTTGCGGCGAGGAGGGCCACGATCAGCCCGAAGCGGAGGCGCTTGCGGGGAGGAGGTACAGGCGGCAGCGGTTCCGTGACCGGCCGGAGCGGCTCCGCTGTCCGGACGAGGGCCGAGTCCTGGACCGCTGGCACAGACTGGCCGGGACCCACGAGCGGATCCGGACGCGACGCGGCGTCGTGATGCGACGGTTTCATCGGGCAGCCTCGTGTGTGGGTGTCAAGTATCGCACAAACCACCGCAACGCGTGCTCGGCCACCTGCTCCAGCGTGCCCGGCTCTTCGAACAGATGTGACGCTTTTGGAACGATGATCAATTCCTTTGGGCACGTCAACAAGGCTAGTGCCTCTTCGTTCATCTCGATGACCGGGACGTCATATCCGCCGACAATCAACAGGGTCGGCGCGGTGACGTTCGGCAGGTACGGCGCGGCGAGGTCGGGGCGGCCGCCGCGTGAGACCACGGCGGCCGCGGCCTCGGGGGAGCGGGCGGCCGCCTGGAGCGCCGCGCCGGCGCCGGTGCTCGCGCCGAAGTAGCCGAGCCGAAGGCCCCTCGTTCGTGGGTCCTGGGCGAGCCAGCGTGTGGCGGCGAGCAAGCGGTCTGCGAGCAGATCAATATCGAATACCTTGCGCCGGTCCTCCGCTTCCCATTCTTCGAGCAGGTCAATGAGCAAGGTGGCCAGGCCGCCCTGCTGGAGGACCCGCGCGACGAAGGTGTTACGCGGGCTGAACCGGCCGCTGCCGCTTCCATGCGCGAACAGCACCACGCCGCTGGGCTTGGCCGGTACCCCGAGCATGCCCTGGAGCCTGACCTTATCCGCGAGGACGACGACGGACTGCTCTTTGTCGGAAGAAGGCATAGGCTAATCAGAGAATCGCCGTCGCGATGCTCAAATAGATGGCTACGCTCAGGATATCCTGTAGCACGGTCGCGATGGGGCCGCTGGCCAGCGCGGGATCGGTGCCGAGCCGTGTCAGGGCCCACGGGAGCAGACTGGCCACGAGTGTCGCCACCAGAGAGGTTACCGCCAGCGTGAGCGTAATCACCATCACGACGGGCATCGGTCGGTTCCAGAACAGGAGCGCAGCCCCAGCCAGAAGCCCCACCGAAAGACCGATCAGCAACCCCAAGGCCCCTTCACGGAGTAGCTGGCCCGTCAGCGCGACCCGCCCATAGGCGAGCGAGCGCACCAGCACCGTCTCAGTTTGGGTGCCGACCGCATCTGCCATGTACACCACAAGTGGAAGAAAGAACGCCAGCGTAATCTCCTGCTGCAGCGACGACTCGAAGAGACCGGCCACGCTGCCGGCCAACATCCCACCTGCGAGGCCCACCACCAGCCACGGGAGTCGGGCCCGGAAGGCGGCCAGCGTCCCGTTGCCCGTGGTAGGGGCCGGATGAGAGGCCCCGACCCCGGCCAGCCGAAGCAGGTCATCCACGTGCTCGTCGTGCAGCAGAGCCAACAGGCGGCCGATCGGGATGGCCCCGAGCAGCCGGCGCTGGGCATCAAGCACCGCCACGTCCGCCTCGTGCCGCTCGACCGCCAGCAGCGCGACCGTCTCCGCGCGATCCTGAGGCCGCACCTCCACTGGCGGGTCGCCTTGCAACGTGGCCAGGAGGTCGCCTGGGCGCGCGGCCAGCAGCGCTTCGATGGGCACTTGGCCGATGAGACGATCGTCACCATCCACGAGGTAGAGGTGGCTCGCTTCGTCGAACCGTCGATCGTGCAAGTCCGACAGTGCTGCGGCGACCGTCTCATTCGGGCTGGCCTTGGGTACGGCCGGCGTCATCAATTCAGCGACGGTCAGCATGACGGGTGCGGTGAGAGACGCCTGCCGCCTCATGCTCCCAGCGGAATGACCTCGAGTGGCTTCCGCTTCCGGTGCAGCAGCCGGTCCACAACGCTGCGGAGCCTCAGAGGAGAGGGTAGCATAGAGTTTTCCAGGTAAGACTCCGCAGTCGCCTGACAGCGCTCGCACCGCCAGGCCCGGAGCCAGAGGTGGCCGGTCTCATCTTCAAGCTCCGTGAAGTGGTCCACAATCATCTGATGGCGGCATGTTGGGCAACGCATGGCTCCACCTTTCCCGGGTCAGTGACACTCCACCGGACAAAAGAAGACGACATACACGACGATCCCAACGCCCAGTACGATCGCCCCGATCAGGAGCCATTGTGCACGGGTCAAAGCCATCGCTTCATTCCACGCTTTTATGCCGGGCGTCTCCCGCGAGACGACAAATCAGGCGATCACGACCGCCGATACCGCCGCTGAGAGTGAGAGCAGCAAAAGCAATGCCATCGGGCAGACCGAGCCTGCTGGCTGATCCTGGCACGGTTCACCATCACGGGTTACGGGTTTATGTCGCCTTCCGCTACATGCCTGACTTTCTGGACTGTAGCAGGACTCCCCCTCCTGGCAGCAACGGAGCCTATGGCGAATGGCGTATAGCTAAGGGCAAAGGACGGAACACTATGCCCCTTAAGCCCGAAACCATTTGTCCTACGCCATCAGCCCTCAGAGCTCGGGCTCCCAATGGTGGCACCGCTCTTGCTCAACCCTCCTGTTGAAACAAGGGGAATCGGAACCTATGGAAACCATCAGCAGCTTCCTCGCCCGAGACCATGACCGCTTGGACGACCTGTTCCGATCCTTCCAGTCAGCGAAGGCAACCGATCTTTCACGGGCACGGCATGCCTTCTCGGCTTTCAAGATCGGGTTGCAACGTCACATCGTTTGGGAAGAGGACATGCTCTTCTCGATCTTCGAGGAGCGCACGGGGAGCGTCGACGCCGGGCCGACCGCCGTAATGCGTCTGGAGCACCGCCGGATCAAGGACCTGCTCGAGGACATTCAGGATCGCCTCGGGCGCGGGGAGATCGACACGAAGGAGCAGGAAGCTGCGTTGCTGAGTGTGCTCGGCACCCACAACGCCAAGGAAGAGGGGGTGCTCTATCCCTGGTTCGACCGCTCGCTCTCCGAGGACCTGGTGCGTGACCTGCTGCGCCGCATGCGGGATCTGCCCGAGGACCGGTTCCACCGCTGTTGCGCCTGATCGGCGCAGGAGGTGAGGGTCATGTCGTACGATGAACGGAAACTGTGCGTCGTGTGCGCGTGGCGCGGCTCTTGCCAGCTCAAGTACAGCATGCCGGGCGGCGTCGCGCTCCACTGCGTGGAGTTTACGCGGGATATCACGCTGAAGGCCACAGAAGAGGAGCTGCGTAAGCGGAATCTGGTGCTCATTGGGCCGGCCGGCGCGGGGAAGACAACCCTCATCCGGAAAGTGCTCGAGCGGACCGGCCTCAAGGCGGACGGCTATTACACGCGCGAGGTGAAGGACGGGCTGTTGCGGGCCCACGTCGAGCTGGTCTTCCTGTCGGGAGAGACCCACATCCTGGCGGACTCGAAGTCCCACCCAGGATGGCTGCGCGTCGGAAAGTGGCACGTCGACGGCGAGATGGTGGAGTCGGTGCTCATTCCACGGTTGCGTGCCGCCAGGCAGTCCAAGGAGACGGAGGTGATCGTGCTCGACGAGGGCGGCCAGTTGGTCGGCGTATCCGGGCAGTACCGGAAGGAAGCGATTGACTGCGTGGTGTCGAGCAAGAGCGTGCTCGCGGCGGTCAGCCTGGGAGAGGAAGACAAGGAACTCCTGCAGCGTCTCGAGCGGCGCGCTGACGTGACGCTGCTGCGGGTCGCTCCGGACACCCGCGATGCGCTGGTCGGTCAGATCGCGCTCATGCTGACGGGTGAGCGCCAGAGGGCTTGAAATTGTCATGCTGAGTGATGAATGATGGCCACGCGCCCGGCGCTCATGGTGTGAGAGGAAGCGATGCCGAACGGACTCTTCCCGAGAATCCTCGTGCCGGTGGACTTTTCGCCCTGCTCCGAAGCGGCGTTCCGCGTCGGAGTGTCCCTCGCCCGCGTCTTCCAATCCGAGATGCTCCTGTTGCATGTCATTGATACCCGAAGCCTGCAGAATTTGAATGCGCTCGGCTTGGCCCGCCCCTCCGAAGAGGCCGAGCAAAAGAAACGGCTGCGGCACCAGGCGCGGCTGAACGCGAGGCGACTGCTGGCGATGGATGAGGCCAAGGGCCTGGAGATCCGGCGGATGCTGGCCGAGGGAGCGCCGTTCGTCGAGATCGCACGGACGGCGCGCAGAGAACGGGTGACGCTGGTCGTGATGGGCAGCTACGGGGGGCAGACCGGCAGCGTCGAGAAGATTTTCTTCGGCAGCACCGCCGAAAAGGTTGTGCGGACCGCCGGCTGCCCCGTCCTGTGCGTACCGCTGGCCGGACGCGCGGCTGGCAGGCAATCGCCCGAGAGCCAACGCGTCTAGGAGGGAGAATGACGGAACGGATGGGAACCGTGAGACATGCGGTCTGCGGATTGGTCAGGGCGGCCCTGATCGGATGCGCCGGCCTCGCGCCACTTCTAGGCGGGGGAGACGCGGGCGGGCAAGGGGAGCAGGTCGTGGAGGTCACGATCAAGGAGTATACGTTCGTCACCCGTCAGGTCCCGCTGCAGCTCAACGTCCCGACCGTGATCGAGATCCGGAATGAGGACGCGGTGCGGCATGATTTCGGCTCGCGGATGTTCGACGGCGCTCTGACGCGCGTGGAATCCGGGGGCGTCGTGTCGTACGGTCGGGGCATCGGCGGGGTGTTTCTTGATCCGGCCCGGTCCGCTTCGATCCGGTTCACGATCGAGCGTCCCGGACGATACGAGTTCAGGTGCTCACTGCATACCAACATGAAAGGCGAGATTCTCCTGATGTCGGTGGGGGCGGTGTGAGCAGGGGTGAGAGGCAAGAGGTAAGAGGGCAGTTATCAGAACGAACGACTCGGGCTAGCCTGTTGCATCGAGCCGGAAGGGTCGCATGACGTCACTTGCGATGAAGAAGATCCTGTTTGCGACGGACTTTTCCGCGTGCGCCGCGCGGGCTGAGGAATATGCCCTGTTCCTGGCGCGGACCTGCGGCGCGCAACTCTGCATCGTCCATGTGCTGGAGTTCCAGCCGGGCATGGACCCGAACTTCGTCGTCAACAGCCTGTACCTGGAGCAACTGCGCAAGGAGACAGACAGTCGTCTGCAAGACCTGGTCGCGGGCGCGAAGCGTGATGGGATCGTGGCGGAGGGGCAGCATGTGCTGGGGATTCCGAGCCAGCGGGTCAACGAGCAGGCCAGACACGCGGACGTGGACTTGATCGTCGTGGGGACGCATGGCGCCACGGGGCTGGAGCATATCCTCCTGGGCAGCACCGCGGAACGAGTCGTCAAGGGCGCGCCCTGTCCCGTACTGACCGTGCGCGGCCCTCGTGAGCGCGGCCGCACCGAGCGGCCACCGGCGCCCGCCGAGTCGCCACGCATCACTCATCTGCTCGTGGCACTGGATTTTTCGGACTGTTCCATGGATGCGTTCGAGTACGCGGTGCAGATGGCCGCACAGTTCGGCAGCAAGGTCACGCTGTTGCACGTGATCGAGCCCGTGTCCTACGGCCTGGACTTCACGCTGACGCACACCGCGGACATTCACAAACGCCGCGAGCAAGTGGAAGCGCGGTTGATCGAGCTGGCGGGGCTTGTCTCCGCCCGCGGGCTCGTCGCGGAGCACCGGATTCGGGGTGGGCTGCCCGCCGATGGGGTACTGGACACGGCGACGGAGCAGAAGTGCGATTTGATCGTGATGGGGACGCACGGGCGTCGCGGGGTGTCGCATCTATTGAGCGGCAGCGTCGCGGAAGCGGTGCTCCGGCGGGCGGACTGCCCCGTGCTGACCGTCAAGAGCCCGAAATTCGCCCCGGGACATAGAAGACGGTGACGAACGATGAACGGTGATCGCCGAACGGAGCTGAACCCAGACCGGCTCAGCGTGGCAGAGAAAGGAGGACAGGTCATGGCGAAGAAGGAGAAAGAGAGCAAGGCGATCGTTCCGGTGGAGCGAGGCGTGGCGGGTCTGCCTGCCTGGGAGCGTGAGTTCGACAAGCTGTTCGAAGATTTCTGGCGTCGCCCATTCGGCAGTCTGTTGAATCTGGAGCGGTTCTTGCCGGCCGAGTTTCGGACGCCGTCGGTTGCGCTGGATGTCTATGAAGAAAAGGACGACGTGGTGGTCAAGGCCGATATGCCCGGCTTGAAGAAAGAAGAAATCGAGGTCAACCTGTCCGGCAACACCCTGACCATCACGGGCGAGAGAAAAAAGTCCGAAGAGGTGAAGGAGAAGAGTTATTACCGCGCGGAGCGATCGTACGGCATGTTCCGGCGTTCGGTCGAATTGCCTGCGGATGTGCAGGCCGACAAGGTGACGGCCTCGTTCAAGGATGGTGTCCTGGAGATCCGGTTGCCGAAGAGCGAGGAGGCAAAGAAGAAGGAGCGCGTGATCAAGGTGGACTAGCGCCGTTCCGACGTGATACGGCGAATTGAAGCGATGCGTGGTGTGGCAACGAACGCCGGCGTGTGCGACACGAACAGTTGCTCTCAATAGTTGGAACGGTACGAGGGGGAACGAGTGACGAATAACGGCTTGCGGTGTTATCGAGATGGCAGAGAAACCGATCAAAAAGAGTAGCAGGCCGAAACGGACCACGGCGAGGGGGCGAGCCATGACAGCGCCGGCCAAACGGAAGGTGCCCGCGAGAGTCCCGAAGCCTGCCGGGGCATCGGCGGTTCTTGAAGAACAGACGATCGAGCTGCAGAACGGCATGTGGGAGCGGATCCGGAAGAAGGCGTATGAGCTGTGGGAGCAGCGCGGCCGGCGCGAGGGGTTTGCGCTGGAGGACTGGCTCGACGCCGAAGCGATGGTCATGGACGAGATCCATGAAGCCCGGGAGTGAGCACGCCGTCGGGGTCTGGATCCCGATTGAGCCCTCCCTCGAGACCGTTCTGGCCAGGCTCGAAGCCCTGTCGCTGGCGCCGACCTTTCTGGCGCAACGGCAGCTCGCGATGATGCGCGCGCTCCGTCCGTACGGCGACTACGCCGCTACGATTCCCCTCAAACCCTTGCCGGAAGAGATGGCCCTGGCGAATCTCTTCCTCTATTGCGATTTCCTTCCTGCCGATGGCCAGCCCTCGCTGGTCGAGCAAGTGCGCGACACCATCACGACGCATATTCCCGAAGAGGAGCGCGCCTGGCTCGATCCGTTGCGCCACTCCTACATGGACCTGCTGGAAATCGTTGACGCCCCTGAGACCGGCGGACGTGCCACCGTGGCCCTCCGTTCCCTGGGCGACGGGCGACAGGACCAGGTGCCCGGAGGAGACTGGACGAACGGTCTGCACGCCGGCCAAGTGCTGCTGACGCGCGTGATCCGCCGGCAGCAGCGTGCCGTGTTGCCGGGCACGGCGCTGGTCTTGTCCGGTCAGATCGGCCGTGCCGTCTACCAGCGCTCGGATCAATGGCGGCGCGAATTGGAGATGCAAACCGGATCACTCGGACTGGGCGAGTGGAGTGAGTTTGCCAAAGGGTACGGCTACGTTCTCTTGTGGAACTTCGCGCAGGTCGGCCTTGAGGCGCTGAGCCTGGCGGATCGGCAGATCCGGTTTGTCGGGGCGAACGGGCAGCCATTTCTTTACGCCCTGGCGTTGTATGAGCACAATGAGTTTCGCGTCCTGTCCCGCAGATTCGCTGCGATGGAAGGGTTTGTGATGGAGGAGGCTCAGAGCCGGCCAGAACGCGCGGCCGAGGGGCCGTCGCCGGCTCTGGTGTGGGTGCAGCGCAACGGGCGGCCACAGGACGCGGGTGCGCCCGTGGTGGTTCGGGTCATGCTCACGCCGGTCCACGTGATCGTCGAATGCGACTCCGCGGAGCGCCTCGACCGGGTCAAGCATCTCCTGGCCTCCGCCTTCGGCTTCTCGCTGCATTTCCGGGGGGAGTCGACCGGAGTGCCGGCTCATGAGCTCCCCGAAGTGGACCTCACGGAGGGGGTAGTCGAGCCGCAGGCGGTGATCGTGACCCCGGAGGAGGACCACCGGATCCTGAGCGCGTTTCTCGAGTCGGTCTATCTGGAGTGGGCAGACCGGCCGTCCCCGGCGCTTCATGGGCAAACGCCTCGGCACGCCGCGTCGAATCCAGCCAGCAGGGCGCAAGTGGCTGCGCTGATCGATCAGGTCGAACGGGACGACCTGGCGCGTCGGCGGACAGGATACCCGGGTTACGACTATGCGAAGCTGCGCGCGCATGTGGGACTGTAAGGAGACCGGGGCAACGGGATACAGGGGCACGGGGGTAGCGAGAAACCTGAGCTTCTAGGTGCAGAGGTGGGTCGATGGCGGCAATAGACCTATCGAAATTGCCGGACACCTTGCGGCAAGGCTGGACATCGCCCCCGAGCATTCTGGAGAGCCTGCAGATCCTGCAAGAACGTTTCGGGTACGTGCCACTGAGCGCTGTGCCCCAGCTCGCGCATACCCTCGGGGTATCCGAGGCTGAAATAGCGGGCACCCTCTCCTACTATCCCGAGCTCCATACCCGCCCCGCCGGGCGCCACCGGGTTCGGCTCTGCATGGGCGAGGCCTGCCTGGCGAATCATTGCGAGCGCCTGGTCTCCGCCCTGCGAAATTGCCTGGGTGTCGGGTTGGGCGAGACCACGCCGGACGGCCGGTTCTCTCTCGATCGCATCTATTGCGTCGGCAACTGTGGAGTTGGGCCGACCGTGATGATCGACGAAGACGTGCATGGCCGTGTGGCGCCGTTGGACGTCGCGGAGGTGCTCGACCCATATAAGTAGCCAACGTTTGCCCGTGGGGCCCGTTAAGCCCGTCGGATTGCAACACGAGCTCAACGGGCTCAACGGGCCAAACCGGCTCAACCAACATACCGGGGATCTGCTGACTGCTGGAACGCTGCATCATGATCCGCCTCTACCTATCCAACGACACGTCCGCGAGAGCGGCGGGCGCCGAACGGTTGGCCAGGGCCTGGGCCGGCCGGCCCGGCGTTGAGCTCGTCCGCACCTCCTCGCGCGGCGCCTTTTTTCTCGAACCGCTGGTCGAGCGCGACATGGCGGATGGCCGGGTGGTGTGGCCCAACGCCGAGCCGGACGACCTGCCACGCATTCTGGCCGGCACGGGCGGCATGGCGATCAACCGGATTCCCTTCCTGTCCCAACAGACGCGCGTCACGTTCGCCAACTTCGGCATGACCCAGCCGCTGTCAGCGGAGGAGTATCGAGCCCACGGAGGCGGAGAAGGAGTGGGTCGGGCCTTGGGTCTCACGCCTGAGCAGATCATCCATGAGCTGAAAGTGTCCGGCCTGCGGGGACGCGGCGGTGCTGCGTTTCCGGTCTGGGCGAAATGGCAGACCGCTCGGGGGACGAGCGCCGCTCGTAAATACGTCGTCGCCAACGCCGACGAGGGAGACGCCGGCACGTATTGCGACCGAATGATCATGGAAGGGGAGCCGTACCGGTTGATCGAGGGCATGCTGATCTGCGCGCTCGCGATCGGGGCGGACACGGGCTATATCTACTGCCGAAAGGAATATCCGGCCGCAGCCGCCACGGTCCGCGGGGCGGTCGAAAAGGCGCGGCAGTCCGGCATGCTGGAGTTGCCGGGTGGCCCGTTCAATCTCGACGTCGTGATCGGGGCCGGCTCCTATGTGGTGGGGGAAGAAACGGCCCTGCTCGAGTCACTGGAGGGCCGGCGCGGGGTCGTGCAGGCGAGACCGCCCTATCCGGCCGTATCGGGACTGCGGGGGATGCCCACCATCGTGAGCAACGTGCTCACGTTCGCCACGGTCCCGCACATCCTGGCCCGCGGGGGCGCGTGGTACGCGTCGATGGGCACCGAGCGGTCACGCGGCACGGTGGTGCTGCAGATCGGCGGGCGTGTGAAGCAACCGGGCCTGGTGGAGATCCCCTTTGGCGCCACCCTTCAAGAGGTGCTTGACCGGTTTGCCGGCGGGATGGCACCGGGCGCCCGGTTCAAGGCGCTGCAGGTGGGCGGGCCGTTGGGGAGCCTCTTCCCGGCGTCGAAGCTCGACATCCGGATTTGTTATGACGAATTCGCAGAGACCGGCGCAATTCTCGGGCACGGCGGGATCGTGGTCTATGACGATGAGACCGACATGGTCGGGCTCGCGCGGCATTATATGGCGTTCGCCTCCGACGAGTCCTGCGGGAAGTGCACGCCCTGTCGCGTGGGCTCGATGCGCGGGCGCGAAATTCTGGAGCGCCTCGAGAGCGGCCGGGGCCGTCCGGATGACCTGGAGCTGCTCGCCGACCTGGGCGAGACCATGAAGACGGCGAGCCTGTGCGCGTTCGGCGGCCGGGCGCCCTATCCGGTGCTGACGGCGATCGAGCACTTCGGCGAGGAGTTCCGGAGGCGTGTGCGATGAGAACGCTTCGGAAGCCACACGCGCCCGGCCCGCTCGTGCGCCTGACGGTGGACGGCCAATCGGTCGCCATCTCCGCGGGAGACACGGTCTTCGTGGCGGCCCGGCGCGCCGGGATCCCCATTCCGAGCCTGTGTCGCTCCGATCATCTTGCGCCGATCGGATCCTGCCGCCTCTGCTTGTGCGAGATCGACGGGCAACCCGGCACGCCGGCCTCCTGCACGACGCCGGTGCGGGAGGGCATGGTGGTCCGGACCAGAACGGAGCGACTGGCCCGTCTTCGGCGCAACATCGTCGAGCTCTATCTGTCTGAGCAACCGCCCGGGGCGCAGACTTCCGAGGCTCTGCAGGAACTGCGGGAAACGCTCGGCCTGCAGCGCGTACGGTACGCTGCCAGCGCCCGGCGCGCACAGTACCGCGACGGGTCGAACCCCTTCTTTGCGTTCGACAACGCGCGCTGCATCTCGTGCGAACGGTGCGTGCGCGCGTGCGACGAGATTCAGGGCACGTTCGCGCTGACGATGATCGGCAAGGCCTTCGAAGCCCGTCCGGTGGCGGGGGCCCGTCCGCTGGCCGGGGATCAGGCCGGATTCGAAACCTCGAACTGCGTGTCCTGCGGGGCGTGCGTGAAAGAATGCCCGACCGGGGCCCTGATGGAGAGTTCCGTGGCGCGGTTCGGAATGCCGACGCGCACGGTACGGACGATCTGCGCATATTGCGGGGTGGGCTGCGCATTCGACGCCGGGGTGCGCGACGGGCGAGTCGTAAGCATGGTGCCGGCCGACGACGGGCCGTCGAACCTGGGACATGCGTGTCTGAAAGGCCGGTTCGGTTGGGAGTACGTCTACGCGGAAGACCGGCTCCGCGAACCCTTGCTGCGCCGGGGCGACGGCTGGGAGCCGATCTCGTGGACGGCGGCGCTGGATCGGCTCGCGGCAGAGTTCACCAGGATCACGAGGTCATCCGGGCCCGATGCCGTGGCCGTCATTTCGTCGAGCCGGGGCACGAACGAGGAGAATTACCTGTTCGCGAAGTTCATGCGGTGTGTGATCGGGACCAATCACGTGGACAACTGCGCGCGGGTCTGCCACAGCGCCACTGTGACCGGCATGATGGAGGTGCTCGGCGCCTCCGCCGCGACGAACTCGATCAACGACCTGGACCATGCCAAGCTCATCCTGGTCGTCGGGGCGAATCCCATCGAATCGCACCCGGTGGTCGGCGCCCGTCTCAAGCAGACGGTGCGACGCGGGGCGGCGTTGATCGTGGTGGACCCGCGCCGTACCGAGCTGGCGCGCCTGGCCGACCTGCACCTGCGCCTGCGGCCCGGGACGAACGTGGCGCTCTTGAACGGCCTGGGTCATGTCCTCGCGGAAGAAGGCCTGCTGGACCGATCGTTCATCGCCGCCAGGACGGAGGGAGTGGAAGACTGGCTGAAAACCGTCGGCCCCTGTACGCCGGAAGAGGCGGAGCGGATCACCGGGGTGCCTGCGGATCTCATCCGTGAGACGGCGCGGCGCTACGCGACGAGCGGCGCGTCGCTGTGCATGCACGGCCTCGGCGTGACCGAGCACCGATGGGGCAGCCACGGCGTGATCGCGCTCTGCAATCTCGCGCTCGCAACCGGGAATTACGGACGCCCGGGAACCGGCATCAATCCCCTGCGCGGGCAGAACAACGTACAGGGCGCCTCTGATATGGGATGCCTGCCGACCTATTTCGCCGGCTACCAGAAACTGGACGACCCGGACCTGGCCGCCCGGCACGAGGCGGTCACGGGACGCCCGCTGCCGACTCGGCGCGGGTTGATGATCCCGCAGATGTGGGACGCGGCGCTGGAAGGACGGCTCAAGGGACTCTGGATCATCGGCTATGACGTGGCCCAGACCGATCCGAATCTCAAGAAAGTGCATGCCGCGCTCGCGAAGCTGGAGTTCCTCGTGGTGCAGGATCTGTTTCTGAGTCAGACCGCGCGGTTCGCGCACCTGGTGATTCCCGGCGCCTCGTTCCTGGAGAAAGACGGCACGTTCACGAACCTTGAGCGCCGTATTCAGCGGGTCCGCAAGGTGGTGGAGCCACCGGGCAGCGTGTTGCCGGACTGGCAGGTCGTCAGTGAGGTCGCGACGCGCATGGGGTATCCGATGCGGTATGCCCATCCTTCCGAGATCATGGAGGAGATTGCGCGGCTGACGCCCTCGCTGGCCGGCGTGTCCTATGCAAGGCTGGAGCAAGCGGATGGGCTGCAGTGGCCGGTCCCGGCGGCGGATCATCCCGGCACGGCCTTGATGCACGTGGACCGGTTCCCGCGCGGACGCGCGCGGTTCGTGCCCGTCGAGTACCTGCCTCCGGGGGAGTCGCCCTCGGAGACCTATCCGTTCGTGTTGATCACGGGTCGGACCCTGCACCATTACAACTGCGGGTCCCAGACCCGCCGGACCGATATCCTGCGCTTGGTGAATGCGGACGTGCTGGAGATGCATCCCGAGGACGCCGCGCGCCTGCATCTCCAGGACGGGGAGTCGGTACGGCTGGTGAGCGCCCGCAGCGCAGCCGTCCTGCCGGTGGCGGTCAGTGAGCGCGTGCAGCCCGGGCAGCTCTTTACGAGCTTTCACTTCCCGACCAGTGCGGTGAACGCGCTCTTGTCGTCCAGCGCCGACGAGAGCTCCAAGTGTCCCGAATACAAAGTGTCGACCGTGCGCGTGGAGAAGATGAGCGGAGCCGTGCCAGGCGCGCATGCGAGGCTGATTTCATGAGCTGTGGGCGAGGGGCACGGGGCATGGGGTGAGGGGCAGGATGAGTCGAAGACCGAGCCAGGAACGCCAAAAGCCTCACGTGGTCGAGCCCATCGCGCGATCGCATCACCAGGCGGTCGCGACCGGATCTTCTGTGTCCGGCCGCCCCTCGCCTCTCGCCCCGGGCCTCGTGCCCCGTGCCGTGCCCATGTTCGATGCGTACGCGCCGCCGCAGATTGCGCAGCGCGTGCAAGAGGTGGGCGTCGCCAAGGCCTCGGCCCCGGTGCAGACGACGGTGGCACTGGCCGTGCTTGCGGGCGCGTTCATTGCGCTCGGGGCGTTGTTCTTTACGGTGACGGTGACAGGCTCGAGCGCCATGGGCGGCAGCGCGCCGTTCGGTCTCACCCGGCTGGCCGGGGGCCTGGCCTTCAGTCTTGGGCTGATCCTGGTGGTGGTGGGCGGCGCGGAGCTGTTTACCGGGAATAATCTGATCGCCATGGCCTGGGCGGCCGGCCGGATCCGCACCACCGAGGTGCTCAGGAATTGGGGCTGGGTCTATCTGGGCAACCTGATCGGCGCGCTCGGCACGGTCGCGCTGGCCCTGCTGGCCGGCGTGGACAGGCTGGGGGATGGCGCGGTGGGAGAGACCGCGATCCGGATCGCCCGGGCGAAGGTGGAGCTCGATCCGGTGGCGGCCTTGGCGCGCGGCGTGCTCTGTAATGTCCTGGTCTGCCTGGCGGTCTGGCTCTGCGTGGGGGCACGCGGGGTCGCCGACAAGATTCTGGCCATCGTGTTCCCGATCACCGCCTTTGTCGCCTGCGGGTTCGAGCACTCGGTCGCAAATATGTATTTTCTTCCGGTCGGGGTTGCGCTGACCATGGGCAGCGGCGCACCGGTGGCGGTGCAGGATGTGCTGCTCAATCTCGCGCTCGTGACGTTGGGCAACATTCTGGGCGGAACGGTCCTGGTGGCGTTGGTGTATTGGTTCGTGTATCTTCGAAAAAGCTAATAGGTTTGTGTGGCGGATGCTCGAATCGCTGAACGGACAGGCGGTCGGCCGGTGTCACTTGCGCGTGGAGGTCGTCGGGCGGCCTCGATACGTGGATCAGCGGGACTTTGCCCTGTATCTGGTCGACCCGATCCGGGGTCCGTCGCCCGGTCCGGTGTTTCAGGGCCGGTATAATGCGGGGCGTCCGTCAAGTTATGTGCCGGGGTGGATCGACGGGGAGTTCGGTCACGTGGGTCAGGATCAGTTCGACCAGGGCAGGGCACCGGGTGGACTGCCCGGGGAGATCGCGCGATGCCTGGGCACGCTCATTCCGGCCGGCGGCCGCCTGTGGGTTGCCTACGAAAGTCTCGGCGAAGAGAGTTGGTTGCAGCGCGAGACGCGGGCCGCACTCGCGGCCCGTGCCCCGGCGGAAGCCACCCCGATCGGGCTGCTGCTGGTCCGGGCCGGCTGCTGGAGCGGTATGCGCGATTGGGATTTCCCCGAAGGCGGGTGGGAAGGCTTTCGGAAACTGCAGGGCAACAAACCGCTCCATCCGGAACATGCCTGCTCCTCGGCGCTCGCCCTAGTGCGGGCCCTGCACACCTTTACTGCACAACCGGCGGGTGACGAGGTAATGCGGCGTGCGCAGGCGCGCGCGGCGCTCGTTCAGCACGAGTTGGAGCAGCGGATCGCAGGCCGGGATCCGGCTGCCGCGGTCCGGACGTCCGGCTAATGCCGCTGGAAAAGGAGCGAGGATCCATGGCCAAGGAGACAGTCACGGCGAAATCGAACAGGCTGACGATCAGCGTCATCAAGGCGGACATCGGCGGATGGGTCGGCCATTCGGCCCTTCATCCCAAGCTGATCGACACGGCTCAGGGGGAGCTGGCCGCCGCGCAGAAGAAGGGCCTCATCATCGATTGTCACGTCACGGCCTGCGGCGACGATCTGCAGTTGATCATGACGCACCGGCAGGGGGTCGACAATACGCAGATCCACAAGCTGGCCTGGGACACGTTTGTGAAGGGTACCGCGGTCGCCAAGGAGCTGCATCTGTACGGGGCGGGACAGGATCTCCTGAGCGACGCCTTCAGCGGGAACGTGCGGGGGCAAGGGCCCGGCGTGGCGGAAATGGAGATCGTGGAGCGGACGTCGGAGCCGGTCCTGGTCTTTATGGCGGACAAGACGTCGGCCGGCGCCTGGAACCTGCCGCTGTTCAAAATGTTCGCCGATCCCTTCACCACCGCGGGCCTCGTGATCGCGCCGGGCATGCATCAGGGCTTTCGGTTCGAAGTGCACGACATCCGCGAGCACAAGAAGATCCTGTTCGATTGCCCGGAAGACCTCTACGGCATGCTGATGTTCATCGGGACGCCGGGCCGCTTCAACATCAAGCAGGTGTTCTCCCGTGCGGACGGCACCATCGCGGCCGTCTCCTCGACGGAGCGGCTGTCGCTGATCGCGGGAAAATACGTCGGTAAGGACGACCCGGTGATGGTGGTGCGGGCGCAGCAGAATTTTCCGGCTGTCGGCGAGGTGCTCGAACCCTTCCGGTATCCCTGGATCATCGAAGGCTGGATGCGCGGATCGCACTACGGGCCTCTGATGGCGGTCCCGATCAAACAGGCCACGCCGAGCCGATTTGACGGACCCCCGCGAGTCGCCTGCCTGGGGTTCCAGATTGCCGAGGGCCGGCTGATCGGGCCGCGCGACATGTTCGACGATCCGGCGTTCGACGAAGCGCGGCGCGAGGCAAACCGCGTCGCCGACGTGCTCCGGATGCACGGACCGTTCGAGCCGCATCGTCTCCCGCTGGAGGAAATGGAATACACCACGCTCCCGCACGTGATGAAGAAGCTCGAAGGGCGCTGGGAGAAGCTGTGAAGGAAGTACGATTCGGCGATTTGTCGGTGGTGTGACTTGTGACGTGCGTTCAATGAGCAAATGAACGAATCAACAAATGGATCAATGCTATGCCGGAGAAACACCTTACCATCGGCATTCTCGTCGGCGGCGGCCCTGCACCGGGCATCAACAGCGTGATCGGCGCGGCGACGATCCGCGGTATCCTGGGCGGCGCGGCGGTCCTGGGCCTCCAGGACGGCTTCAAATGGCTGATGGAGGGTGACCGGACGAAGGCGACTCCGCTGACCATCGAGGAGGTCAGCCGGATCCACCTGCGCGGCGGCTCTGCGCTGGGGATCTCGCGCGCCAATCCCGCGAAGCAGGCCGCCTCGCTGGAGCGAGTGTTGCAGACGTTAGAGAGCCTGAACGTCTCGGGATTGATCACGATCGGCGGTGACGACACCGCCTTGTCCGCCCTGACGCTGCAACACCTGGCGCGCGGACGCCTCCAGGTGGTGCACGTGCCCAAGACGATCGACAACGACCTGGATCTCCCCTATGGGATCCCGACCTTCGGGTTTCAGACGGCGCGCCATGTCGGCGTCGGGGTGGTCACCAACCTGATGGTGGATGCGCGGACGACCTCCCGCTGGTATCTCGTTGTCACCATGGGGCGGAAGGCGGGCCATCTCGCCTTGGGTATCGGCAAGGCCGCCGGCGCGACGCTGACCTTGATCCCCGAGGAGTTCGCGGAGCGGCCGATCCGGCTCGCGACGATCGTGGATACGCTCGTGGGCGCGATCATCAAGCGCCGCAGCATGGGGCGGAACGACGGGGTCGCCGTGCTCGCCGAAGGGCTGGCGGAATACTTGAGCCCGGCGGACTTCGGGGGACTCGACCATATCGAGCGCGACGAGCACGGGCATGTGCGGTTGGCGGAAGTGGATCTGGGAGACGTGATCAAACGGGCCATCGAGCGCGCTCTGAAGGAGGTCGGGATCAAGACCACGCTCGTGGCCAAGGAGATCGGCTACGAGCTTCGGTGCGCAGACCCCATTCCCTTCGACATGGAATACACCCGGGACCTGGGCTACTGCGCCGCCCAGTTCTTGCTCGACGGCGGCAGCGCCGCCATGGTGTCCATCCAGAACGGGCGATTCGTGCCGATTCCGTTCGAGCAGATGCTGGATCCTCAGACGGGCCGGCCACGGGTGCGCATGGTGGATGTCCGGTCGGAGTCCTATCGGATCGCGCGGCGGTACATGATCCGGCTGTCCGCCGAGGATTTCGACGACCCTCAGGCGGTGACGCGTTACGCGGCGGTGGTCAAGACGACGCTGGAAGCCTTTCGCGCCAGGTTCGGCTATCTGGTCGAGAGGCAGGCCGTCGCAATACAGGCGGGAGCAGAAGGCATTGCAGCGGCCGGCTTTCTCAATGAGGGGGCGTGACGATGAAGATTGTTCTTGCCGTTGATGGGTCCAAGTACAGCACGTGGGCGACGCAGTGGATCGCGCGCCTGCCGCTCACGTCGAAGCCGCAGGTCACGGCCGTTCATGTCCTGGATCTGGCGGCGTTGCGGGCGCCCTTCATGGTCCAGCCGGTCGTGATCGGGAACGAGCCGTTCATCCTGGCCGAGACGAAGCGGCTTGAGGATCGGGCCAGGAAGGTGAAAGCGGAGACGACCGATCTCCTCGCTTCGCTGGAGCTGGAGGGCAAGGTGCTCTCACTGCAGGGCGCCGTCGCGCCCACGATACTCAAGCGGATTCCGGGGCGCAACAGTCTGGCCGTGGTCGGTCACCGGGGCCTCGATGCGCTCGATCGCTTCATGCTCGGGAGCGTCTCCACCTACGTCATCCATCATGCGCCCTGCTCCGTGCTCGTCGTGAAGCAGCCCTCCCGCACGATCCGGCGGATCGTCCTTGCCGTGGACGGATCGAAGGCATCGGAGCGCGGCCTGGCCTTCCTGCTCGAGCACCTGCGCCCGCGAGACATCCAGCCGAACGGAACGGAGGTCGCGATCGAGGTGGCCGTGACGCATGTCATGCCGTTCATCCGGTATCCGGAAGTCAAGGAGACCAGCAAGGCACTGGTGCACTACCACGCGGAACGACTTGAGAAAACCGGCTACCGGGTCGAAGAGGTCGCCCGGCTGGGCCATCCTGCCGATGAGATCATCAAGGTCTCGGAGCGGCAGAAAACGGATCTGATTGTGGCGGGGGCCAGAGGGTTGGGCGCCGTGGGCCGATTCTTCCTGGGCAGTGTCACGACGAAGCTGTTGCATCACAGTACTTGCTCGGTGCTGGTGGCGCGGTGAGACCGTTCACTGCCTCTAGCCTCAAACAGGAAATTGGAGTAAGATATCAGTGATCCTACGGCTGAATCCCATGTCTCCAGCGGTGATCACGGTGAGTGTACGCCTCTCCGTGCTTTGTCTCGTGCTGTTCTTCGCCCTGTGCCAAGTCGCCGGGGCCATGTGCCCTCCTCCTCAAGGGCCTGCGCCAAGCGCCGTCGCGTTCTCGGAACCGGAGGGAATGAGCTGTCCGATGCCGAGCGGCATGGCGTGCCTGCCGATGCTCGCGTCCTCGAAAGAGCGCGCGGCGGCACAGCCGTATCCTGTCACGCCGGCTGACCAAGGAAAGGGGGCGCTGCACGCGCTCGGCACCCCTCTCACGCCGGTGCCGGAGCCGCCTGCGAGCAAGAGTCCGTTGCCCCGGGCCTTGCTTTCGTTCCACAGCCAGACGGCCCCCTCCGTCGTGCTTCGCATCTGATCTCCCCGACGTCGGGTCCCCCATCGCGCTGGCCGCCCGTCTGACGCGCGGCCGGTGTCCGGTCCATTCCTCTAGCCAGCGAGGCGCCGCCATGAAACAGAAAACTCTTCCGAAGGTTGTCGCTGCCCTGTTCGCCCTCGTCGCCGTGTGGACCGTGAGCGGACTACGGGCCGAGGCCGCCGAGGCCGAGCCGAGGCTCCCGCTTGGCCCGCTCGTCAACGAGCTGGAGGCCGTGAACCCCGAAATCAAGGGGGCGAGGGAACGGTGGGAAGCGGCACGAGCCGTCGTGCCCCAAGTACAGACACTTCCGGACCCGAAGCTCCAGTTCGGCTATCAACGAATGCCCATGCTGCCGCCGGCGGTCCAGGGTGCCATCTATGGCTTTGGACAGGACATTCCGTTCCCCGGCAAACTGAGACTGAAGGGTGAGATTGCGCAACGCGACGCCGACCGGTTGGAGCAGGAATTTCAGGCGACGCGCTTGCGGGTGATCGCCGCCCTCAAAGAAGCCTACTACGCCTTGCACTTCGTGCACAAAAGCATGGAGATCGTAGAGCGCAACAAGGCGTTGCTCGTCCAGTTTGAGAAAACCGCCAAGGCTCGCTACAGCGTCGGCCAGGCGGCTCAACAGGACGTTTTCCGGGCTCAGGTCGAGATCTCGCGGGTGCTCGATCGGCTGGCCGTCCTGGAACAGCGGAGGGAAAGCCTGCACGCGGCCATCAATCGGCTCCTGAATCGTCCGCCGGCCGGCCCTCTTGGAACGCCCGAAGAAATCCAGGTTCCTCTTCTGACGACCTCGCTGCCTGAGCTCAGTCGGCGAGCGGAGCACTTCTCGCCGGTCTTACTGGCTTCGGCGAAGACCATCGAACGGAGCGAACGGGCGGTCTCGCTCGCCCGCCGGCAGTTCTACCCCGATTTTGATCTGACCGCCTTGGGCCTCCGGAACGACATCATCAACGACAATGGCTACCAAGTGATGCTCGGGATCAAGATCCCGCTGTTTTATCAGACGAAACAGCGCCAGGGCGTGAGGGAGGCGCTGGCCGGGTTGGCCGGCGCCCGAGAAGATCTCACGGCTGCGCGCCAGGACATCCTGTTTCAGGTCAAGGACGCCTTCGTGCAGACGCAGCGCGCGGAACGGCTGATCACCATCCTCCGCGATGCCATCATCCCGCAGTCTACCCTGGCTCTCCAGGCGGCACAGGCGGGCTACGGGGTCGGCAAAGTCGATTTCCTGACCCTGTTGAACAGTCTCTTGACGTTGCAGGAAAACCAGTTGGAGCTCCATGGCGAGATGGTGGCGCATGAACAGGCGGTGGCAAAGCTGGAGGCGTTGACCGGTGGCTCTCTGGGCGCGGCCTCGTCATCAGGAACCCGATAACGCGCCTGTCGATCCCATGACACGCCGGATCATCATCACGGTTGCGATAGGCATCCTCCTCGGGGGGCTGGCCGCAGTGTATTGGCTAGCCACTCGGGAGCCGCCCCCTTTGCCCGCGGGGCCGCCGGTCGGCGAGGTCCGTGAGCCGATGCCCGGCATGCCCGGGATGGAGATGCCGGCTCCGGCTCCCAGGAAGGACGCCGGTCCCTCCGCTGAACCGGGGATGGTGACGATCGCACCCGAACGTCTGCAGATGATCGGGGTGAAGTACGAGCCGGTCGCGCGGCGTGCTCTCGAGAGAGTGATCCGCACCGTCGGGCGGGTCACGATCGAGGAGCGGCGTCTCGCGCGCGTGACGATCAAATTTCATGGATGGATCGAAGAGTTGCTCGTGAGCGCGACGGGCGATCGCGTGAAGAAGGGCCAGATCCTCTTCACCATCTACAGTCCCGACCTCGTCGCCACGCAAGAGGAGTATCTCCTGGCGTTGCGTAGCTACAAGGAACTGGGTGGCAGCGAATTTCCGGAGGTCTCACGTGGTGCGAAAGAGTTGCTGGAGGCGGCCCGGCGGCGGTTCCAGCTCTGGGACATCACCGAGGATCACATTCGCGACCTTGAGCGCACTGGCAAGGTACTGAAGACCCTCCCGATCCATTCCCCGATTACCGGCACCGTCATCGCGAAGAAAGCCCTGGCAGGCGCGCACGTGGAGCCCGGGGAGGAACTGTACATGATCGCGGATCTTTCGCACATCTGGATCATGGCGGACATTTACGAATACGAGCTGCCCATAATCAAGGTCGGGCAGGGAGCGATGGTGACGCTCTCCTACGATCCGGCGACAGCGTTGCATGCCCACGTGGGGTTCATCTATCCGACGCTGGATCCCAAGACGCGGACTGCAAGGGTGCGGTTCGAGGTTGAGAATCCCGGCGAGAAGCTCAAGCCGGATATGTACGCGAACGTCGAGCTGAAGATCCCGCTCGGCTCCCGATTGGCCATTCCTCGGGAGGCGGTCCTCGAGTCGGGTGAACGACGCCTTGTTTTCATTCACCACGGAGGCGGGAAGCTGGAATGGCGGGCCGTCAAGCTCGGGGTCCAGGCTGGGGACCTGGTTGAGGTGCTGGATAACCTGAAGGAAGGGGAGCAGGTCGTCACGTCCGCGAACTTTTTGATCGATTCGGAGAGCCAGTTGAAAGCCGCGGTCGAACGCATGGGCGGGATGCCGGGCATGAAGATGGACTAGGAGCCTGGGCAGGTGGTCGAAAAAGTCATCGAGTACAGCGCGAAGAATCGCTTCCTGGTCTTTCTGATCGTCTTTTCCACCGCCCTGGGCGGACTCTGGGCCCTGCGGCAGACCCCTATCGACGCCCTGCCGGATATTTCCGACACGCAGGTGATCGTCTACACCACGTGGCCGGGGCGCTCGCCCGACCTCGTCGAGGACCAGATCACATACCCACTCGTGACGGCCTTGCTGTCTGCCCCCAAGGTCACGGTGATCCGCGGCTTCTCCGATTTCGGCTACTCCTATATCTACGTCTTGTTTAAAGACGGCACCGACATCTATTGGGCTCGAACGCGCGTGCTCGAGCGTTTGAACCAGTTGGCCGGCCGGCTCCCGGAGGGCGTGACGCCGCAGCTTGGCCCCGATGCGACCGGCGTCGGGTGGGTCTTTCAATACGCGCTCGTGGATGAGTCCGGGCAGCACGATCTGGCCTCGCTACGGTCCTTCCAGGATTGGTACCTCCGCTACTGGCTGCGCGCGGTCGAAGGGGTCGCCGAAGTGGCCAGCGTCGGGGGCTTCGTGCGGCAATATCAGGTCAACCTGGATCCGACGAAGGTGCTGGCATATCGCCTCTCGGTGGCGGACATCGTCGAGAAAATCAGGCTCAGCAACAATGATGTGGGCGGCCGAGTGGTGGAGTTCTCCGGCATCGAGTACATGGTGAGGGGGCGTGGCTACATCAAGCGCGCCGAGGATATCGAAAAAATCGCGGTTGCGGTGAGCGAAAGCGGCACGCCGATCCTGCTGCGCGATGTGGCGACGGTCCGGCTGGGTCCGGACATGCGCCGTGGGCTCGTGGAGCTGGATGGGCAGGGAGAGGTCGCGGCCGGGATCGTCGTGATGCGGTTCGGCGAAAATGCCATGGCGGTGATCGAACGGGTCAAAGCGAAGCTCAAGGAAATCGAGCCCTCCATACCCAAAGGGGTCAAGGTGATCACCACCTATGATCGCAGCGACCTTATCCGGGAATCCGTGGCCACGGCCACCGAGAGCCTGGCCGAGGAGTTGCTGGTGACAGGGGTGCTGATTCTGGGCTTTCTCCTGCATGCCCGCTCGGCGATGCTTCCCATCCTCACCCTGCCGTTGGCGATCCTGATGGCTTTTCTCGTCATCTATTACCTGGATATCGGCATCCACATCATGTCGCTTGGCGGCATCATCGTCGCGATCGGAGACATGGTGGATGCTGCGATTGTCATGGTGGACAATGCCCACAAGCGGTTGGAGGACTGGGAGCGTGAAGGCCGGGTGGGTGACCGGTCGCAGGTGCTGACCGATTCGGCCAAAGAGGTGGGGCCGGCCATGTTCAGCTCGTTGATGGTGATCGCGGTCTCCTTCTTGCCGGTCTTCGTTCTGGAAGCGCAGGAAGGCCGCATGTTCAAGCCGTTAGCGTTGACCAATTTTCTGGGCATCCTGGCATGCGCGGTGCTCGCGATCACGCTGATCCCGGCCTGTCTGCCCACTTTCATGCGCGGTCGGATCTACCCCGAACAGGGGCACCCGGTGAGCCGGCTCTTGCAGCGTCTCTATTCGCCGGTCTTGAGGCTGGCGATTCGCTATCGATGGGGCATGGTGTTGCTGGCGCTCGCGCTCCTGGGAAGCATCATCCCGGTCTATCTTCAGATGGGATCCGAGTTCATGCCGCCTCTGTACGAGGGCACCATCCTCTACATGCCGACGACGCTGCCCGGTCTCTCCGTGACCGAGGCGTCGCGGCTGCTGCAGCAGATGGACCGGAGGCTGCGAGCCTTCCCTGAAGCAGAACGGGTCTTCGGCAAGGCCGGCCGGGCAGAAACCTCCACGGATCCGGCACCCTTCAGCATGATGGAAGTGGTGGTGGAGCTGAAGCCGAAGGAGCAGTGGCGGCCCGGTGTGACCTACGAGAGCCTCGTCGATGAGATGGACAAAGCTCTGCAGTTCCCCGGCGTGACCAACGCCTGGACGATGCCGATCCGGAACCGGATCGACATGCTCACCACAGGGATCCGGACACCCGTCGGGATCAAGATCTTCGGGCCCGACCTCAAGCAGATCGAGGAGATCGGGAAACACATCGAGATGGTGGCCAAGGAGGTCCCCGGCACGCGCAATGTCTATGCCGAGCGGGTGACCGGAGGCTTCTTCCTGGATTTTCAGATCAACCGGGACGAGATCGCCCGCTACGGGCTCAAGGTCATGGACGTCGGGCGGGTCATCGAGTCTGCCATCGGCGGAGAGAATATCGCCACGACGATCGAAGGCCGGGAGCGGTATCCGATCAACGTGCGCTATCTGCGTGAGCTCCGGGACGATCCCCAGAAGCTGGCCCGGGTCCTGGTCGATACGCCGACCGGCGCGCAGGTGCCGCTCGCGCAGCTTGCGGCCCTGCGGCTGCTCGGGGGGCCTCCCATGATCCGGGATGAGAACGGGATGCTGTCGGGCTACGTCTATGTGGACATGGCCGGCCGGGACGTGGGCGGCTTTGTCGAAGACCTCAAGCGAGCGGTGCGGGAGAAGGTGGAGCTTCCGCCCGGCTACACCATCACCTGGTCCGGCCAATACGAGTTCATGCAGCGGGCGTGGGATCGGCTGAAAATCGTGCTGCCGCTGACCCTTCTGGTTATCTTCGTTCTGTTCTACTTTACCTTCAAATCCGTGGCCGAGACCTGGATGGTGATGCTGGGGTTGCCGCTCTCGCTCGTGGGCGCCGCGTGGTATCTGGCGGTGCTGGGGTACAACATGAGCATTGCGGTCTGGGTAGGAATCATCACGGTGGTCGGGACCGCGGCCGAGACCGGTGCGGTCATGCTGGCCTATCTCGATGAAGCCTGCCAGCGTCGCAAGGCGGCAGGCGGACTCAACACATTCGAGGACCTTATAGAGACCGTCCATCGAGGCGCGGTGGAGCGCATCCGCCCGATGGCGATGATCGGGTTTGTGGACGTCATCGGCTTGCTGCCGGTGATGTGGGCCACGGGCACCGGCGCGGACGTCATGAAACGGATCGCCGCGCCCCAGGTCGGTGGGGTGTTCTCGGTCATGATCCTCACGCTGATCGTGCTCCCCCCGATTTATGTGATCTGGCGCTGGCGCGTGGAAAAAACAAGGCGTGGGGCGAGTGGCGAGGGGTCAGGGGAAGTCGGCGATCATGAAGCGTGATCGTTACATTCCCGTCCTGCGGATCGGGTGTTGAGTAATCTCTATGACCCGGTGATCGGGTGGACGATGCCCGAGGCGACCGTCACGCGTCGCTTCCTCGGTCATCCGGCTTTTTGAAGAACTGTCGGATAATGTCCGAGGGTTGCTGCCCGAGATGTTCCGCGGTGCGGGGTTTGAGCAGATCACGGAAACGGCCGAATGTATGACCGTGATGGGAACACTATCTTTGTACGAAGCACGAAAGCCCGCCATGACCTCCTGAAACACTGAACGTCTGGTCGAGTCCGGGCATGACCGTGTCCAGTTCGGGAAAGAGCCTGGCCGGGGCCTCCGCTTCTCCGACGGCTTTCGTGTGGTACTCGAGAATCTTTTTCGCCTGACTCAGTTGAGACATTTCTGGCACCGCCCACACATGCCGCAAGAGCCCTCTTTGCGATTGAGGCATTCTGCGACAAAAAAGAATGTGTCAAATGCCCCGTTCTGCCTCTATGTTTTTATTCGATCAAGGTCTGTTGAGTGCGAATCAACAGCGAATGTCAATTGGTTTCCTGAGTCACCTGGATAGGTACAAACCTTGCTGTCTCCTACTCTTCTAGGGGCATCGAGACATTTGCAATTCACCGATGCAGCGGCCATGCCCACTGCAAACCAAGGGAGGATGTGCCATGGTGAAGACTTGAGATGGATTCCCGCGTTGATGGTGTTCGGTCTGCTAGTAGGGATGCAAGGCTGTGCGGGGATGTTTGCCTCGTCTGCCGAGCGCATGATCAGCCAACAAGATCATGCGGGACTGGCGAATTACTATGCCCAGCAAGCATAGGAGCTGAGGGAGAAGGCCAAACACTCGGACCTTATTGCTGAGTTTTACGAAAAGCACCCGGATCCGGACGCCAAAGCGGCAGCCCAGCATGCGGCGCATTGCCGGACGATTGCGCAGGACTACCGGAAGGCCGCCGACGAAGCCGATGGGTTGGCCACCGAACACCGTGCGATGCGCCCACACGGAGTGATTCAGTGAGCGATGAGTGACGAGACGCTGGCTCCTGGCGTGGGTGGAAAGGAGGGGTGATGCTGCGGCTAGCTGTGCCGCGGAAGCGGGTAGAGGGATGGCTGATGATCGTGCTCGCTGTGGGATTCTCGGCCTGTGCCCAGTCACTGCCCAGTGATGCTCCGGTGGTGGATCGGGTCCTGGGAGATCAAACGTTGCGTGAGCAACTTGTGGAACGGGGGACGGCTGATCCTCATTTCGTGCACGAGATCTTACATGAATTGGGACGAGGGCCCAACGGGGATCAGCGCTTCGCCAAATTGCTGGCTGAGCACCTTGGCCATCACCCGTCAACTGCCCGGGCAGTGTTCGAAGAATTCTCTCAACACAGACAGTTCCATGAGTGGCTCATCGAGCAAGTTCGCCGGTCTCAGACCGCTCCTGAGCGGTAAAATCCAGAACAGATTGCCGGAGCCGTTCTCCTTCGGACTGGTGCATGTCCAGCCGGCGCCCGGTCGTTAGGCGACAGCAGCGGTTCACTACGATATGCGACCGAAAGCCTGGGCCTTCCCGAGGGCGTGTCTCTTCTTTTCCGAGATCGTGGCATGGATCCTAACCGTTGTCATGGCGTTCCGCGGCGAGCTGCTGTGGGCTTTGCTATGCGCTGTGTATGCCCTCGGCGCCGACGCGGCGGGCCGGGCCTGGAGCCGCAAGTCCCCCATTCCCATGCCGTATTTCATGCGGTGGGTGCTCCTTGTCCCCCGAGGCCCGCATTCACCCAGGCACATCAAGAGCATTCTTCAGCCTCGAAGCGGAGAACGCATCTTGGAGATCGGCCCTGGAGTGGGCGTTCACGCGCTGCCGATCGCGGCATCGCTCCTCCCCAACGGAGTGCTCGATGTCCTCGATGTGCAACAAGAGATGCTCGATGACTTGAAGCGGCACGCGGCGAGCACGGGCCTCACCAACATCCTCCCAAGACAAGGAGACGCTCAGAAGCTTCCGTATCCCGATCAGACTTTCGACGCTGCATATCTGATCTCGGTACTCGGAGAGATCCCGGACGCGGGTGTGGCGTTGCGCGAGCTACGGCGGGTGCTCAAGCCCGGTGGCCGGCTCGTCATCGGCGAACTCCTCATCGATCCGGATTTCATCTCGCTTCTGGTGCTGCAGAAGATGGCTAGCGATGCAGGCTTTGTATTCGAGCAGAGTGCAGGCCCGAGCTTTGCTTACTCTGCGGTGTTCCGGCCAGCAGCCGTCTAACGAAGCCGTGCAGTCGACCGCGGTCCGCTGGACATTTTGGTGCAGAAAGCGGCCTTTGGCCGTGGCGGCTGAGCTGAGGATCCTCGAACATTTGACCGAGACGGTGTGCCCCGGGTCGGCGGCGTGTTCTCGGCCCTGATCCTCACGCTGTTCGTCATCCCGGCAGTGTACGTGATGTGGCGGTGGCCGGTCGAGCGATGCAGGCAAGGGGCGATGTGCGATGGGCCGGAACCCATCACGCGTGACCCGTCATTTTCGGATCGGGGTTAGTATTGACCGTCTTGGAGCGGCATGTTAGCTTTTGCACCATGGATAGACCGGCGATGGCGCGGTCGGTTGGTAGGAGATCGATGAGTCGGAAGATTCTGCGGGTATGGTTGACCATCTGGATGCTGGCGGTTCCGCTCGTCCATGTCCATCCGGAGGCCGACCATCGCCATGGCGCCCTGGACCATGTTCATGGCGGCACGGTCCACTCGGTCTTTTCCTCAGACCTGCCTTGTGAGTTCATTGCGTACGATCATGCATCTCTGGCGTCGGGCGAGGCACACTGTCCGCTTCACCTCATCGCCCAGCCCGTTCATGCGTTTGAGCATCTCGAGATCGACTTCGTCCTGGCGTCTTCCACGCCGACCCAGGCGGGCAAGGCCGTGATCTCCGATGCCCTCGTAGGCTCGAACGAATCCGGTCCGAGCAGAAGCCCTCGCTCTCTAGCGCAGGCGGCTCCGTTTGCCGTTCCTACGTTCCTTGTCTTAGCTGCCAGTCTCTCCTCCCGCGCTCCCCCGTTCACGGTCTAAGCCTTTCCCACGCCTCAGCATTGTAAGGGCGTGCGCAGACGCGGACTGAGGCGGGATTCGTCGTCCTGTCTCTGGCGGCTCCTCTGATCAGCCTGTCTGCGCGCCTGTGAGGGAGGAATCCAATGAAACTTCGATTGATCGGAGCGATGCTCGTGCTTGCGGATCTCGGAGGCGGCTTGATTAGTCAACCTGCCGTATGGGCGGCTGAGCCGCCATCTTCGGTCTATACACTCGGTCAGATCATTCAGCTTGCGCTGGAGCGCAATCCGACGGTGGCGGGCGCGCAGGGCACGGTCGAGCAGAGTCGTGGGCAGCGGATAGCCGCAGATGCGTATCCTAACCCGTCAATCACTGGCTCGGCGGGCCCAGGCGCGATCCGCGATCCCAGCACAGGCGTGACCATCACGGAGCGGACCATTGCCGTCGAGCAACCGCTGGAATGGCCGGCCAAGCGGGCAGCGCGGCAACGAGCGGCCGAGGCCGGGGTGGCAAGCGCCTATGCGGCCTTGGAAGAGGCGCGGCTTGCCGTCGCCGCCGAAGTGAAGGTGGCCTTCTATCAGCTGCTCTTGGCCCAGCAGGATGCCGACCTGGCCAAACAGAATCTGCGCACGGTCCGGGAGGTGGCCGACGTCGTCCAGGCGAAGGTGAGTACCGGCGAAGCGGCGCGATTCGAGACGATCAAAGCTACGGTCGAAGTGCAGAAGGCAAGCAAGGAAGTCGACCGCACGGAGAACGCCCTGGTCGTGGCGCAAGCGAGACTGCATGTGCTCACGGGCAATGCGCTGGGGCCACGCTTTACAATCCGCGGCGAATTTGCCTCGGTCCGTCAGGGGCTCGACCGACAGGCGTTGATCGCTCGTGCGGTGGAACGCCATCCTGTCATTCGGCGTCACCAGAAATTGGTCGAACAGGCGGCATCCCAAGTGGTGCATGAACGGGCATCCCGGATTCCCACCGTGTCGGTCCAAGGGATGTATCACCGGGAGGCAGGTGATGAGTCCCTCACCGCGGGCCTGAGCGTACCGATCCCGATTTGGTACCGCCGACAAGGGGAAATCGGGATGGCCCTCGGCGCACAGCGCCGAGCCGAAGCGGAGCGTCTCCGTGCCAAGAACGAGCTCGAGCAAACCGTGACCCAGCACGTGCAGGAGGCGCAGACCGCCTACGGGCAAATCCGGGTGTTCGAGGAGGGATTGCTCAAGCAGGCCAAGGAGGCGCTGGACATTGCGCAGTTCAGCTTCCGACATGGCACGGCCAGCTTGCTCGAGGTCCTCGATGCCCAGCGCGTGTACCGGCAAACGCTGCTCGAGTACGCCCAAGCCCGCGCAGACCTCTCCATTTCGCTCGCGCGCCTGGATCGCGCCACAGGAGAGCTCCCATGACCCGCGCCGTGGTGCAGAGTTGTCATGCCCCGGCGCTGGTGATGCTGCTCGTGGTATTCACGGCCGGACCTGTCTCCTGTCAGGGCCGCCAAGAAGAGGCGCCCAAGCAACCCGCTGCTTCAGGGACCGCGCCGGGCTCTCCTGTGCTCGAACTGCCAGGTGGGAGTCCGGCGCTGGTCCGCCTCAAGACCGAACGGGTCAGCGTCCGGCCATTGAAGGTGGTGTTGAAGGCGCAGGCGGGGAAAATCCTGCCCAATGAAAACCGGCTTGCGCATCTGAGTCCACGGGTACCCGGCCGGATCGTGGCCGTATACGCGAACCTCGGCGACCGGGTGAAGACGGGGGATCGACTGCTCTTGCTGGATAGCCCCGCGTTTGGGGAGACGCAACTGGAATATCGTAAGGCCAGGACACGCCTCGGGGTGGCCGAGAAAGCTCTCGATCGCGCCAAGGTCCTGCTGGAGCGAGGTGCGATCGGCCAAGCGGAATACCAGCGACGAGAAGCCGAGCACGAGAACTCCCTGGCAGACGTACATGAATCGGAGGAGAAACTCCACCTGCTTGGCATGACCGAGGACGAAATTACGCGGCTCGCACGGAAAGACTTGCCGCACGCGCAGGTGGCCCAGGTACCGCTGCGCGCACCGTTTATCGGGGAAGTGATCGAGCGCGATGCGACCGTGGGCGAAGTGGTGGATCCCACCAAGGTCTTGTTCACGGTCGCCGATCTCTCGACGGTCTGGGTCCGCGCAGATTTTCCCGAATACCAGGTCGCACATCTGCGGAAAGGGTTGCCGATCGAGGTGCGCGTGGCGGCCTATCCGAAGGAAGTCTTTCGGGGAACCGTCACCTATGTGGCGGCGGTCGTGGATCCGGCCACGCGCACGGTGATGGTCCGATCCGATGTCCCGAATCCAGATCGCCGGTTGCGCCCAGAAATGTTTGCCGAGGTCAGCCTGATCATCGAAGAGCAACCCATGTTGGCCATGCCGCGGGCCGCACTCCAGCAGGTCGGCGACCTCACGGTGGCCTTTCTCGTCCGTGGGCCACGCCGGTTCGAGCGCCGGGAGATCACGGTCGGACAGAGCGCGGGCGACTACGTGGAAGTCAAAGCCGGCCTGGTGGACGGCGATGTGGTGGTCACTGAAGGGAGCTACGCGCTCAAGTCCGAACTGCTGCGCGAGCAGATGCCGACAGGAGGCCCGCTATGATTGAACGGCTGATCCGTGCCGCGCTGGAACAACGGCTGATCGTGCTGCTTGCCGCCCTCGGCCTGGTCGGCGCCGGCGCGCTCGCCTTTCGCCACCTCCCGATTGACGCGTTTCCGGACATCACGCCGGTCCAAGTGCAGATTATTACCCGGGCCCCTTCCCTCGCACCGACTGAAATCGAACGACTCGTGACCTTTCCGCTGGAGCTTGAGCTGATGAATCTGCCGGGGAAAACCGAGCTGCGGTCCATTTCCCGCTTCGGCCTCTCGGTCATCACCGTCGTGTTCGAAGACAACATGGACGTCTATTTCGCGCGGCAACTGGTCCTGGAGCGGGTGCTGCAGGCGAGAAGCCGCCTGCCCACAGGCGCGGAACCGGTCCTTGGTCCCGTCAGCACCGGCCTGAGTGAAGTCTATATGTATGTCGTCGGCGGTCAGGGGCATGGTTTGATGGAATTGCGGACGCTCCAGGACTGGGTGATCCGGCCGATGCTGCGAGCCGTGGCCGGGCTGGCCGACGTGGATACGCTCGGCGGATTGGCCAAGCAGTATCAGGTACTCGTCGATCCTGATCGTCTGACCAGCCTAGGCCTCACGCTGAGGCAGGTGACGGAGGCGGTGAGTCGCAACAATCAGAACGCAGGCGGAAGCTACATCGAACGGGGCGGCGACAAATTGGTCGTCTATGGGGTGGGACTCGCCCGCTCCGTGGCCGACCTGGAGCAAATCGTCGTGGCTGCCCACAAGGGGACCCCCGTGTATCTGCGCGATGTTGCCCGCGTGCGCGAAGGATTCTCGATCCGCTTGGGCGGCGTCACGCGCGACGGCAAAGGCGAAGTGCTCGAAGGTATCGCCGTCATGCTTCGCGGGGGAAACAGCCGGGAAACCGTCGCGCGCGTCAAAGAGCAAGTCGAGCTGATCAACCGCGTCCTGCCCTCCGGCGTCACGGTCACGCCGTTCTACGATCGGATCGAGCTGGTGGCCCGAGCGCTTGAGACCGTCGAACGGGCATTACTGGAAGGCGCGATGATCGTCATCCTGGTGCTTTATCTCTTTCTCCGCAATGTGCGGGGCGCGTTGGTGGTCGCGCTGACCCTGCCCCTGGCCACGTTGGCCACCTTCCTGACCATGCAACAGGTGGGACTCTCAGCCAATCTGATGTCACTCGGGGGGCTGGCCATCTCCCTCGGGATGATTGTCGATGCCGCGATCGTCCAGGTGGAAAATGTCGAACGCTATTTGGGCAGAGAATCGGCTGGTCGTTCGCTCGGACTCACCGGCCGATTGCCCCTCGTCTTACGCGCGGTGCTGGAAGTGCGGCGGCCCAGTCTGTTCGGCGAATTGATCATTGCGTTGACCTTCGTGCCGCTGCTGACTCTCCAGGGCATGGAGGGCAAGATGTTCGTCCCGCTCGCGCTCGCCGTCGTCATCGCCTTGTTGAGCTCGTTGATGCTGTCGATGACCGTTGTGCCGGTCTTCGCGGCGGTGCTGATGCGGACTGGTGCGGCCAGCGGAGAAGGACGACTGCTGGAGGGGCTGCGGCGCATGTACCAGCGTGTGCTGGACCTCGCGCTGAGGCGGTCGCGCGCGGTCATTGTCACAACGCTCGGCCTGTTGGGCGCAGGCCTGGCGTTGATCCCGTTCATCGGCCGGGAATTCGTGCCGATCATGGACGAAGGCAGCATCGTGGTCAATGTTGTGCGGCTGCCCGGCATCGGGCTCACGGAATCGCTCAAGATTGCAGGCGAGGTCGAACGACTGCTGCTCGCCATCCCGGAGGTGGCGTCGGTGGTCTCCCGGACCGGCGCCAACGAGCTTGGAACCGACCCGATGGGAATGGAATTGTCTGACATGTACGTCCTCCTCAAACCCCGAGAGATGTGGCAGGCGCGCTCAAAGGCAGAGATCGAAGAGCGGATCCGGCGGCGGCTCGAACAAGTCCCCGGGATCGCCTTCGGGTTGTCCCAGCCCATCGCCATGCGTGTGGATGAGTTGGTATCGGGCGTACGCTCGCAAGTCGCCGTCAAATTGTTCGGCGACGATCTTCCGGCTTTGCGAACAAAGGCGGAAGAGATCGCACACACGTTGAGGCAAATCCACGGAGTCGCGGACCTCCGGGTCGAACAGGTCTCCGGCCTGTACTATATGAAGATCGACATCGACCGCGGCCGGATCGCGCGCTACGGCATCAACGTGGCCGACGTGACGGAGGTCATTGAAGCCATCGGTGCCGGCATTGAGACCGGGGAGCTGTTCGAAGGCCAACGGCGGTTTCCGATCGTGGTGCGATTTCCCGACGAGCGGCGGGCCGATGTGGAAACCATCGCAGCCTTATGGGTGACGGCACCAAACGGGTCCCGCATTCCCCTTCGGGAATTGGCCGACATTCGGGTGGTGGAGGGGCCGGCGCAAATCAGCCGCGAACAGGCGAGCCGGCGGATCGTGATCGAATTTAACGTGGTCGACCGCGACCTCGTGGGAACGGTGGAGGAAGCACGTGCGAAGGTCGTGTCAGCGGTGCGCTTACCTCCCGGCTATTATCTGATCTGGGGCGGCCAGTTCGAAAATCAACAACGGGCGATGGCGCGACTGGCCGTCGTCGTGCCGGCCGTCATCGGCCTGATCTTCTTGCTGCTCTTTTTCACGTTCGGCACCATCCGTCATGCCACGTTGATTTTGCTCGCGATCCCCTTTGCGATGATCGGCGGGCTCGCAGCGCTCTTTATCGGCGGCCTGTATCTTTCGGTTCCGGCCTCGGTGGGCTTCATCGCGCTGTCCGGCGTTGCCGTCCTGAATGGCGTTGTCTTGATTTCCTATTTCAATCATCTGCGCGAGGAAGGCGCGGCACTGGAAGTAGCCGTCCGGCAAGGAGCCGTCTTGCGGCTTCGTCCGGTGTTGATGACCGCACTGGTTGCAGCGTTGGGCTTAACGCCTCTTCTCGTGGTCACCGGGCCCGGATCGGAGGTTCAGCGTCCACTCGCCATGGTCGTCATAGGGGGGCTGCTCTCCTCCACGGCGCTGACGCTCGTGGTGCTGCCGGTGCTCTACCGGTGGATGGAACAGCGGATTGCGCAGCGGAACCCCTCAGAGGCGGCCTGCCGCGGACCTGCATCTGAAAGAGAGGTGGCGACATGAGAGTCCATCGCCATCGCAAAGAGCGGTCGGTTCAGGTCGGGATGGTCCTGTCCCTCGCTTCCGTCGCGTTGATCGGGTGCGTGAACCTAGTCACACCACGACCGTTCGCTGCCGAGCAAGCCCTGCTCGGCAAATCCGAATCGGCGGTAGTAGCCTGTGCGGGTAGGCCGCAGTCAGCCTCAACCCGGGAGGGAGCCAGAATCCTGACCTCCTATAAGGAGGCCGGTTCCTTGGAACCCTCGTTTCCTGGAACCAAAGGCAGCCGTCCCAAAGGCGCACGGCACGCCTGTACGGCGATCGTGACTCTCGAGAACGATCAGGTCACTCAGGTGCAGTACCGGATGACGCCGGAATCAGCGGCGACGCATGAGCATTGTGAAGAGATCTTTCAGCGGTGTGGGCCGTAGACCGGGGTGTGCACACACATCGGCGACGCGAGGCGGGACGAGAGCTGAGGCACCCGCTGGCTTTCACGCAGGCTGGCGCTATACAATTCAGCGCGTTCCTTAAGTTCACCACGCATCAAATGAGCGCGATCGGGGCGGCCAAGGAACTGGCGAAGAAGACCCTCGCGGTCTTCTCGGCGTTGGTGATGCTCGAGATCATCATCATGATCAGCCCGTTCGCGCTCTACTGGTACAGCCTCTATAGCCCCACACTTCAGGCCCTCCACCGATGGAGCGGCACGGCGTGGCTCGGCACCTTCGTGCTACCCCATTCGGTGATTACGACGAGCACGATTCTGGAGCTAGTCCGATGGGTGGTCGGCCCGTATCTGTTCAGCCTCGGGCTCCTGGGGTTTTTCGTGACGGCCGCGCAGGTGTACACGGCCAAGGTCCGGCGCCAGGGCTTGGTGACCAGCGGGGTGTACCGCTATATCCGGCATCCTCAGTACGTGAGCCTGGGCATCGCCGGCCTGGGGTTACTGACCCATTGGCCCCGGATGATCATCGTCGTGTTCTACTTTCTCATGCTCGTCGCGTATTATTTCCTGGCGCGGTCTGAGGAACGCCGTCTCAAGACCCAGCACCCCGAGTACGCGGTATACATGCAGCAAACCGCCATGTTCTGTCCGGGCAATCCCGGCGGCAGGCTGTTTCAGATTCTCTTGCGGCAGGTGAGGAGCGAGGCGCTGGCGAGGGGCCTCATGGTCGCAGCGCTGTTCGGGATCGGGATCGCGGCCGGCTTTGCGCTTCGAGCGTACACCCTGTCCAGTGCGGAGACGATTGTTCTCTCTGAGGCGAACCTCCTGGTGATCCCGGGCTGGCCGCAAGGGGCAGCGAGGGTCGAACAGCTCGCCAGGCTCGCACTCGAGGAGCAGGCGCTTCGTGATCGCTTGGCCGCTGAGGGGGCCGGGAGTTACACGGCCCATCTGCTGCCGGCCGATTATGGCATGATGAACATGTTCACCGACCTTCAGGCCAAGCGCTCGGCTTGGAGCCGGGAGCGGTGGATCAGGTTTGGAAAGATTCTACTGGAATTTCTCGTTCCATTCGCAGCCGGTGATGTCAAGACCGAGATCATGGGGAATCCAACGCCGCAGTATCGTCTGGTGATCTCTCGAGTGGACGGACCTGGGAACACCCCGCTGCCCTTCTCACAGGTCACGGAGGCCGGAGCGAAAATGACGGCCGTCGCCGTGGTGGATCTGGACGGGGCGAGCAATCGGATCACGAACATGATCCTGGACCCTCCGCGACGGAGCTTTTGGGGCGACATCGCCATGCCGATGTTCTGACTACCGCTTTCCCGTCCTCACGGGTAGGCCTCCTAGATGATTGCAATCGCCGGGGCAACGGGCCTAGGCTAGACATGAAACCATAGGTTCCTATCAGGAACAAACATCATCGAAAGCGAGAAGATTCCTAACCGGATGACACCCGTGGAGCGGGTGGAGGAGGCTCCCATGGCAGACATGATTCGGACCGCCGAGTACTTCAAGGTGCAGGTCGCGGACAAGCCCGGGCAGATAGCCAGCGTGCTCGGCCCCCTGCGGGATGCGAACGTAAATCTCCTGGCGCTGTACGCCTTCCCCCGTAATCGTCGCACCCAGGTGGACCTGGTTCCCGAAGATCCGGCCGCCTTCAAGATGGTGGCCAAGCAGGCCAAGTGGAAAGTGCAAGGGCCGAAACTCTGCTTTCTGGTTGAGGGCGATGATCGCCCCGGCGCGCTGGCGGACCTGACCGCCCGGCTGGGCGCAGCCAAGGTCAACATCACTGCCGTGAATGGTCGGACCGCCGGCCAGGGCCGCTTCGGCGCGCTGCTCTGGGTGAAGCCGGGGGCCGTGAAAAAGGCGGCGAAAGCCCTCGGCATCGGGTAGGGGATCGGTAGGGTGAAGCCTCGAGGCCACGGCTGCCTGGCCTTCGTAGCCAACGCTACTTTCCCACGCCGTGGCCTCGTCCGATCCTCTGCCGCGCGCTTGCCCGCCGTGGTCGTGACGCGTCTTTCTTTTCTTCTCGTCGATCCCTGATGTATGTCTCAATGCAAGCCTGGACGTGTTGCAGGGACGCCTGGTTGTAGCAATGCTCCCCAGCGGGGACGGCCAATTGCCCTATTTCGCCCCTTGTCTCATCCCGGTACAATACCCCATCGCAGCAGATGCAATCAGTTGAACTCTTGCCCATATGGGAACGATGCTTGCTGCGTACTCTCTCGCACCTTTGGATGAAACGGCCTTCACAGCATAAACGCTCTTCAGCGATGCGACATCAGAGACTTCTCGGATGGGCCGCGATCCTCACGGTGTGCGGTCTCCTGGGGTGCACGAGGGATCCGGACGAGACGACGGCCGCCAAGCCCGTGCCGTCGCCCCCCATGGGCACCATTTCATTGAAGCCGGAGACAGCAGCACAAGCCGGGATCGAAGTCCGTCCGGTTGCGCGCGGCGAGTTCCGGCTGCATCGGGAATTTCCAGCCACCATCCAGCCGAATGAAAACGAGCTGGCTGAGGTGACCACGCTGATCCGCGGGCGTGTCGTGGACGTCTATGTGGATTTCGGGCAGGACGTCAAAGAAGGGACGTTGCTGGCCTTGCTGCACAGCACTGACTTAGGCCTGGCCGAGGCCGCCTATCTGAAAACGGGCGCGAAACTCCATGAGGCGGAGCTGGCCTTTGAACGAGCGCGGGATCTGCTCCAGCACAAGGCGATCAGCCTGGCGGAATTTCAGCGGCGCGAAGCGGAGATGAAAACGGCTCGTGCAGAAGCTCGGGAAGCGAGACATCGCCTGGAGCTGTTGGGTCTTCCGGAACAGGAGATCCGCCGCTTGGATCGTGAGCAAACGATCCACTCCGACGTCCCGCTTCGGGCCCCGTTTGCCGGCCGCGTCATTATGCGGAACATCACGAGGGGAGAGGTGGTGGAAACGACTCAGAAGCTGTTCACGGTGGCGGACCTTTCGGACGTGTGGGTGGTCGGCAACGTTCCAGAGAAGGATGTGCACTTCATTCACCGTGACCAGTCCGTGGAAGTGCGGGTTGCGGCCTATCCCCGGGAGGTCTTTCCGGGCAAGATCACCTATATCGGGGATGTGTTGGATCCTACGACGCGCACCATGCGGCTGCGGGTCACGGTTCCAAACCCGCAGAAAAGGCTGAAGCCCGAGATGTTTGCCATGGTCCGGGTCTATGCTGCCCCAAAAGCCGATGTGCTCATGGTGCCGGTCGCGGCGGTCCAGAGGGGTCCGAGCGGTGCGATGGTCTTCGTCCAGCGGGATACCCAGCAGTTCGAGGCGCGAATGGTGAGTCTCGGCGAAGAGAGTGGGGAAATTGTCACGGTGTTGGACGGGCTCCGTGAGGGAGAAAAGGTCGTGACGAAGGGAGCATTCGTGCTCAAATCGCAAGCCGAAAAATACAAAATCGAGCCCGTGCGATGATCTCCGGGCTGCTTGAATTTTCCCTCCGCCAACGCGCGCTCGTGCTGGGGCTCGTCTGCCTGGTTGCCGCGGCAGGGGTGCGCGCCTATGAGTCCATTCCCATTGACGCCTTCCCGGATGTCACGAACATCCAGGTCCAAATTCTCACCGAGGCGCCGGGCCTCTCCCCCGTGGAGGTCGAACGGTTCATCACCTTTCCGATCGAACTCCAGATGACCGGCCTTCCGGGTTTGGCCGAGATCCGGTCGCTCTCCAAGTTCGCGCTCTCGCAAATCACCGTGGTGTTCCAGGACGAGGTGGACCTCTACTTTGCGCGCCAACTGGTGCTCGAGCGGCTCATTGCGGTGAAGGAGCGCTTGCCCGAAAGGATCGAGCCCATCATGGCGCCGGTCACCACCGGCCTTGGGGAGGTCTATCAGTATTACCTGGAAGGGACGCACTCGGACGCGGACGATCCAAAGGTGATCGAGGCGGCGCTGACAGACCACCGAACCATTCAGGATTGGGTCTTACGGCCACTGCTCAAAAGCGTGCCCGGCGTGATCGAGGTCAACGCGCTGGGCGGGTTTGTGAAGCAATACCAGGTGCTTGTTGAGCCGGCCAAGCTCCGCAAGTATGACCTCACGTTGCATGAGGTGTTCGATGCAGTGGCCAAGAACAATGCCAATGCCGGAGGGAACGTCCTGGAGCGGCATGCGGAGCGGGCCGTTGTCCGCGGGCTGGGCCTGATCAAATCGGTGGCGGACATTGAAAGCATCGTGGTGAAGGAGGCGGCAGGGACGCCGGTGTACGTGCGCGATGTCGCCGAGGTGCGCGTTGGGCACGCGGTCAGGCACGGCGCAGCGGTGCTGAATGGCGAGCGGGAAGTGGTGGCCGGGATCGTCCTGATGCTCCGGGGGGGCAATGCCAGAGACGTCGTCCAGGCGGTCAAAGACAAGGTGGAGGCGATTCACCGTGACCATGTGCTGCCCGAAGGAGCCCGGATCGTGCCGTTCTACGATCGCATTGAGCTGGTGACCGAGGCGGTCAATACGGTCCGCGATGCCCTGTTCCAAGGAATTCTCCTGGTCATTCTCGTGTTCTTCCTGTTCCTGGGGCATGTCCGAAGCGCGGCGGTCGTGACCACCACGCTCCTCACAACACCGCTGATCACGTTCCTGGTCATGCAGCGGGTCGGGCTCTCGGCCAACCTGATGACGCTCGGTGGACTCGCGATCGCCATCGGGGAGATCGCAGACGGGTCGCTGGTGGTGGTTGAAAATGTCCATCGTCATTTATCCCAGAACCCTGAGCCCCAGCGCAGCCGGTCGGATGTGGTCCTCCGAGCCTCCAAGGAAGTCGGCCGGCCGGTTCTGTTTGGGATCCTCATCATCAGCGTGGTCTTCCTTCCGCTGATGACCCTTCACGGCATGGAGGGGAAGGTGTTCGCACCGCTGGCCTATACGCTCGTGATTGCCCTGTTGGTGTCGGTCGTGCTGACGCTCACCCTGTCGCCGGTGTTGTCCTCGCTGGTGCTGCGCGGCGGCGGGGCGGAAGAGACGTTCTTCACGCAATGGACGAGGCGGCGGTATCTTCCGGTCCTTCAGTGGACGCTTCGGCATCGTGCGCTGGTTCTCGTCGGTTCGACGTCCCTTCTCGGATTCAGTCTTCTGCTTGCGCCATTTGTCGGGAGGGAGTTCATCCCCATCCTCGACGAAGGCGCGCTCACCCCGCAGATCGTTCGGCTTCCCAGCATCTCCCTCCCCGAATCCATCGAGATTGAGAAACGCGTCCAGCGAGCCATGCTGGAATTCCCCGAGGTTCGTCTCGCAGTCAGCAAGATCGGCCGAGCCGAAATTGCCAATGCGCCTGAAGAGCCCAATGAAAGCGATCCGATTGTCCTGCTCCGTCCGCGGGAGACCTGGACCACCGCCGTGACCAAGGCGGGGTTGGTCGATGCCATTCGCCAGCGGTTGGCTGACATCCCCGGCATCTCCGTGCTCATGAGCCAGCCGATTCAGGAGCGGGTGGACGAGTTGATCTCCGGGATCAGAACCGAATGCGCGATCAAGCTGTTCGGCGATGATTTGGATACGCTCAAGGAGAAGGCGGATGAGATCGCGGCCATTATGAGAACCGTCAGAGGGGTCAAGGACCTCAAGGTCGAACAGATCGCCGGGCAACCGTACCTGACTGTGGACATCGACCGGCAAAAGATCGCCCGCTACGGCATCAATGTCGCGGATATCGAGGAGATCATTGAAACTGCCATCGGGGGGAATGTAGCCACCTGGGTGTACGAGGGGACCCGCCGGTTCCAGCTTATTCTTCGGTTTCCTCCCGAGTATCGCAACAGCGTTCACAGCATCGGCGAGAGTCGCGTCAAAGCGGCGTCGGGCGCTCCGATCCCGCTCAGCGACCTTGCGACCATCGACATCCGCGAGGGGCCCGCGCGGATCAGCCGCGAGCAGATCAAACGCCGGATTTACATCGGGTTCAATGTCGTCGGTCGAGACATCGGTGGTGTGGTGGATGAAGGCCGGCGGAAGCTCGCCTCCGAGCTCGATTTGCCCGAAGGGTACTCCATCACCTGGGGCGGCGCCTTTGAGAACATGGAGCGAGCCAACGCCCGTTTGGTGGTCGTGGTTCCGGTCACGCTGGGGTTGATTTTCTTTCTGCTGTTCCTGGCCTTTCATTCCCTCCGTTACGCTAGCCTCATTTTTCTGAATCTGCCCTTTGCGTTGATCGGCGGGGTGGTGTCCCTGTGGCTGACTGGTCAGTATCTGAGCGTTCCCGCTTCGGTCGGGTTCATTGAGCTGTTCGGCCTGGCAGTGGGAAACGGGATCGTGCTCGTGTCGTACATCAACCAACTCCGTGCAGAAGGGCTCGAAACCGACGAGGCGATCGTCAAAGGCTGTGGGCTTCGTTTGCGTCCGGTGCTGATGACCATGATGACGACGCTGCTGGGCCTGTTGCCGCTGGCCGTGGCCCAGGGCATCGGAGGGGAGGTGCAGCGCCCGCTGGCGACGGTCGTGATTGGCGGGCTGTTCACCTCCACGTTGCTCACCCTGGTGGTCCTCCCGGCCTTGTACCGGTGGTTCGAGGAGCGGGCGGAGGTGGCGCTGAACGCGAGCGTGCGGTGACACCGATGAGGACCGGCGAAACAACCATGCATCGATCGCAGCGATCACAGGACGGTCCCATGGTCTGGCTGATCTTCTTGGCGGGCGGGACGGTGATCGTACGCGCCGGGAGGAAGCTCTCGCACGACGGGGCCGGATCGCCAAACTCACCGGCCTCGGCCGGCTGTGGATTGGAACGGTGCTGCTGGCGTCGGCCACCTCGCTTCCGGAGATGTTCACGACGGTCAGAACCGGCCTCATGGACTCCCCGGACTTGGCGGCCGGCGGCCTGTTTGGGGCCGGGATGAGCACCATGCTGACGCTGGGCCTGATCGACCAGCTTCACCGCAGCAAGCGGGTGTGGCAGCACGCGGCCTTCGAGCATACGCTCGTTGCCGCACTGGCGATGGTGCTCACGGGGCTGGCGGCCTTCGCGTTCGCCGATCTCGCCTACCGGGAGGGCGCGCCGCTGAGCGCAGTGTCCCCGGTGCATGCGCTGACGGCCTTGTGGAGTATCCTGCTCATGGACCTGGGGTTAATGGGCATCATCTCTCGCGTCGAGAAGCGATACCTGTTGATCGAGCCCGATAGTTTCGTGATGATTCTGGGGTATTTCTTTGGCCTGCGGCTGCGGTTTCGGTAGAGAGCCCTCACCAACCAAGATGTCCCCACGATCGACACCCTGCGAGACCGTCAAAAGCCCGATCGGTGAGTATCACATGGTGCTGGCCGAGCAGGTTGCCGACGGACTGCGATCCGACCTTACCCGCGGGTTGCGCACGGAAGAGGCGGGTGCCCGGCTGCAAGCGGTCGGACCGAACGAGTTGCCCGAAGCGCCACCTCCCTCCGCGCTGGCGCTCTTCCTGTCTCAATTCTCCAGCCTGATCGTCTGGGTGCTGATCGGCGCCGCGGTCCTGTCCGGCCTGTTGCACGAGTGGGTGGATGCGGGGGCCATCCTTGCGATCGTCGTGTTGAATGCGTTGCTCGGGTTCGTGCAGGAGTACCGGGCGGAACGGTCGTTGGCCGCCCTCAAGAAGCTGTCGATCACGACGGCACGCGTGATCCGTGATGGGGTCGTCCGGATCATTCCGTCGCGCGATCTCGTTCCCGGTGATGTGATCGAGCTGGAAGCCGGCGATCATGTGCCGGCGGACGCGCGGTTATGCCAGGTCTCAGCCTTGCGCACGCAGGAGGCCGCGCTGACCGGCGAGTCCACGCCGGTGGACAAGACCGCCGCGATTCTGAGCGGCCTGGCCGAGGTTCCACTCGCCGATCGGGTCAATATGATCTACCACGGCACGGTCATCGCCAGCGGCAAGGGAAGGGCGATCGTGGTCGCCACCGGGTCCGGGACGGAGCTTGGCCGCATCGCCGTACTGATCCAGACAGCCGGACCGGAACCGACACCCTTGCAGCGGCGCCTCGAGCAACTCGGACACGTGTTGCTATACCTGACTCTCGGGATCGTCACGGTGGTGTTCTTGCTCGGCCTGCTGCGTGGCGAGCCGCTTGTGGAGATGTTTCTCACGGCCGTGAGCCTGGCAGTGGCCGCCATCCCGGAGGGGTTGCCGGCGATCGTGACGATTACCTTGGCACTGGGCGTCACCCGCATGGTCAAGCGGCACGCGCTGATCCGGAGACTGCCCGCCGTGGAGACACTGGGCTCAACGACCGTGATCTGCACCGACAAGACCGGCACCCTCACCAAAAACGAAATGACCGTGACCCGACTGTTCGCGGACGGGCGGTGGTTCACGGTCACCGGCGAGGGGTATGTGCCGGTGGGGGCGATCCGTGAACCGTCATCCGTCAGCCGTGATCCGTCATCCGATGGCGGACGGTTGCCGACGGAAAGCAGGGAGTCGACGACGGACCCGCTGCCGTCGACCGTGCTCGACCTGCTCCGCGCGGCCGTTCTGTGCAACGGGGCGACCTTCCGGAAAGAAGCCGATGGCTGGCGAATGCTCGGGGATCCGACCGAAGGGGCGTTGCTCGTGGCAGCGGCCAAGGCCGGGCTGTTCAAGGAGGCGCTGGAAGCTGAGCGACCGTTCCTGGGGGAGATTCCGTTCGACCCGGAGCGGAAGATGATGACGATCGTCCGGAACACCGCAGCCCCTGTGGCCTATGTCAAAGGGGCGCCGGATGTGCTGCTACAGCGCTGCACACGCTATCTAAGCCACGAGGGGCACATCAGGTCGCTGGACGAGTCCAAACGGCGGGAGATTCTCGCGGCGAATGCTGAGGCGGCGCACCAGGCGCTCCGCGTGCTGGGTGTGGCGAGGCGGCCGTTGCAGACCGTGCCGGAGAAATGGCGCAGCGAGGAGATTGAGCGGGATCTGATCTTTCTTGGGTTGGCGGCCATGAAGGACCCGTTGCGGCCGGAGGCGATGGCGGCCGTGCAGGCCTGCCGGCGCGCCGGTATCAGGACGGTGATGATCACGGGTGATCACAAAGAGACAGCGCTGGCAATTGCGCGGGAGCTCGGGCTCCTCGACGGGGCGGCCAAGGCCCTGTCGGGAACCGAACTCGATGCGCTCTCGGAAGACGGGTTGGTGGAGCAGGTCGAGCGGGTCGCGGTCTACGCGCGCGTGTCGGCCGAGCACAAGCTCCGCATCGTGCGGGCCTGGCGGAGCCGCGGCGCCATCGTTGCGATGACGGGCGATGGGGTGAACGACGCGCCCGCGGTGAAAGAGGCCGATATCGGCGTGGCGATGGGGTTGACCGGGACACATGTCACGAAGGAAGCCTCCGACATGGTCGTCACAGACGACAATTTTGCGTCCATCGCGGCGGCGGTCGAGGAAGGCCGAGGGATTTACGAGAATATCCGGAAGTCCGTTCACTATCTGCTGTCGTGCAACATGAGTGAAGTGCTGGTCATGCTGTTGGCCGCGCTCGCGGGGTTCCCGCTTCCGCTGCTCCCGGTGCAGATTCTCTGGATCAACCTGGTCACCGACGGGCTGCCGGCGCTGGCGCTCGCGGTTGATCCGCGCGCCCCCGACGTCATGGCGCGACCGCCGCGACGGCCGGACACGCGCATCCTCAGTCGTCGCCGCCTGACCCTGATGTTCGCCCAGGGTCTGCTGCTCGCGCTGGTGACGATCGCGGCATTCATCTATTGCCTGTACGCGATGGACCAGGATCTGGAGCGCTCGCGAACCGTCGCGTTCACTGTACTTGTCCTGGCGCAGCTCGCGCACGCCTTCAACTGCCGGAGCGACCGGCATTCGTTGGTGACGCTGGGAATTGTCACGAATAAGCCGCTGCTCTGGGCCGCCGCGGGCTCCGCCTTGTTGCAGTTGGCCATCATCGTGATTCCGTGGTCACGCGAGCTCTTCAAGGTGGCTCCTTTCGACGTCCGGCACTGGTTGCTTGCGGTAGCGCTGGGGCTGTTGCCGATGCTGATCCTGCAGAGTTGGGCCCTGCTCCGGGAGCGCGCGCAGGCCACCGCCTCCGCCCGCTCACCCGGCCGGCTCTCCACGAAACAGTAGGCCGCTCCCGCCGCCGGTGCTAGAATCATGCCACTCATGCTGGAGCCTAAGCGGTCAGCCGCCTCCGCCACGGAGGCGTGGTACGTCCCGCATCCACCGAACCCGTTTTTCACGGGGCGGGCGAAGATTCTCAGCGATCTTCGCGAGATGCTCGCTCAGCATCGTTCCGTCCTGCTGACGCAGGCACGCGCCTTGCCGTCGCTCGGCGGAATCGGCAAGACGCAGACCGCCCTCGCGTACGCGCTCCGGTTTCGCAAGGACTATCAGACCGTCCTCTGGGCACGCGCCCGGTCCGATGTCACGTTGGGCTTGGACATGACGGCGATCGCGCGGGTTCTGGGTCTGGCCGGTACAGCGGATCCCCGGTGGGATGAGGCCACGGCGTCGGTAAAGGCCTGGCTGGAAGATCACACGGACTGGCTGCTGATTTTCGATGATGTGGGCGCGATCGAGCTGCTCGCCTCGTGTCTGCCGGAGAAGCCGAAGGGGCAGGTGCTGCTGGTGGGGCGGGTGCAGGGCGGGAGACGGTTGGAACCGGGCCCCGTGGTCGAGCTGCCGGTGATGCCGGCGGAGGAAGCAGTCCATTTTCTGTTCAAGCGCACCGCCCGCTGGGGAGTGGAACGCATGGAACGGGAGGCCGCGGCGGGACTGGCACAGGCGCTGCTCTACGTACCCATGGCGCTCGAATTGGCCGGCGCATACCTGGCGGCGACCCGCATCTCGTTCCGCGAGTCTCTGAAGCTGCTCCGTGAAGAGAGCGATCGGTCTCCACGCGCGGGCGCCCCGCTGGAGGGGATACTCAAAGCGGTCCAAACGACTTGGGCCTTGAACGTCCGGGTCGCAGAAGCGGCCCAGCCGGCCGTCCTCGATGCGCTCCGGCTCAGCGCCTTTCTGCACCACGAGGGCATTCCCGTCGCCCTGCTGGAGAAAGGGGGAAGTGCGGAGCAGGGTTCCCTCGAAAGCCTGCTGGATAGCTTGAGCCACTACGGATTGATCCGGCGCGATCTCGATCCGCAGACGTTCAGCATGCCGCCGCTGATTCAGGACCTCATCAAGCAACACCTCGATGAGGACGCGCGCCGGCTCTGGGCGGAGCGAGCTGTCCGCGCGGCGCATGGGCTGAGCCCGGAGGCCGCGGGCAATCGGGCGGCGTCCGAGGTGCTGCCGCATCTGCGGGCGGCATCGGACCTGGTGACCGATTGGAACTTCGAGTTCCTGGAAGCCGCCCAAGTGGTCCGTGGCTGCGGGTTGGCGCTGGCGAGGAACGGGGCGTCGACTGCGGAAGCGGTGCTCAAGGCGGCGCTGACCCTGTATGAGAAACAATTCGGGTCCAACCACCCCGCGCTCGCGGCCTGTCTGCACGATCTCGGCGGAGCGGTAATGGATCGGGGGGCCTACCCGGATGCCAAAGTCCTGTTCGAACGAGCCCTGATCATCGCGAGCCAAATACTGCCGCGCGATCATCCCGACGTGGCCACGTACCTGCACAGCCTGGGGCGTCTGCAGCATGGACAAGGCAGATATGTGGAAGCCGAGCGGCTGTATCGCCAGGCGTTGAGCATCCGCGAGAAAGCACTCTCCCCAGAGGATCCGGACCTGGCTGCCAGCCTGAACAGTGTTGCCGCGGTGTGCCACGAACAGAGGCGGGACGCTGAAGCGGAGTCCCTGCTCAGGCGCTGCCTGCTGATCGTGAAGCGGGCCCTGCCGGCCGGTCACCCGGACTTGGCCGTGTGCTTGCACAATCTGGCGGCGGTGTTGCACTCCCTGAAGCGGCATGCGGAGGCGGAACCCTTGTACAAGGACGCCCTTGGCATCCGGGAAGAGGCGCTGCCGCCCGCGCATCCTGCCTTGGTGGCCAGTCTCGAGCACTATGCGCAGGCGTTGCGCAGGCTGGGACGCAGACGCGACGCGACCATCCATGAGAACCGGGCGCGCGCGCTCAAAGCGAGATGGCACGATCACGCCTAAGCGGCGCCATCTATTTTCTGCTCGGCTCGATCTTTGCCGGGCTCGGGGTGGGCGCGGGGGCGTTTGGAGCCCACTCCCTGAAGGCCACCCTGGCGCCGGACATGCTCACCGTGTTCGAAACGGCTGTGCGTTATCAGATGTATCATGCCTTCGGCTTGTTCGCCGCGGGATGGTCGGCCGCGCAGGCGCCGTGCCGCCCCTTCGAGTGGGCCGGGCGACTGTTCACGATCGGGATCTGCCTGTTTTCCGGCAGCCTCTACCTGCTGAGCCTGTCCGGGGTCCGGTGGCTCGGCGCGATCACGCCGCTGGGCGGCGTCGTGTTGATCGCTGGCTGGGCAGCGCTGGGCTGGGGGTGGCTGAGAAACAGGAGTTGATGGCGCATGGCGTATCGTCAGTCGACAAGAGCTTATGGCTGATAGCATATGGCTTATGGCCGAAAACCCAAGGATGAATGGCCATGACTTGTCTGAAAAGCTCCTTGCCATTCGCTATCAACCATCGGCTCTTCACGGTTTCGCACAGGGCGCGATTCGTTTGCCTGTGATCGACCCAAAGGGGCCGGCCGAGTTCACGAACGTACCCTCCAGGCGGCGGTCCTCGCCGGAGAGCAGCAAGCTGTCCTCCTGAATCGCACCAGAAAATTCCCACCGCAAATAGACCGTATCGCCCAACACCACGATCCGGGAGGGACGCGGCGTGCCGCTGTCGGGCGCGTCCGGAGGCGCAAAGGTCAGGACAAACTTCTGTTCCTGGTGATTCTGATGATTGTGCATGGTCCAGGCCCAGGTGCCGCAGAGCCGGACCAGTCCCCGCGCCTCGCGAACCTGATCTTTCCAGCCGCGTAGCGCGCGCCATTCCGCGGTCGCTCGTTGTTCCGCTTCCGCTTCGGCCCTGATGGCGAGCGCGGTCACCTCCGCGGCCAGGACCGGCCTGATGCGCGTCCGATAGTAGCTCGCCGCGAGCATGGCCTTGTCCGCCGCGGACTGAGGGGCGCGTTCCCAGAATTCCATCAGGCGATGGCGCAACCCATCCGCGCCGTCGCGCTCGGCTAGCGCGGTCCAGGATGGCTCCGGGCCTCTTAAGTGCGGGTAGGTCCGGTCCAGATAGGTCGCATACGCGGCGGCAACTGCCGGATCGATCGTCAGTCCCGATGGCGGTGAAGGCAGGGCGTCGAGCGCGGTCACGAGTGCGAGCGCACGTCGGAGCAGGTGGCGTTCATGGCGATCCAGGAGCCAGGAACGCTGGCGAACGGCTTCGTCCTTCCATTTTGCCCATGCCGCGTCGTCGTCTGTATCGGCCGCTTGTTTGAGTGCCGCAGCCAGGTGCCAGGCGGCAAGGTCAGCGGTCAGGCGCATCGGCGCGTCGGCGAGTCGGGCGCGAAGCGTCTTGTCCTGGCCCTGCGCGAGCAGCGTCGGATTGTTGATCAGTGCGGCAGTCTCCTTGATGCCAAGCGCAGCGGCGAGCCGTGACGAGAAGAGCGCCGCCGCTTCACCTTCCGTGGTCACCGCAGCCAACTCGGTGGCGTGGGCTTCCCGGACGCGAGCCAGCTCCGCTCCATCCTGGAGGGGCGAACCGGTTGTCGGTGACTGCGCAGCGAGCCGCGGCGGGGTCCCCACGAGCGAGATGACCATCCAGCCAGTGAGAAAAAGGAGCGGAGTTCGACGATAGTTGCCGCTCATGATGCCATCATTGTCGGGCATTCAAGGTCAGATCTCAACCGGGGGGACGTGCAGACGGCGGGGTGCAAGGTGTGAGGAGGGGGCCGTGCTCTACTTGGCGTCTTTGAAGCACTCGCGCAGGAACGTGACGGTCGCCTGCCACGCGGACTCCGCCGCCTCCGAGCGGAACGTGTCCTTTCGGGTCTCGTTGCAGAATCCCGGAGGGGCGTCGGGATAGGTCAGTATCTCGAGGCGCTTGTTGTACTCCTTTGCCGCGCGTTGCAGCCGATCCATGTCCTCGTCACTGACGCCCCGGTCGGCACCGGCGCGATGATAGAGCACCGGGCAAACAAGATCCTTCAGCAGCTCGGGCTGGCTGAGCGTCTTGCCGTAAAAGGAGACCGCGGCTTTCAGGCGTTTCCGTACACACCCGAACCGGAGCGCGAGCGTGCCGCCCATGCCGAAGCCGATCACCCCATGCACGTTGCGCGAGACGGCGTCTTGGGTATTCAGGAACTCGCAACACGAGTTGATGTCCTGCAGCAGGTCGGCCTCGTTCGTACGAGCCATCAACGCTTCGGCCACGTCCGCGCTGGCAGTGACCATGCCGCCCTGCCGGACGTAGAGATTCGGGACGAGCACCGTGAAGCCCTCACGTGCCAGCCGTGCCGCCAGATCCTTGATCTGGACGTTCAGCCCCCACCACTCATGCAGCAGGACGAGACCCGGGTACTTGCCTTTGACCTGCGGCCAGAACTGGAGGCCCTCCACTTGCACGCCCTTCGGCATGCGCGTCCGCCAGTAGGGATCCACCGAGATGTCGGTGATGTCCGGGACGGGTTGCCCGCTCGGAAAACGGACGGCCTGCGTGCCGATCTGGTCTGGCGTCAAGAGCCGGGCCTGCGTGCTCATCGTCATCTGCGCCTGCCTGACCCATGCGGCTCGGTGCGAGTGTCCCGTGGGGTGCGTCCCATGGGCATCCGTGCCGGACTATAACGATGGCGTCGCAATATTGTCAATCCGGGGCTCTCCGATTGACGGGGTGGTGCCACAGGGGTAGACTGCGCGGCCTGCCGAGCAGCCCGAGGGAAGTACTGAGGAGGACGGCGGTGGGACAACCGATCGGCATCGGATTGATCGGGTTGGGGCGACACGGACGGCGCTACGCCAAGCACGTGCTGGAGGATCTGCCTGGTGCGCGGCTGGCCGCCGTCTGCCGGCGCAGCGCCGCCGAAGGAACGCCCTTCGCCGCGGAGCGAGGGGTGCGCTTCTATCCCGATTATCGGGATCTGATCGCCGATCCGACCGTGCAGACGGTCGTGGTGGTGACCCCGCCGATCTGTGCACGCGCCATCGGTCTCGAAGCAGTCCGAGCGAGGAAACCCCTGCTGATCGAGAAACCGCTGGCCACGAACGGAGAGGAGGCGCGCGAGATCGTGCGGGCAGCGGAGGCGGCGAGCGTGCCGCTGATGACTGCCCAGACCATGCGGTTCGACGCGACAGTCGCCGCCCTTCGGGCTCTGGTAGGGGCGGCGGGCTTGCGCCGCTATCTGAGTCTGACAATGCGCCTGGAGCCGAGACCGGATATCTGGAGGCGGGCCGCCGATTACGGGGGCCGGGGGGTCCTCCTTGAGATCGGCATTCATGTCCTGGATCTGGTCCGTTATTTGACGGGCGAAGAAGTGGCGGAGGTCCGGTGCGACCTCGAGCGACCCGGTCCGGACCAGCCGGATGTCCGCGCGTGGATTCATCTGCGGACGAGGGCCGGGTTCCCCTGTGTGCTGGATGTTTCCCGGGTTTCGTCCGGCCGCGTGGGCCGGGTGGAATGGGTGGGAGCCGATGCGCAGATCGTCGCGGACTGGTCGACTCACACGGTCTGGAAGGCGATAGGCGGCGGCCAGGTCGAACAGCGACAGGTGGAGGAGCGGCCCACGGTACTGGCGACGTTGCAGGCGTTCCTCGGTGCGCTGGAGCGCGGTTCCCCTATGCCCATCACCGGGCTGGATGGGCAGCGAGCTGTGGAGCTGGTGGATGCGTGCTACGAATCGGCCGAGACAAGCAAGCCAGTGAAGCTTGGCTAGAGGCGAGCCACGCGAGGCGAGGGGCAAGACCAACAGTTCACAATCAAGACTCTAAATTCATAACTCCGAGGAGCACTACTCTAGCCTCTAGCCCCGTGCCTCTCGCCTGCCTTCAGGTTTCCGCGACGATGTGTGTATCGGTCTCCTCGACGCCGTCGATCGTGTGAATTTTCGTGATCACTACGTCGGAGAGCGCCTTCTCGTCCGCAACGCTGACGAAGCTGAAGATGTCCGGCTGACCGAAGCACGGGTGCGCCTGGTCGACCCCGGCGATCTTTTTCAAGGCTTTGATGACGTCCTTTGTCTTTCCCGCTTTGACTTTGATCAGAATATACGCCTTTGTCGCCATGGCTGCCCCCTCTCGAAGAAGTGATGAATGCTGGATGGCTGAGTGCGTAAGCAGTTTATTCATTTAGGGCGGACAGAGCAAGCCCCCTCTTTCGGAGTGAGGTAGGACGCGGGCGACGTCGATGCGTGGCTACAATGCGAGCGTTAGGAACGGGGCATCTCGAGCCTTCGTCTAGCAAACACCTCGTGCACGGTCAGACCTCGAGCGGTCAAGCGGCGGCGCGCATCGATGAAGGTGCGGGCCATCACCTCGAAATCGGCCGGACCAATGTTGAACGCTTGAAGCTCGTCGATCAGGTCGGCTCGGTCCCACACAGGGCGCCCCGTGACGTAGTCCACCACGGCCTCCAGTCTTTCGGAAGTCCAGCCATCGGCTCGAAAGGCCGATAGCTCGGCGGAGGCACGGTCGGCAAATTTGGCGGCCAGCGCTTGTTCGAGGAGATCGCTGACGACAGGGCTTGTACTCTTTATGAACGCAGCTTGGTACTGAATCAGGGCCTTGACGAGACGGTTGGCGTCGGGGCTGGTCTCTGGTGGAAGCACGTCCGCGTCCTGAAAGCTGGCCAGAAGCGCCATCACCGCTCCAACCTGTCTGGCTGAAGCGCGCCCTTTTGCCGCGGCGGGCGGAGGCACGGGCGGTGTAAAGACTTCGTTCAGGTTGCTAAAGGAGCCTCCGGGCGTCGGTCCTCCACCGATGACGTGGATGCGCCCGTTCGCCACAGCCGATCCGAGGCCGTGACGGCCCGTCGGCATCGGCGCCATGGTCTGCCAGGTGTCACGCGCAGCATCATAGGCCTCATTCTGACGGAATGTACCCTCACCGCCTTCGCCGCCGAATACGTAGATCCTGCCGCCGACCTCAGACGCCGTGATGCCGCTGCGGGCAGTCGGGAGATCCGCCGCACGAGCCCAGCGGTCGGTGACGGGATCGTACACCTCTGTGACGGAGAGATTCTGCCGATAGTCGCCATTCAGACGGCCGCCGATAGCATAGACCTTTCCGGAAGCGGTCGCGGCGGCCAGATGATCGCGCGGGGTCGGCAGCGGCGCGCGCGACGCCCAGGCGTTGCGCCCCGGATCGTAGACCTCGACCGCTGCGCTGTTGGCCTTCCGGTCGTAGCCGCCGATCGCGTACAGCTTCCCCTCGTGCTCCGTCACCGATAACGCGCCGCGAGCGGTCGGCATCGGCGCGCGCTCGCTCCAGGTGTCCGTGGCCGGATCGTATGCGTACACGGTTGCGACGGGATGCCAGACGGTGAGCCCTGATTGCGTGTATCCGCCGATCACGTACAATCGCCCGTCTATCACGCCGATGCCCACATGATGCAGGCCGACCGGCAGTGGAGCTTTGGTGGTCCATCGGTCCGTGGTGGGATCATATTCTTCGACGGTCGCGGTAATCGCAAGATTCATCAGATTACCCAAGCCGGGCTGCTCGAACCCGCCCACCACATAGATCTTGCCGCGCAGTGCTGCGGCGGCTACCTCGGTCCGCTTCGTCGGTGCAGGGGCTGCCGTACGCCAGGCGCCTCGATCCGGCGCCGCTTGCTGCGAGCGCGCGGATGTGGGCAGCGCGACGAGAGAGAAACCGGTGAGGATCAGCAAGAGGGCTGACGTCGCCATGACCTTGCGCGGGCCGGCTCCGGTCACCGATGGCAAGGGGTGTCGCACGACGCGTATTATACACAAACGAACCAGAGTAGCGTTGTGTTGAAAAGAGGCGAGGGCCCGCCTATAATCGCGGGCGCTTCGTGAAGTTCAAAGTAGAAATTCAAAACAAAACGGCAAGAGTGAACCATCACACGGGCGCGTCGAGGCAGAGGCTGTTGTGTTAGCGAAGGTGCTCAGCGCCGCGCTGGTCGGACTGGATGCCCACCTCGTGGATGTCGAGGTGGACATCAGCGGCGGGTTGCCGCAGTTCTCGGTGGTCGGGCTGCCCGACGCCACGGTACGGGAGAGCCGGGACCGCGTGCGCGCAGCCTTGAAGAACAGCGGGTTCTCGTTTCCGGTCAAGAAAATCACGGTCAATCTTGCCCCAGCCGATGTGAAAAAGGAGGGCTCGGGGCTGGATCTGGCGATCGCGGTCGGCCTGTTGGTTGCAGAGGGCATCCTTCCGCCTGAAGCCGTGGCCGGTCGCGTGCTGGTCGGCGAACTGTCGCTGGATGGCCAGGTCAAGTCCGTACCCGGCGCACTCTCGATCGGCATGGCCTGTCGCCGCAAGCATCCCCTGCTGCTGCCAGCTTCAAACGCGGCGGAAGCTGCGGTCGTCGACGGTACGGTGGTGTATCCAGTGCAGACACTGCCCGAAGCGGTCGAGTTTCTGGCGGGTAACCGGCCGATTGACGCGACGACGGTCAGGCTTGATGAGGCATCCGAGGCACCGGCGACGGAGGAGGACGACTTTCTGGATGTCAAAGGCCAGGAGCACGCCAAACGTGCTCTGGAAGTCGCAGCAGCGGGCGGCCACAATGTTTTGATGATCGGCCCGCCCGGATCCGGGAAAACCATGCTGGCGCGCCGGGTTGCCGGTATTCTGCCCGCGCTCGAGCCGGACGAAGCGATCGAGACGACCCGGGTGCACAGCGTCGCCGGGCTGCTCGGGAGTGGTCGACCGCTGCTCGTGAGGAGACCCTTTCGAGCCCCACACCACAGCATTTCTGACGCGGGATTGATCGGGGGCGGCGCCGTGCCCCGTCCTGGCGAAGTCTCGCTGGCGCACAACGGCGTGTTGTTCCTGGACGAAATCCTGGAGTTCAAGCGTCATGTGCTCGATGGGTTGCGGCAGCCGCTGGAGGATGGCACGGTGACCGTCACGCGGGTCAACGGATCGTTGCGATACCCGGCACGTGTGATGCTCGTGGCGGCGATGAATCCCTGTCCCTGCGGCTTTTACGGAGACCGGTCACGCGAGTGCCAGTGTACGCCGCACCAGATTCGTCGGTACCGGTCACGACTGTCGGGCCCGTTGCTGGACCGCTTGGACATCCAGGTGGAGGTCCCACCGGTTCCGGTGCGGGAGCTGGGCACGGAGGGACAGCCTGAGCCATCGAGTCAGATTCGAGGTCGTGTCGTGGCGGCGCGCGCACGGCAGACGGCCCGGTATCGTCGGGACGGGCTGTACTGCAACGCACAATTGAAGCCCAGGCATTTGAAGAAGTATTGTGTGCTCGATCCCGTCGGCCGGGACTTGCTCGAGCAGGCCATGACACGACTCGGCCTATCGGCCCGGGCCTACGGCCGTGTCCTCCGGGTGGCTCGAACGATCGCTGATCTGGCGGATTCCGAGCGGGTCGAGCCCGCGCACGTGGCCGAGGCGATTCAATATCGGAGCCTCGACCGGCGGGGAGATTTCTAAACAAGGGACGACCGATGCAATCCTTGAGAATCTTCGCCTGGTGGTTTGTCGTCGGTTCGACGATGGCCCTGGCGGTGATCATGCTGCAGGGAGGCATCCGCGAAGTGATACAAGCCCAGGGCTCCTTGTGGGAAGTGAAGTTGGTTGAGTTGTTGACGGCGATCATCGGGGGGGGACTGCTGGGAGGATGTATCGCGCTGATCCTGGCCCGTATCAAAAAACCGTGACCCGTGCCTCGTGAGGAGTGAGGAACTCTTGCCTTGTCTGATCACGGATCACGCATGACGGATGACGAGGATCGGAATAATGGACGTTGAAATCGGCTCCAACCTGTATCGCAATACGGACGGCACGATCGAGGTCGAGGGTGTACCGCAGCTCTCCGTGGGGGTGCGCAAACCGGGTGGTCCCTTGCTGGTCAATTTTGTGGCGTACGAAGAGGGAGGGCGGGTTGTGGCCAAGCTGGTCGACAGCTCGCTGGCGGTCAACGAGCGGCGCGCCTATGAGGTGGAGCGCACACCGGCCGCGGTCATCCTGAAGAATCGAGAAGCAGGCCGCGTGACGTTAAAAGTCGAGCTTAAAGGCGACGGCCGCATCGTCATTCCGCTCGGGGATTTCCTGACGATCAAGGCCCACCGGCTGGAGATCTTGCCCACTGAATGGCGCCTGAACAAACAGCAGCTCTCCGGTGGCGACAGCGACGCCAACGGCGGAAGAATTGCCATTGGGTGAGGGCTGAGCACAAAGGAAGAGCCGCCGCCCTGTGGGCGGCGGCTCCTCTCGCGTTCCGGCGGATCGCTTCTTAGGCCGGCTCGATCAGAATCCGACGCGGCTTGGCTTCCTCCCGCTTCGGGAACTCCACACGGAGCAGGCCGTTCCTGCAGGTAGCCGTCGCTTTGGTGTCATCGATGTCACTTGGGACTGTGAAGGAACGAGCAAACTTCCCGCCACCAAGTTCGCGAGCGTAATACGTGCGCTTGGCCTCGGGCTCCTCGCGCTTCCACTCGCCCTTGATGGTCAAGACCCCGTCCTCGACCACGACCTCGACGTCTTTGGACTCCATGCCAGGCACGCCAGCCTCGACATAAAACCCGTTGGCATCCTCGTAGATGTTCCAGCGAGGCGCCCAGGACTCCTCCCGCCAGGTCAACCCCTTCATCGCTTCGTTGAACAGCCGATCAATCTGGCGCTCAAATGGTGTGTAGGCCATCAGTTCCATGGTGTCCTCCTTTCCGCTTCACCGATTCTGACCGGGTCCGTGCACTCCCCGCGGCAACCGCAGCCGGACCCCATTGCATCTGGATAATCCGAAGCTGCGTGTTAGATAAACGCCCATGGCGAAAAGTCAAGGGTGGCTGGTGGGCGCGTGGCGGGAAGGCAGAATGCGGTGAGCGTCCCTCTAGGGCTTCGCTTGCGCAGCGACCGTCGGGATCACAGCGAGACCGCCGTCCTTGACATCCACGGTCGCCATGTCGCCGTCGCGAAGCTCGCCCTTCACGATCAGGCGGGCGATCGGCGTCTCGATATCCTGCTGGATCAGCCGCTTGAGCGGACGCGCGCCGTACACCGGATCATAGCCGCGCTGTGCCACGTTCGTGAGGGCTGCTGGCGTCAGCGTCAGCGTGATACGTCGCTCCATCAGGCGTTCACGAAGCCGGCCCAACTGGATCTCCACGATCTTAGCGAGATGATCGGTCGTCAACGGATGGAACACGACCGTTTCGTCCACACGGTTCATGAATTCGGGGCGGAAATGTTGGCGGAGCTCTGCGATCACCATGCGGCGGATCTGTTCATAGGACGCCCGGTGTTCCTGCGCCTCCAGGATGTGCTGGCTGCCGATATTCGAGGTCATGATCAGCACCGTGTTCTTGAAGTCCACGGTGCGACCGTGGGAATCGGTCAGACGTCCGTCATCCAGGACCTGCAGCAAGATGTTGAAGACATCGTTGTGCGCCTTTTCGATTTCATCGAACAGGATCACCGAGTAGGGGCGCCGCCGCACCGCTTCGGTGAGTTGTCCGCCTTCCTCGTAGCCGATATAACCTGGCGGGGCCCCGATGAGCCGCGCGACCGTGTGCTTCTCCATGTACTCGGACATATCGATGCGGATGATGTTGGCTTCGTCGTCGAACAGGGTGGCGGCCAGCGCGCGCCCCAGTTCAGTCTTGCCGACGCCGGTGGGGCCAAGGAACAAAAACGAACCGATCGGCCGGTTGGGATCCTTGATGCCGGAGCGCGCGCGCAGCACGGCATCCGCCACCGCCCGCACGGCCTCATCCTGTCCCACGACACGCCGGTGCAGGAGTTCCTCGAGCCGAAGCAGCTTCTCCATCTCGCCTTCCATGAGCCGACTAACGGGGATGCCCGTCCAGCGGCTGACGACCAGGGCGATGTCTTCCTCGTCCACTTCTTCCTTCAACAAGCGCCCTTCACCGGCACGCGCAGACAGTCGCTGCTCCTCGGCAGCCAGTTCCCGTTCCAGCCGAGGCAGTTCCCCGTACCGCAGCTCCGCGACCCGGTTCAGATCGTACGCGCGCTCCGCCTTGGCCATCTCCTGTTTCGCTGTCTCGATCTGCTGCCGAAGCTTGTGCAACCTGGCGACCGAACCCTTCTCGGCCTCCCACCGCGCTTTCAGCGCACTAAGTTCCTGGTTCTTGTCCGCCAGCTCTCGCTCCAGGGTATCCAGCCGCGCGCGGCTCGCCGGGTCCGTTTCCTTGCGCAGTGCCTCGCGCTCGATCTCCAGTTGCATCACCTTGCGCGATACCTCGTCGAGCTCGGCCGGGAGGCTGTCGATCTCCGTGCGCAGGCGCGCGGCTGATTCATCCACGAGATCAATGGCCTTGTCGGGTAAGAAGCGGTCGCCGATGTACCGGTGGGACAGTTTGGCGGCCGCGACCAGCGCCGCGTCCTTGATGCGAACTCCGTGATGCACCTCATAGCGTTCCTTGAGCCCGCGTAGGATCGAGATGGTGTCCTCCACGGACGGTTGGTCCACCAGGACGGGCTGGAAGCGGCGCTCGAGCGCCGCATCCTTCTCGATGTGCCTGCGATACTCGTCGAGCGTGGTGGCCCCGATCATGTGGAGCTCCCCTCGCGCCAGCATTGGTTTGAGCAGATTGGCCGCGTCCATGGCCCCTTCCGCCGCGCCGGCACCGACCACGGTGTGCAGTTCGTCCATGAACATCAGAATCTGGCCCTGCGCCGCCTGGACTTCCTTGAGCACGGCCTTGAGTCGCTCTTCGAATTCGCCGCGATACTTGGCGCCAGCGATCAGCGCGCCCATGTCCAGGACGATCAGGCGCTTCTGCTTCAGCCCTTCCGGCACGTCGCCCTTGACGATCCGCTGGGCGAGCCCTTCGACGATCGCGGTTTTGCCGACGCCGGGTTCTCCGATCAGCACCGGGTTGTTCTTGGTGCGCCGCGAGAGGATTTGGATGACCCGGCGAATCTCCTCGTCCCGTCCGATGACGGGGTCCAGCTTGCCCTGGCCTGCCAACCGGGTCAGGTCGCGACCGTATTTCTCCAGGGCTTGGAAGGTCCCTTCCGGATCCTGCGATGTGACACGCTGGGTGCCGCGCACCTGTTGGAGCGCAGCGAGCAACCGGTCGCGCGTGAGCCCCAAACGCCGGAAGACCGAGCCTTCCGCGACGATGGCCAGCAGAACGTGCTCGACGCTGAGGTACTCATCCTTGAGTGCCTGCATCTCCTGCTCGGCCTTCGTGAGGACCTGAGCCAGTCGTGCGGTGAGGTGCACCTGCCCGGGAGCGGCCCCCGGTCCCTGAACCTGCGGCAGCCTGGTCAATGCCTGCTCCGTGGCCTGTCGGACAGCCGTGGTCGAGAGGCCGGCCTGTTCCAGCAACGGGCTTGTGATGCCCCCTTCCTGTTCGAGGAGCGCAAGCAGGAGGTGCTCGACATCAATGCCCTGGTGGCTCCGGCGCATGGCATGAGCCGAGGCGGCCTGAAGGGCCTCTTGCAGCTTGATCGTCATCCGGTTCATGTCCATCGGTCAGGTCTCCCAGGGACAATAAGAGTCGGGCCAAGGACAATGGTCAAATAGCCATACAAGGCGGACAAGTCAACTGTCGGTGGACGAACTACCGAAAAGATTCATCCGGTCGGCAGGACCGGCAAAGAAGCGGCGCAGCGGTCGCCATGCGAGGGCGCACACGATACAGAGAATCACTAGGATGAAAGCGATAATGACGATCGCACCAACCATTTCATGGGGCATCAGTTCCGGTGGGATAACCTCGCTCGCGTGGCCGGCCAAAGCTGGCTCAGACATGGGCTTTCTTAACTCTTTGGCACAACGATGGGTTCACCTTATAGAGAACGGAATCCCTGGGTCAAGGGCTGCCTGATGCGCCGGTGTCATGCCTTGACCGGTGACAAGAGGACGGACTATTGTCAGCGGCACGTAAATCCCATGCGCCAAGCCGATCCTGCCAGACCCTTTGCGGTAATTACGGGCGCGTCGCGGGGCATCGGCGCCGCGTATGCGCGGGCGTTGGCGGCCAGGCGGTATGATCTGCTGCTGGTGGCGCGCGATCGTGGGCGGTTGGCGCACCTGGCGCAAGAGCTGACCGCGCGTCACGGCATCATTGCGGAATATGAAGTGGTTGACCTTGCCCAGGCCGATGCAGCCCATCGTCTCTACGCGGCGGCGCGGGTTCGTCGAGCGGCCACCGACCTCCTGGTCAACAACGCGGGATTCGGGTTGTTCGGGGACTTTGCGAACCAACCCATGAGCCGCATCCAGACCATGCTGCGGCTGCATGTCGTGACGATCGTCGAGACCGTGCGGCTGTTTCTTCCCAGCATGCTGGAGCGTGGTGCCGGCGGGATCATCAATGTCTCCTCGGTTGCCGGGTTGTTGCCGGTTCCCTACTTGGCCGAATATGCGGCGACCAAGGCCTTCTTGATCAGTTTCACCACGGCCCTGGCGGAGGAAGTCCGGGGGCGCGGTGTTCGCATCCAGGTGTGCTGTCCCGGCTCGACGAAGACCGATTTCCACGAGTCCGGAGGGTTCCGACCCAGAAACCCGGCTCCCTTACAGAGCCCGGACATAGTGGTGGCCGTATCGCTGGCGAGGTTGCAGCGGGACACGCCGGTGGTGCTGACCAGTTGGACCGGCCGCGGGGTGGCGGCTGCCACCCGGCTGTTGCCCTCCCGGCTGCTGACCAGACTGGCTGCGGCCGTGATGAAGCGACCGCCAACCAACGGGAACTGCCAACCATGACCGACATCCTGCGGGCGACGTGGGCTCTATATCGGCACGCCTTTCGGGCCACCGTGCAGTCCTTCGTTCGATGCTGGATCATTAGTGTGGCTGTGGTTCTCTTCGCAGCGCTGATGGTCCTGGCGACGACCCTGGCCGTGCCCTTGGGGATGCTCGGCGGATTCCTGCTCGGCGCCGTAAACGCGCTGCTCATCGGGGCCATGCTTGGGCTGGTGGAGGATGCAGTCGGCGGTGCACGTCGTCTGTGGTTTTCCGACATCTGGAGCAGCTTCGGGCGCTATTTCTGGGACGTGATCAGCATCGGCTTTATCCTCTGGGTGCCCATGATGCTGCTGGAGCACGGCCTGGGGGCCAACCCGAACGGGCCGCTGATCGCTGCGGCGGTTCTCCTACTGCTGTTCATCCTGTTGAATGCGGTGCCTGAAGTGATCTATCAGGTCCGTCACGACTCGCCGCTCGACGTGCTGCGGGAAAGCTATCTGTTCGTGGTTGACAACTGGATCGAATGGTTTCTGCCGCTCGCGCTCGTCCTCGCGCCGTTCGGGTTGTCCTTCTTTTTCGGCTTGTCCGGCCGGCTCGGCCGAGGGGCCGGCCTCGATTTCTTTCAGGTCCTCGTCCTCCCATTCACGGTGCTCACTGCGTGGCTGAGCTATGCCGGTCTGCCCGATCGCGTGAGCTCTGTCCTTGTCTTGCTGCTGACTCCGCCCGTTGCGGTGCTGGCGTTGATCTTTCGCGGACACTTGTTCGCGGCGTTGCACGGTACGTCACGCCGGCAACGACTTTTCCAGGGCCGCTTTGGGAATGAGCGCTAGATTCAGCCTTGATACTGTCCCTGAGGTAAGGGGAGGGATGCCGAAGAGGGGGTCGAGTCAGAGCGAGCGTACAGGTCCACAGAACGTCCGGTGACGGACGAGGCGGCCTGTTGCCGCCTCGCCCGCGCAGTCGGCTCAGGTTTTCATGTCGTTCCAGGAGATGTACCGGCTCCAGGAGGATACCGGTGGGTTGGCTGTGACGCAGGTCAAGGCGCCGGTGCTGGATTGGCTGCAGACTTTGATGCGCCCGGTCACCCCGGTGGTTGAATCGGTCTCCTGGCTACCGATGTGCACGGCCATCTGGGAAGCCAAGCCCACACCCAAACCCATGTTGCGGCGGACATACGTGTTGGATCCCGACGCCTCCGTGCCAATGACGGATTCCTTATACGCGCTGCCCGTCAGGTAGAACAGGGCGTAGAGATAGCCGTCGCCCGACGCGCTGCAGATATCGTCAGTGGGAACGAACGACGGGAAAAAGACGATCCCCCCCACGAGCGTCGGGCTGACGACCACGCGCTCCCGCGAAGCGGGCAAGGTCGTGTACCATCCGTCGCTGGCTTGCACCAGGCCTTGGAGCGTGGTCGACGTGCTGCCCAACAAGGAGGTTGCGCCCGGCACACCGGAGACCTGGGTCGTGCCCCCGGTGCACACGATACACACAGTCGCCGAAGACACGTTCAGCAGGTTGTTGCGTTCACAATTGGTGCTGTCAGTCTGTGTACAGCTCCCGCGTATGACCGGGTCTTTCACGCCGATGAAATATTGAGTCTCGCTGCTCGTCTTATCCTCCGCGCTGAAATAGCGTCCGGTCCCGAAGAACAGCCATGTCTTGTTGCTGTCGTCCATTGTCACCGTCGGTCCCGCCACAACCGGTCCAACGGTCAGGCTGCCGGGGCAGGGTGAGGGTGAGCAGGAGAAGCTGCTGATGACCACCGACGGGGCTCTGTTGATTCCAGCGGCAACGCCCCAGGCAGCGGGGTCGGTATTCCCGCTTGCCGTCGTGAGCCGGTACAATTTCCCGGCCCAGATCGGTGTGCCGGTCGTCTTGATCACGTCCCCGGCGTACAGCGCATCGGCCCGGTAGTCCAGGTCCGAGTCCAAGGTAATGAGGTCGCCCATGAAGGCGTTGTTATCACTGGTGGAATAGGTCGTGATGGTCAGATTGCTGTTCGCCGTCCAGGGCTTCCGCATTTCCAGCGCGAACATCTTGGCGAACTGTGCACTACTGCCATCATAGGCTGTCGGACCCGAACCGACTACCACATACCATTTGGCGTTGGTGTTATCCGGCCGCGCGTCCGATGACGGGTTCACGCGGACGACCGAGGGATAGCTGGTTGTCAGACCCAAGTCGGAGGTGCTGAAGCTCCACAGCAGCGTGGGATCCGCCTCCGGGTTGGTGATGTCCAGGATGAAGTAGGCGCTATAGAACACGCGCGTCTCCGTCCCGCTGCCGAAGTCTGCGGTGACGCTCATCGGCGGCGCGCCCGTGCCCGGCTGGCACCCGGGGTTCGAGGCCCCGCAACTGCCTCCAAGCCGGAATCCGCCGATCAGGATCGTGCCCCACCCGTTCGGGTGGTCGGCGTCCGGCGTGAAAATCCGCGCGTCCGTCACCTTCGGTTTGAGATCCACGTAATAGACATGTGTATAGTCCGGCTGCGCTAGCCAGCGCAGATGGGGCAGCAGCTCGTAGGGCACGAAGCCCCATTTCTCCTCGCCAAGCAACGGGCCGGCGCTGTTGTCCGTGGGCGTGCGGGTGTACCACCCGTGCTCGACGACGGTCGTGGTCGTGGGATCGTCGCCCCGGTGATAGAAGCCGGCGTTGAACGCGTGGAGCATCCCGTCATTCGCGCCCATGTATGCCACCTGCCGGCGGTTCCGGTACTGCTGATAGAACGTTGCATAGCTCGCATCGCCATAGATGACGTCGAGCCGCTCCTTGGGCGCACCGACAAGGACCGGTGTTGAGTGGATCGGATCCCCCAGCTTCCACACCTTGAGCGCACCGGACACGGTGATCTGCCGGTCGCGCAAGGTGGAGACCTGCTCTCCGCGAATGAAGTTGACGATATTGTCCGCCGTGTAAGGCCACACGTCGGCGCGCAGATACGGACTGAGCGTGGCCGAGTTGGCTGCGCTGAACTCGATCTGCTCGCCGGCATCCACGCGGCCGTCATTGTCGGCGTCGACCCAGGTCAGGATACGGCGGGCGCTGGCGTCCTTGAGCGCGAGTTGTTTGCCCGCTTCCCAGATTCCCGGGGTATCCCGCAGCCCGACCGTCTGGAACGGCGTGGCGCTATCCGCCTTCCCGTCGGCATCGGTATCACGATACCGGTCCACACGGACTTCACTGGTGGTGGTGTCGTAGCGGGACCGGATGATGTTGTCCTGGCTCAGGACCAGCCTGGCGTCTCCGTCCGTATCCTCGCGGACGTTGCCGAATGAGTCGAGGAACAGGCCCTGCAAGTAACCGATCCACTTGACCTGATTGGCGCCCTCATACACGCTGGGATAGAAGAAGGCCTGATACAGCGAGCCTTCGCCCGTTGCCGACGTGGCCAGTACCGAGAGCGAGGTGCCGGCGGAGCTCCGCTGCAGGATGCTGGTGATCGCCGCGAGCAGACGGTCTTTCAGCTTGTCTGCATCATCCGACTCGAAGTAGGTGTCGGGCACGCCGTCGCCGCCGGTGGTGCCCGTGTAGTTATTGACCCGATCCCATTCTTCGGGCCCATCCGGCAGGTTGTTGCCGTTCAGGTCCTCGAACCCGCCCGCTTTGGCGGCTGCCTTGAGAATCTCGGACCCGTTCCCGAACGCGAAGAAGGTGTAGATCGTCAGATTCTGGAGGCCCGACAGATCCTTGCCGGCCTCATTGATCACCGGCAGTGACCCTTGGCGTAAATCGGTAATGTGCGCGTAATAGGCAACGTCATCGAGATAATGCGAGCCGTTCGACGGATAGTTCGTCTTGTGCGGCGTACAGGGATCGTTCGGGTTGGCTGTCGTGCAATGGTTCCCGTGGATGCCGTGCGCGAAGTCTCGGAGACCGACGGGGATATTCTGGTCCTGGGTCGGCTCGCCATCCGTGAAGATGATCACGAAGCTTCTGCAGCAGTTGACGTACTGAGACCGACCGGCCCACTGTGGTTGCGTGAAATAGTAGGGGTCCCGATTCGTAACCGTATAGGAGTAGTCCGAGCTCGTGTAGGCCGGGGGAATCTGCGCATAGTAACGCGTCGCCTCATACAGCGACTCGGCTAGCGGCGTCCAGGTGCTGGGCGTCGTGCTTTCGATCGCGGTGATCTGGGCCTGGATGCTCGAGCCGACGTCGCTTAAGACTTTGCCGCCATCCCCTGCGCCCTTGAATTCCATGAGCCCGAACCGCGCCCTGGTGCCGACCTGCTGGATGATCCCGCTGGCGTTCTCGAAACGATCCACGCGGATCTGCCATTTGGTCTCGACATAGGTGGATCCATCATTGCAGTCGGCGCTCGTATCAGGGGTGGGGTCGTTGTCCACGCAGAACGCACCTTGCAGCGCGCCGACGCTGCCCACAAGATGAAAATAGACGTCTCCAGAGCCGGGGATCAGCGAAGCCGGCATGCGACCTGAGGCCTGCGCGACCGGAACCGACTGGGTCTGATTTAGACAACACGTACTGGCGAACGTACTCTGCCCGATCAGTTGTCGGCACCCACCCTGCGCGTCGCGGCCGCCGACCGAGCAGGTTCCGCCCATCATGACCCACTTGGCGATATCGATCCGTCGCATGGTCGCGTAATTCAGCAGGTTCCCTGACCAGGTATAGGACCCGTTGCTGCAGGTGCCGGGCGACGCAGGGTTGGCGGCCGGATCCGGAATGAACTTGTTGGACGCGTAGTCGTAGCACTCGAAGGGATCGTACAGGCCGAAATACGTCGTGGCTGGGTCAAACGGATTATCGTAGGCGTTGGAGTTCATGCTCCCCGAGTTGTCCAAGAGAAGCAAGATGTTCGGCGGAACGTTTTGAGAGATGAACGGTGGCGAGGCCGTATAGTCGGTGATGGACTGGGCCTTGGCCTTGACCGGAAACAGCAGGCCGCCCACCGTGAGGCCGATCAGGATGCCGACCAGGATCAAGATGAAGCTGAGAATGTTCTTGGTTTGCATGGTATGTCCGATCCCCGTGACTCCGGTGGTGGTCCCCGTTTGGCGAGGTGCCTGCCGCCACCCAGGCCTCCCGCTGGTGATGCCTCGACAGAGCCTTCGGCTCCGCTGTCTACAACGGTATCGCTCGGTAAATAAGGAGGCTATGGGGAAGCGAAAAGGGGGTGATAAGGGAGTCGTAAAGACGGGAGCCGATAAGGAACCTATAAAGATGTGTCGCTACTGGGCCCGGGACGGGTTCCTCTGCCTATGTCTTCTGATCATTCCAGGAGATGTACCGGCTCCAACCGGAGAGCGGCGGGTTGCTGCGCGTGCAGGTCAGCGCGCCGGTGCTGGATTGACTGCAGACGCTGATTCGACCCGTGACGCCGGAAGAGGAATCCGTGGCCTGGCCTCCGATATGAACGGCCATCTGGGACGTGAGGCCGGCACCAAGATCCATAACGCGCCTCACGACCGTATGGCTGCCCGACGCTTCCGTCCGATGACGGATTGGCCCCAGGCGCTACCGGTCAGATAGAAGAGGCATAGAGGTAGCTGTTCCCGGACGCGGTGCAAAGGTCGTTGCTCGGCACGAACGATGGGAAGAATACGATGCCGCCGATCACTGTCGGGCTCACCACTATTCGCTCGCGCGAGGCGGGCAGGGTAGTCACCCAGCCGTCTTTTGATTGGACTAGGCCCTGCAAGGTAGTCGTCGAGGTGCCGTGTAAGTTCGTCACGCTGGCCACGCCGCTGACCTGTGTGGTTCCGCCTGTGCAAACGATGCAGACGCTGGTGGAGGAAACGTCCACGAGGTCATTGCGCTCGCAATTCGTAGTCGTGGTCTCCATGCACGCGCCGCTGGCCACTGGGTCCTTCACACCAAAGAAATGCTGTGTGTCTGCATTCGTCTTGTCCCCCGGGCTGAAATAGCGGCCGGTGCCGAAGAACAACCAAATCCTTGCGCTGTCGTCCGCCGTCAGCGTCGGCGCACCAAGAACTGGGCCGACCGGCGTGGGACCCGGGAATGGGGACGGTGAACAGGAGACGCTGCTGATGACGACGGTGGGAACCCGGTCCGTGCCAGACGCGAGCCCCCAGGCCGCCGTGGTCGGAATGCCTCCACCTGTTGATAATCGGTACATCTTGCCGGTCCAAGCGGGTGTGCCGCTCCCGGTGACGACGTCGCCGAAATACATCACGTCCCCGCGATAATCGAGATTGTCGTCCAACGTGACAAGATCGCCCATGAACGCCTTAAGATCCGTTGTCGGGAAGGTCGTCGCGACGAGGCTGCTGCCCGCCGTCCATGGCTTGGGCATCTCCAGCGCAAAGACCTTGCTGGTCTGAGTGCTACTGCCGTCATAACCGGTCGGCCCCGATCCCACCAGCACTAGCCATTTCGCGTTCGCGTTGCTCGTCGTTGTGTCCGACAACGGGTTGACGCGCACGACGGCGCTGGTGAGATGGAAAAACGGGTCACCCTGGCTGCCGGTGCTGGCGGTGAAGTCGGCCGGGCTGTTGTTGTAGCACGCGCCTTGGGAGTTCCGGTAGTAGCACAGCCCCTCGTATGTGCCTTCGCCCAGCGCCGCAAGCGCGCTGAGGGCCTGGTTCCGGATCCCTGTGATCGCCGACGCGTTCAGGGTTCCGTCAAAGTACCGGAATACGGTAGCCGCCTTGCCGTTGTCCGAGTTTGTGAACATGATGGCGATGCGCATGTTGTCCGCCCGGAGGTTCTGCAGAAGACCGGTCGACTGCTCCATGCGGATGGCGTCCGTTTCCGCCGTCAGGTCGACCTGAATCGAGAATTTGTTCGCGCTGGATGCGCCGAAGACGCCGGCTTCGGTCGCGATGTTCGCGGCATAGATGATTCCTTCACCGATACCGAAATAGTGGAGCCGGAGCCGTCCTGCGGCAGGGCTGACGGATAGCGGGTGCCGGCGCCGGCGGCTTGCTTGACGAAGCGGAAGCAGGTGGACGCGGGAGTCTTGCAGTCGGCCGTGCTGCCGTCCGAGCCCGTCTTCGGTTCGCCGAGCAGGGTGTTTGCGGTGCCGTCGTTATTGGAAGCGGAGAGCGTCCGTCCGCCGATTAGCATTTCTTGGCCAGGTCAATCTTACGCATGGAGAGCCAGTTCAGGAAATTGCCGTCCCACTGGGTGGCGGTGCAGGAGGCGCTGACGCTGGCTTTGTCGACCGGCGAAGTGAAGTCGTTCGAGCCGCGCGTGTAACACCGGAGGGGATTGAACATGCCGAAGTAAGTCGTGTTGGAGTCGAAGGAATCCGGGGCGGTGGCCGCCACGGGACAGCCGGCAGGCTGCGGGTTGGTGGCCGTGTCGGTGTTCGTGTTGCAGAGGCCGGCGCCGTTGACGTTGCTCGAGATCTTGCCGCCGCTCGATTCGGGGTAGCTTCCGTATGCGGCCGGCAGCATGGCTTCGGACAAATCCACGATGAACAGAATGTTCGGGGGAATGCTGGTGGAGATGAACGCAGGCTGGGACGAATAGTCTCCGATGCTCTGTCCGTGCGCACTGTTCGTTCCGAGAAATCCCAGCAGCAGTGCGAGTCCACATCCGAAAAGCCGCTGCCTCATGTGCCGCTCCGATGGTTCCCTAGGATTTTGGGCGGTGTAGGTTAAACCAGACAGTACCGCTCACTCTCTGAGGAAACCATGCGGAACCGAGGCGCTTTCGATAAGGCCGGCATCAGGAAAAGACGCGAGGCCTTCCGGAGATACACAACGAGCGCGGGGCGTTGACGGATCGTACTGAATGCACGCGCGCAGGCGGTTTGGCTTCGCTGAGGCGGAAGACCAGGCGAGGAACCAGCCGAAGCTTGCGGGTCAGGGCTCGGGCTGGCTAAGGGGGGTCAGCCGAGGACGGGATTGGCGGCTGCCACTTCCGTCTCTTCCGAGGCTTCTAGTGAGAACCGATATCCCACTCCAGGGTCGGTCTGGATGTAGCGCGGCCGGGCCGGGTTCTTCTCGATCTTTTTCCGGAGCTGGCCGACGAAGACGCGGAGATACTGCACCTGATTGATGTAGGCCGGGCCCCAGACGGTGGAGAGCAGCATGCGATGGGTCAAAATCTTGCCGGCGTTCTGGATCATGTACTTGAGAAGATCGTATTCCGTCGGCGTCAGCTTGACGGGGTTTCCACCCAGGCGCACTTCGCGCCGATCGAAATTCACCGACAGCTCGCCGCACGTGAACACAGGTTCGGCGCTCTGGGCGCCTGCGGATCGTCTCAGGACCGCTTTTACCCGGGCGAGCAGTTCCTCCATGCCGCACGGCTTCGTGACATAGTCGTCCGCACCCAGTTCGAGCGCTTCCACCTTGGATTGCTCATCGCCAATCCCGGAGAGGACGATGATCGGCACGGTGGACTGCTGCCGGATGCGCCGCGTGAGCTCGAGGCCGTCCATCCCAGGCATGCGGAGGTCCACGACCATGACGTCCGGTTGCCGATGGACAATCGCCTGAAGCGCCTGTTCTGCGGACTCCGCGCAGATCACCTCGTAGCCTTTCCCTTCTAGGTTGGCCTGAAGGAGGCGCCGGATCTCAAGCTCGTCATCGACGACGACAACGCGCGCACCAAGACTCATTGTGCACTCCAACTCTGTGGAAGTGTTAGAAGCCTGGATGATGCTTACGGGTGAGGATAGCACATAAAGGTATTTCGGCAAGATTCTGTCGCGAACCGCGCATGTAGCCGATTGGCCCCAAAACAGCGGATTTTGGCGCGCTGCCAAGGGGATGCGCGGGGGGACCGAAGTCCTTCAGCATTCCCTCGGCACTTCAGGGGATGCGACCGAGACCATCCGACACAGGCAGTTCGCGGCCGTGATCTTGATGACTTTCTGACTCCCCACTCCGGCACGGAGTTTCTTGATGAAACGCTTACGCTCCTGCTCCGGGCATGTATTGCTGGATGAGAACACTTGGAAGCAATCTTTGGCCACTATCGCCTCCGTGATAGTCCAAGTTCTTGAATGGCCATTGCTTTTATCTTGCCAAAGATCGGCTACACTTAGCTGGTGCCTCGTAAAGACGGCTGGGGTATGAGGGGGTATGAGGATGGGTGCGCAGTGGAGGCGAGCTCACACATCCAGCCGATGAAGAATCCAGGGACGACGAGCCGCAGCAGCGAGTGAAAGAACCGGTCATGTCCGCGGGCGCAGCGACCTCCCAGATTCAATCGTGGCAAATGCCGACCGGAACGGCCAGCACGGCGTCCTCGCAGCGCTATCAACTCCTCCTCCTGCATACACTGGTTTCCGTCTCCCTGTCCTATCAATTGCTCTTCAGCCAGGAACCACTCGTCACGTTCGAGGTCCTGGAATATCTAGTCCTCGGACTGGCCATGAGCGTCGGAGCGCTGATGGCGGTGCCGGCCCGGTACTGGGGAACGGGCTGGCTGGTCGGTACCGTGGTTGTGGCCGATACCCTGTTGACCAGCACGATCATCTTTCTGTCCGGAAACGCCGGCAATGATCTGTATCTCACCTACGTGCTCATCATCCTGATCGCTGCCTACGCGCCATCGCTCAAAGAAATGCTCATCCTGTCCGTCATATTGTGCGCGGCCTATGGTGCAATTCTGTTCTTGGGTTCGACGGAGTCCAACCCGGTGCGAGAAGAGCATCTGCTCCGCATTCCGGTGCTGTTGATCATGGCGGCCTTTTACGGCGCCGCCACGGAGCGGGCTCGCATCGATATCGCCAAGCGGAAGCGGGCGGAGGACGCGCTCCGGATGAGCGCACACATGCGCCAGTCGCAGAAAATGGAGGCCATCGGTCGCCTGGCCGGCGGGATCGCGCACGATTTCAACAATCTGCTGACCGTGATTACCGGCTATGGCGACCGCATCAGCGATCGGCTGGGGCACGACCACCCGTTGCGCGGAGACGCACAGGAGATCAAGGATGCGGCGGAGCGGGCAGCGGCCCTGACGCACCAGTTGCTGGCCTTCAGCCGCAAGCAGGTGCTGCAGCCGAAGGTCTTTTATCTGGACTTCGTCGTCGCCAACCTGGACAAGATGCTGCGGCGGCTGATCGGTGAAGACATCGAGTTGATCACGCTGCTGAAGCCGGAACTGGGAAAAGTAAAGGCGGACCCCGGCCAGATCGAGCAGGTCATCATCAATCTGGCCATCAACGCCCGGGACGCGATGCCCAACGGAGGCAAGCTGACCATCGAGACGGCCAACGTCGAGCTAGATGAATCGGACGGCGATGGATCGGTGAGCATCGTGCCGGGCCGGTACGTCATGCTGGCGGTCAGCGACACCGGCATTGGGATGGACCAGGAGACCCAGTCGCACTTGTTCGAGCCCTTCTTCACGACCAAATTGGCGGGGAAGGGGACGGGCCTCGGGCTATCGACCGTGTACGGCATCGTGAAACAGAGCGGCGGGTATATCTTCGTCCATAGCGAGCTCGGCCATGGCGCGACGTTCAAAATTTACCTGCCACGGGTTGAGGAGAAGGCCGAAGCTCTTGCTCCGGTCGTGCCGAGCGGTGAGCCGGTCAAAGGTTGGGAGACGGTGCTCCTGGTCGAAGATGAGCGTCGCGTGCGGACGATCGCCGCTGGCATCCTTGAAGCCAACGGTTACACGGTGCTGGAGGCCGGGAACGGAGAAGAGGCCATCGAGCTGAGCCAGAACTTCTCAGGGCAGATCCACCTGCTGGTGACCGACGTCGTGATGCCGCGGATGAGCGGGCAGGAGTTGGCCGAGCACTTGATGGCCGTCCGCCCGACTATGAAGGTGCTGTTTATTTCAGGATACGCCGACCGAGCGCTGGGGAAAGAGGGAATTCTTCGCCCCGGCGCCGCCTTTCTGCAAAAGCCGTTTGCGTCTGCGACCCTGGCGCGCAAGGTCCGTGAAGTCCTCGACGCCCCGACGTGCCAGCCTTCGGTAGCTACCCGTTAGTTCCTTCTTCCAAGTCCCTCCATACTGCTTCTAGGAACGACGAAACACCATCACTTCAGGGGATTCACTACCAAGTCTCAAGGTCGCCATGAAGTCTATCGAGCGATGAGACAGGTCACTGCGAGATGGCTTTGCCGGGCGGCCTGCAAGAGATGGGATGGGAAACGGCGCGACAACATCAGCGAGAGGCTGGTGCTGGCGAGAGGAATCAAACCATCCAACCGTCGCCGGGCCGGCCCTGAAACCTGCCTCCCGGCTCCTGCGGAGAGGGCCAGCCCCCTCGCAGGCTCCCCACGAAGGGGACACATCCCCTTCGGAACCCCTCGGTTGAAGGTTCGATGATGATGATATGGAGCTGGCGAGAGGAATCGAACCTCCAACCTGCGGTTTACAAAACCGCTGCTCTGCCGATTGAGCTACGCCAGCGTCCGGCCCGAGCCTACATCATGCCCTGCCTCTTGACAAGCCCTGGCCTCGCTGGCTCCTAGAGAAAGACGAGATTGCCTCCTGCGCGTGCAGGGCGGCCGCGGCTCCTCTTGACTCGCCCGCGAGCGCACGGGTATCGTGTGCGGGTTTTGCTCCGACCCTGCTGCAGGAGGACATCATGCGCCTTGTCCCTGTCCTTGCCCTCTCAGCCGCATGTCTTGTGCTCGCCGCATGTGGATCCTCCGCCTGGGTGCACCCAACCAAGCCGCCAGAAGCGTTCACGCAGGACTACAACACATGTGAGAACGAGGTCATTCGTGATCCGAAGCTGCAAGTGGGCAGCCGCTACCTCGTCACGCAGGCGACCGAGAACTGCATGAAGAAGAAGGGGTGGACGATCGCGGACGAATGAATAGTCCTACCCGCGCGTCGCCCGAGAGGCACAGCCCGCCTCTTTTCACCGGGCATCCCACCGTTCATCGACTCACTTTCAGGAATTCCGTCTCTGTGATTGGCTCCCCGGAGGACCCTCTTCGTGGGCGGGCCAAGAGTTAACAATCTTGTAACAATCACGTGATGGGGCTGTAATGCTCGGTGGGTATTTTCAGGCCCAGAACACCTTGCGTTGAGTTGCATCCATGGAGGAGGGCGCGATGATCAAATGCTTGCTGAATCGGGGGATGCGTATGCGTGAATCCTGGGCCTTGCCTGTTGCACAGGGTTGGTCGATCGCAACCCTGATCCTGCTCATGCTCGGGCTGCCGGGACACTCGGCGGCAGAGCATGGTGGTGCTTTCGTCAGGCCGGTCGTGGATTCCGTGATCGGCTCGTACGAAGCGAAGACCGCGATGTCGGGCGCGATTGCGATTGCGGGGTCCGACACCATGCAGCCGATCATGGCTAAGGTGGCCTCAGTGTTCCGGCAGAGGCAGCCGGATGTCAAAATCGCGGTCCAAGGAGGGGGATCGGACGCTGCGCTCACGGCGTTTGTGCAAGGTATCGCTGCGTCCAGGCGCGGTGACGGAAACGTCAAAGGGCACCTCGGTTCAAACGAGATTACGGTCCTCGCGTCCTCCCGCCCTCTAACGTCGAAAGAGCGAGACGAATTCCGTGCGCGTAATGGCTATGAGCCGGCGGAAATACCGATCGCGCTCGACGCGGTAGCGATTTACGTGAATCGCTCGAATCCGATCCAAGGGCTGACCATCGAACAGCTCGACGCCATTTTCGGGCGGGACCGCAAACGTGGTCTGCCTGAGGACATCAGAACTTGGGGGCAGCTTGGCCTCACGGACGGGTGGGAACAGCAGCCGATTCGCCGCTATGGCCGGGACAAACGGTCAGGGACGCGGACATTCTTCATCCACGCGGCGCTGATGGATGGGGAGATGAAGACAGAGGTGAAGGAGGAGCCAGGTTCTGCCATGGAGATTCTGGACCTCAGCCGTGATGCGCTCGGCATCGGCTATGCCGGAATCGGGTTTCAGGCCTCGACCGTTCGGATCCTGCCTCTGGCAGAAAAGACCGGGATGCCGTATGTTCCGCCGAACGCTGAAACGGCGGCGGATGGGACTTATCCTCTAGCGAGGTTTCTCTACCTGTATGTGAGGAAGGACCCAAAATCGGCGTGGGATCCGGAAGTTCTCGAGTTCTTGAGGTTCGTCAACAGTCGTGAAGGTCAGGAGGCGATTGTCAAGGCAGGGGTTTACCCGCTGCCGGCTCCTCACGTCGCCAAGAACCTCCAACTGTTAAACGGAGCTGCGGCCACAGCATCAGCGCTGAGAAACGGGAGCAACTAGGTTTCAGGAACTCGCCAGCTTCGCGCCGGGACTTGAGCGACCGCTCGCCCGGCGCTCTGCTTTTTCTGGCAGGTGCAGGCTCGTGGTTGCAGCGGGACGTTGGATTCCTCTACAGCCGGGAGGAGACGGAACGATGAAATGGCCCGTGGCCAGACGATCGGGAAGGGTAGCGGTCGGCCTGATCGCATTATTGGTTACGGCTGGATGCACGACCGCTCCCGCGCCAGTTGTCATTTACGAGGATCGGCAAGATGCGGTCTGGTTGATGTTCGATCCCGCTGCCGGGACCGGTCACAGCCACCCGGCCTCGATCACGCCTGAACAGATCATGAAGGTGCTCCAAGGGGTGCGCGTGAGGGGGCGCGACGTGTTCGTCGGATTCGGTGTCTTCGCCGATGAAGAAGGTGTGCCTGCCTTTTCATTGACGGAGCGGACCAGATTGGCAACGCATTTGGCCCAAGCGCTGAAGAAAGCCTCGCCTAAGGACCTTGTCACCTTCTATATCGTCACGCAGGACCCTGATCGCGGCAAGCTGGTCACGTCGGGCGGACTCTTCGTTCGTCAGAACCGCCTGTACTTCATGCTGGCGAACGCACATACGTCACCGAGCTCCGTGCAGTACGAGAACACCTACGAGATTGGCACAAGGGACCAGCCGCTCCTCCCGCTTGCGCGGTATAAGTTCACCGTGGGGTTCATGCCGCCGCAAGCATTGGTCTCCAAAGCCGAGGTCAGGGGCACAAGAGACTATCAAGGCTATATGGATGAGTCGAAGCTGCTGGTGATCGACCTGGGACGCCTGTTCTCACCGAGGCAAGGAACCCCGTCTGCTCAGGATCTCCCATCTCCAGAAGAGTCCCGGCCCCAGGCTACGCGTCCGTAGGCTTCCCGATCGTCTCCCGTCAGTTCCAGAACCAGATCACCTGGAAGCGGAGCAGGTTGCCGTAGGCGTCGAACTGCCGTCCAGGGACTGTGGTCGTCCCCGGCGTGGTCGTAAACACATTGCGGCGCGTGGTGGAGGCATAGGCCACCGTCACCTCCCACTGAGGGTCCGGCTGCCAGGCGATGCCGACCTCGAGTTCCTTCATCCGATCGTCCGGCGCGCCGGTCTGAAACTTGAGCCCGCCGTGATAATCCTGCCACCGTGCGTACATGTTCGCGAGTCCGACATCCGAATATTTCCATTGGTAATGTCCCTGGACATAGCCGCCGTAGAGAGCGCTCTCCCGGACGATACCATCCGAGCCCCGCTTCGGGCCTCGTCCGGTCACATACTCTGCGATGAAACCCCAGGGCTGGGGGGGATAATAGACGTACAAATTCAACCGCTCGTCCAGGTAGTTGCGACTGCTGGTGCTTCGGCTTTCGTTGAACGAGAATAAGGTTGTGGGACTACTACTGCCCGCTGGTGCCGTGCCCATCGCGACATTGAACATTCCGCGATTGGCGTTCATCCCAACCTCCATGAGCCGACCGCCGGGCAGCTCAAAGGGCCAACTCAACCTTAAGCTCGCGCGCTTATCGTCATTGCGCTCGGGGTTATTGAGCCCCTGCCCGTTGTCAACCGTGATAGTGACCACGCCATAATCGCCAGGCCCGTACAGATAATCGAGCATTTGTTTATAGCGGTACTGGGCGATCTTGGGGGTCCACATGAAGCTAATGCCCATGTCGCGCTCGCTGGGGGCGCAGCTATTCGTGGCGTCGGCTCGGTCAATCGCCATGCGGACCCGGCTCGCCTGCCAGTTGTCCCATGAACAAGGAATCCGTTGCAGACCCACCCGAAGCCGGAATTCCTTGTTCTTGTCAAAACTCCAGTCTCCGTAGGCGTCGCGCAGGGACACTGAATGAGTGTTCCCACTGATGTTGGATGCCAGATCGGGCTGCAGGAAGATAGACACGTGATCAGATACCTGTCCCGTCACCACCCACCGGATCCGGCGAAAGAAGAATCCCGGCTGTGCTCCGTCGTTTTTGCCGCCCACTGAGGCATCGTGGTAGCTCCGTACTTGGCCGTTGCTCTCCAAGTTGTACCGGAACATCCCGTACCCGAACATCGTCAGCCGCTCATACCAACGCGGGCTGCCGGTGAACTCGGCCACGACTGCCCGTTCGCTCTGCCGGCGTTCCTCCTCGGCCTTGATCCGGATCCAGTCATCCATCGTAATCAGGCCTTTTTCAAGCAACAGGTCTTCGAGAGACGTGCTTTCAATCGCTTGCTCGCCGCGTTTGATCATGCCGCCCGGGGCCTGCGGGCCCGCCACCGGCGTAACAGTCTGTTCCGACTTCTGAGTACCCTGCCGAACGGGCTCTTGGGCTTGTACCTGAACGGAAGGTCCTGCTAAGGATAGTGGGACCAAGCCTAGAGCGAGTAGGATAGACAGCTTCCAACTTCTCATGCCGATGACCTCCATTCGTAACCAACTGGATTGAATGGCAGTGACGATCACCTCCATCGCGGACCTGACAGGGAATCTTTGGCGTTCCTGACCACGAGGAAGGTTGTATGAGCGCAAGGTAACGGCTTCGTGATCGGTCTGTTACGGAATTGTTAATACTTTCCGGGGAGAGGCGTGCCGTAGGGTTACGCTGCCGTAATTTAAGCCGGGCTCCTAGAGCATGCGCTCCGCAAAGCTCGTTACCGGACGCACGTCGCCTGTGACGGGCTGGCCGGCCTGGAGGATGCCAGGCGGCTGCTCCCCGCGCTCATTCTGCTGGACGTCAGGTTGCCCCATATGGACGGGCACGAGGTGTGCCGGCAATTGCGCGGGCCCTCACTCTCGGGCCATTCCGATCATCATGATCTCGGCGCTCGGCTCTGAGGACCATCGCCTGGCTGGTCTGGCACTGGGGGTGGATGACAAGGTCGGGTGGTGACAAAAGAGGAATTGGTCGCGATGCTGTGGGGCGAGGAAGGCCTGGTTCTTGAGCAAGGCCTGGAGCGGCATGTAGAAGCGATCAGGCGAAAGCTGCAAGATGCGGGGGGCAAACGCCGGAGTGATCGTGACGGTCCCTGGCGTCGGCTACCTAGTCAAGGCACCCTTGTAATGAAGGAGCCGAGCCATTGCAACGCCGGTATGCCGCGCGTGTTACAGGACAAGAGAACAAATGTGGTCTCCGGAGACAACCGGAGGCTTTTTGAGTGGAACCCGATCGCGTCAGTCTGGTAAGAGAATGTGCGGTCAGGAAGGAGCCACGTGTTGTTCAGCTTGCACACTCGATGGACGTTGCCGGTGCGCTCGTATGGGGTTGCTCTCTTCATGCTCCTGGCCGGGTGCGCGTCAGGGCCGGCCCCTATTCCGATCTATCAGGACCAACGAAGCGTTGTTGAACTGCGGTTCGATCCCAAGGCCGGAACGGGACATAGCCATCCGGCCACACTGACAGCGGAGCAGGTGGGAAGCTTGCTCCGGAGCGTGTGGATCAAACGGCGTGATGTCGCCACGGGAGCCGGTCCGCCCGCGGTGAAGGAAGAGACGCCCGCCTTCTCTCCGGCCGACATTGTGGTGCTGGCCCCGCACCTGTCCAAAGCCTTGAGCAAGGCCTCTCGAAAGGATCTGGTTACCTTTTACCTAGCGATCCCGGACGCGACCCACGGAACCGTCGTCACGTCGGGTGCGGTGGTCGTGCGGAGCGGCTTGGCGTTTCTCACGCTCGTCAATTGCCGTTCGTACCTGGCGGGCGGCCGCGAAATGACCGCGTCGGCGGAACGGCAGATCCGAGAGAAACCCCTCGTGTCTATTGCGTCGGACAGTTTTCTGGTCGGGTTTTCGCCTGGAGAGGCGCGGGTCTCGTGGGCGCAACTGGACCAGCGGCGTGAAGGGTATCGTGGCGGTCCAGACGAGGGGAAGGTGGTTGTCATTGATCTGGCACGGCTTCCTGTCGAACCGCCAAAGGCTTCTGCTCCGCCTGGACCGGAACCCGCCGCTCCCCGTCGATAAGATCCTTTGCGCAGCTTCATTATCCAGCCAAATAGGGAGGCACGGGTTGCCGGCTCAGTGCTCGGGTAGGAACTGCCGGATCGCGGCACGAATCTCGTCACGAACCCGGCGAAACACCTTCATGCACTCCTCAGGTGGGCCCTGCGCTTGAGCCGGATCGTCGAAACTCCAGTGCAGCACGGTCTTGGCGCCGGGAAAGACCGGACAGGATTCCTTGGCACGATCGCAGACGGTCACCACGTAATCAAAGGTCTGTCCCTGAAACTCGTCCACGTTCTTCGAGCGGTGCCGCGAAATGTCGATGCCGATCTCCCGCATGGCCTCGACGGCCTGCGGGTTGAGCCCCACCGGGTGCGTGCCGGCGCTCACGACCTCGAACCGATCTTCCGCCAGATGCTGCAGGAAGCCCTCCGCCATCTGACTGCGGCAGGAATTGCCGGTGCACAGGAACAACACGCGCTTCTTCACTCGGCTATCAGCCATTAGCCATTAGCCATCAGCCATCAGCTCTCAGCGTCCACTGCCCGTCACGCATCACGCGCCTGCGCGCCGTGGCGCTTCAGTGTGCAGGCGCGTCACGGAATAAATGCCGCGTCCTGTTGCAGACCGCGCAGACCGACAGCATGACCGGCACCTCCACCAGCACGCCGACCACGGTCGCCAGGGCGGCGCCCGAGCCAGGCCCGAACAGGGCGATCGCGGTGGCGACGGCCAGCTCAAAGAAGTTGCTCGCGCCGATGAGCGCGCCAGGGGCCGCAACCGAATGGGGCACGCGCAGGATTTTCATGAGCCCGTAAGCGAGCGAGGAGTTGAAATACACCTGTAGGAGGATAGGTGCGGCGATCAGGATGACGTGCAGCATCTTGCCGGTCAGGTTGTCGGCCTGGAACGCGAAAATCAGCACGAGGGTGGCGAGCAACGCCATGACCGTAACGGGAGCGAACCGGGGCAACAGATCCTGTTCGAACCAGGTCCTCCCATGCCGACGGATGAGCCATGTCCGCAGGGCTGTGCCGATCGTCAAGGGAACGACGATGAAGGCCGCCACCGAGTACAGGAGGATCTCAAACGGTACGACGAGCGAGGACGCGCCGCTGACCAGGAGGCCGACGATCGGGGCGAAAAGGACAAGCATGATCAGATCGTTCACAGATACCTGGACGAGCGTATACGCCGGATCGCCGTCCGTGAGATAACTCCAGACGAACACCATGGCGGTACAGGGGGCGGCCGCGAGGATGATCGAGCCCGCGATATACTGATCCGCTTCTGCCGGACCGATCCATGGGCTGAACAGGTGTCGGAAGAAGAGCCATGCGATCACGGCCATCGAGAATGGTTTGACCAGCCAGTTCACGAACAAGGTGACGAGCAGTCCCATCGGGCGGCTCCCCACCTGGCGCAGCGAGGCGAAGTCCACCTTCATCATCATCGGGATGATCATGAGCCAGATCAGAATCGCGATGGGCACGTTCACCTGGCTGCCACGGACCAGCTCCAGATCGCGGAGCGCGTGAACTGCGGCCGGCGTCGCCTTCCCGAGGGCGATCCCGGCGACCATGCATAACCCTACCCAGAGCGTGAGATAGCGATCGAACAGGTTCAACCGTTTTGCCGGCGGTGCCGGACGTGCGCGCTCAAGCGCGATCTCCATGCATTCCATCCTTTCGTTGTTCAGGCGAGGCGCAGGCGGACCCACGGCCCAGCCGTATGATCGAGAGCTCCTGCGTCACGTTTGTCGACCAATCGGCTTGCGGGCGCGGATGAACGCGCTCATGAACTTCCCGTCGACCTGAAGCGCCACCGTGTCGACGTCCAGGCCTGCGCCGGCGAGGAATTCCCGAGCATCCTCCGCCCGGTAGATGCGGGTCGGGTGGATCTCGCATCGCTCGAAGCCGGCCTTGGCGAGGGTGTCATGGTATGCACTCTCTTCCAGCGCCCCGGCCACGCAGCCGGCCCACAGCTCCATGCTCAGCCTGATCTCTGCCGGGACCGGTCCGCGGACGACAATGTCTGAGACCGCGAGACGGCCGCCGGGTTTGAGCACCCGGAAGGCCTCGGCCAGGGCTCGATTCTTATCGGGGGACAGGTTGATGACGCAGTTGGAGATGACCACATCCACCGACGCGTCGGGCAGTGGAATCTGTTCGATCTCGCCCTTGAGGAACTCCGCGTTGGGGGTCACGGCCTTTCGCTGGTTCTCGCGTGCCAACTCGAGCATTTCGTCCGTCATGTCGAGGCCGTAGGCTTTGCCGGTTGGGCCCACACGCTTGGCCGACAGGAGCACGTCGATGCCGCCGCCAGAGCCCAGGTCGAGCACGGTCTCGCCCGGCTTGAGTTCAGCCAGCGCGGTCGGATTGCCGCATCCGAGTGAGGCGAGAACGGCCTCAGCCGGCAACGCAGCGGTTTCATCGGCCTGGTAAAGATGGGAGGTGATGGAATCCAGATTGGTGGGCCTGCGGGCGGTCCCGCAGCAGGAGCTGCCCCCGCTCTTGGCTTCTAAGGCCGCCTGCCGATATTCTTCTCTCACAATCTCTCTGACATCCCGTTTGTGCATATCGGCCTCCTATCTCGTTGCCCCATATAATCAAGAATTCTTGATGGATTAAGACAAAAAAAGTCAATCGCAGCGTCTTGACGTGGGGCGCAGGTCATGCGGTTTCGGCCGCAGCGAGCCCACGAGCTCTTCCAATTCTTCGATCGCCTCTTGGTTCAGCGAATAGTAGACCCAGCGCCCCTCGCGTCGGTCTTTGAGAATGCCCGCATCCTTCAGGGTCTTGAGATGGAAGGACAGCAAGGATTGCGCGGTCTGAAGAGATTCGGTCAAGTCGCACACGCATTGTTCACCCTCACGCAGGCAGTCCACGACCCGCAGCCGCGTCTCGTCAGCTAAGGCGTGAAACCAGCGGGCGGTGCGTACCAGGTCTTTCGTGTTGAGGCGCAACATAGTAAAATTATATCAAGAACCGTTGATCAGTCAAGGGAGCTCCAAATGATAATTACCGCTCGCACCAGCTCAGCCCCGGCAGTCTGGCGACAACCTCTTCCATCGTCAGCTGGTCGGTAGTTTTGAGAAGTCCAGGACCAGCGTTTCAGGGAAAGAGGGCTTGCGAGCCATAGAAGCCTCGTCGCAGCCGGTACCCTCTGCTGGGTGGTAGAGACTGCATGAAGTCAGGGAAGAATCACCCGACCGCGCGAGCGACCTCGCGGTGAATCGCCAGCAACAGGTCGTTGCTCGCATTGCGGTACAACGGGCAGTGCCGGTACCGGCCCGACGTGCAGAAATCACCCTGGTCGATCGAACTTGGTTCAAACGGCACCACAACCCCGAAGCACTGTGCAGTCGTCCCTGTCGCGAGGCGATCTGCGAAATAGGGGCACTTCAATTGACTCACCCCCTTTCCAGCTCCGCCTGAGCGCTCCCCCGGAGGGCACAACTCCGGGGGTTGAGGCTTACAGGAGTATCGCTGCATGCGTGAACCTACATGCCGATGGTTAATTCCTGATTAAGGACGGATTGCGGGGGCGTAAAATTTTCCGAGAAGTAGCAGAGGATCCCTAGCGAGTCCGCTACCTAGGCTGGTGTCCGCATGCCATTCAGCACGCCGGTGACGCCGGGCGTGGCGTAGCCGGCCTCGCCAGGCGTGCCCACTAAGGCTAGCTCGATCGGGCCATGGAGGAGCAGATCCACCACGCAATCTGGCTTCCATAGGCGCGGATGGCCTGCGCGGCCGCGGACGCTGCCCAGACCTCCCGCTCGGGGCGCCCGCGCTCGTGAGCTTGGTCATAATGGGCTTGCCGAGCTTCACGTCCAGGTCGGGATCACCGAGAAATGGCTCCGGTCTAGGCCGTCCGCGATCCGCAGCAGGGCGCTCAGGACCTCCAGGGTCCTGCGATTGTTTCCGGGCAGCGCCTGCTGCGTCGCATGCTTGCGGCGCGGCAGGGCCCGGCGGTGATACCGGGCGAGGTTCGCAATCATCTCGATCTCGTCCGCGGTAAGGCCGGCCAGATCGGCACGCTTAATCAGGTAATAGGCGTGCTTGTGGTGCCGCCGGGAGTTGAATAAAGAGCCCACGTCATGCCGCAGGGCCGCGGACGCCAGCCATTCGCGCGCCTGCTCCCCGAGCCCGTGCAGCGGCTTCGTCCGGTCGAATAAGCGCAGGGCCAGCTTCGCGACCTGGTGCGCATGGGCTCGTGGGTAGTGGCACCGATGGCCAGATAGATGACGTTCCGGCGCCGGACATTCGGGATCTCCTGCTCGACGCGGAGGCCTTCGCGGTTCCGCTCGATGGAGTCGTAGATGAGCCCTTCACGGATCGCCGTGTCGCTGCTCGCCAGCGTTTCGTGGTCGATCCGCTCCATCAGGCTCCGGATCACGGTCGTGGCCGGGAGGAGGGTGTCCACCCGTTCGGGATCAAGCCGGGGAATCGCGAGCCGATTCCTGAAGCTGGCGCGAGCAGTTGTTGTTCCACAGCCTGGATCTCCTTGAGCGAGACCGTCGCGAGGTTGAGCTGTGGGATGGGTCGCCCGTACGGCGCAGATGAATGATCTCTGCGAGATTTCCCACCATCCCGGACGTGCCTACCATCCGGTCGAACTCTCTCGTTTTGAACTGGTGCAGCGCAGTCTTGCGTTGCGTGTCGATTGCCTTCTGCATCTCTTGCCGCATGGGGTTCGTGCGAGGATCCCCTGTCAGATAGAGGTCCTTGAGCCGGATCGCGCCGAGCTTCAAGCTTTGCCCCTGGATCATCCATTGATGGTTCCCGATGATCAGCTCGCCCGAGCCGCCGCCCACGTCCACCACCAGCGACAGCCGTGTGGTCAGGTCCATGCCGTAGCGGACGTCCAGATAGATCAGCCGGGCCTCCCCCTGGCCGCTGACGACGCGCACCATCAGCCCAGTCTGGCGGGCTACTTCCTCTGACAGTTTCACGCACCGCGTTCGTGGCGACGTCCCCGATTCGGTCGTAGCCCTTGTTCCGCGCCAGAGTCGCGAGGGTCCGATCACCTCTAGCCCACGCGCTATCGCTGGCTCGGTTAGCCGGCGGCCCCTGAACGCACCGTCACCCAGACGCGTCAGGTCCTTAAATCGGTCCAGGATCTTGTACGAGCAGTCCGGCTCCACCTCCGCGAGGACCATGCGGATCGAGCTCGTACCGATGTCGAGAATCGCGAGCTTGGTCCTGGCAACCGCACAGCCGGGAGCCAGTAGCAGATAGCGAATAGCTCAATGATAAGCCATGATAGCCCGCGGTGAGCTATCGGCTATCCTCTGTTTGCTGCTAGCTGTTTTACGGCGGCACGGGGGGCGCCATGTGCCGGATGATCTTGCCTTCAACCAGGTACACCACGAGTTCCGCTACGTTGGTCGCGTGGTCGGCGATCCGCTCGATGTACTTGCCGATGAAGGCGAGGCGGATGGCGCGGGAAATAGTCTGCGGGTTCTCGATCATGAAACACAACAGCTCACGAAACAACTGCTCCGTGAGGTCATCGATGAAATCGTCATCGGCACAGACCTTGCGGGCCAAGCCCGCGTCCGAATTGACGAAAGCGTCCAGCGCCTCCTTCACCATTTGGAGTGACCAGTTAACCATGCGGGGAATGTCAATGTAAGGCTTGAGCTGAGGCTCCTCGTTCAGTTCAATCGCCCGTTCGCAAATATTTTCAGCCAGGTCGCTCATACGTTCCAATTCAGTGGAGATTTTCATCGCGGTCGTGATCAAGCGTAAGTCTTTTGCGGCCGGTTGATGCAAGGCCAACAGTCGCAGGCAGTCTTCATCTACCTCGACGTCCAGCGCGTTGACGGGACGATCATTCTCGATGACCTGCCGAGCGAGGGTCGAGTCCCGTTCGGTGAGCGCACGAATCGCTCCGTGGATCTGGGCCTCAACCAACCCGCCCATGCGAAGAATCTTTCCTTTGAGTTCTTTCAGCTCTTCGTCGAAGTGACGGAGCATCCTGCACTCCTGGTTTGTATGCTCAACCAAAACGACCTGTAATATACTCCTCCGTCAATTGGTTTGACGGATTGGTGAAGATCTTATCCGTTTTGTCGAACTCGACCACCTGCCCAAGATACATAAACGCCGTGAAGTCCGACACCCGGGCCGCCTGCTGCATGTTGTGGGTAACGATGACAATGGTGACCTTGGCCTTAAGATCAGTCACAAGTTCTTCAATCCGTGCCGTCGCGGTGGGGTCCAGAGCCGACGTCGGTTCATCGAATAGGAGTATCTCCGGATCGGTCGCTAACGCGCGTGCGATGCACAACCGTTGTTGTTGGCCGCCTGAAAGAGTGAATGCCGTATCGTGTAAACGATCCTTTGCCTCGTCCCACAGCGCGGCATTGCGGAGAGCTTGTTCCACCTTGTCGTCGAGGATAGCGCGTTTGCCGATACCGCGGATGCGCAGACCGTACGCCACGTTCTCGTAAATGGATTTCGGGAACGGGTTCGGCTTCTGAAACACCATGCTCACGCGCATCCGCACTTCGATGGGATCTACTGTGGGGCTGAGAATATTAATCTTCTCCGGATGAAGCAGAATCTCGCCTTCGTATCGATTGCCCGGATACAGGTCGTGCATGCGGTTTAAGCATCGCAGGTAGGTCGTCTTTCCGCAACCTGACGGACCGATGAGTGCAGTGACGTGCTTTTCCGCGATCACGAGGTTGACGCGTGTGAGTGCCTGGACCGAGCCGTAGTAGAAGTTCAGGTGGTTGACTGCAGCCTTGATGGCCGGCTGCACAAGCGGAAGTATCATCGTTCTTACCATCGGATCCGTTTACGGAATCGAAACCGAATATAAATCGCCAGGCCGTTCATCGCGAGAGTCATGCCCATCAGCACCAGGCCTGCAGCAGCGGCATTGAGGTGGAAGTCTTCTTGCGGCCGCGAGATCCAGTTGAACATTTGGATCGGCATGACGGTGAACGGGTCCATGAGCCACTGAAACGATACATAGGGGAATTGCGACTGCCACGGAGGGTGGGGCAGGAAGGCGATGAACGAAAGCGCCCCGATCGTGATCAGAGGCGCGCTCTCCCCGATGGCGCGGGACAGGGCGATGATCAGCCCGGTAAGAATGCCTCCAGTGGAGTAGGGCACCACATGGTCTTTCACCATCTGCCATTTGGTGGCGCCCAGGGCATAGGCCGCTTCGCGTATGCTGTCCGGTACGCTGCGAATGGCCTCCCTGGTCGAGATAATCACCATAGGCAGGATGAGTAAGGCCAAGGTGAGACCCGCAGTCAGGATGCTGTGCCCAAGATGAAACTGGTACACGAACACTCCCAAGGCCATGAGACCATACACGATGGACGGCACCCCCGCCAGGTTGGCGATGTTGATCTCGATCAGGTCGGTGATCCAGTTCTTGGGCGCGTATTCTTCGAGGTAAACGGCTGCACCCACGCCAAGGGGAACTGCGCTGAGAGCGGTTACAAACATGACCAGGGTTGTGCCAACCCATGCTGTCAGGATTCCGGCCTGCTCGGGGAAGCGAGACGGATACGATGTCAAAAACTGCCAACTCAGGCGGGGGCCGCCGTTCAGAGCGAGGCTCACGATGAGGGCCGTCAGCGCAAGCGACCCGGTCAGCATGGCCAAGAGTCCTGCGATGGCAAACGCTGCGTCGAGGGTCTTGCGTCGGACCGTCTGGGACCTGAAGGCTAGCATGGGTCTTTACGAGTAGGGCTGCCGGAACTGTTTTCGCAGGAGGTGGCCGGCGATGTTGAACACCAAGGTCATCAGGAACAAGGTCAGGCCCGCCGCGAAAATGGTCTGAAACCCGATACTCCCGTGTGGCAAATCACCTAAACTGACCTGAACAATATAGGCCGTGATCGTTTCCGCAGGTTCGAGAGGGTTCAATGTGAGAGTCGGTTGCATGCCGGCGGCGATCGCCACGACCATCGTCTCGCCGATCGCCCGCGAGACGCCCAGGACATACGCGGCGGCAATGCCGGACAGCGCTGAGGGCATCACGACCCGTAACGCCGTTTGCAAGCGAGTGGCGCCCATAGCGTACGATCCCTCGCGGAGATGCAAAGGCACCGCGCGCATGGCATCCTCACTGACCGAACTAATATAGGGAATGATCATGACGCCGATCACCAATCCAGCACTCAGCATATTGAAGCCGGGAAGATCAGTCCAGATGCGCTGGAGCAACGGCGTCACCATCAGCAGGGCAAAATAACCGAACACCACCGTCGGCACGGCGGTCAGCAGTTCCAACAGAGGCTTAATCGTTTCACGCACGCGGTGAGGCGCATACTCGCTCAAGTAAATCGCCGTCATCGTGCCCACAGGCAGGGCTAGCAGCAAGGCGACGGCTGTTGTGACTAGGGTGCCTGCTACGAGCGGCAAGATTCCGTAATGAGCGTCTGAGAAGAGCGGGGTCCATAGGCGATCCGTCAGAAACTCGATGAGAGAGATATGCCGAAAGAAGGTCCATGAGTCGTAGACCAGCACCGCCACGATGCCCACCGTAATCGCCACGGACGAGAGGGCTGCCAAGAGGAGAAGGAACTCAATGGCTCGCTCCCTGAGCCGCCGCAGGGGGCGGTGCGGCAAATCTGGTTGGGGCATCGCTCCAATTCTCGGGAAGAAGCCGGCTCGGAGCCGCATCGCACGCTCTCAGAGCTTGGATTCGCGCTCGAGCATGTCCTCAATCTCGAGACCCACGGCCGAGGTCCCCTGGAACACCGTCCCGACCTTACCCGTATAAAAACGCTCTAGGGCGGCTGCATAGGCCTGCTGAGGCAACGGCACATACTTCACCTGCGCGACCAGCGTCGCAGCATTCTTCAGGTAGAACTCTACGAAGCCCTTCACTTCTGCTCGTTCGGCCGACGCGCTGTTCACGTAGATAAATACCGGCCGGGAGAGAGGCTGATACGTTCCGTTCTCCACGGTCTCACGAGACGGCCTCACGGGGCCTTTGCCGCCATCAACGGCTACTGCCTTAAGCTTCTGTTGGTTTGGTGGAAAGTATGCAAAGGGGATGTAGCCCAAGGCGTGCTTATCACTGGCGACCCCCTGGACTAGCGTATTGTCGTCCTCGCTGGCGGTGTAGTCGCCCCGGCTCGCCTTGGCCTTTCCCACGATCGCTTCGGTGAAGTAATCGAACGTGCCTGAGTCGGACCCTGCGCCGAACAGCCTCAACGGCGTATCGGGCCAAGAGCTGCGCACGTGATTCCAACGCAAGACCTTGCCTTGGGCCGACGGCTCCCAGATGGTCTTCAGTTCACCGACCGTAATGGAGTCCGCCCAAGTGTTCTTGGGGCTTACAACGATCGTGATGGCGTCGATCGTCACCGGCAGCTCGTAATATCGAATGCCGGTCTGCCGACACAACTCCCTCTCGTCCAATGTGATCGGTCGCGAAGCATCCTGAATATCCGTCTCGCCGCGGCAAAATTTCTTGAAGCCGTCGCCGGTCCCCGAGATACCCACCGTGACATGGAGTCCTGCGGGGTTCGCGTGCCGAAATCCCTCTGCCACGGCTTCCGTGATCGGGAAGACAGCGCTGGACCCGTCAATCCTGATCTGGGCCGCGGGGTGCTCAGGCTTCAGCAGGAAGAACCAGATTCCGACGAGGATGAGGATTACCAGCGCGATGATCCGCGTCAGCCACCGGTCCATCGTTCTCTTATACCTCCTTCATAAGCCGGGCATGAGATCGGGTTGATGCGGCGATGAGGCCGGGGCAAAACGTCACAGGTAGGGTGGGGCTTACGAGGCCATGCTGGTCGGATAGGTCAAGGCCTGCGCAAGCCGCAAGTCATACTCGAATCCCAGGCGCCGCAGGACGATCGCACCTTGACGGCTCAACCGATCCACGACGTCGAACACCTCGTTCCATCGCAGTTCGGGAAGCCGGGTCACTAATTCATCCATTGTCAATGATGACGAAGCGCGCAGAGCTTGCCGGACCAGGGTCTCGGCTGTCGTTTCACAGGACGAATTGGGAGTCGGCATACTGTGCTCCTTCTCTGGTCGAACGCCAGAGCCAGTCGCGCGCTGGGGCACCTTCGCCCGACCGCCCGCGCGACCTCCGGTGGATCGCGAGCGCGAGATCGTCGTGCGCGTGTCGGTACAGCGCACAGTGCCGATACCGGCGCGCGGGGCATTCGCTCCGTTGAGCTACCGCGCTGGGCTCGAGGCGAACGACGACCCTGAAACACTGCGTATTGGTTGTGGCCGTGGCAGGATCCGCGAAATAGGGACCATGCATGCTCGGTCGAGCTCCTTGGGTGAGGTACGGGGGATCGAGCAGGGGGGCAACCGGAACCGCCGCCGATCCTCTATTCATTGTCGAGGGTGCTTCTAGCAGCCGCGCATTACCGCACCATTACGCCATGATTACCGGGGTGTAAATTTTTCCCCGACGTCAGGCCCGCTATCGCTGTGAGCCGGAGAGAAACGGACGCTCACCATCCGCATGACGCCTAGCGTGAGCAGGATGCCGCCGAGCACCGCGAGGTGTACCAGGTCGCCACCTTTGAACCAGTGCGAGATCACCTCCGTCAACATCACGACCAGGATGGTATCCACGATGAAAGTGACCTTCACGCGGCCTTCGGAAAAGTAGGCCAGCAACGTCCGGAATACCTCCACGACCGCCAACAGCATAAGCGTGTCCACGAGGACCTTTCGAAGCGCCACCTCGACCGGCTTGTGCCAAAGCAACCGGATGTCCAGGAAGGTCTTGAGCACACCGCCAGTCAGGGCCACGAGAATTGTGAGGATCAGGAAGCTCAGTACGAGCTTGATGCCCTTCATCCACAGCGGCGTTAATCCTGCCATGCCGATGCGCCTGGCCGTTTCGCGGAGCCACTGGACACAGGAATCAACACCGCTCTGCAACCTCAGCGCCTCTTCCGTCCGGTATACAGAAACGTGGCTCATACTTCACCTCGTGTCCGCATCATTCCTTTCCAGTCACTGCAATCCAGACATCCCGAACGGCGGATCGTACAAAGAGGACCGCAGCAACTACCGCCGCACCCTTGCCTGCTGCGATGATGATCTCAGCCAGAAGATCCCACATCTTGTCCTCCGTTGGTTGGTGTCGTCGCCCCACTCACGCGGGCGCGCACCGGTGACTCAGAAGTCATCGATCGATGCACGCGGCAAGAGGTCGCGGACGGACAGCACCCGCAGAATCTGAGCCTGCGATGACCGAGCGTATCCTCGGATTGTTGTGGGTTGGTGAACGGGAGGTAAACGATTGTTAATTTTCGGGTCCTGAGCAGGCAGGGGGGAGGCGGAGGCTGCTCGTATGGATGGAGGCCAGGAAGGCGTCAGCCGCGACGGGCGACGGCATGATAAACGGGGCGGACGTCTTTCAGCGGTTCCCACTGCAGAATACCGAGCGAGTCGGCGACGTAGGCGGGGGTGCGCATGCCGTTGAGGACGCAGGTGACGCCCGGGGTGCTGGCCAGCACCCAGAGCGCTTTCCTGGAGAGAGATTCTTTCCGCTTCTCGTCCGGCAGGAGTGGGTCCAGGAGCCGCGTGATTGCGTCGGTCTCCTCGCGACTCTTGAGGGTCGCCTCCCGCCGCAGCACGCGCAGGAGCGTCAGCAACTCAGGGAGATAGCGGTCCCGCCAGGTCTCCCACTGCTCGCCCGCCGGCCCGGTGAGCAGGCGCGAGATGGCCCGCAGCACCTGGTTGAGGTGCGGGGCGATCATCTGGTTCTCGATTTGTTCCCAGTGCACCAGGTTCTGCACGCGCGAGCGCACGCTGCTCAGCTCATCCGCCCACCGGAAGAATTCCTGGGGAGGCAACCCCTGGCCACTGGGTGGAATGGCCGGGGCGATCTCGCGGCGATACTGCGCTTCCAGCTCACGGACAATGCGACATTGCTCCTCGAAGGTCGCGCCCGCTGGGTCGACAGGTAGCTCGGCTAGGCGGACCATCGCGGACCCTTGAGCCGGGATGGCGTTCAATGGTCGGTTGACGAGCACCGCGAGTCCCTCCCTCTGTGCAAGTTCCAGCACCGGCTGCCGTGCATCCGGCCCCGTGTTCAGCGTCAACAACGCACCCGACTCATAGAGATTCATGGGGCATTGCAGCACCGCGAAATGGTGCCCCCCGCCGCCAGCCCCGGCGGTTGCGCGTGTTGCCGCGTCCAGCATATGCGAGAGAGACGTGGCCTCGGGATCGAGCGCATCAGCGGTGCACGTGTTGGACGAAACGCCGTAAAAGCTCAGGCGCCCGGCCTGAACCTGTGTCTCGAAATACGCGAAGGCGCCTTCGAGGCGGCGATAGAACTCCTCACGCAAGCGCGGGAGATCGAGTGGTTCCTTTCCTTGCTCGGCACGGTGCTTGGCGTCGGAGAGGAAGTACTCCGGATTGTGGAGGAGGCAGACATCCAGGGTGTGCAGTCCCAGCCGGTCGAGCGAAAGGTCGAGCTGATCGGCCAGGAACTCCGGATGAAGACAGTGCCAGATGCCGTCCCCATACTTGACCATCTCGGGGTAGGGGCGGCCGGCCTGTTCTCGAGCCTGCGCACGCTTGAGAGTCTGGCCTTGCACGTACCCGACCTTTGACACCACGATGATCTGCTCGCGGGTGAGCTCGCCCTTCTTGATGCAATCGGCCAGCGTCGCGCCGATCACGCGCTCGCTGTCCCCGTCGGTATAGTTGGTGGACGTGTCGATGAGATTGCACCCCTCCTGCAGCGCCTTCACGAGCGCGGCCCGGTGCTCCGGCTCGCTGGCCTCGATGCGATCCCCGCCGAACCCGAGACGGCTCGTGGTGAGGCCAGTCGACCCGAAGCGTGTGTATCCTTGTCCAGCGTTTACCCGCGATCCGGGCCGGCTCACCATCCCCACGGCATAGCCTCCGGTGCCGCCAGGGGTGGCATGGCCCGGCACCCGCGCGCTGGTCAGGGTTTTCAGGCTGGCCTGCTCCGGCGTGGTGTCGAGAGTCGCGGCTGTCAACGATGGCGCAATCCGTGCGGGATCGGTGATCGGGGCCTGACAGGCGAAATTCCGGCACACGTAGAGCGCGGCCTTCCCATTGACGAGCGCCTTCCCGGCCAGCAACGGGTGTGTCGATTCGGGCTCCGCGGGATCCCGGTGCGCGATGATGCGGCGAGGCACGAACTGCCGACCGGTCTCTAGCCACAGGGCCTCGTAGCCCGGTGCTCCCGGCGTTCCAACGAAGGCAAGCTCGACCGGCCCATACAGAAGCAGGTCCGCGACGATGAGGCTTTTGGCAAAAGCTCTCGGGTGCCGGCTGATCTGCCGGCCGTGAGCGCGGATCGCCTCGGCCGCGGCGTGCCGAAAGTCCTCGCGGCCGTGGTGGAACGAGAGACGCGCCAGGACCGACGCGGCGACCGCGTTCCCGCTAGGGGTGGCACCGTCGGACCCCTCCCGACCACGGATGATGAGGGACTCATGATCCGTAGCCGTGGTGAAGAAGCCGCCGCTCTGCGGATCGGAGAACTCTGCGAGGATGCGCTCGGCCAGGCGGACCGCTTCGAGGAGATATTGCTCCTTCCCGCCGGCCTCGTAGAGATCGATAAGCCCCTCCGCCAGGAACGCATAGTCTTCGAGGCAGCCGGCCGCGCGTGGCTGGCCCGCGCGATACGTTCGAAAGAGGGCGCCATCCGGTCGTGACAACCGGGTGAGCAGAAAGTCGGCGGCCCGAGCGGCCGCGGCCAAATAACGCCGGTCCCCCAACACACGCGCCCCTTCCGCCATCGCACTGAGCATCATGCCGTTCCAGGCGACGATGATCTTGTCGTCCAGGCCCGGCGGGACGCGTTTGCGTCGTGCCTCATAGACCAGCGGACGCAGCCGTGCGAGGGAGCCACGCAACTCTTCCGGCGCGATCCCCAGCTCGCGCGCCACCTCGGTCAGCGGGCGAGGCACGTTCGGGATGCTGACGGACCTCTGGTCCTTGGGCGCGTGGGGCTCGATCCAATTTCCACCGGGCCTGATGTCGTAGTACGTGCAAAAGCGGCGCGCGTCCTCTTCGGTGGGAAGTACCGCGCGGATCTCCTCCGGTGTCCAGACAAAGAACTTGCCTTCGACGCCTTCGGAATCGGCGTCGGTCGCCGAATAGAAGCCCCCCTCCGGCGACGTCATCTCGCGCAGGACGTAGTCAAGCGATTCGGCGGCGATCCTCCGGTACTCCGGTTCACCTGTGACCTGGAAGGCTTCGAGGTAGGTCCGTGCAAGCAGGGCATTGTCATAGAGCATCTTCTCGAAATGGGGCACGAGCCAGCGCTCATCGGTCGAGTAGCGGGCGAACCCGCCCCCAATCTGGTCGTACATGCCGCCGGCCGCCATGCCGTCCAGCGTCTTTTGGACCATGTGGAGCGCCTGCGCCTCGCGCGTGCGGTGATAGCGGCGGAGCAGGAAGGACAACCCCGTGGCCGGCGGAAACTTAGGCGCACTCCCGAAGCCGCCGTAGCGCGGCTCGAACTCCTCGGCAAACTGCGTCACGGCGGCCTCCATCTCAGCTTCGCCGACGGCCATCGGCGCTGCGGGGCGGAGACTCTCCTGTAACTGCTCGGTCAAGTGCCCGGCCTGGCGGCGCAGCGCCTCCGGCTCCTTGCGCCAGAGGTCTGCGATCTTCCGGAGAATGGTGAGGAAGCCCGGCCGTCCCCAGCGATCGGAGGGCGGGAAATAGGTGCCGGCGAAGATCGGCTGCTGCTCTGGCGTCAGGAACACGGACATGGGCCAGCCGCCTTGTCCCTGATTCAGGGCCAGGGTGGCCTGCATGTAAATCTCGTCGAGATCAGGACGCTCTTCGCGATCGACCTTGATCGGGACGAACTGCTCGTTGAGCACGGCGGCGACCTGCTCGTCCTCGAACGATTCATGCTCCATCACATGACACCAGTGGCAGGCGGAGTAGCCGATGGACAAAAAGATGGGGCGGTTCAGCTCGCGTGCGCGGCTCAGCGCTTCCTTGCCCCAGGGATACCAGTCCACCGGGTTGTAGGCGTGCTGGAGGAGGTACGGGCTGGTTTCGCTCGCGAGACGATTCGGAGATCGCCTGGTGTGTGCATTAGCCATCGAAGGCACCGTACCACCCGCTCGCAACGATCCGCAACTAGTCCGCATGATCCATGAGCGTTTCTGCCGGGGACCCGTTGCTCCAGGAATGCAACGGGTCCCCGGATTCGCTGCTGCGACCGGCCTGCTTGCGGTGAGCGAGGCATGCAGGCGGGCGGGCTCGCCGCTCCGACCCTCAACGGACTGTTCAGGTACGCCTCGGGTTCTCGCGGCTCCACGCGCCGGGCACCCATCGCGCTTCGGCTGCAATGGGTGGACGCGACGCGGCTCCTCGGTTTCGCGACCAACCGCCATGAATAATGCGGACTGGAATACGGGAGGTGGAGTGGTGAGGGTTTCGTCGCTGGTGAAGGATGGAAGCTTTCAGTCGTCAAAAGCACATCGGCCTGCAGACTCGGCGGGACCGAGCGCAGGCCGATGTGTATCTCTCAAAAGCAGAGAGAACGAGCCGGGAGCTTACTTCTTCTCTCCTTTGGCCGCCTTCTTCTCCTCTTTCTTGGCGCCTTTGGCTTCTCCCTTCGTCTCGCTGCTCTTGGTCTCAACCTTCGTCTCGCCGCCCTTGGCCTCGCCCTTCATCTCCATCCCCTTGTGCTCACCCTTTTCGTCGGCGAAAGCCACGGCATTGAAGCCAACCAGCATCATCGCAGCAAATACCGCTACGAGCAGCCGCTTCATCGGTGATCACCTCCTTTCGTGCATGATAATGGACGCTGCGACAGAAGCGACCCATCGCAGGGCGCACACCCTAATCGAAACGATTCGAGAATGTCAATAAACGATCAGAGGCCACCTGCATCGATCACGCGCAACGTTCCGTGCCTGGCCCGACTTGTGCCATAATGATTGTTGGCAACGACTCATGACGGCGACCTGACGATGACTGACATCGGGCCCTATTCCAACTACCGCCTCACCGTTCGGCTAGAGCTGGCCAACCAGCCGGGCATGTTCGCGCGGGTCGCCACAGTGCTGGCCGAAGAGGGAGCCAATCTCGGGGCGGTGGACATCGTGTCGGCTTCCCGGGAAAAGATCACCCGGGACGTGACCTTCGATGTCCGCAATGAGGAGCACGGCGATCAGGTTCTCAAGCGACTCGAAGCGATCCCCAACGTGCGGGTCGTCTCGGCTTCGGATCGCATCTTTCTCATGCATCTCGGCGGCAAAATCCACGTGGAGAGCAAGTTTCCCTTGACCACGCGGAATGTCCTTTCGACTGTCTATACCCCCGGGGTCGGTCGGGTCTCCCAGGCAATCGCGAAAGACAAGTCAAAGATCTATGCCTTCACGACGAAGAGCAACAGCGTTGCCGTCGTGACCGATGGCTCGGCGGTGCTCGGGCTTGGCAATCTCGGACCTGAGGCAGCACTTCCAGTTATGGAAGGAAAGTGCATGATTTTCAGCGAGTTTGCCGGGATCGACGCCTGGCCGATCTGCTTGGGCACCCAAGAGCCTGATGAGATCGTGCGCATCGTGCAGGGGATCGCCCCGGGCTTCGGGGGCATCAACCTCGAGGACATCAGCGCCCCGCGTTGCTTTGAGGTCGAACGACGCTTGAAGGCCTCGCTCGACATCCCCGTTATGCACGATGACCAGCATGGCACCGCCGTCGTCATCCTGGCCGCCCTGACAAATGCCCTGAAAGTGGTGAAGAAGCGGCTCGATGAGATTCGCGTCGTCGTGAACGGATTGGGGGCGGCCGGGCAGGCCTGTTGCCAGATGCTCCTGGCCGCCGGAGTGCATCATCTCATCGGCTGCGGGTGGCGCGGGATCGTCTTGACCGGATCTCCGGATCAGTTGCGGGCTTGCCGTGCGGACCTGGGGGCCTGCATCCACGATGATCGACCCGCCGGCACCCTTCAGGATGCGCTGAAAGGGGCCGACGTGTTCATCGGTCTTTCGGTGGGGAACATCCTCCGGCCGGAGGAGCTGGACCTGATGGCCCCGGACCGAATTGTCTTCGCAATGGCCAACCCCGATCCGGAGATCGCCCCGGAGCTCGGCGTGATGCACGCACGGATCTTCGCGACCGGCCGGTCGGATTATCCGAATCAGATCAATAACGCGCTGGCGTTCCCCGGGCTCTTTCGTGGGGCCCTGGATGTGCAGGCCAGGGATATCAATGAGCCGATGCGGCTCGCGGCCGCCCAGGCGATTGCCGATCTGATTCCGGACAGCGCATTGGGCGAGGACTACATCATTCCCAGCGTGTTCGATAAGGAAGTCGTGAAGCGGGTCTCCCGAGCGGTCGGAATGGCCGCGCGAGAATCAGGAATCGCGCGCCGCGCACCGAAACCCGGTGAGGCGTAACGCGTCACGGTTTTATTTCGCCCAGGCTGCGCTCATACAGCAGCACCTTCCAGCCGTCTTCTTCGCTCAGGAACTGACCGACAATGGGGAGCATCCCGGTGCCCGGCACCTTGCCCGACTGGCCCATGCTGCCGTTTTTGAGCACCCACATCATCTCGCCGGGCGTGCGCACCTTTCTGAATTTGGGATTCGTGAAGTCGCGCGGCTTGATCGGGAGCACCCTCGCGCCCCCGCCGTCGCCCTTGCCCTCCGTCCCGTGACACTGAAAGCAGGTGCCGCGTCCGAGAAAGATCTCTCTCCCCTCCGCCAGGATTTCCGGCGTGGGCTGGAATGGGGGCTTCAAGGCTTTGGCGTTCGACAACTGATCGGCGGGCACACGTGCGATAGTGATGTCGAATTCGCCCCCGGGCTGGCCATAGCCGGCTGGTTCCGTGGCCAGCGCCGGGCCGGCCGCGTACAGGGTGAACACTGAACAGACTGCGACCAGAGCTGATCTCGTCATGACGCCTCCCTCAGGAAGCCTGAACGGATGGTTCATATGAGGGGTATGGGGCCCCAGTGTTGCGGGCCCAGCCGCCACAGCGGGCGCGGACTGTAGCACAGGTGACGCAAACCGGGCAACCACGGTCCTCCTGTTGCAAGAGATCCAGGTGTCGCGGCTGTGGGTGATGAGAGGATGTGTTAAAATAATCGACTGATTGAGCCGGGGCATCGCGTCGATCAGGGACGACAGGGGCGGGGATGCCGTTCGACACGAGACGAGCCCGCAAGTTCCGAACCGCCATGCGTCGGCGGATCGAGGAACTTCGGACGCGGACCGAGGACAGCCTCGACTTTGCGGTCGAGCACGTGATGCAAGACCGGGTGGACAGCTTCTTCAACGTCGAACAGGGGCTGGAGGAGATTGGGCATACCCTCGGGCTCATCGAGGAAGAACTCGAGCAGGTGCATGACCTGGCGACCGCCATGCGGCTGGAGTCGCGCCTCGAGTTCATGGAAGACCGGTTCGAAGAGCTTGACAGTGAGGCCCGGCAGCGCCCGCGCCGGCGGAGGCGCCGCATCAACCTGGCGGATTTTTTCAAGGCGACGGGTGGGGGTGGGGAACGAACCGCTCGCTTGCACGGCGAGATCAACAATGCCCACGATGCCTTTGCCGCGCTTGGGCTGCGATACGGCAGCTCCATGCGGGCGGTGACCGCGGCCTTCCGCCTGCGGGCGAAAAACCTGCACCCGGACGCTCGGAAAGGCGACCGCAGCTCCGAGCCGGAGTTGCGACGGATCATCGAAGCATACCAATATCTGAAAGACCACGATAGCGTGATGCACGCCGAACCCCCGCGAGACCTCTGATGCCGTTGCGATCTCGTCCGATTTCATCCTCGACAAAGGCGCCATCCACCACGTGAGCCACCGACCGTCCCCCCTGTACATCAACGACCGCCACGGCCTGCATCATCTGGTCAACCGATTGCGGCATTATGATCGCCTGGCGCTCGACACCGAGTTCGTCGGCGAAACCAGCTTCACGCCGCGACTGGAACTCATCCAGGTCGCGGTTGCGGACTGCTGTGCGGTCGTCGATTTTCCCGCCGTCGGCTCGCTGGACGGGCTGGATGAATTGCTGGCCGACCCCTCGGTGGAGAAGGTCGTTCACGCCGGGCGGCAGGACCTGGAATTGTTTTACGCGCACGCCGGCCGGCTGACCGGGCCGGTCTTCGACACGCAGGTGGCGGCGGCAATGGTCGGCTACGGCACCCAGATCGGGTATGCCCAGCTCGTCCAACGAATCACCGGCACGAAGCTGGACAAGTCTCACACGCTGACGAACTGGAGCCAACGGCCCCTGACCGAGGAGCAGATCGCCTATGCGCTGGAGGACGTCCAGTTCCTGCTGCCCATTCATGATCATCTGCGTCATCGCTTGCGATCGTTGGGCCGGCTGGAGTGGGTCAAGGAAGAGTTCTCGCGGATGCAACTCGGCCCCCAGGATAGCTCCCGGGATCCTCGCATGCGGTACCAGCGGATTCGAGGTTGGGAGAATCTCAAGCCGAGAGAGGCGGCGGTGCTGCGCGAGCTGGCGGCCTGGCGGGAGGAGGAAGCGCGGCGGCGGAACGTGCCGCGCGGGCGGGTGGTCCGGGACGAGATCCTGCTGGAACTGGCGCGCCGCGCGCCGGATTCCCTGGCGGCGTTGCGCGCGACCCGCGGGCTGCACCCGTCGGAAGTGGAGCGGAACGGGGAGGCCATCCTTGCCGTGATCCGGCAGGGACTGGCGTTGCCGCAATCGGCGTGGCCCGACATGCCGCGGACAGGGAAGTCGGAGCCGGAGGTCGACGGGCTGGTTGACTTGCTGCAAGCGGTGCTCAAGGCTCGCGCGCTGGAAGAACGGATCGCGCCGACACTGCTGGCGACGGCGTCAGACCTGCAAGCGCTCGTGGAGGCGAAGCATCACCGCGAGAAGCTCGATCTCCCGATTCTGTCCGGCTGGCGCCGCACCCTCGCCGGCGACGACCTACTCCGGGTTCTCGACGGTGCAGTCACGGTTCATGTGGAGCCAGGCACCGGCAAGCTGCGACTAGCACCCGGCTATTAGCAGGACGTTGAAAAAGGCGACCAGCTGTGTGCTCGCAGCGCTTGGACCCTCGACGTACCGAAAAGAGTCCGCTTCAGGTCCTCGCTTGCTGCGGGGGCACCCCGTTGCATTCCCGGAGCAACGGGTCCCCGGGACCGTCTTGTGAACATCCTGCGGGCTGATTCGTGTGCATCAGGGACACCTAGTGTTTTGGTTGCCATGAGGGTCCCAAAAGCTTTTCAACAATCTGTTAGAGCAGTCGCTTGATTGTCACCGCAGGACGGGCCAGAATCGCCCGGTCGCCTTTTTCGACGATCGGGCGTTGGATCAGGTCTGGGTGCTTGAGCATGAGGTCGATCAGATCGTCATCAGGCAAGTCCTTCTTGGCGAGGCCCAGCTTCCTGTAAATCTCCTCCTTTGCCCGCAGCACGTCCTTGGCCCGCAGGCCTGCCTTCTTGAGCAGTCCCCTGAGCTGCGCCTTCGTGAAGGGCTGTTCGTAATAGTTGATAGCCGTGTACTCGCACCCGCTGGCCCGGACCAGCTTGATCACGTCACGGCAGGTGGAACAGGTTGGTTTTTGGTAAATCATCAGCTTCGCCATGCGTCCTCCATGCTGATCCGGCGCGGGCCGGCGTCATCTTGACGATGTTTTCGAGGCCGTGGTAAATGCTCGCTAGCAGGGTGTCCCGTACGTTTCAGAGCAGTCGAGTGAGTCTATGCCAACGGCAGGAACGAGTTCCAGCGGCTCGTTCGCATGTGCAGGAGACGGCCAGCGCACGCTCAAAGAACTCCGCACGAAACGGCGCGGGCAGCCGGTGTACGTGCTGGGGCATCTTCTGGAGCGCAAGGGGCAGGAGGCGACCTTCGAGATCTTTAATGAACGATTGGCGGTCGTGAAGTTCGCTGACGGCGCCACGGTCGGATACGATCCCGGGGAACTGCTGCTGCCGACGCAGATTGACGACCAGGGGGTCGCCTATTTCGAGATCCGCCAGTGCCGGCAGTGCGACCAGCTCTTTCCGCTGACCAGAGAGGAAGCTTGCGCCGAGGAGGAACGGGCCGTTTGTCCCGACTGTGCAAATTGAGTACTGAGTAACGAGGACTGGGGTTTACGAACTGCGGCTCAGCCTTCACCTCTTCAGTCCTCCGGGTCCCCGTTGCACTTTTCCGAGCAACGGGTGCCGAGTCCTCAGTCCTGCGGTTTAATCAACGAGCGGCGCCACCTCAAGTGCCTTTCTCAGCAGACAATCGCCCGCCAGACCTTGCAACGGCATCGGCAACATGCCCGCGTCGAGGCCCCTGACCGACGCGATCCGGTACCCCTCCGGTTGTTTCCAGGCCTCGAGTTTCAACGAATGGCAGATTTCCAGCTTCTTCCAGATGGGATTGTCCAGGATCGCATCGGAGGGAATCAGAGTTGCCTCGGACACGGCAGTACCATCCAGGACTTGTGCCGTGACTTGTTTGTGGTCCTTGGAAATCTTCGTGACGACAGCGAAAACGAGCGCGGGATCCTGCTGGGCGAGCGTGACGGATGCTGCGAATCCCAACGAGGCGACAAGACTCAGCCCATACCAGGGAACTCTCATGTGTCTCTTCACCTGGGTGCCTCCTGTTTGGCGGGCGCAGCGCCCGCAGGGGGCCTCGACAGGACCGGGTTCCCCACGCTCGTGCTCCTCATCAGGCATGCGGGCATACCGAAATCAGTATGCCGGAGGATCGGGCCCCTTTCAAGGGTGACGCGCATCGCAAGGTTTTCTTGACGCATTGAAACCCTGGTCCCTAGAATCGGGGTCAAGGCGAAGGTCCAGGCGAAGGAGGGAAACGATGCCGCATGATTTCATGCCGGGCTTGGCGGGAGTGCCGGCGGCCAAGTCGGCCGTCAGCGATGTGGACGGACGGCGCGGGGTGCTGGAATATCGCGGCATCCGCGTCGAGGACCTGTGCGAGCAGTCGTCTTTCCTGGAGACGTCGTTCCTGCTCCTCTACGGGCGGCTCCCGTCGAAGCCTCAACTGGAGCGTTTCACCGCCGACATTACCCATCATCGCCGCATCAAATACCGTATCGTCGAGTTGCTCAAGTGTTTGCCGGAGGGTGGCCATCCGATGGATGCATTGCAGGCCGCCGTCGCGGCGTTAGGCATGTTCTACCCGGGCCGGAATGTGAAGGATCCGGAGAACAATTACTGGTCGGCCGTCCGGCTGATCGCGAAGCTCCCGACGATCGTCGCCGCCTATGCGCGCTTGCGGCGGGGCGACGACCAGATCCCGCCCACAGATGACTTGGGGTTTTCGGAGAACTTCCTCTACATGCTCTCGGAGACGATTCCACCCAAGATTCTGAGCGAGACCATGGATATCTCCCTCATTCTACACGCCGAGCACACGATGAACGCTTCCACGTTCGCCGGGCTGGTCACAGCCTCGACCCTGGCCGATCCCTACACGGTCGTGGCCTCATCCATCGGGGCCCTGAAGGGCCCCCTGCATGGCGGTGCCAATGAGGAGGTGGTGCAGATGCTCAGGGAGATCGGCACGCCGGCCCGGGCCCGGGCCTATCTCGAGTCTAAGCTCAAGAAGAAGGAAAAGATCATGGGCTTTGGCCATCGCGTCTATAAGGTCAAAGACCCGCGCGCCACGATCCTCCAGTCGCTCTGCGAACGCCTCTTCAAGGAGCTCGGCTCGTCGCCGCTGTATGAGATCGCGGCGGAAGTGGAACGGGCAGGCGCGGAGCTGCTCGGAGAAAAGGGCATCTACCCGAACGTGGATTTCTACTCCGGGATTATCTACGACAAAATGGGTATCGAGATAGACTTCTTCACGCCCATCTTCGCGATCGCGCGGGTCTCCGGGTGGCTGGCGCACTGGCTGGAGCAGCTCAAGGAGAACAAGTTGTATCGGCCCGACCAGATCTACGCCGGCGAGCACAACCGGCCCTACGTGCCGATCGAGGAACGGTGAGCGCCCTTACCCCGGGCTGACCGACAGGAAGATCGTCGCGGTGCCCCGTGTCAGCAGTAGGAGCACCGTGGATTTTGGCTGCAGTTGGCTCACCAGCCGATCAAAATCCTGCACGCTCCGCACCGGCTTGCGGTTGATCTCTCGGATGACGTCGCCGGGCCTGAGGCCGGCTCGCTCGGCCGGGCTGTCCGCTTCCACGTCCTTGACCACCACCCCGGACTTGGCACGCGGCGCGTCGCCGCGGCCACGATCCTGCGGCAGCGGCTCCACCGTCACGCCAGCCAAGGCGTGCTCGCCGCGCCCACTGTCGGGTTCACGGCCTGAAGCCCTCGCCAGATCCTTGGGCTGCTCGGCGATCGTGACCTTGAGCTCCTTCTTTTCCTTGTTCCGGAGCACCGTCACCATGACGGTCGTACCGGGCGGGGTTTCCGCGACCAGCGAGCGCAGGTGCGCCGGGTCGTTGACGGACGTGCCGTTGAAGCTCACGACGATGTCGCCGCGTTCCAGCTTGGCTTTGGCCGCGGGGCTGTCTTCGAGCACATCGGCCACCAGGGCCCCTCGCGTATCCGGCGCGCCGAATTCCTTCGCTAGATCCTGGGTCATTTCCTGAATCGAGACGCCCAGCCAGCCCCGCACGACTTTGCCATGTTTGATCAAGCTGGTCATGACGCCCTTGACCATATTGCTCGGGATCGCGAAGCCGATCCCCATATAGCCGCCACTCCGCGTGAAGATCGCGGTGTTGATGCCGATCAGCTCACCCTTCAAGTTGACCAGTGCCCCGCCGGAATTGCCCGGGTTGATCGCCGCATCCGTCTGGATGAAGTCCTCGTAATCCACGATGCCCATGTTCGCGCGGCCGACGGCGCTGATGATGCCCATCGTGACGGTCTGATTGAGGCCGAACGGATTGCCGACCGCGAGGACCATCTCGCCGACCTGCAACTGGCCGGAGTCGCCCCATGGCAGAACGGGAAGATTGACCGCTTCGATCTTGACGACCGCCACGTCGGTCTTGGGGTCCGTCCCGATCAGCTTCGCCTTAAAGCTGCGCTTGTCGGCCAGGAGGACCCTGATCTCTTCCGCCTGCTCGATCACGTGATTGTTGGTGACGATGTAGCCGTCTGGGCTGACGATGACGCCCGAGCCAAGCCCCTGTTCTTTTCGCTCCTTGGGAGGCTCAAAGCGACGTTCGAATTCCTCGCCGAAGAAGCGCCGGAAGAACGGATCATCAAAAAAGGGACTGTGAAACTGTGACTGGGCGACCTTCCGGGCTGATGCAATGTTGACCACCGAGTCGCGTGCCGTCTTGGAGACGGCGATGAACGTTTCGTTGGTTGGCAAGCCAACCGCGGCGGTCGCTGGCATCGTCGTTGCCGCGGTGATCGGGGTGGCCGCCACGGCCCTCGGCGGATCGCTGGCCGGGGCGTCCCCGGACCCGCTTTGCGAGCAGTGCCAGAACAGGACCGGCGTGAGCACGAGGAGTCCTACCAGAAGCCCTCGCCCCAGGTACATCTCGATGGTACGCGGTCGTGAAGTCCACGGAAACATGATAGCGTTTATCCTCCCGTGTGAGAATGATCACCGGAGCTGCGCTCAACCGCTGCCGCACGGGTCCTGGGGGACTTCCTGCATGACCAACTCCCACACGTCGCGTTCCAACTCGTAGCGCAAGACATAGCAGGACTGGTCATCGGTCCGCACGCGGAAGTAAGCATGCCGGTCCGTGTACCACCGCCGCAGGACGTCCCGAACTTGTCGTCGGATCCCGTCGTGGATGAACGCTCGCGGGGTCTCCTCGCCTTTGTACCCCGCATAGGCGTCCACAATTACGTTACCGGCAGGGGGGTCGCTCGATCTCATGGCACGCAACGCACCATATCGCCGGACGGCCGACCTGTCAATCCATCGACTACCCCGCCCGTCGGCCCTTCGGCAAGCTCAGGGGGCCCTGAGGCCCTCGAAGGGCGGGCGGGGCTTGCTGAGGACTGACGCTGAGCTGCGCCTGTGACCCCGCTCCTCCGAGCGGGGCAAGCCCTTCGGCGGCGCCCAGGGTGGTGAGCCTGTCGAACCAGGCGCCGTCGATGCGTCGAGAGGCCTGACACAAGGCCCTTGTGCCTCTGCGCATGATCCTTTAAGATGCCGCCTCCGGCGGCGAAGACCATCGGGAGTGCCGCCAGAGAAGGAGGAGGTCATGCCGACCTATGTGAGTCTCGTCAAGTTCACGGAGCAGGGGATTTCCACCATGAAGGCGCAGGGCATCGCCCGTTCGGAGGCGGTGCAACGGAACATTGAATCCCTGGGAGGGCGCCTCCTGGACGCCTATTACTGCCTGGGGGAATATGATGTCGTGGCGATCCTGGAGTTTCCCAACAATCGCGCCGCCATGAAGGCCGCGGTCCTGAACTCGTCCCTGGGCCATATCAAGATTACGACGATGCCGGCGGTGCCACGGGGCGAATGGCGCGAACTGCTGCGAGAGTTGTGGGGAGGGAAGGCAAAGAAGTAACCAAGGACTGAGCGCGGCGATACATTTTGAACTGAGGAACTCAGCACTCAGCACCAGGTGCCGGCAGACGATGAAGACAAAACAGAAAGCCAGGGCCAAGCCCAGACCGAAGCCGAAGCCCGTCAAGAAGGCCAGAGCGGCTCCGAGCGCGAAGCCCGCAGCGGCCCGTCCAGCCGAGAGGAAAGCACCGGCGCCGCCGGCCCGTCCACCTGGGGCGCCGGTGCGCATCGAGCGGGACTCAATGGGGGAGCTGGAGGTCCCCGCCGCCGCCTACTACGGGATTCAGACGGCCCGCGCGATCCAGAATTTCCCGATCAGCGGGATGCGCTTCCCTCGGGCGTTCATCCGGGCGATGGGCCTCATCAAGTGGGCGGCGGCGTCCGTCAACGAGACCTTAGGCCTGCTCGATAAACGCGTCGCGGAGGTGATCCGGCGGGCCAGCCGGGAGGTGGTGGACGGACAGTGGGACGAGCAGTTTCCGTTGGATATCTTCCAGACCGGCTCAGGCACCTCGACCAATATGAATGCGAACGAGGTGGTCGCGAACCGGGCCGCCGAGCTGCTGGGTGGGGCGCGGGGCCAGAAGCGCGTGCACCCGAACGATCACGTCAACATGGGACAGTCCAGCAACGACGTGATCCCGACCGCCATTCACGTGGCGGCCGTGGAGCTCTGCGAGCGGCACCTCATTCCCGCCTTGACCCGCCTCCAGGCTGCGCTGTCCGCCAAGGCACGCGAATTCAATCAGGTCGTCAAGATCGGCCGGACGCACCTCCAGGATGCGACGCCGATAAGGCTGGGTCAGGAGTTCGGCGGCTATGCCCGCCAAGTCGAGCTGGGCATCGGGCGTGTGCGCCGGGCGATCGAAGCGCTGAGCGAGGTTGCGCTGGGTGGCACGGCGGTCGGCACGGGCTTGAATGCCCACCCGGAGTTCGCCCCGCGGGTGATCGGGCTGCTCTCCCGTGAGATCGGCGTATCCCTCAAGGAAGCGCAGAATCACTTCGAGGCGCAGTCCACCCAGGACTCCGTGGTGGAGGCCAGCGGAGAACTGCGCACGGTGGCCGTGAGCTTGATGAAGATCGCGAATGACATCCGTTGGCTGGGTTCCGGGCCGCGGTGCGGGCTGGGCGAAATCTTCCTCCCCGAGGCGCAACCGGGTTCCTCGATCATGCCGGGCAAGGTCAACCCCGTGATCGCCGAGTCAGTGACCATGGTGGCCGCTCAGGTGATGGGCAACGATGTCGCCATCGTGGTCGCTGGCCAGTCGGGCAACTTCGAGCTGCTGGTGATGCTGCCGGTGATGGCGCATAACCTGCTTCAGTCCATTGAGCTGCTCGCGCGCGCGGCCGACAATTTCACCGTCCGGTGCGTCCAGGGCATCACCGCCAATGAAGAGCGCTGCCGGAACTCGATCGAACAGAGCCTGGCCATGTGTACCGCCCTGACGCCGGTGATCGGATACGATGCGGCGGCGAAGATTGCCAAAGAGGCTTACCGCACCGGGAAGACGGTACGCGACGTGGCCGTGGCGCAGCATGTCCTGCCGGAATCTCGCCTAGACGCGCTGCTGGATCCCTGGCGGATGACCGGCCCCGGGGAGGCGGCGAAGAAACGATCCTGATGAATCGGCCAAGGCCGCGGATTTTTTGACAGGGTTGCTGGCCCTGTGCTATCGTCCGCGGCACTTTTGCGGCTGGCACCGGACGGCGGACCCTGATCCAACGCGGGACAATCTGGCTTGGGAACCATGACGGCAAGTGAACGCGCATATCTGGTGATCGTCATCGGTGCCGGCCCGGCCGGTATGTCTGTGGCCAACCTCCTCTCCAAGGCCGGCCACGAAGTTGTGATCCTGAACCGCGACATCAAGTTTGGCGGGTTGGCGGAATACGGCATCTTCCCGAGCAAGCTCAAGCTGCGCGGGGGGCTGAAGAAAGCTTACTGGGAGATCCTGGAGCGCCCGAACGTCCGGTACTTTGGCAATGTGACGGTGGGCCAGGGCAAGGACCTGACAGTCAAGGAGCTCCTCGGGCTGGGCGCGAGCGCGCTCGTGTTCGCCACGGGCGCCCAGGGCACCAAGACGATCGGCGTCGAGGGCGATACGGCGCTCGGGGTCTATCATGCCAAGGACGTCGTGTACCATTTCAATCGCCTGCCCGGGTTCGGGGACCGGCCGTTCGACATGGGAAAACGGGTCGCCATCATCGGCGTGGGCGATGTAATGGTCGACATCGCTCATTGGCTCATCCGGTACCAGAAGGTGGACGAGGTGACCGCCGTTGCCCGGCGAGGTCCGGCGGAGCGGAAATACAACCCGAAGGAGATCCGCGCCGTCTGCGCCAACATCGATTTGGACTGGCTGGTCCAAGAGTTCGGCCGGATCCGCGCTCGGCTGGAGGCGGTCGGCCAGAATCCCGACGAGGTCCTCAAGAGCATGACCGAGGAGTTCACCAAGTGCGAGCCGACGGCGAGCAGAACCCGGATGGGTTTCCGGTTCCTGGCGTCGCCGCGCCGGGTCCTCACCGACGGGCACAATCGCGTGCGCGCGCTCGAGATCGAGGAGACGAAGCTGGAGCTCAAGGGACAGGACTTCTCCGCGGTCGGCCTGAAGCAATACTACGAATTCCCCTGCGACAGCGTGGTCTTTGCGGTCGGGGACAGGGTGGATGAGACGCTCGGCCTCCCGTATAAGGACGGGGTGTTCGTCACGAACCCGGCCAAGACGGGCAACGATCCGGACGACGCCCTGTTCCAGGCGTTCGACGAAGCCGCCGGCAGGGTCATGGATGGCGTGTTCCTGACCGGATGGGCACGCAAGGCGAGCGAGGGACTCGTCGGCATTGCGAAGCGCGACGGGGAGTGGTGCGTCGAAGTGCTCATGCGTTATCTGGACGGGAAGACCCCCCTGGATCGCCGCGCGCGGGACGGCGTGGTGCGCACGCTGACAGAGATGCTAGCCATGCGGAATGTGAAGGTCGTAGACGCCCAGAGTCTGCGCCTGCTGGGAGCGGCCGAGCAGGAGCACGGGCCTTCGGCCGAGAGCATCGGCGAGTTTAAATTTCCGACAAACCAGGAAATGCTGGCCTTGATCGAGAAGCGGCGCGAGAGTACGAGTGCCCCGGTGCGCCGCTAGGTCCCCACTCCTAGCCCTCTCCCCACTTGAGCTTCCGCCGAAGGACCTCGTAGTAGGTCCGGTCGGGCAGGCGTACCAGCAGCGTCCGGTGTTCGGAGGCCGCGACCACCACCGTGTCGCCCTGCGTGAGCGCGACGCCCACCTGGCCGTCCAGCGTGGCCATCGCCCCTTCGTCCTTGCTGGTCAGCACGATTTCCAGCGAGGCGGTGCTCGGGATGACGAGCGGCCGGTGCGACAAGGTGTGCGGACAGATCGGCGTGACCATCAGTACATGGACTGATGGATTGACGATCGGGCCCCCCGCGGACAGCGAGTACGCGGTGGACCCGGTCGGTGTGGCGACGATCACTCCGTCTGCCCGGAGGCTGGTCACGAAATGCCCGTCGATCGCGATGTGGAGCTCGATCAGGCGCGCCAGCGTGCCCTTGCTCACCACGACGTCGTTGAGCACCGTCGCCTGCGCTACATGCTCGCCGTGCCGGTGAATACGCGCCCGTAACATCAGCCGCTCTTCGATCGCGAACTCCCCGGCGAAGATCTTTTCCAGCGTGGGGTAGAGCTGGTCCACGCTGACTTCGGTCAGGAAGCCTAGTCCCCCCATGTTCACGCCCAGGATCGGCACGGCCCGTTCTTCGAGGAGCCGCGCGGCGCTGAGCATCGTGCCATCGCCGCCCAGCACGACCATGAGGTCGGAGCGCGTCGCGACCTCGGTCTTCTTATACCCAGCCGGCTCCCCAATCAACGCGGCGGTCTTCGCATCGAGCACCACCTCTTTCCCACGCTCGCGCAACCAGCCAGCGAGCTGCTTGAGCGTCTGCTGGACGTCGGGGAACTTGGGCTTGGTGAGGATGCCGACGGTTTTCATGGAGTCACCTACCCGTGCGCGACCTGTGATCGCCCGGTGGACTCGGTCGCGATGCCCACGAGCGGCGACGGATTCTATCGGGATGCTGTTTTTTTTGTCAATGAAAGGGAGGGTGAGTGGCGCGGCTTGCGAAGCCGATGCGCGCTCACGGGCGCCCGCTCTTGACACCTCGGCGATGCGACTTTAGAATGAGACCACAATTTCGAAGAGTGCGCCCGCTCTTCGCGCTCACCCATCATTCACCGACGCAGGCGGAAGGAGGAAGGATGTTCGAACGGTTCACGGACAAGGGTCGGAAGATCATCATCCTGGCCAGAGAAGAGGCCGAGCGTCACCAGAACGATTATCTCGGAACCGAGCACCTGGTCCTGGCGATTCTCCGTGAATCAGACGGCATCGCGCTAACGATCATCAAGAAGATGGGGTTGTCCACCGAGCAGATCCGCTTGGAAATCGAGCGGAATCTGCCCAGCGGGGGCACCACGATGTCCTTCGGCGAGATCCCCTTCAGCCCCCGGGTCAAGAAAGTCATCGAGTATGGCGTCGAGGAGGCGCGTCTCCTCGGCCACAACCACATCGGCAGCGAGCATCTCCTGCTCGGCCTCCTTCGGGAAGAAGAAGGGATCGGCGGGAAGATCCTTCGCAGCCTCGGGGCCAATCTACTGACCGCACGCCAGCTGACCGTGACGTTCCTGCGCAAGCAGGCGCCGCGCGAGCGCGATCGCAAGAGCAATACGCCGGCGCTCGACGAGTTCGGTCGCGACTTGACCCAACTGGCGCAGGAAGGCCAACTGGACCCGGTGATCGGCCGGATGGATGAGATCGAGCGCGTGCTCCAGATTCTGAGCCGCCGCACCAAGAACAATCCGGTCCTGATCGGCGAATCCGGCGTCGGGAAGACCGCGATCGTCGAAGGCCTGGCGCAACGCATCGTCGCATCCGAGGTGCCGGACAATCTGCTGTCGCGCCGCGTGATCGCGCTGGACCTCGGCTCCCTCGTGGCCGGCACGAAGTATCGGGGCCAGTTCGAGGAGCGCCTCAAGGTCGTGATGAAGGAGATCGTGCAGGCTGGGAACATCATCATCTTCATTGACGAGCTGCATACGCTGGTGGGCGCGGGTGCGGCGGAAGGGTCCATCGACGCGTCGAACATGCTCAAGCCGGCGCTCTCGCGCGGGGAGATCCAGTGTATCGGCGCCACGACCCTGGACGAGTACCGGAAGCATATTGAAAAGGACGGCGCGCTGAAGCGGCGCTTCCAGCCCATTTACGTCCAGCCGCCCAGCATCGACGAGACCGTCCGGATCATCCAGGGGCTTCGGGACCGGTACGAAGAGCATCACGGGGTCGAAATTACCGAAGAGGCCATCGTCGAAGCGGTCAAACTCTCGGACCGCTACGTCACCGACCGCTTCCTGCCGGACAAGGCCATCGACCTCATCGACGAGACCGGCTCGCGCGCCAAACTGCAGACCTATGCCCTGCCGCCCGAATTAAAGGCGCTGGAGCAAGAGCTGAAGAAGGTGGCCCGTGAGAAGGAGTTGGCGATCTCGCTGCAAAGCTTCGAGGAGGCGGTGAAGTATCGCGAAGAGGAGGAGCGGCTGCGCAAGCTGCTGGAGGAGTCCAAGCGGGAGTGGAAGAAGAATCAGGAGAAACACAAGCCCGTCATCAGCAAGGAGGATGTGGCGTACGTGGTCTCCAAGATGACCGGCATCCCGCTCTTCAAGCTGGAAGAAGAGGAGTCCAGCAAACTCCTGCATATGGAAGAGTTCCTGCACAAGCGGATCGTCGGACAGGAAGAGGCGATCTCGGCGGTCTGCCGGGCGATTCGACGCTCGCGCGCCGGCTTGAAAGAGGCCAAGAAGCCGATCGGGTCCTTCATCTTCCTGGGGCCGACCGGGGTCGGCAAGACGGAACTGGCGCGGGCGCTCTCCGAGTTCCTCTTCAACACGGAGGACGCGCTCGTCCGGATCGACATGTCCGAATATCAGGAGAAGTTCACGAGCTCCCGCCTGTTCGGAGCGCCTCCGGGATACGTCGGGTACGAGGAGGGCGGCCAGCTCACGGAACGCGTGCGGCGCCGGCCTTACTCGGTCGTGCTGTTCGACGAAATTGAGAAGGCCCACCCGGACATCTTCAATGTGCTGCTGCAGGTGCTCGACGACGGCGTGTTGACGGATAGCCTCGGCCGGAAAGTTGATTTCAAGAACACCGTGGTGATCATGACCTCGAACCTGGGTACGAAGCTCATTCAAAAAGGCGTGTCACTGGGGTTCCAGAGTCCGGAACAGGGCGAGCAGCAGCGCCGGGTGAAAGACGAGGTGTTGGGCGAGCTGCGTCGTGCCTTCAGCCCGGAGTTTCTCAATCGGATCGACGAGATCGTGGTCTTCCACTCGCTCGAGAAGGAGCATCTCTTCAGCATCCTGGACATCCAGTTCCGCGAGCTCAACGCCCGCCTGCTCGAGCGCGGCATCCAGCTGGAGATCGGCGAGGACGTCAAGCTCTGGCTGATCCAGGAAGGCTACCAGCCCCTCTATGGCGCCCGGCCGATGCGTCGCACGATTCAGAAGAACATCGGCGACCCGCTCTCCGAGGAGCTCATCAAAGGGCGGTTCAAGGACGCGCGGAAAATCAAAGTCGTCCTGCGGGACGGCGCCCCGGCCTTCGTGGAAGAGGAGGCGATGGCGGGGGTGTGACTGCCCCTTCGCCGGTGCGGCCATGCGGCGCGGTTCCGCCGGAACGGATAACCCAAACTCGTCAGGGGTTTAGTCAACCCATTTCCCGCAGCCTGTTGTCATTCCTCCCGTCAGCCTGCCCGGTTCAGCGCCCTTCGAGCGTCCATGCGTGCGTCCCGCGCGCCGCAAGGGGTCGACGCAGGCACGCCGGTGGGGTGCGTTCGCCGATCGGTCTGGAGCTTGTGTAGAGCGTGAGCGTGGGAGCAACCATCCTGGGCCTGGAAACCTCCTGCGATGAGACCGCTGCAGCGGTGGTCCGCGGTCACGGGGTGATGTGCAGCTTGCTGCACTCCCAGCATGAGGTGCACGGGAAGTTCGGGGGCGTAGTTCCCGAGCTGGCGTCGCGCCGGCACGTTGAGAAGGTGGAGGCGGTATTGCGCGCGGCAATGGACGGGGCGGGCGCCCGTTGGTCCGATCTGGATGCCGTTGCGGTCACCAGGGGACCAGGCCTGGCCGGCGCGCTCCTGGTCGGCGTCAGCGTCGGGAAGGCGCTCGCCTACGCGCTGGGCATTCCCTTGATCGGCGTGAATCATCTGGAAGGGCACATTGTGTCCGCCTGGATCGAGCAGCCGGACTTTCCCATGCCCTGCGTGGTCCTGGTCGTGTCCGGCGGGCATACGCATCTGTTTCTGGCCAGCCCCGACGGCTCGTATGAGCTGCTCGGACGCACGCTGGACGATGCGGCCGGTGAAGCCTTCGACAAGGGGGCCAAGATGCTGGGGCTCGGCTATCCCGGCGGGCCGGCGATCGACCGGCTCGCGCGCGAGGGGGATGCACGCCGCGTCCGGTTCCCGCGGCCGCACTTAAGGAGCGGATCGCTGGACTTCAGCTTCAGCGGGTTGAAGACGTCGCTCCTCTATTATCTGCGTGATGCGAAGCGGGCGGGGCGGTCGCCGGTCATCGCGGACGTCGCCGCCGGATATCAAGAGGCGATCGTCGAGGTCCTCGTCGAGAAGGCGTTCGCAGCAGTCCGGCGCTGCCGGGTCGGCGCGCTGGCCGTAGTGGGCGGAGTGTCGGCAAACTCGCGATTGCGTGCGCTGCTGCATGAGCGCGCGTCGGAACGCGGCGTACGGATGGTGCTGCCGAGCCTCACGTATTGCACGGACAACGCAGCCATGATCGCCGCGAGCGGGCATCGGCTCTTCCTGCGCGGGCAGTTTGCCGACTGGGATCTGGAAGCGGACGCGGATCTCGCGCTGACGGAAGAGCTGGGGCCGGGCGCGACGTGCAATCCCGTCTGAAAGAAATGCAACACGGTAAGTTTCGCGCGTAGCACGCAGCTCTGATAAGTCGGAAGTTAGACCTTGCAGTTATAGGAGGAGCCGGCGATTCCCACCGTCTATGGTCGCATCCAAGGCCTGAAAGCCAACTCCCTGCTGCGGCTCGAGCATCTGTATCGTCGACGTGTGCCGGTTGATCGCGTCATCAGTCCGGAGCTGGCCCGGACGCTGACGGAGCTGTCGCATGACCTGCGGTGCCAGGTCGGCCTTATGCTGAACCGGCGCGGGGCTGTCGAGCAGGTGATCGTCGGGACCGGCCGCGAACTGAACCTTCCGACACCGTCCCGCTCGCGCCTCGGGCCACGTTCCTTGCGCGGGCTCCGGCTGGTGCACACCCATCTGGACAACGAGCCGCTCAGCCAGGAGGATCTGACCGATCTGGCCTTGCTTCGCCTGGACCTGATGGCAGCCCTGGGCGTCTCGGACCGGGGGCTACCCCAGGATGTCTACCTCGCGCATCTGCTGCCGCCGAACCCGAAGGGGCCACTGTATGAGGTCTGGAACAAGCAGGCTTTCCACACGCTCCATCTCGACTGCGGCAAATTTATCGAAGAGCTGGAACGGGAGCTGATCCGTGCCGGCCCCGGCCATATCGTCAAGGACGGTCAGGAGACGGCCATTCTCGTGAGCGCCTCCAAGCGCAGCCGCATCGACCAGGAAGAACGTCTGGAGGAACTGGCGGAGCTCGTGGAGTCCTCGGGGATCACCGTGCTGGCCCGGGTCATCCAGCGGACACAAGAGATCCACCCTAAGTATCTCATGGGCAGCGGCAAGCTGAAGGAGGTCGTGATCCAGGCGCTCCACCGGGGAGCGGACCTGCTGATCTTCGATCAGGACCTGACGCCCGCGCAGGCACAGGCGATCGCGGAGGTCACCGAGATGAAGGTGATCGACCGGACGCAGGTGATTCTGGACATCTTTGCGCGGCGGGCCCACACCCGCGAAGGGAAGGTCCAGGTGGAATTGGCGCAGCTTCGCTACTTGCTCCCGCGCTTGTCCGGCAGCAGCACGGCGCTCTCCAGGCTGGGCGGCGGTATCGGCGGACGTGGACCGGGCGAGACGAAGCTCGAAACGGACCGACGGCGAGTGCGCGAGCGCATTGCATACCTGGAACGCGAGCTGTTCGCATTCGCTCGGCATCAGGACCAGCGGCGGTCGCGCCGGATGCGACATGACCTCCCCGTGATCTCGATCGTCGGGTACACGAATGCCGGCAAGTCCACGCTCTTGAATGCGCTCACGCACAGTCATGTGCCGGTGCAGGATCGACCCTTCGAGACGCTGGACACGTACAGCCGCCGGCTTCGGTACCGGGGGGCCTTGGCTCCGGGTGCCCCTCGCGAGGTCATCATCACGGACACGGTGGGGTTCCTTCGCGACCTGCCCGAAGCGCTTGTGCGCGCCTTCCGGACGACACTCGAGGAATTGCGGGATGCCGACCTGTTGCTCCACCTCGTGGACGGCAGCGCCAAGGACCCGGACGAGCAGATCCGCGTCGTCGAGTCCGTACTCGGGGAGCTCGATCTGCAGACGATCCCGCGCGTCCTGGTGTTCAACAAGTGTGATCGCCTGGCGCCCGACGAAGCGAAGCTCCTCTCTCGGCGGTATGGGGCCGTCGGAATTTCGGCGCTACACCGGGACACGCTTGCCCCACTGATTGGACTACTGGAGCAGAAGCTCTCCGAGTTGTGCATGACGGCGCCTCACGTGAAAGCTGACGCCGCTTCGGCCCTGCACGGCGAGCGAGCGGTTGGGGTATCGTGACGGTGTTGCGCAGCAAGCCGCGGCCGGCGAGCTGGCCCTCTCGGTCTGGCGCACACCGGATCACGCGGCCGCAGAAACAGCGCGCGTTGCGCATTCTGCGCAAGCTGGCGCATGCGATTCCACGGCCGGTGGTCGAGCTGGATCACGGCAACCCGCTGCAACTCCTGGTGGCGACGATCCTGTCCGCACAATGCACGGATCAGCGCGTGAACCAGGTCACCCGGCTACTGTTTTCGCGGTATCCGAGCGCCGGCGATTACGCGACGGCTGATGTGCGCGAGCTCGAATCGCTCGTCCGACCGACGGGCTTCTACAAGAGCAAGGCCCGACGCCTGATCGCGTGCGGGCGGGCACTGGTTGAACGGTTCGGCGGCCGGGTCCCCGGTACGATGGAAGAGCTGGTCACGCTCCCCGGCGTGGGGCGGAAGACGGCCAATGTCATCCTGGGCGCCTGTTTCGACACCGCTGCAGTGATCGTGGACACCCATGTGGCACGGGTGGCGCAACGGCTCGAGCTGGCGGACAGCCCAGACCCGGACAGGATCGAATCAACGCTCCAGGCGCTCTGGCCCGAACGGCTCTGGACATCGGGTTCGCAGCGGCTGCTCCTGCACGGACGTTATGTGTGCCTGGCGCGGAAGCCGCAGTGCGAGCGGTGCGCGGTATATGCTGAATGCCGGTGGGAGGGGAAACGCGGGCGATGATCCGGAGCATGACGGGGTACGGCAAAGGTGAAGCGGCCTGGACTGGTGGCACGGTGATGGTCGAAGCGCGGTCCGTCAACCATCGGTTCTGCGAGGTCGTCGTCCGGTTGCCCCGTGGACTGGGCGAGCTGGAGGAGGACCTGAAGCGCAAGGTACAGGAGCGCTGTGCGCGTGGGCGAGTCGAGCTCAACGTATCGGTCAGCGGTCTGGGCGAGGGACGGAAGGTCTTCAGGCTTGACCGTGCGGCCGCCAGACAGTACCATCGGTTGCTTTGCGAGCTCCAGCGAGAGCTCGGCCTCGAGGGCAAGCCCACACTGGGCATGATGGCCGGATTCCGGGAGATCGTCGCGGTGTCCGAAGAGCCGCCTGACGATCGCGCGCTCAAGCGGACCATTCTGAAGCTGGCGGGGTCGGCGTTGACGCGGCTGGACGGGATGCGCCGGCGCGAGGGTGCGCTGCTGGCCAAGGACATCCATTCCCGATTGCAGGATGTCCGTGAGGAGATCGGCCGGGTCGAGGCCCGAGCGCCGCTGATCGCGCAGGAGCAATTCACGCGGATGAAGGCTCGGGTCGCAACGCTGCTGGAGCCCGGCGGAGCCGACCAGGCGCGATTGTGCACGGAGTTGGCGGTCTACGCGGACCGGTGCGACGTGACCGAAGAGGTGACTCGGCTGGGGGCACATCTCGCACAGTTCGGCGGTACGCTCAAGACGACGGGACCCGTCGGACGCACGCTGGATTTTCTGCTCCAGGAAATGGGCCGGGAGGTCAATACGATCGGGGCCAAGGCGAACGATTCGGAGGTTGCCGCGCGAGTGGTGCGAATCAAGAGCGAACTGGAAAAGATTCGGGAACAAGTGCAGAATATCGAGTAAACGGAGTGCTGAGTTCTGAGAAGGGAGCCTATGGAACGGCGGGGATTGCTCTTCGTGGTATCAGCACCGTCGGGAGCGGGCAAAACGACGCTGTGCAAGGAGTTGGTGGCACGGGTGCCCGGCCTGCGGCATTCGATTTCGTACACGACACGTCCGCCGCGCCCGGGCGAGGTCAACGGGCGGGAATACTACTTCGTCGACGAGCGTGTGTTCCAGGAGATGGTGGACCGGAAGGAGTTTGCGGAATACGCGTGCGTGTACGGGCAGTTTTACGGGACGCCGAGAGCCGTTCTGAACGAGATGATCGAGAAGGGCGTGGACGTCCTGTTGGAGATCGATGTCCAGGGTGCCATGCAGATCAAGAAGACCTTCGCCGACGGGATATTTGTGTACATCCTTCCGCCGTCGATCGAGTCACTGCGGGAACGACTGCTCCAGCGAGCCAGCGAGGCCCCCGAGGAGATCAATCGGCGGCTTCAGAAGGCGCGGGAAGAGGTCTGGAGTTATCGCGAGTACTATTACATCGTGCGCAATGAGGACAAGGACCAGGCGATCAGGGAGCTGGAAGCTATCGTGCTTGCCGAACGGATCAAGACCAAGCGCCTGGATATCGGCTGGCTCGAGGAAAACTTCATCCGGGAACGGGAGGATAAGCAGTCCGACCGGGTCGGGACTGTCACAACCCAGAGGGGGATGGACCGATGATCGACACACTGTCGCTGTTGTCCGAGTACGACCATGACCGCTTCGATTCGCGACACCGGCTGGTGATCGCCGCCTCGCAGCGCGCGAAGCACCTCCTCCAAGGGGCCAAGCCGACTGGGTATTCGAGGTTCACCAAGCCAACCACGATCGGCCTCGACGAGGTGATGCACGCGCAGGTCGAGTTCCTGATCGGCCAGGACGCACGCCAGGCCATCAAGGAGGCCAAGCGCGGCAAGGAAAGCGAAGTCGAGAAAATGGCCATGACCGCAATCACCGAGGACGCCCGGGAGATCAAGAAGGAACTCAGCGTCTACGTAGACGACTCGGCCGCCCAGGCGGAACCTGCCGGCGAGGAATAGGCGGAGCGTCGGAGGATGGAGCCGGTCGTGGACCGCAGGTTCCTGGGGAAGCGCCTCGTGCTCGGGGTGGCCGGGAGCATCGCCGCGTACAAGGCCGTCACGCTCCTGCGGACGCTCGTCAAGGAAGGCGCTGAGGTCACGGTCGTCATGACTGCGGCCGCGACGCGGTTTGTCGCGCCGCTCACCTTCGAAGTCCTTTCCGGCCGCCCTGTGGCCGTGGATCTCTTCGCCGCGCACCAGGAAATGCAGCACCTCACGCTCGCTGAACAGGCGGATGCGGTGGTGATCGCGCCCGCCACGGCGAACGTGCTCGCCAAGTGCGCCTCAGGGCTTGCCGACGACTTGCTGAGCACGCTGGTGCTGGCCACGCGGGCGCCGGTGATTGTGGCGCCTGCGATGGACGGCGGTATGTGGGATCATCCCGCGGTCCAGGCGAACGTGCAGGCGCTACGGGCGCGCGGGGTGGTGGTGCTCGATCCCGAGGTTGGGCCACTCGCCTCGGGGCGAACAGGCCTGGGGCGCCTGCCCGACGAGGCGGCAATTCTCGCCGCGGTGACCTTGCGCCTGACGCCGCGCCTCGATCTCGTTGGACAGCGGGTCCTGGTCTCCGCCGGTCCAACCCAGGAAGCCCTGGATCCTGTTCGTTTCATCTCTAATCGGTCCTCTGGCAAGATGGGATATGCCGTGGCACAGGCGGCGCGCGAGCGGGGCGCCCAGGTGATCCTGGTCACCGGGCCGACGGCCTTGCAGCCGCCGGCCGGCGTGGAAGTGGTGCCGGTCACCACCGCCGAGGACATGGCCAAGGCGCTGGGGGGCCGTCTAGCCTGGTGCACCCTCATCGTCATGGCGGCGGCTGTGGCAGACTTCCGTCCCGCGGAGGTCCAGCGGCAGAAGGTTAAGAAGCTGGTTGGGGGCTGGCAGTCACTGCGCCTGGAGCCGACCGACGATATCCTGCAACAGTTGGGCAGCCGACGCACCTCGCAGATCGTGGTCGGATTTGCCGCGGAAACCGGGTCGGTGGTCGAACATGCGCGTGAGAAGCTGGCGCGGAAGGGGCTCGATCTGATCGTGGGCAACGACGTGAGCCTGCCGGGCAGTGGGTTCGGCGCGGATACGAGCCAGGCGGTGCTGGTGGATCGGAATGGGCGGGTCACGGATCTGCCGTTGATGACCAAACGCGAGCTCGCCGATCGCATTCTGGATGCTGCGATGGCGCTCGGACCAGCGGGCGGATCGACGCGGGGCTCGCGGAACGCAGGAAAGGAGCGCTGAGTCGAGATGCCGGAGGCGTCGGTCCCCCACGGATCCCTTTCGCCGGAGATCGCCAAGCTGGCCAAGAAGCTGGCGGACGACCCGCGCTCGAAAGTATTTATCCCGCTGGCCGAGGAATACATAAAGGGCGGGTTTTACCAGGAGGCGGCCGCGGTCCTGGAAGACGGGTTGAAGGTCTACCCGACCTTCGTCACCGCGCTGGTTGCGCTGGGTCGCGTGTACCTCCATCTCGACCGGAAGGACAAAGCCAGAGCGAAGCTCGAGGAAGTCACCAAGATTAGCCCGGAGAACCTCCTCGCGCACCGGATGCTCGCCAAGCTCTACCTCGAGACCGCGGAGCTTGAGTCCGCGGCCAAGTCGTGCGCCATCGTCCTCGCGGCCAACCCCAAAGATGAGGAGGGGCTGGCCATCGAGGCGAGGGTCGCGGAGCAAGGGGGACCGGTCGGAAGGGAACGCAGGGAGACGACACCGCGCCGCAAGACGGATTCCCCGGTCCAGGGGTCCACACCCGCGGCACCGGACGGGCCGCGAAAAAGGTCCGCGCAGGCGTCCAAGCAACTGACGCGATTGCAGAATCTGCTCGAAACGATCCAAGCACGACGGAGCGACGAGTAACGTCCCCGCGGCTCCGCCAGCCACGTTATACCGCCATCGCCGTTGGTTTGACCGGTTGTGACGGCCCTGTTAGAATACGCGCCGTTTGTCCGCTTGTCAGATTCAACGCGAGCGGCGGTCGCCCATGAGATTCGAGGCCGGCCAATGTTCCATATTCTCGTGCTTCATGGGCCCAACCTCAATCTGTTGGGGAAGCGGGAACGGACCATCTATGGCGATGCGACGCTCCGTGCCATCGACACCGCCTTGACCAGACTGGCCGAGCGAGAAGGGGTGCGCCTGACCATCCGGCAGTCCAACCGTGAAGGCCAGTTGGTGGACTGGATCCAGGAGGCGAGGGATCGCTACGATGCGATCGTCATCAATCCCGCGGGGTATACCCACACCAGTGTCGCGATCCGGGACGCGATCGCGGCCGTTTCCGTTCCGACCGTCGAAGTCCACATGAGCAACATCTACCGGAGGGAGGAGTTTCGGCACCAGTCCTACATTGCGGGCGTGGCCCTGGGGCAGGTCAGCGGGTTCGGGATGGACAGTTATCTGCTCGGGCTCAGGGCCGCCATCGCGCATTTGCGCGCGACCCGCGACGTGTCGGGCCGAATGCGCCGGGGACGGCAGAGGGGAGGCAGTCGCAGGTGATTTCGACCGCAGAGTTCCGCAACGGGGCTCGACTCGAGTTGGACGGAGAGCCCTACTACATCATCGAATTCCAGCACGTGAAGCCCGGCAAGGGCGGCGCGTTCGTCCGCACCAAGCTGAAGAACTACCGGACGGGGAACGTGATCGACCGGACGTTCCGGTCTGGCGAGAAGTTCGAGGAGCCGGAGCTGGAGGAGCGGGAGATGCAGTTTCTCTACGCCGCCGGCGACCAGTACACGTTCATGGACACGGACACCTTCGAGCAGTTCACGTACGACAGGAAGGCGCTGGGCGAGAACGTGGACCTGCTGAAGGAGAACACCGTCTGCAAGATCCTTATCTATCAGCATGAGCCCATCGCGGTCGAATTGCCGATTTTCATCGAATTGAAGATCGTGGACGCCGAGCCGGGTGTCCGGGGCGATACGGCGTCCGGCGGCACCAAACCCGCCGTGGTCGAGACCGGGGCGGTCATTAAGGTGCCCTTGTACATGCAGGTCGGCGAGACGATCAAGATCGACACCAGGACACGCACATACGTGGAGCGTGTAAGGTGAGCAAGCCGAAGACTCGGATGCGATCCAAGAAACTGGTTCCCAGGCAGGGCACTTGGCCGGACCCGGCGGGCAGACGCGGCGAGCCGGATGCGGCACGCAACGGGCTCTCCGGGGATCAACAGAAGGCCATCCAGAGCCTCATCGATCTGCTGAAGGGGAACAACCTCTGTGAGCTGGAAGTGGAGCGAGGCGGCTGGCGGATCCGGTTGCGGCGCGACGTGAGCGGTCAACAGGTCCTCCAGGCCGTGCGGGAGACCACGCCGCCCGTGAGCGAATCACCCGCTGAGCTCGTCGCGGCGCAACCCGTGGCCGAAACCGGCGGGATGGTCACCGTGCGGTCGCCCATCGTCGGCACCTTCTACCGCTCGCCGTCTCCGGATGCCGATCCCTATGTGGAAGAGGGGGATCAGGTCAAAAAGGGACAGGTCCTGTGCATCGTCGAAGCAATGAAGCTCATGAACGAGATCGAATCGGAGGTGGACGGCCGCATCGTGAAGATCCTGGCCGAGAGCACCAAGCCCGTCGAATACGGACAACCGCTGTTCCTGATCGATCCGACGCAAGCCGCCTAGCGCACATCCTTCCGCGGGAGTTGTCCGGTGTTTAAAAAGGTACTGGTCGCCAATCGAGGGGAAATCGCCCTCCGGATCATCCGGGCCTGCAAGGAGCTCGGCATTAGGACGGTCGCGATCCATTCCGAGGCGGATGCCAACGGGCTGCACGTGCGCGCGGCGGACGAGCGCGTCTGTGTCGGTCCCGCCGAGGATTCCCTCAGCTATCGCAACATCCCGAACGTACTGAGCGCGGCCGAGATCACGGGCGCCGAAGCCGTGCATCCGGGATACGGATTTCTCTCCGAGAACGCGCACTTCGCCGAGGTGTGCGAGTCCATCGGGCTGAAGTTCATCGGCCCGACCTCCGAGAACATCGCGCTCATGGGGGACAAGGCCAAAGCGCGCGACATCATCGCCCGGCGTGGGTTGCCGGTCTTGCCGGGCAGCCCAGGGGAGCTCCGGAGCGAGCAGGAAGCCCTGGACGCCGCCAGGAAGATCGGGTTCCCGGTCATCATCAAAGCGTCCGCTGGCGGCGGCGGGCGGGGCATGCGGGTCGTCAACAAGGATGACGAACTCGTGCGCGCCTTCCAGGCGGCTCAGGCGGAGGCGAAATCGACGTTCGGCAACGAGGGCGTGTACCTGGAACGGTACTTCATCGAGCCGCGGCACATCGAGGCTCAGATCCTCGCGGATGAACGGGGGCGGGTGGTGTTCCTGGGCGAGCGCGACTGCTCGATACAGCGCCGGTACCAGAAGCTGGTCGAAGAGTCGCCGTCGCCGGCCGTCGATGAACGCCTGCGGCGTGAAATCGCCCGAGTGGCGACGGAGGCGGTGCGGTCTGTGCACTACCGCAACGCGGGGACGGTGGAATTCCTGCTCGACAAGGACCAGAAGTTCTATTTCATGGAGGTCAACGCGCGCATCCAGGTTGAGCACCCGGTCACCGAAATGGTCACGGGCATCGACCTGATCAAGGAGCAGATCCGGATCGCGGCTGGCCTGCCGCTCGGCTTCAAGCAGCAGGACATCAAGCTGAACGGGCACAGCTTCGAGTGCCGCATCAATGCCGAGGATCCCGACAAGTTCACGCCATGCCCCGGGCAGATCACCCGGTACCATCCGCCCGGCGGGCTCGGCGTGCGGGTGGATTCCGCCATGGAGACCCAGGCGACCGTCGTGCCGTACTACGATTCCATGATCGCGAAGCTGATCACGCACGGGCAGGACCGTGACGAAGCGATGGCGCGGATGCGCCGGGCCCTGGATGAATTCGTCATTGAAGGCATCAAGACCACCATCCCGCTTCACAAACGCATTTTCAACGACGCCGAGTTCCAGAAAGGCCGCGTGTCCACCGGCTTCCTGGAGCGGTTCCTGGCCAACTCAGCCGGATGAGGACCGTGGAGGGAGCGTCCCGCTCGCATGAGTGCCGCACTGTGCCCCGTCGGCCCACCCGAGATCCCCGTCTCTGCGGCCTGTACCTGATTCTCGATCCACATGCGGCGCATGGACGGCCTCTCAGGGAGATCCTCATCCAGGCCGTGGCCGGCGGCGCCCGCTTGTTTCAATATCGCGACAAACAGGCCTCCATGCGCGACGCGTATCGGCGCGCGCTCGAGCTGCGACGGCTGGCCGCTGAGCACGGTGCCCTGTTTCTGGTCAACGATCGGTGCGACCTGGCGCTCGCGATCCAGGCGGACGGTGTGCACCTCGGCCAGCGGGATCTGCCGGTCGCGAAGGCCCGCGCGCTGCTCGGCCCCACCCGGATCATCGGTCTCTCCACGCACGGACCAGCGGAGGTCGCCGCCGCGCCTGCGGACATCGTCGACTACCTCGGCTTCGGTCCCATCTATTCTACTGAGAGCAAACCGGATCACGAGCCCGTAGTCGGTCTGGCCGGCCTCCGGCAGGTCCGGAGCCTTACGGCGTTGCCGATCTTCGCGATCGGGGGCGTTACGGCGACGAGCGTCGAAGACCTCAGGCAGGCCGGAGCCGACGGCGTCGCGGTACTCTCGGCGGTGTGCGGCGCGGCGGACGTGGCGGCGGCGGTGCGGGAATTTACGACGACGTGGCCTGCAACAGGCGAGTCAGGTCTCCGATAGCGGGCGTGGCTGCCAGTTGCGCGATGCCGTGGTCCCACTGTCGGTCCAACCCGGCGACATGCGGCAGCGGGCCCAGGACCGGTATGCCGGCCAGCTCTCGGATGAGCTCGATCGTGGACTCTCGTTGCAGCGTGACGCCAGGGTCCTCAGGCTGAGGGGACGGTTGGTTCAAGACCAGCCCGAGGACGTGGAGGGTCCGAGCTCTTAAAGACTCTAGGGTCAGCAGGGCGTGGTTGATCCCCCCGAGGGCGGCCTGACCGACCACCAGCACCGGAAGGCCCAGCGCTTCGATCAGATCCCTCATGTCGGCGTGCGGCGTGATGGGGACCCGCACCCCGCCCACTCCTTCCACGAGCATGAGGTCATGGCGCGCTGCCAGGGTCTGGTACGCCTCGCGGATGCGCGCGAATTCGATCGTGATCCCGGCCCGGCGGCTGGCGGCCAGCGGAGAGAGTGCATCAGGAAATGCGTAGGGGCAGGCGAGAGACCGTGGTTCGGCAGAACCGGCGGCGCGCTGGAGACGTGCGGTATCGGTCTCGTGCGCATGATCGGGCCTCATCCCCGTTTCGATTGGCTTCATGACGCCGGGTCGCAGGCTGTCGCTGGCCAGACGACGGGCGAGCGCAGCGGTGACCGTGGTCTTCCCGACACCGGTATTCGTGGCAGTGATGAAGCACCCTCGGTAGAATCGACTCATTCGTCGATCTGTTGATCTGTTGATGTATTGACTGGTTGATTTAAGTACCCGACAATGGGCGAGTCCACGCGGTACGCGCGCAGCAAAACGACAAATGGACACATCAACAATAGCCCAATCAACCACTCAACCAATCAACAAATTCTTCTAGAAGATCCGGCTGTCGAGATTCCAGACCTGGCCGGAGACGTCCTTGAGGCAAGCCAGGTGATAGACCATCCGTGCGACCTCGCCGAGATCCGCGAAGCGGCCGAGGGCGTGGTCGCGTAGGTCGTTCGGCGACGGACGTGCGTGCTGCGAGAGCTCGGTGGCCTGCCATCCGGGAAACACCATGTTGACCCGCACATTGTGCGGACCCCATTCCTTTGCTGCTGATCTCACCAGTCCCAGCAGGCCCGCTTTCGAGGCTGCGTAGGCGGCCTGACCAGTCCGTCCCTGGGATCCCGCGTAGGAGCCCACCACGATAATGGTTCCGTCTTGCTGCTCGACCATCCGGCGCCCGGCCGCCCGGACGCAGTGAAAGGTCCCGGTGAGATTGGTCTCGATGGTCCTGGTCCAGTCGTCGGCTGACAGACGAAGCAGCAACCCGCCCGACGCAAGCCCGGCGTTACAGACGAGGACGTCCAGCCGGTCCCAGCGAGAAACAACCGTCGCGATCATGGCGTCCACTGCGTCGGCATCGCGGATGTCGGCGCGGCAGACTGTCGCTTGGCCACCGGCGGCGCGGACCAATGCGGCAGTCTGCTCCGCCTCACCGGCTCGCTCCCGGCAATGCACAGCGACATGCCAGTGGGCCTGGGCGAAGACCAGGCAGATTGCCTGACCGATGCCACGAGAACCGCCGGTGACCAGCACGACGCGGCCCTGTGAAGAAGGCGATGGGGAACCGGAGCCCGGTGCGACTGAAGTCATCATGCAAGGCTGGCGCATTATCCGTACGCCCGCGTCCGAACGCAAGGCGGATGCGGTAGAATTCACGCGGTCTTGCCGCATTTCAAGTGGATGTGTTACCGTGGCGCCCGCGTCATGGGTGGAGCGAACGGAGTCATAGGGCAAGGAGGCCGCTTGAACCGCCTCCCACTTGTTCTCGCCCTTGTGGTGATCAGCGCGGGGATCGGGGTGCCCGGCGTGGAGCCGATCGCGGGCGCTCCGCTCACGCTCGCCCAGTCCGAGCAGTTCTTCCCGGACACGATCGGCAGCCGTTGGCGATTTCGGGGATCAGTAGTGGAAGGCCCTTTAGAGAAGATCGCGATCAAGAGCTTCGTGAATGTCTCCACCGTGGTCCGGACCGACACGATCAAAGGCGTGACCGTGAAAGTCTTTCATGACTCCAACCCGGGGAATCACGGACCTTCCGACAGTTTCTACCGGCGGGATGCGGCCGGGATCATCTATTACGGCTCGGAGCCGGGCACGACGCTGGAGAAGCAATTGATCCCGTACCAGATCATCCGGTTTCCGATCGTGATCCCCTCGACCTTCGAGCAGTTCGACAAGAGTATCCTCGACTTCGGATCGGATCTGGACGGGGATGAGCAGAATGAGAAGGCCGATGTGGCCGCGACGGTCACAATCCAGACTCAGGAACCGATCACGGTGCCGGCGGGCACGTATCAGGATGGGGTGCGGATCGAGGCTCGCATGACAATGCGGATCAGACTCTCGGCGAGCCAGCGCATAGTCGTCGGGACCGATACGATGACGGCGTGGTTTGTGCGCGGGATCGGGCTGGTCAAGTATGTCGAGCGGCAGGAGATGCCACCGCTGCGGACGGAGCACGGGCTTGTGGCGGAGATCACGGAAGAGCTGGAGGAGTATGAGATCAAGAAAGAAACGGCCTCATTCCTCGGGAGCGAACCCCCGGCGCAGCGTGTTCTCACTCACGACGCGGGCCGTCATGAACTGAGTCAGATATTCCGACCCTCCCGCCTTCGCCCCCACCCCTGAAAGCCGGTGCCCCCCGAAGGGCTGCCGACCGACGAGCGCTCCCGTGATGGGCCGGTTGATATAGAGATTCCCCACGTCGAAACGCTCGCGCGCCTTGGCGATGTTCACCGGGCTCCGAGAATAGAGCCCGCCCGTGAGCGCGTAGTCGGTGTCGTTCGCCAGCCGGATCGCCTCATCGAAGTCCTTCGCGCTCATCACGGCCAGCACGGGGCCGAAGATCTCCTCCCGCGCCAGCCGGTGGGCGGCCTGGATGTCCGCGAAGACCACGGGGCCGACAAAGTAGCCGGTGCCTTCGACCCGGCGCTCAACGACCAGCCGGCCCTCGCGCTTGCCGATCTCGATGTAGTCCCGAACCTTCGCGCGGGCGCGGTCATCAATCATCGGCCCCATCCGGGTACCCGGCTCTTCGGCCGGGCCGATCGTGAGGCTCATAACCGCCTCGGCCAGCCGTTTAAGGAACAGCTCCTGTACGGCTTCATGCACGATCGCGCGCGAGCAGGCCGAACACTTCTGTCCCTGGTAGCCCGTGAAGGAGCTGAGCACGCCGACAACCGCCTCATCGAGATCTGCGGTGTCGTCAACGATGATCGCGTTCTTGCCCCCCATCTCGGCGATGACACGCTTGATCCAACGCTGCCCAGGGGCGACTCGTGAGCCCTGAGCCAGAATCTCCAATCCGACCCGCTGCGACCCGGTGAACGCGACGACCTGGATGTCCGGGTGCCCCACCAGCGCCTCGCCGAGCTTAGGTCCGCCAGGGAGGAGCTGCAGGACGCCGCGAGGGAGCCCGGCCTCTGCGAGGACCTCCGTCAGAAGCGCGCCAAGGAGGGGGGCGCGCTCGGACGGTTTGAACAGGACGACATTGCCGGTCACCAGGGCGGCCGAGACCATACCGGTCGGAATCGCCAGCGGGAAGTTCCAGGGCGAGATGACAGTGACCGCGCCACGCGGCGCATACACCAGATGGTTCAATTCGCCGGGCTCCTCGCCCAGCCGCTGGGGCCGTCCCAGGCGCCGCATCTGGCGCGCATAGAACTCCAGGAAGTCGATGGCCTCGGCAACATCGGCGTCCGCTTCGCGCCAGGGCTTCCCGGTCTCGAAGATCTCCCACGCCGCCAGCTCGTACCGCCGTCGCCGCATACCCGTGGCTGCCCGGCACAGCAGATCGGCCCGTGCATCGGGCGGGGTTCCGCTCCAGTCCTGAAAATGGTCCAATGCCTGCCGTACCGCGAGCGGGACGTCCTCAGGCGTGGCCTCACGAATGCGGCCGACGATCCGGGTTGGCAAGCCCGGATCGACTGAGACCAGCATCGAACCGGCGGTCTGGACGGCGCAAGACAATGGGGAGATCCAGTCCTGTCCGAGGCGTCCCTTGACCAGTTCAATCGCGCGAGCCATCGCGTCACGGGCGTCACGCTGGGCGAAGTCCGTATGCGGCTCATTCCGGAAGCGGTCCGCCGGGACCGGCTCGGCATGCGCGGCGACCAGTCGGTCAGCGCGCATCACGCCCGGCTCGGCTGCTCGCGGGGGCTCCAGCAACACACTCAGTGGTCGGGACTCTACGTATTCCTTGCGCAGGAAGGACTCGTTCGCCGTGTTTTCAAGGAGCCGGCGGACTAGATAGGCCATGCCCGGCAAGAGTTCCCCCACGGGCGTGTAGAGCCTCAGCCGGCGGCCCAGTTGAACGACGGCGGCTTGCAGCGGCTCGGCCATGCCGAAGATCATTTGATACTCACAGGCGTGGGTCGGCAGCCCCGCGGCTCGCGCGGCCGCCTCCGCGTGGGCCAGGCTCCGCAGGTTGTGCGTGCCGAAGACGGGCCGGAGGATGCTCGCATGCTCGATGAGGAGGCGCGTCAGCGCTTCGTAATTCGCATCGGTCCCCGTCTTGGAGTCGAAGACCGGCACCGGCCATCCCCGTTGCCGGTACCGGATCATGTCCGAGTCCCAGTACGCCCCCTTGACCAAGCGCACTGTGATCGGGTTGCCCCGTTGCCGAACCCAATCCGCCAGACGGCGCAGATCCGACGCCGTATCCTTCAGATAGGCCTGCAGCGCGATCCCGCCGTGCGGGTACGCACAATAGGCGTCCTCCGACAGGAGCCGCATGAAGATCATCAGGGTCAAGTCCTTCAGCTCGGCCTGCTCCATGTCAACGGTCAGGCCTGCCGGCAGTCGCATCGCGAGGTCGAGAATCGGGCGGAGCCGGGCCGCGACGGCGCGGTAGCTTCCCTCCGGATCGATCGCATCGAGCTGCGAATACAGGGCCGACAATTTGATGGACAGGTTGATGCGCGGGATAAAGCCTAGATGATCGCGCTCGAGGAGCGACGACGGCGGCCAGCCGGCCGTCACCTCACCGAGCAGGCGAAGCGCCTCCGCGCACCGGTCGCGGTACAGGTCGGCTTCGCGCTCACTGACGGTGGCCTCGCCGAGCAGGTCGACCGAGAACGCGCGTCCCTCTTTCCAAAGGCGAGCCAGCGCCGGCGCTGCGTCGACGACCGAAGCGCCGGCAATAAACGTGGTCGCCAATTGTTGAATCTGACGCCGTAGCGCCTTCGCGCTGAGGCGCGCGCCAAGGCGGGTGGCGGAGACCGCGCGCAGCCCCCAGTGGAGCGGAGAGGCCACTGCGGCGCTCTCGCCGAAGTATTCTTCCATCAGCCGGGCAACCTGGGAATCGTCTCGAAGCGAGGGGAGGACATCAATGAACCGAAAGAGCTGGACTTTGAACGCGTCATCTTTCATGCACCAGTCCAGCAACGAGCCGGACCACCAGCGAGGATCAAAGAAGGTGGGGGAGAGGCCGGCAGATCGCCTGGTGAGATCCTCGCCGATCCGGCGAATCTCGGATTCCAGATCTGACGGAGCGGGCCTGGGCGTGGAGCTTTCCATTACGTGCGCTGCGTACCGCGTGCAACCGTGAACATTTTAACATAGCCTTTTGGAAGGCCATGAATTTGTTGAAAAGTCAACAAGACTGCCGTATAGTATGATTTGTTTTTGCCCCGCCTTCGAAGAAAGCCACGGGCACCCGGCCACGGGAGCGAAGCCTATTTCGGCGGAGTGGGCGATAGCCGTCAGGCTCCACCTGAGTGGGCCTCGCGGGCACCAGTACGGAAAGCATGTGCAAAGGAGGACGTGTGGAAAAACCAGTCTACGAGAAAGACTACCCGAGCATCATCCTGTTCGCCGTCGTGACCGGAGCCACCCTGATCGGCGTTCCCGCGTTTTGGTACTACCACGGGTTCACGACCTTCGACTGGATTATCTTCGGGGTGTTGTACGTCATCACGGGACTGGGCATTACCGTGGGCTATCATCGGCTGCTCTCCCATCGCAGTTTCGAATGCCAGGAGTGGGTCAAGGCCTGTATGCTGGTGGCCGGCGGATGGGCGCTGGAAAACTCAGCGCTGCGCTGGTGCGCGGACCACATTCGTCATCACGCCCGATGTGATCAGGAGGAGGACCCCTATAACGCCACCAAAGGCTTCTGGTACAGCCATTGCGGGTGGATCTTCGTGAAGTCACCGTATCGAGAAGAAAAATACGAGACCCGGCTGCGCAAGGATCCGCTGGTCATGTGGCAGCACCGGTATTATTTGCTGATCGTGCTGTCCGGGCTGGCCATCCCCTTCGGCCTCGGATTGCTCCACGGCGGCATGATCGGAGGCCTGAGCTGCTTCCTGCTGGCTGGTGTTGGGCGGACCTTCTTCGTGCTGAACTCCACCTTCTGCATTAACTCCGTTTGCCATCTCTGGGGGAGCCAACCCCACAGCGCCAAAGATACCAGCCGGGATAGCTGGCTGGTATCGTTGCTGACCTTCGGCGAGGGGTACCACAATTACCATCACACCTACCTGAGTGATTACCGTAATGGCCCGAAGTGGTACAACTTCGATCCCTCGAAGTGGCTGATCTTCACCTTGTCGAAGGTCGGGTTGGCTTACAATCTCCAACGGCACCAGGGCTGACCTGCCTCTCTCCTTGCCCGCCGGGTTCGGTCGCTGGACGGGGCCTTGTGTGCCCGTTCGCGGCGTCGTAAGATAAAACCTTCCCGTGACCCGCTGAAACGCCCGGAGTAGCGTCCATGAGCGAGCCGCTGCAGATCGCCCGCCTGAGCGATGCCGACCGGATACTGGACTGCATCAGCGACGGGGTCATCACCGTCGACCTTCAGCGACACGTCACGTTCATCAACCGGGCGATGCGGGATCTGCTCGGCTATCAGCACGAGATTCCCCCAAATCTGCTGGCCTGCGATGTGTTGGTCCAGAGCAACATCTGCTCGACCGAGGAGTGCGTGCTCGAGCGCGCGTTGCATGGACAGCGCGTGACAAACTGCGAAGCCTTTTTGCGCCGGCGGGACGGGCGTCTCATTCCCACCAGCATCAGCACCGATTTTCTGCGGGACGACCAGGGGCGCTTGATCGGGCTCATCGAAGTCATCCGCGATATCTCGATTCCCAAAGAGCTGCGGGCGAAGGTTGCGGAAGTGGATGAGCTGAAACAGCGTCTCGGTGAGCGGACGAAATTCGAAAACATCGTGGGCCGCAGTCGTCGGATGCAGGAAATCTTCTCGATCTTGCCGACAGTGGCCAATACCAAGACATCGGTCTTGATCTCTGGTGAGAGCGGAACCGGGAAGGAGCTCATCGCCTACGCGATCCACGCGAACAGCCCGCGCAAGGACAAGCCGTTCATCGTGGTCAATTGCGGAGCCCTCGCGGAGGGAGTGCTCGAGAGTGAACTCTTCGGCCACGTGAAGGGCGCCTTTACGGGCGCCTTCTACGACAAGCTGGGCCGGTTCGAACTGGCCAGCGGAGGAACGCTCTTCCTCGACGAGGTCGGCGACATTAGTCCGGCGATGCAGGTGAAGCTCCTGCGCGTCCTCGAGAAGGAAGAATTCGAACGGGTCGGCGACAGCCGGACGATCAAAGTAGACGTGCGCGTGGTGGCGGCCACGAATCGTGACCTGGTGCAGGCCATCAAGACGGGGACCTTCCGCGAGGATCTGTATTACCGCATCCGCGTGTTTCCGATTACGCTGCCGCCGCTGCGGGAGCGGAAGGAGGACATCCCACTCCTCGTGAAGCACTTCATCGACAAGTTCAACCGTGAGCTGGACAAGCGCATCCGTCAGGTTGCGCCGGATGTGCTGGACTTGCTCGAGTCCTACGCGTTCCCGGGGAATATTCGGGAACTGCAGAATATTATCGAGCACGCCTTTGTGTGCTGTGAGGCAGACGTGATCGGGTTGGAGCACCTGCCCAAGGACATTCAGCACCGCTCAGCCGGGCATCATTTCCGCCCACCCACGACAACCGCATCGCTCAAGGTAGTCGAGCGGGAGACGATCCTCCGAGTGCTTGAAACGAACGGGTGGCGCTTCAAGGACGCTTCAGACCAGCTCGGTATCAGCCGTTCCACACTCTGGCGGAGGATCAAGCGCCTGGGGATTCGCACCCCAAGAACGTTACCGCCTAGAACCAGCCTGATGTCGTCTTAGTAACACCATTATTAACAAAGCGTATCAATGAGTTATGATAAATTTCTATCGTCTCTCGGTTCTCGCGTTTCATTTCGAAACGCGCTGAGACAACTGCCCTCCAACTTCAGACCTCCCAACACTTGGAAATCTTTACGATTTAGCCTCCTGGAACGACAGTTGCTCAACATACTTCTCAGTTTTTCCGCGTCAGCCCCGCAGTGTGAATCGCGAGCGCAAGGCACATGACTCCCGAGCTGACGGGTGGCCGCCTGAAAACGGTTCACTGTCCAGCCTGTGACCGAGCCGTCATTTTGGAGCCCGGTGCCCGGGAGGGAGACGTAATCCTCTGTCCGGGGTGCCGAACGGCCGTGGAGCTCGTGCGGATGGGCGAGGGCCCGGAGCTGGTCCGCTGGCAGGAGGCACCAACGAGGGGGCGTGAGGACCTGAACTCAGAGAGTCGAGGAGTATAGCTCGGAGGATTGAGATCATGGATTGCCCACGATGCAGAGGCGTGATGATTCAAGATGTGTTTGAAGACCTGCATGACGACACAGGCTCGATCTTTTTCCGTGGGTGGCGGTGTATTACCTGCGGGGAGATTCTTGATCCGGTGATCGCCAACAATCGCCAAAGTCGTCCCTCGCCTCTTCTGGGACGTGCACGGAAAAAGTTTGCCACCCTGCTCAGCTGAGGACATCCCCTGTGAGGGGAGACACCTCCGGCGGCCTTCACCGAGGTGGGAAGGCCGTGCCGCGCCCGCAGGGCCACCCGCACGTCCAGCAACTTCTTCCTGAGCGGTTTCCTGCAGGGTGGACCGCTCGTGTACAATGTCACCCACCGGGAAGACCGGCCGGACGAGAGACTAGCAGCAACCAGGAGGCAGCGGGGTTATGGATCAGGTGCAGGCGGGGAATCTCATCCCGGACGTGAAGCATGTCATCGCCGTCAGCAGCGGTAAGGGCGGGGTGGGCAAGACCACGATCGCCGTGAATCTCGCGGTGGCGCTCGCCCAGCGTGGCTCCGGGGTCGGGCTGATGGACGCCGATATCTACGGACCCAACATTCCCATGATGATGGGTCTGGCGCGGCCACCGGAGCAGCAGGACGGGAGGATCAGGCCCGCGGAGAGCCATGGCGTCAAACTCATTTCGATGGGGTTCTTCGTCTCGGAGGAGACCGCCGTCGTCTGGCGAGGGCCGATGGTGCACACGGCGATTCAGCAGTTCTTCCGGGATGTGCTCTGGGGCGAATTGGATTACCTCCTGGTGGACCTGCCACCGGGAACCGGCGATGCTCAGTTGACGATTTCCCAGTTGGTGCCGTTAACGGGCGCGATTACCGTCACGACACCCCAGGAGGTCGCCTTGCACGATGTCCGCAAGGGGCTCATGATGTTTCAAAAGGTCAATGTGCCGCTACTGGGCATCATCGAGAACATGAGCTATTTCGTGTGCGGCCACTGCGGGACGCGCAGTGAGATCTTTTCCCACGGTGGGGGGGAGCGCGCTGCGGAGAAGTTCGGCATTCCCTTTCTGGGCCGGATTCCGATCGATCCGGCCATCCGCGTCGGAGGGGATACCGGAATGCCGATCGTCGTCGCCCGGCCGGACTCGCCGCAAGCGACCGCCTTTCTCGATATCGCGGCCAAGCTGGAATCCCGCGTGCGGGAGACAGCCCAATTGTCAGCCGGCGAGGGGTCATCCCTGGACAGCTTGCTCAAGAAAATTAAACGGCCTCAGGGGTAGGCGCCGAGGAGTTACAGATGGCGGATTTTATACGCGTGGCTGCGACCACGGAAGTCACACCGGGCACCGGTGTGGTCAAGGAAATCAACGGACAGCCAATCGCGTTGTTCAATGTGGACGGCACCTACTATGCGATCGATAATACGTGCGCGCACCGCGGCGGCCCCCTTGGCGAGGGGGAATTGGCTGGCGACGTGGTGACGTGTCCCTGGCATGGCTGGGAATACAGTGTGAAGACCGGACAGTCCGTGAACAATCCCTCGGCCTGCGTGAAGACCTTCCAGGTTCAGGTGGACGGTGAGGACATCAAGGTCCTGCTCTGAGATCGCCCATCTCCTTGAGTCTCCATCCTTCCTTCTGCATAATGGGCCTTAATGGACCGTGACGATCTGCTCTCGCTCTACCGCCAAATGCTCCTCATCCGCCGGTTCGAAGAGAAATCGGCGGAGCTCTACGCCCTGGGCAAGATCGCCGGATTTCTCCATCTCTACATCGGCGAGGAAGCCGTCGCGGTCGGCGCGATCGCTGCGATCCGGCCCGACGACTATGTCATCAGTGCGTACCGCGACCACGGGCACTGCCTGGCCCGCGGCTCGGATCCACGGAAGGTGATGGCCGAGCTCTGCGGCAAGGTCACCGGCCTGTGCAAGGGCAAGGGGGGCTCCATGCATCTGGTGGACGCCGCGCAGAACTTCATGGGCGGCTATGCGATCGTGGGCGGCCACCTCCCGCTGGCGGCCGGCCTGGCTTTCGCGGCCAAGTACCAGAAGCGAGACCAGGTGACGCTCTGCTTCTTCGGCGAGGGTGCGGTCCCGAGCGGGCAGGCGCATGAGGCATTCAACCTCGCGGCCCTCTGGAAGCTGCCAGTGATCTTCATCTGCGAGAATAACCGGTACGCGATGGGGACACCGATCAAGCTCGGTATCGCCCTGTACTCCAACGTGGCCGAGACCGCCCATGCCTATGGGATCTCGGCGGAGCGCGTCGACGGCATGGACGTTCTGGCGGTGCGGTCCCTGATGCGCGGGGTCGTGGACAAGGTGCGGTCGACGAACGGACCGTACTTCGTCGAGGCCATGACCTACCGCTTCATGGGGCACTCGATGGCCGATCCCGCGCACGGGCATTACCGGACCAGGGAGGAGGTCGAGGAGGAGCGGAAGCGCGACCCGCTGCTGGTGCTCCGGCAGACTGTGGAGCGCGCAAAGTTGGCGGGTGAGGCGGATTTCAAGCGTCTGGAGCGCGAGGTCGCCGATCTCGTCGAAGAGTCGGTCCGGTTCTCGGACAGGAGTCCGTTTCCGGGGCCGGCCGAGTTGTCCCAGGACGTCTACGTGGAGAGTTCGGGATGCTGATCACCTATCGGGAGGCGCTCAGTCAGGCGATGCGCGAGGAGATGCGCCGCGACCCCCGGGTCTTTCTGATCGGAGAGGAGGTCGGGTATTACCAGGGCGCCTTCAAGGTGAGCAAGGGCTTCGTCGAAGAGTTCGGTGAGGAACGCGTGCTCGACACCCCGATCACCGAGGCGGGCTTTACCGGCCTGGCGATCGGCGCGGCGATGGCCGGGTTGCGCCCGATCGTGGAGTTGATGACCTTCAACTTCGGAATCCTGGCGATGGATCAGATCGTCAACAATGCGGCCAAGATCCGGTACATGTCCGGGGGCCAGCTATCGGTCCCTATCGTGATTCGTGGGCCGGGTAGCGCCGCCCACCAGCTCGGGGCGCAACATTCGCAAAGTCTGGAGGCATGGTTCTGCCACGTGCCCGGCCTCAAGGTCATCGCGCCGGCCGTACCCTCCGACGCGAAGGGCCTGCTCAAGAGCGCGATCCGCGATCCGAATCCGGTCATCTTCATCGAGGCGCAGCTGCTGTACGCGACGAAGGGCCAGGTGCCGGATGCAGAGTACACGCTCCCCATCGGGCAGGCCGAGATCAAGCGGACCGGGACGGATGCGACGCTCGTCGCCTATTCGAAGATGCTGCTGCTGGCGCTGGAGGCGGCTGAGGACCTCGCCAAGGAGGGGATCCAGGCTGAAGTCGTGGATGTGCGCACGTTGAAGCCCCTGGATCTCGAGACGATCGTGCACTCGGTCAAGAAGACGGGGCGGCTGGTGATCATTGAAGAAGGCTGGCGAGTGGCGGGCCTGGGAGCGCAGATTGCCGAGAGCGTCTACGCGGATGCGTTCGATTATCTGGACGCGCCGATCGTTCGGGTCACCGGAGAGGATGTGCCCATGCCCTACGCGCGTCCCCTCGAAGACTTGGCCATTCCAGACAAGGCTCGTGTCCTCGCGGCGGTGCGGAAGATTGTTTGATCGCAGGCGGTTTATTGCAGGAGGACTGCTAGCGCCATGGGGGCCTCGACCGGGACTCATATCGAAATTACCGAAGCGCTCGTCCGCCTGTACGTGTTCCTCGCGCAATATCTGGACCGGTGCGTCAACGAGGCCGCGAGGCATGCGTACCCGGAGGCCGAATTGCAGGGGCACCTGGCGGCGACGCGAGCCAGGCTGACGGAGCTGCTGGCAGCCAACCGCGTGGTGAAGGGGAAGGTCGAGCAGGAGTGCGAACGGGTGCTGGCGCTGGGCGTCGCCTGCGTCAAAGGCGGACCCGACAAAGCCGCGACGCTCGACTCGATCAAGGCCGAACGGGCGAGGCTGCAGCACAAGATGAGCACCCTGAGCGATCTGCTGGCGGTGTTCCGGGCGGTGTAGGGGCCGGCGCGCGCCAAGCCCGTCGGCATGCTCGGGGAGATGGCCGCCATGCGCGGCGGGGTGGTCGCGGAGCATCAGTTGGCCGGTCTGCACGACCGGCGGCGGAGGTTCAGCCGGCTGGTGGAGGTGGAGCGCGTTGACGGAGCCTACCGCGTGGCGTTCCACTATGAGCCCCTGGCCGCCGTGACCGAACGGTGGACGATCAAGGAGACGGCGCTGCCCGACCTGGTCAAGGCCCTCCACGCGCGTCGCTTCACCCAGCTCCGCAGCCGGCTGAGTTTCTGCGGCGGGTTGTACCTGGGCAGCCAGGGGCTGTGGGTCGAGTATCCGGACCTTCCGCATGCGGCGACAGGTGCGAGGAAGCTCACCCGGCTCGCAGGCGCGTTTCGTCGAAGGTGGAGCGGGTCATGCGTGAGGGACAGCGAGGATTGCCATGGCTAGTCGAGTCGTCATGCCGAAGCTCACCGATACCATGGAAGAGGGCGTCGTCCTGAAATGGAAAAAGGACGAGGGCGACGCCGTAGCCACCGGGGACGTGCTGGCCGAGATCGAAACCGACAAGGCGGTGATGGACCTGGAAGCCTTCGCCTCCGGCGTACTGCGACGGATCCTGGTAAAGGAAGGGGAGACGGTGAAGGCCGGGGCGCTGATCGGCGTAATCGGCGAGGCCGATGAGGACATCGGCGCCGCGTTGACCGAGACGTTCATGGCCGGGCCGGCGCCGGGGGCCGTTGCTCCGAGCGCCGCCGCCGCGCCGCCGCCGCCGCGCGCCGCCCCCGTGTCCGCTGCACCGGCCCTGAAGGTGTCCCCGCGCGCGCGGGCCCTGGCGGACGACAGGGGGATAGATCTGACCGCGATCACCGGATCGGGCCCCGGCGGCCGGATTGTGGAGCGGGACGTGCGTCGGGCGGCCGGAGAAGGGACGCCTCGGGTCGTGCAGGCGAGGGACATCCCGCTCAGCCAGATGCGCAAGGCGATCGCCCGCGCCACGATTCAAAGCAAGGCGCCGGTGCCGCACTTCTATCTCACCACCGAGATCGACATGAACGAGGCGGAACGGATGAGGGCGCACTGGAAGGCGTCGCGCCGGTCGGCGCCGAGCCTCACTGACATGATCGTAAAAGCGGCGGCGATCGCGTTGACGCGTCACCCGGAGATTAACGTCTCTTACGTCGGCGATGCCATCCGGCAGCACGCGACGATCGACATCGGCATCGCGGTCGGGTTGGACGACGGCCTCATCACTCCGGTGCTGCGCGATTGCGGGCACCAGACGCTGGAACAGATCTCGACCGCCGCGCACGGGCTGATTGAACGGGCGAGAACCAAGCGACTACAACCGCACGAGTACACCGGAGCGACGTTCTCGGTGTCCAACCTCGGGATGTTCGACGTGGACAGCTTCATCGCGGTGATCATGCCGCCCGAGGCCGCCGCGCTGGCCGTCGGCCGGGTACGAGAGGTGCCGGTTGTTGAAGCGAATAGGATGAGAAAAGCCCGCCGGATGACTGTGACGCTCTCCTGCGATCACCGGGCGCTGGACGGCGTCCAGGGGGCGAAGTTCCTGGCCACCCTCAAAAACGTGCTGGAACATCCGTTGGCGCTGATCCTGCCGGAGGAGGCATGAGCTTCATTCCTCTGGAGAGCCTGCGGTCTTCAGGGACCGAGCACCGGCCAAGCCGGCTGCCGCCTTGGTTCAAGGTTCGGATGACGCAGGGGCCGGACTATCTGGACATCCGGCGGACCATGGACACGCTGGGCCTGCATACCATCTGCGAGGAGGCTCGCTGCCCGAACGTCTGGGAGTGCTGGAACAACCGGACCGCCACCTTTCTTATTCTGGGTGACATCTGCACGCGCCGGTGTCACTACTGCGCGGTCGAAACCGGTCGGCCGCTGCTGCTGGACCGGGATGAGCCACGGCGCGTCGCGGAGGCGGTCGCGGTGCTGCGGTTGCGGCACGCCGTGATCACCTCCGTCAACCGGGATGAACTCGACGATGGCGGAGCGGTGATCTTCGCGGAGACGATCCGCGAGATCCGGCGCCGGACGCCGGCGTGCGCGGTAGAGGTGCTGATTCCGGACTTCGAGGGGAACGAGGCCGCCCTGCGGCGTGTGCTTGCCGAACAGCCGGACATCCTCAACCACAACATTGAGACGGTGCGGCGTCTCTTCCCCAGCATCCGTCCCCAAGGCAAGTACGCGCGCTCGATCGAGGTCCTGGACCAGGCCAAGCGGCTCGGCGCCCGTACGAAGTCTGGACTGATCGTCGGGATGGGGGAGACCATGGAGGAAGTCCGCGAGGTGATGCGGGACCTGCGCGCTGTCAGATGCGACATTCTGACGATCGGCCAATACCTCCGACCCACCAAGCACCATCTGCCGGTGGCGCGCTTCTACCACCCGCGGGAGTTCGCCACGCTGCGGGAGGAAGGGCTGGCGCTCGGCTTCAGCCACGTCGAGTCCGGCCCGCTGGTTCGGAGCTCGTATCATGCGGACCAGCAGACTACGCACCACCGCGCTTGAGGGCGTGTTGACCGGCCATAGGCACTTCGCTAGGATACCGCGGTCCGCGCATGGGTCTGTCCAAACACGTCCAGCGGTTTCAGAAGGTGAGGCAGGCGCTGCGCCGTGCATTTGCCGTGCGGCCGGAAGGGGAGCCGCCCACGGCGGAAGACATCGAGCTGCTGGAGCGCGTGGCCGACGCCGTCGTCCGGCAGGGGATGGCGGCCCCCACGATCATGTTCCTCGAATCCATGGGCCCGATGAACTTCCTCGGTAGCCAGGCCTTACATTTCCTGACCCCCATTCTGGATGTGATCTTCCCGCAGCGTGACCTCGAACGTATTGCCTGCCTGCTCGAACGACGCGATACGCTCGCGCGACTCGTCGCCCTGATCGAGAGCCGTCGTGAACGGCCACGTGCGGCGGGGCGTCCATGACACCATCGATCGATCGGCCCCTCCAGATCATCGTCGCCACGGACTGCGGCAGCACCACGACGAAGGCGATCCTCATCGAAAAGAAGGGCGACGTGTACCGCCAGACCTTTCGCGGGGAAGCGCCGACGACCGTCGAGGCGCCCTTTGAGGATGTGACCCGCGGCGTGCTGAACGCGTTCGCCGAGCTGGAGGAGCTATCGGGGCGTAAGATTCTGGACGGCGAGCGGATCATCACGCCCGCCGCTGCGGAGGGGGACGCCAAAGTCGGGGTGGATCTCTACATTTCGACGAGCAGCGCCGGGGGCGGCTTACAGATGATGGTGGCCGGGGTCGTCCAGAGCATGACTGCAGAAAGCGCGCAACGGGCCGCGCTGGGCGCCGGCGCGATCGTCATGGACGTGCTGGCCTTGAACGACGGCCGGTTGCCGCATGAGAAGATCGAACGGATCCGTGCGCTCCGGCCCGACATGATCCTGCTCTCCGGGGGGACGGACGGCGGCACGGTCACGCACGTGGTCGAGATGGCCGAGTACATCGCCGCGGCCGAGCCTCGACCGCGATTGGGGCTGACCTATCTGCTTCCGTTGATCTATGCCGGCAACAAGGATGCGCGAGACCGGGTCAAGGACATCCTGGGGCCCAAGACCGCGCTCGTGCTCACGGACAACATCCGGCCGGTGCTCGAGCGCGAGAACCTGGCGCCGGCGCGGGCGAAAATTCACGACCTGTTTCTCGAGCACGTCATGGCCCAGGCGCCGGGCTACAAGAAGCTGATGGGCTGGACCGGTGCGCCGATCATGCCGACGCCCGCGGCCGTCGGGCTCATCATGCAGACGATCGCCAAGCGGGACCGCATCAACCTGATCGGCGTGGACATCGGCGGGGCCACCACGGACGTCTTCTCGGTGTTCGGGGAGATCTTCAACCGGACCGTCAGCGCGAACCTGGGCCTGTCCTACAGCATTTCCAACGTGCTGGCGGAAGCGGGCCTGGCGAACATCATGCGATGGGTGCCGTTCGCAATCGAGGAGCAGACGCTGCGCAACCGGATCAAGAACAAGATGATCCGGCCTACGACGATCCCACAGTCTCTGGATGAGCTGAAGATCGAACACGCCATCGCGCGCGAGGCGTTGCGCCTCGCGCTCGCACATCACAAGACGCTGGCGACCGGTCTGAAAGGCGTGCAACAGGAGCGCACGATCTCGGACATCTTCGAGCAGCGGGCGGGCGGGGCGACCCTCGTGGACATGCTCAAACTGGACCTCATCGTCGGCAGCGGGGGCATCCTGTCACACGCGCCCCGTCGCGTGCAGGCCATGATGATGATGGTGGACGCCTACGAGCCGCTGGGATTCACGGTACTGTCGGTGGACAGTATCTTCATGATGCCGCACCTCGGAGTCCTTTCCACCGTGAACGAACAGGCGGCGACCGATGTCTTCGTGCGCGACTGCATGGTGTACCTGGGCACCTGCGTCGCCCCGATCGGGCAGGGGAGGGACGGTGAGCGTTGCGCGGAGTACACGATCACCGTGCCCGGCAAGCCGGTCCAGCGTGGGTCCCTGGCGTTTGGTGAGCTACGGGTCTTCCCGCTCGGGGTCGAGGAACGGGCGACCGTGGAGATGCGGCCGGCTCGCCAGGTGGATCTGGGCGCCGGCAGAGGCGTCACGGTCACGCGTGAGGTCCGCGGCGGTGAGGTCGGGCTCATGCTGGACGGGCGAGGCCGGCCACTGCAACTGCCGCTTGACCCGAGAGCTCGCATCGCGGCCCTCACGCGCTGGCACGAAGCGGTGGGGTTGTATCCAAAGTGAAGCATAGGCGAGAGGCGCAAGGCGACGGGTGAACCAACTCTTAAGCCGCGAGCCTCTAGCCCCGCGCCTCTAGCCTGATCGACATGGCTCACGCGTACACGCCAGGACTCACGGTTACGGAACGGACGGTCGTTCGCCGGAAGCGGCTGTTGCCCATTCCGGGAACCGTGCTCGTCAAGCAGGGCGACCGGGTCACCGCTCAAATCGTGGTGGCTCGCGCGGAGCTCGCGGGCAACGTGCACGCGGTCAACGTTGCGAACCTCCTCGGCGTCGCCCCGGACGAAATTCGCGAGTACCTGCTCAGGAAGGAAGGAGAGGCGATCGGGAAGGACGGCGTCCTCGCCGAGAACAAGCCGTTCATCAAGTGGCTCAGGACGGACGTGCGGTCGCCGATCCAGGGAACGGTGGAGGCCGTCTCGACGGTGACGGGCCAGGTGTTGTTGCGGGAGCCGCCGAAACGGCTGGACTTGCTCGCCTATGTCGATGGCACCGTCATCGAGGTCCTTCCGGGCCAGGGCGTAACGGTTGAGACCGAATGCAGTCTGGTCCAAGGCATTTTCGGGATCGGGGGAGAGACCTGGGGCGAGATCGTGATGGGGGTGGCCACGCCGGATGGGCACTTGACCCCCGACCACCTGATGCCCGCAATGAAGGGAAAGATCGTCGTGGGTGGGGCCTTTCTCGGTGCGGACGCGATGGATCGCGCGCGCCAGGTCGGTGTCGCCGCGCTCGTCGTCGGCGGCATCCATGACAAAGATCTTCGCGAGTTGCTCGGCTATGACCTGGGCGTGGCGATCACGGGCACGGAACGAGTCGGGTTCACGCTGGTGCTCACCGAAGGATTCGGCACGATTCCCATGGCCTCCAGAACCTTTGCGTTACTGGCGGCGCATGCCGGGCAAAAGGCCTCGATCTCCGGGGCCACCCAGATCAGGGCCGGGGTCATTCGCCCGGAGATCATTATTGCCAGGCTGGCCGGTGAACCGGGGGCGGGCGCCGCAGCCCGGCTCGTGAAGAGCGAGCGGGGCGGGCTCAAAGCCGGCGATCAGGTGCGGATCATCCGCGATCCCTTTTTCGGCAAGATCGGACAAGTGACCGATCTGCCCGGGGACCTTCGGGCTATCGAGACCGAGAGTCGCGTGCGCGTGCTGGAGGTCGAATTTGCCGACAAGTCCCGGGCCATCATCCCGCGAGCGAACGTGGAGATCATTGAAGGATAGGCGGACGTGAGGGGTCAGGCGTCAGGCGTGAGCCGTCTCCTGCTAGCTGTGAGCTCGGTGCTCGCGGTGTGGAGTCTGCCGACTTCAACGGACGCCGCCGAACTCTCGCCGCCACGAGACGTGCAGGCCATGGATACGCCCAGCGATGAGGGGGGCAGCGTGATCGTGCTGTGGGCCGCTGCCGAAGAGGAAGACCCGAAGATCCTGTATCAGATTCTGTTGTCGGACGGACGCACGTCCGCGCAGGCCGAACCCGGGGCGCCGGCGACGATGGCGAGGCTCGTGGCCGAGGTCCCCTCGAACTCGCATTATGTTCGAGATACGCGCTGGCCGTGGTGGAACCGACCGGCAGCGCCGGGTGCGCATCTCTATGAGATCAAGTCCAACAAGCAGTTCCAACTGAAGGACGGCACTCCCTACATCGTCACGGTGGCTGCGGTGCGGGGCGGCGAGCGGGTGGAATCCAAGGGCGTCGAAGCGGTTCCTCAACCGAACTGGATCAACTGGAGCCAACTGAACAACCTCCTGCTCGTGATCCTGTTCGGCGGGGCCGTGCTCGCCTCGATTCAGAAGGCAAAACGGCGGGAGATTTTCCTCCGGCGTATTCCCGGCCTGGATGCGGTGGATGAGGCCATCGGACGGGCGACCGAGCTCGGCAAGCCGATCCTCTATTTAACCGGCGCCGGCGACATGAGTGAACCGTCCACCCTCGCGGCGGCCGTCATCCTCGGGCGCGTGGCGAAACGCGTGGCGTCCTACGAGACCGACCTGCTCGTGCCGCACCGGGATCCGATCGTGATGGCGGTGTGCCAGGAAATCACGAAACAATCGTATCTGGAAGCGAACAAGCCCGACGCGTTCAAGGAGGACTCCAACTTCTTCATCACCACCGACCAGTTCAGCTATACGGCGGCCGTGGACGGCATCATGCTGCGGCGGAAACCGGCGGCGAACTTTTTCATGGGGTCGTACTTCGCAGAGTCCCTCCTGCTCACCGAGACCGGTGCGAGCACGGGCGCGATTCAGATCGCCGGCACCGATTCCGACCATCAGCTGCCGTTCTTCGTGACGACCTGCGACTACACCCTGATCGGGGAAGAGCTGTACGCGGCAAGCGCGTATTTGTCCCGGGAGCCCATTCAGGTCGGGACGCTCCGGGGGCAGGACATCGGCAAAGGGTTCATCCTGGGCATCATCGCGGTCGGCACGCTCCTGGCGACGGTCGGTGTCCTCTTCCAGGCCGAGTGGCCGGGGATCATTCTTGATCTGTTTCGGGATCTGAAATGACCTTCTTGCGACGCCAACTGCCCCTCCTGATCACCTTCGTCATGGGGGTGGTGTTCGCCCTGCAGTATTACGTGCCGCATCCTGCCTCCGAGCAACTGCTCACGACCGTCAACAAGTGGCTGCAGATCATCGGCGGGTTCGCGCTCATTCTGGGGGTGACGAGCCTCTTCCACCAGCATGCGGTCAAGATCCGAAGGCGCGAACCCGGCTGGGGTTACAGCTTCGTGTTGTACGCGGGAATGCTGTTGACCGTCGCCATCGGACTGTGGGTGAACGGGAAGGAAACGAGCAACGGGACGATGACGGCCTTCGGATGGGTCTATACGTACATGATGGTCCCGCTGCAAGGCACGATGTTCGCCATCCTCGCGTTCTTCATCGCCTCCGCGGCGTACCGGTCGTTCCGCGCGCGGAGCCGGGAGGCAGCGGTGCTCCTGGTGGCGGCCGTCATCGTGATGATGGGCCGCGTGCCGTTGGGCGAACATCTGCTCCCGATCAGCGGCGACATCACGGAATGGATCTTGAACGTGCTCAATGCCGCGGTCCGGCGGGCCATTTTGATCGGCATCAGCCTGGGAGCCGTGGCGCTGTCGCTGAAAATCATCTTCGGCGTCGAACGGGCATATCTGGGCGGTGGCAAGGAGTAAGAAGTAAAGGGTAACACCTCAGGGTAGTCCGTATGACGTTCGCTGAGCGGATGGTGCACATCGATCGCCGGATCATCTTCCTGGTGATCGGACTCTGCACGTTGCTACCGCTGCTCCACCCGGTGGGGCTGGCGATCAACGTCTCGCCGGAGGTGCGTGCGGTCCATGACTATATCGAATCGTTGCCGCCCGGATCGGCGTTCCTGCTCTCCATGGATTTCGACCCCGCCTCCAAGCCGGAGCTGTACCCACAGGCGGTAGCATTGTTGCGGCACGCGTTCAAGCGGAATCTCCGCGTCATCGGGATGACGCTGTGGGTAAGCGGGACGGGGATGGCGGATCAGGTCATCAGCCAGGTCGCGCGGGAGATGGGGAAGACCAACGGGGTGGACTACGTGTTTCTTGGGTGGAGCCCGGGCGTGGGCTCGCTCATCATCACGATGGGCCAGGACCTCTATAAGGCCTTCCCGAGTGATTATTACAATCAGCCGACGAGCTCGCTGCCGGTCCTGCGCGACATCCGGACCCTGCGCGACGTGAACTATGTGGTGAGCCTGGCGGCCGGCACCGCGGGCATTGAGACCTGGTACGTGTTCGGAAAGGACAAATACCAGTTCGAGCTGGGCGGTGGGTGCACCGGCGTCATTGCCCCCGGCCTGTATCCGCTGCTGCGGAGCAAACAGATCAACGGACTGATCGGCGGGCTGCGCGGGGCGGCGGAATACGAAGTGCTGATCGACCAGCGGGGCCTGGCAGTCGCGGGGATGGATGCGCAGTCGGTGACGCATTTTGCGATCATCGCGTTGGTGATCCTCTGCAACGCCTTCTACGCGGTCATCCGCACCCATGCGAGACGATCGGGCCAGGAACGGGTGGGACGGGTGGCTGAGGAGTAGGGGATGGGCCGGGATTCAGGTCAGTTGACCGAGGAGAAGCGGCATGCCGTTTGACATGTTGCTGGGCGCCTGGGTGGCGACAGGGTTAACGCTGTTCATCTTCACCTTCCTCTATGAGGACAACCCGCTGTTCAAGGTGGCGGAGCACCTGTACGTCGGGGTCTCGGTCGGATACACGATCGTCAAAGCCTATGATACGGTCGTGGTGCGGCTGATCTATGAGCCGATGGTGAAGCAGGGGGACTGGTGGCTGCTGATCCCGCTGTTTATTGGGGGGCTCATGCTGACCCGGTACGTGCCCAAAATCACCTGGATGTCCCGGCTGGCCTTCGCCTTCATCGTCGGCGTGGGCTCGGGGTTGGCCATTCCGCGGGTCGTGTCGTCCTACATCCTCAAGCAGGTGGAAGACACTTTCCGGCCGCTCCTGGTGCTGGGCGAGACCGGGGGCGTGACGTTCAATTTCAACCTGGCGGACCCGACGAGCAATGTGAACACCATCGTGCTTCTGGTCGGGGTGGTCTCGGTCCTCTTCTATTTCTTCTTTTCGATCGAACACTCCGGCCCGGTCCGGCACGCGGCTCGGACCGGGATCCTCTTCCTGATGATCGCGTTCGGCGCCGCCTTCGGCTATACGGTCATGGCACGTATGTCGCTCCTGATCGGACGGCTCAGCGACCTGATCCAGTTCGCCGCGCCGGGGTATGGCCGCGCGTCCATCTGGCTGCTCCTGCTCACCGTCGGCTTGTTGATCGCCTGGGCCTTCCGAAGTCCGGAACGACCCACCTCCTGATTTTGCAGGATGGTCAAAAGGCCGTTCCGGGGACCCGTTGGTCCGGGAATGCGATGGGTGCCCCGCAGCAAGCGAGGGGCGAGGCGTACTCTTTGTGGTACGTCGAGCCTCCGAGCCGGGTGACCGGAGACCCATTGCCAGGTACCCGTTGCATTCCCCGTGCACTGGGTGTCCCGAGCAAGGCTGGCAGCCCTTTTCACCATCCTGTTATGGCCGGTTGCGGGTGCCGTGTTCGCTTGGATAGAATGCCCGCGCAGGAGGACATGTGTTCGTGGCCACAGAGGAACACAAGGCTCCCAAAAGGTATCCACGTCTGCGGAACCTGCACTACTCCCCGTTGAAGCAGCGGGATGAGCAATACGTTCTGCTCTGGGATCCGACCGGTCTGAGCCAGGACAAGTTGATTGTGCCGCTCAGCTACTTCTACCTGTTTCAATTCTTCGACGGAGAGCATTCCCTGGAGCAGATTGGCGGCGAGTATCTCCGGAAATTCGGCGAGTTCCTCATGGCGGACAAGCTGGAGCAGTTTGTCGCCGAGTTGGAGGCCAAACTGTTCCTGGAAGGGGAACGCACGGAAGCGGCGCGCCGCGCAGCCGTCACGGCTTACCGTGAGGCGCCAGTGCGCCAGAGCGTGTTTTCCGGCAAGAGTTACGAGGAGGACGGCGAGAAACTTCGACTCCAGCTTGAAAGTTTTTTCGCCTCGCGGGAAGGTCCCGGCTCAAAGCCGTCGGAGAATCGGGGGAAAGTGCTCAAAGGCATCGTGGCGCCCCACTATGAGGTGCGGGCCGGTGGCCCGATCTATGCCTGGGCGTACAAGGAACTGCGCGAAGCTGAAACCCCGGACTGTTTCGTGGTGTTGGGCACATGCCACGCAGGTCTGGCCAACCACTTCGCCGTCACGGAGAAGGCCTTCGAGACACCCCTGGGGGTGGTACCTGTCGACGCAGACGTGCTCGAGCGTGTTCGCGCGAAAACGGGCGGGGTCTTCTTCGAGGAGGAACTCAGCCACCGGCACGAGCATTCGATCGAGTTTCAGTTGCCTTTCCTGCAGTATTGCCTCGGTGGCCGGAAGCCCTTCACCATCGTGCCGGTGCTCTGTGCCTTCCCCCCGCACGGCGTCACGGATGCGGGCTTTTCCGCAATGAAAGACCGGGTTGAGCTGTTCATCGGAGCCTTACGCGAGGCGATTGCCGAGTCGAGCCGGCCGGTCTGCTTCGTCGGAAGCGCCGATCTGGCCCACATCGGCATGCGCTATGGTGATTCGACCCCGCCGACCGATTTCTCCTTCCACCGGTGCATGCAAAACGACCTCGCCATGCTCAAGCACGTGGAAACCCTGGACGCGAAGGGCTTCGCGGAGTTCATCCGCAAGGAAGAGGATAGCCGGCGGATCTGCGGTTTCTCACCGATCTACACGATGCTGCGGCTGTTGCAAGCGGAACACGGGCAGGTGCTGCGTTACGACCGCGGAATTACCGACCAGTTCAACTCCACCGTCACGTACGCAAGTATGGCCTTCTTCTAAGACACAGAGCCGATAGCTGATGGCACGAAACGGGGACGTCGACGACTGGCTATCGGCCATCAGCCATCAGCTCACTCGTTGACCGTCACCTTCATCTCAACCGTCTCCAGCGGGTTGTCACGCTCGTCGCGCGCGACGGCCACGATCTTGTCCGCAACATCCATGCCGCGAATCACCTCGCCGAACACGGTGTACATCCGATCCAGCCCGCTCGCATCTGCGACGCAGATAAAAAACTGCGAGCCGTTGTCGTTGGGATCCCTCGTGCTGTTGCTTTCCCGCGGGAGCTTTGCCATCGAGACGGCGCCACGCTTGTGCGGGCGGTCGTTCGGCTCCGGGTTCAGCCAATAGCCTGGTCCGCCGGTGCCGTGCAGATTGCGGTCCGGGTTGCGGCTGAGAGGATCGCCGCCCTGAATCAGGAAACCGGGAATGACCCGGTGGAAGCACAGTCCATCGTAGAACCCCATCTTGGCGAGTTTCAGAAAGTTCTCCACGTGGCGTGGCGCGTCCTCCGAATAGAATCGCATCGTCATCTCCCCAAACTTGGTCGAGATGACGGCGCGTGGATTCTTCTTCTTGAACTCAAAGACTTCGCCCATGGCCGAACTCTAACAGCGAAACTCCCACCTGCGCAAGGGCGTCGGACGCCGTGTCGCGCGCGACGAGCGACCTCTCACAGGGCAATCCTGACCGCTGTCCTCCTGACTCGCGCGTCATCCGTCACTTGTCACGCGTCACGCCTGCCAGGCCGTCGCCCGGGCGGATCCGGAGCCACAGGACCGCGCCGCGGAGCGCGGCGCCGGCAACGGCACCGAGCGCGCCGACCAGCTGAACTGCTCGGCGAGCCACGGCGTGAGGCTCGGCGCGAGGGTGCCCCCAAGATTCGCGCCCGTGTTCATGAGACCGGAAGGCGTGCCGGCATGAGGCCTGGTGAGATCAATGGTGGACGCCCAGAATGGCCCCACCGTGAAGTACAGCCAGCCGGCCCCGAGTGACAGGCAGCCGAGCGCGACGAACGGGCTGTCGGCAGTAGCGCCCAGCAGAATGGAGACGGCGGACAGGACCATGCCCGTCGCACCCACGGCGGCGCGTCCGCGATTGATTCCCAGCCGAGCGGTGAGCCGGTCCGTCAGCCATCCCCCCAGGGGACAGAAGACGGCCATGGCGACGAACGGCAGGGCGGCATACAACGAGCCGCGCAGCCCATCGAACCCGCGGGCATTGACGAGATAGAGATAGAACCACGACATGTAGACATAGGCCACACAACCCAAGCAGGTGTAGCTGAGCACGAGCCACCGAACGGACGGGGTCCGGGCAAAGGCCCACCAAGGCACGGGAGGGATCACGGAAGAAGCCGTCTCGACGGTGGCCTCAGGTGAGGGCGCCGGGACCCGGATGGCGCATGTGAGTGGTGTGGAGGCGGTTGCGACAGACCAGATTCCCGCGATCACGAGGCCTAGCGCAGCCGCGGCATAGAACGGCATCTGCCAGCCGAAATTCACCATGATCCAGGCGGTCAACGATGGCGTCACGGCCGATCCGAGCCCGATGCCGCTGATCGTGATTCCGATGCCCAAGCCCTGCTCGCGTGCCGGTAGTGAGTCGGCCACCGCGCGATTGAAATTAGGCAGCGCCGCCGCTTCGCCCACGCCGATCAGGAAGCGGACCAACGCAAGCGATCCGACCACGCCCAGCAGGTCGGCAAACGGCAGCATGGGGGCCACAGCGGTCAACGCGGTGAAGATGGACCACCAGAGCAGCGCCAGCGTCAGCACCCGGCGCGCGCCCCAGCGATCGCCCAGCCACCCGCCTGGGATCTGGCAGAGCGCGTAACCCAGTACGAAGGCGGAAAACACCGTCCCCATCTCCAGTGCGGTCAACCCCAGCTCGGGCATCATCTGCCGCGCGGTGATGGAGATATTCACCCGATCAAGGTAGGTGACGACGCTGATCGCGAACAGAAGGGCGAGCAGGAGCCGGCGATGACGTGTCACTTGGCCTGCCTCTGCGTAGAGTGCCATCGAACCGCCGGAGCCCTGGTAATCCTGGCCAGATGCCGAGTCAAGAAGCGGGGAGATGGATTTGGCCGAAGCCATTCTGTAAGATGAAGTCCGTGAGGCCTCGCAGGGATCCACTCTCGGAGGTGGAGTGACCGTCCGTCGGAAGTGGTTGTACGCCAGCCTGTCTCTCCTGCTCGCCGTCCTCCTTGCCGGTGTCGCGTTCTTTGCTCTGGTCGGCCCCGATACGCTGCTGTCCTTCTTCCTGCACGAGATCGAACACAACGTGGGCCGGAAAATCGATGTCGGCCAGGTCAAACTGGAGGTCTTCCCGACGTTACGGATCACCATGTCCGACGTCGTGGTGTGGGACCTCGAGGCGCCCCACACCTTTCTTCGGGCCAAGCGGGTGGACTACGTCGTCCGGCTCCTTCCCCTGCTGAGAAAACAGGTGATCGCCAAACGGCTGCTGATCGAGGAGCCACGTGTCGAGCTCCGCCGGGATCGGTTAGGGCGCTGGAATGTGGCCTCGCTGGCGAACGCAGCAAAAGGGCAGGCCGATCCGACGGTCGGGAGCCCGTTCGTGCGCTTCCTCCTCACTCCTCAGACGCGGATCGCAAACGGGATGGTGACGGTCATCGATGAATTCCGTCAGGACGGGATACGATCCATTCGAGTGCAGGCCCTTGATGTGTTGGTGTCAGGTCGTCCGGACGCGTCCCGCGGTGACATCCTTGCGAGCGGCACCATCAGCGGGCCACACGGCGTGTCCGCCTTGACCCTGAGAGGTTCCGTGACGCAGAGCCAGGCCAGAGGCCCGATCGCTCCAGATTATCGGACGATGCCCGTCGAAGGCTTTCAGTTCGAAGGGACGGTGCAGGCCGGGAATTTATCGCTCAATCAGGTCGCCGAGTTTCTGGGGCCCCGCATGAGCGGGCAGCGGGCAAAAGCGACCGGAAGTCTCCAGACACAGATCAAGGTCGCGCCCGGCGTGGTCGGCTATGACATGCTGTTGTCCGAGATGAAAGCCACGGTCGAGGGCTTGTCCGTGACCGGGCAGGCCAGCATCTCCGGCGTCATGTCGCCGCAGCCGACCTTTTCGTTTTCGTTTACGGCGCCGCCGGTGGATATCAAATATGTACTGGAGCGGGTTCCCGTTCAGTGGCTGTCGCCGTCCTTCCACCAGGCGCTCGTCGAGCACCAGATCGGCGGCATCCTCGAAGTGGTGTCCGCGAGCATCACGGGTGCGGCGACCCCGGACATGCACCTGTCGCTGACCGGGGAGTTCCGGGTACGTGAGGGTCGTGCCGAGGTCGGGCAGTCGCGGAAACCGGTGTCCCGACTTGCCGCCGCCGTCTCCGTACACCCAGATCGGATCAAGGTGTCCAATATGGAGGGGCAGTATGACCTGATGCACATCACCGGCGGAACGGCTACCGTGACGTATCCGCAATCGGGAGCCTGGCTGGAGTTGGACGTGCCCGGCGAGATGACCGCGCAGGATCTGGTCCCGTGGCTGAAGGAGCTTGTGGGCTCGCACGACACCGAGCGGGTGCTCGAGGGCATGAGCGACGTGCGCGGGACGATCGCGTTGAGATTCAGGCTGGCCGGCCCGCTCCGCGGGGGGGCCGGCTTGGCGATCACCAACGCGGAGTTCGACGGGCGTAATGTCGGATTCCGGAGCCACCTGTGGTCCGAGCCGGCGTCCGGCGTCACCGGGCGGGTGGTCGTTGCGTCCGGTCGCGTGGAGCTGTCAAGGCTGGCCGGGTACCTCGGGCAGAGCCGGTTTGCCCTGGATGGCGTGATCGTCACGGACCCGCAGGCAACCATCGAACGGCTGGCCCTACAGCTCAAAGGCAGCCAGGACCAGTTGGCCCACCTATTGCCCGGAGTGCGCCTTTGGCAGAAGGCGCTTGACGGACCTGTAGCGGCGACCCTGGCCTTGAGTGGGCCGCTGGTCGAACCGGTGATCCGGGGTACCCTGGACCTCAAGGAGGCCACGGTGGATCTGCCCGGGTGGCTGCACAAGGAGGCCGGAGCGCCCGGGTTTCTGGATTTTGACGGGACGGCCTCTCGCACCCGGGGACTGACCCTGACACGGTTCGAAATCAGCCTGCCCCCCGTCCGGATTTCCGGCAAGGGCACGATCCAGCTAGGAAAAACATATGCCATCAATGCCAGTATTATCACCGGACCTGTCAGAGTTGCCGAGGTGCCGAAAGGGCTGTCGTTGGGTGGCCTGCAGGCCGGCACGCTGGAGTTGTCGCTGGATGTGAAGGGCAGCGGGAGGGACCCCAGTGCCTGGCAACTCGGCGGATGGCTGGCGCTGACGGATGGGCGGCTTGCCCCGCAGGGACTGGAGGCGCCGCTCACGGACATTTATCTCAGGGTCAAGCTCGCCCAGGACACGGCTGACATCAAACGGCTCGCGTTCAAGATCGCCGAAAGCGATTTCAGCGCCAGCGGGAAGATCAGACGCATCTGGAAGAATCCGTCCGTCTGGCTCGCAGTGGAGTCGACCCAGCTTGATCTCGACCTGTTGATCCCCAAAGGCCAGCGGTCGCCGATTCGTGATGTGCTCGAGCGTTTGGCTGAGACCGCTCGGGTGGCGATGAACGTCGGCATCGACCGCGGGGTCTACAAAACCACCATTTTCAGCGAACTGGCGGCACGCGTCCTGGTCAGGAACGGCGCCGTCACCGTGGACCGGTTGATGACAGGCTTTGAGGAAGGACAACTCACCGGTCGCGTTCAGGTGCGACTGCCGAGGGGCAAGCCGGCGGCCGGGGAGGTGTCGGCGCGCTTCACGGACGTGCCCTTCGAGACCTTCCTGCATTTGTTGGGAGACGAACGCCGCAACATCACCGGCAGTCTCTTCGGGACCGTGAATCTCCGCGCCAACGGGAGAGATCCGCTCGGTGTGCTTCACAGCCTGAACGGTAATCTGGAGTTTCGTGTGGAAAAGGGTCGGGTGCAGCGCGGCGTGGTCGTGCCCAAGATCGTGAAGCTGTTGAACCTGCCGAAGCTGCTCGAAGGAGAGGTCGATTTGGCCGGTGAGGGGTTGCCGTTCGACGTACTGTCGGGCACGTTCACCGTGACCAACGGGATGATGATTTCACAGGATTTCGTCCTCGACGGGCCGATCATCAAAATGACGGCCGCCGGCAGTGCCGATCTGGTGAATGATCGGATCGATATGATCGTCGCGGTCAGCCCGCTGGGGTCCTATTCCAGGCTGCTCAAGGGGATCCCTCTGTTCGGCAGGTTGTTTGCCGGCGAACGGAAAGGGATTGATACCGCCATGTTTGAGGTCAGGGGCCGCTACCGGGACCCGCAGGTCAGCTATTTGCCCATCGAGTCGTTCGCGACCGGCGTGCACGGGCTCGCGATGCTAGCGTTCGACATGCTGAAGAATCTGGTCATGCTGCCGGCGGAAATGATCGCGCCGGGCGATCAGGAGCGTGCGCCTGCTAAGGATCGAGCGTCGCCCGCGCCGCCACTGCTACCGTCTCCGCCGACGAGTCAGAAGAGCGACGATGCCCCCTCTCCCTTGCGCGCCCCGCCGGCCGCCTCGCCTTGACCCCCCTCACCCTGCGTGCTAGCATCCGATCGAGTTCTACGACGCGCCTTCGCTTAGCTCTAGGAGAGCCCAACCGTGCCTCACTCTCGCGCGATCCTGATGATCGCGGCCAGCGAATCCGACTCCAATTTGTATTACGCTACGCGTTTCGTCGCCCCGGATCCGTTCATTTTCATCGAGGTGCACTCCGGCGAGCCCAAGGGGGCCGGGAACGGGGCGACCGGCAAGGGGGAGCGCGTGCTGGTCATGAGTGATCTGGAGCTCGACCGCGCGCGAAGCCAGGCCTCCGTGGATCGCATCGTCTCGTACAGCGAGGTGGAGAAGCAGGTGCGCGGACAGGGCGTGGCCGATCCGGGCCCGGTGGATATCGTGCATGCGGTGTTGCAGTCCTGCGGCGTCAAGCACCTGCTGGTGCCGGACCGTTTCCCGTTTGCGCATGCGCGGCGGCTCCAGCAGCTCGGCTATGAGCTGGACACCAAAAAGGAGCCCTTTTTCGAGGAACGGGCCCTCAAAACCGAAGAGGAAGTGCGTCATATCGAAGCGGCCCAGCGCGCGACGGAAGAGGCGGTCGCGGCCGCGCACGACGCGCTGCGTGCCGCCACGATCCGAGACGAGGTGCTCTGGTTGGACGGAGCTCCGGTGACGTCCGAGCGGATCAAGAAATTGATCAACGTGAAGCTCATGGAGCAGGACTGCGTGGCCCAGCATACGATTGTCGCGGGAGGCGAACAGGCGTGTGATCCGCATCAGGAAGGCAGCGGGCCCCTGCCAGCGCATCGGAGCATCATCTTCGATGTCTTTCCACGGTCCAGCCGGACACGGTATTTCGCCGACATGTCGAGAACCGTGATAAGAGGAACCCCGTCCGCGGAGCTGAAGCGCCTCTATCAAACCGTCAAGGACGCGCAGGAAGAGGCGATCTCCCAGATCCGCGACGGCGCCGATGGCGCCAAGATCCATCAACGGATTTGCGACCGGTTCGAGGCGGCGGGCTACCAGACCGGCATGGTCAACGGACGGATGCAGGGGTATTTTCACGGCACCGGACACGGCGTCGGGCTCGATATTCATGAGCCGCCCCGGATCAGCCGGACCGGCTCGCTCCTGCAAGAGGGCCATATCGTGACCGTCGAGCCTGGTCTGTACTATCCCGGGCTGGGGGCGGTCCGGATCGAAGACATGGTGCAGGTGACCCGGGACGGCTGCCGGAATCTGACGAATTATCCGAAGATATTTGAACTGGACTGACTGCCCATCCAGACCCCTTGCCGCTAGCCTCGTGCCCCTGGCCTATTTATGAGACTGACCTTCACCATCCAGCGGCTTAACCCGGAGGTTGAAAGCCGCCCCCATGATGAGGACTACCGGCTCGAGGTCAGCCGGGGCATGACCGTCCTCGAGGCGCTGATCCGAATCAAGCACGAGCAGGACGCGACGCTGGCCATGCGGTACTCCTGCCGCTCCGCGATCTGCGGGTCCTGCGCCATGGAGATCAATGGGTCGGAAAAACTGGCTTGCCGCACCTCCGTGCGGAAGGAATGGGAGCGCCACGGCGTGATTACGGTCGCCCCGCTGCGCAATCTGCCCGTGATCAAGGATCTGGTGGTGGACATGACGACTTTCTGGGGCAAAGTCCGAACCGTCACGCCCTGGCTGTCGTCGCCGCCCCAGGCGCTGGCCGAGACGACCGGACCCATGCGCCTCCTGCCAGGCAGCTATCAGTTCCATAATGTGGACGCGTGTATCCTGTGCGGGGCCTGTGTCGCTGCCTGCACAGCCCATGAAGTCAGCCGGGGGTTCCTGGGACCCGCAGCGCTCGCCAAGGCGGATCGGTTCGTCTCCGATCCCCGGGAGTCGGCGCAGGCCAAGCGGTGGAGACTGCTGCAGCTCGAAAAAGACAACGGCATCTGGGATTGCACCCGGTGCAACTTCTGTGTGCAGGTCTGTCCGAAGGACGTCAAGCCGATGGAGGCGATCATCCGCCTGCGCCGGGCGGCGATCGCCGCCGGACTGGATAGGACGGGTGGCGCCCGCCACATTACCGGCTTCACTGACCTCGTGCGGCACGAAGGACGCCTCAACGAAGCCCTCATGCCGCTCAAAATCCTCCGCTTCAGTCTCAGACGCCTGCTCCACGTGATCCCGCTGGGCATCCGGATGTTCCTGAAAGGGAAAGTGCCGAATCCATTCGCCCCTCCCATTGAGGGTATCAGCCAGGTCCGCGCTGTGTTCGATGCATTCCTGACGACGGGACGTCCGGGCCGGTAGCGCAGGCGGCGTTCCGGAGCGGTGCCCATCCGTGGCCTACCACTTCACGTTTCTTGACAACGTTGCCCTGGCGGACGCCGCCTTCGACGCGCAAGCCGACACGCCCTCCGAATTGCTCACGGCGGCGGCCCAGGCGGTGGTCGAAACGATGGTGGACCCTCGTTCCGTCGAACCCATGTGGAGCAAGACGATCGAGCTCCAGGCTCCGGATCTCGCCTCGCTGCTCTTTGACTGGCTCGCCGAGATCGTGTATCTGAAGGACGCCCAAGGAGTGGTGTTCCGCGAGGCGAAGGCGGTGGTCACCGAGGATCGTCCGCATGGCGGATGGAAGGTCCGCGGGATGGTGACCGGCGAACCGATCGATCCGGAGCGCCATGAGTTGCGGGCGGATGTAAAAGCCGTCACGAAACACCTCTTCCAGGTCAACCAGACCGACGAGAAGTGGCTGGCGCGGGTGGTGCTGGACATCTGAGGTGTTGAGTCGGTTATGCTGGTTGGGCCGGTTGTGTTCGTGGAGCAGAGTCACTGATTTCCCGGAGTAAACCGCACAGCCGACCGGCCCAGCAGATGGTCTTAACGGGCCCAACAGGCCCAACTGGCGAAACAGAAGGTCGTGCCATGAAACTGCAGACTGAGATGCCGGTCAACAAGATCACGGACGAGGTCTGGGAAATTCCGCCCTCCGCCAAGGACGGCATGCTGGTGCCGGCGCGGATCTATGCGACGGAGTCCATCCTGTCGTCGATGGACAGCGGGGTGTTCGAGCAACTGACCAACGTCGCGTGCCTGCCGGGCATCCGGCGCTATGCGCTGTGCATGCCGGACGGGCACTGGGGCTACGGGTTCCCGATCGGCGGGGTCGCCGCCATGGACATCCAGCAAGGCGTGATTTCCCCGGGCGGAATCGGGTTTGATATCAATTGCGGCATGCGCCTGATCCGGACCGACCTCACACGCGCGGAGGTGGAGCCGCGGTTGGATCAGCTGATGACCGAGCTGTTCCGGAAGGTGCCCGCAGGGGTTGGCGCCAAGGGCTTCGTGCGGCTGAACCGGCAGGAGTTCGCGGAGGTGATGCGCAAGGGCGCGCGCTGGTGCATCGAGCGCGGCTATGGGTGGCAGGAGGATCTGGCCCGCATCGAGGAGCATGGCTGCATTCCGGGCGCTGATCCCGAGAAGGTCAGCGAGCATGCGGTCGAACGGGGAATTAGCCAGCTCGGGACGTTGGGCTCAGGCAATCACTATCTCGAGGTACAGGTCGTGGCGAACGAGCGTGTGTTCGACCGCGAGACCGCCGCCGCGCTTGACATCACGGGCAACGACCAGATCGTCGTGATGGTCCACTGCGGGTCGCGGGGGTTCGGGCATCAGGTGGCGAGCGACTACCTCAGGGTGTTCGAGAAGGCGATGCGGCGCTACGGCCTCACCGTCAAAGATCAGCAGCTCGCCTGCGCGCCGTTCCGGTCACCGGAGGGCCAGGACTACTTCACCGCGATGAATTGCGCCGCGAACAGCGCCTTTGCCAACCGGCAGGTGATCACGCACCGGATTCGCGAGGCCTTCAGCGCGATCTTCGGGAAATCGGCCGAAGAGCTGGGCATGCACATCGTCTATGACGTGGCGCACAACATCGCCAAGGTCGAGCACTATCCGGAGGGGTATCTGGTGGTGCATCGGAAAGGCTCGACGCGCGCCTTCGGTCCGGGCCGACCGGAGTTGCCCGACCTGTATCGCAAGACGGGCCAGCCGGTGATTTGCGGCGGCTCGATGGAAACGGGCTCATTTCTGTTGGTCGGGACGGACAAGGCGATGCAGGAGACGTTCGGCTCGACCATGCACGGCTCCGGCCGGACCATGTCGCGGCACCAAGCGAAGCGCAGCGCGCGGGGCGAGCAGCTCAAGCAGGAGATGGCGAAGCGCGGGATAATCGTGAAGGCGGTGTCGATGTCGGGACTGGCCGAAGAAGCCGGGTTCGCCTACAAGAACATTTCGGAAGTCGTGGAGTCGGTGCATCGGGCGGGGATCACCAAAAAGGTGGCGGAGCTGCGGCCGATCGGGAACATTAAGGGATGACGCGGGGTGTGGCAGGGCTCAGCCGCTTCCGCGCCTCCCGGGACGACCCTTTCGGGCTTTGCCGGGCGGAAACCTTCGGAAATTCCTTCGCGGACTCAGTCAGTTTCCGCCTTCCTTCCTGGCAAAGCCTCGATGGGTACCCCGTCCCTTCGGCGAAGTCGCTCTGAGCCCCGCCACACCCCAACAGCAGATTCCGATCGGCCTTGGAAGGAGTCCCGTGAACCGGAGAGGGTCAGGTCTTGACGTTGACATCTGAGAAATGCGCAAGTGGGGCGCGGCAAGAGGGATGTTTTGGGCACGCCTTCGGTTGAGCCCCTTGCCCGGATGCAAAAGGCCCGCGTTGCTCAGCGTGCGAGGCGCTGGAAAGTCACTTGGTTGCGGCGTCGGGGGAACGGATTTCCAGCCCCGCGACGGCGAATGGGTCGAAATCACGAACGTTGAAGGTGAGAAGGACTGAGACTCGGGCCTTCCTCGCGCATACCGGGATGACCCAATCGTATCTTCGGCCTCCCGTCACGCCCTGCACCGGCGCCTCATCGAAGGCTGCTCGGTAGTCTCGCCCATCCAACGCAATGAGCTTGGTTCCAGTCAGAAAACTGGTTTCGAGGAGTGTCCGGGCATCGTGAGCAGGGAGACGGTGCGGGGGAGGGAGACGGGTTCAGACCGCATAGGCCTCCACAAGGGCCGGGGCGGCGACGATCAGCGTCTCCCGTCGCCCAAGTCGCCGTTCCAGTTCCCGAGCCGCGGGATCGTGGTGCTCGTGCCATGAGCACACCGCAGCAACCATGACGCTGGAATCCGGCAAGAGCCTGGTATGTGGCAGTCATGTTCTCCCCGGGCGCCGATCCGCCCGTGGCCCACATCACGAACATGCTTGAAGGCACTCTCTGGATGGCCGCCTGGGACGGGTCCTCCGAAGCGTTCCGCTTCGTGCAGGTGGACGACTACGGTCCTCGAGGACAAGGCGTGCCCTTGGAGATGCTGTATAACCGGAAAGGGGACCGCTTGTTTGTCACGATCGCCAAGCCCGGTTTTGTGAATGTCTATGACAACGCGGATCCCCAGCACCCGAAGTTCCTCAAGGCCATCCCGGCGGCGGGCGCCCACCACCTGGTGTTGTCTCCTGACGAAGGCTACCTATGCGTCCAGAATAGTCTGCTTAATCTTCCGGGGATGAGCGACGGCTCCGTCACGGTGATAGATATTATGACGAAGGGTGAGGTGATCGCCAGCATGGACACGCTGAAAAATCAGGGCCTGAACCCGAACTGCATCGTGCTCTTGCCACCAAGTCCGTAGTCTTCCAAAGCGCCTCTCCTAGATTCCCGCAAGGAACGGGGTGGGGAGCTGTTGCTCTGGGTGAAGGACAAGAAGGATAAGTCCGATTATGGCAGTGGACTCCCAGGATCATGGTCATAACCACACGCACGGCGCGATCGATCCCGTTCTCTTGACCACCCGGCGCGGGATCTGGGCCATCAAGTGGTCCTGCATCGGGTTGCTGGCGACAGCAGGGCTTCAGGTCGGCGCCGTTCTGCTCACCGGCAGCGTCGCCCTCCTCGCGGATACGGTGCACAACTTCGGTGACGCGACGACCGTGGTTCCGCTGTGGATCGCCTTTGCCTTGGCTCGGCGTCCGCCGACTCGTCGATTCAGTTATGGATACGGCCGTGTCGAAGACTTCGCAGGGCTGGTCATCCTTCTCACCATCCTGGGCAGCGGGCTCTTGGCCGGTTACGAGTCTACGCTCCGCCTCTTTAGGCCGCAGACTGTAGCTTCTCTCTGGGCGGTGTTCGCTGCATCAGGTATCGGGTTCCTGGGCAACGAGGCTGTGGCGCGGTTGCGCCTCAGGGTCGGACACGAAATCGGCAGCGCGGCCTTGACGGCCGACGGGTATCACGCCCGGGCGGACGCGCTCACGAGCCTGAGCGTGCTTCTCGGAGCGGTCGGGGTGTGGCTGGGATACCCGCGTGCGGACCCCTTGGTCGGCCTGCTGATCACGGTCGTGATTTTCAAGATTGCCTGGGATTCGGGCAAATCGGTCTTTGCTCGCTTGCTGGATCGGATCGACCCGTCGGTCATCGACGAGGTGCGGCATGCCGCAAACCACATTCCTGAAGTCCGCGACGTCACGGAAGTCCGGGCCAGATGGGTGGGCCACCGACTGTGGGCGGAGGTCAACATTGCGGTCGATTCCCACATGACGGTGGAGCAAGCTCATAGGATCGCCAGTGAGGTCCGGCACCAGCTTTTGCACCATCTCCGGTACCTTTCCAACGCGATCGTCCATGTTGACCCACTCAACGCTTCAGGAGAGCAACATCATCGGATTCATGGTCACGCGCATGATGCGTGGCCGACTCATTCACACTAGGACGATCACCATGGCAACTGTGTCGTTTCGAAGCTGGGTTCTCCGATGTATCATGAGTGCCGTTCCACTTCTCCCTGTCACCGCCGCCGCTGCAGATCAGTTTGGAACACCCAGGGGAGACGAGGGCACACGCATTTTCAAACCGCAGGAACACCCCTTCTATTCTGGAGAATTCCGCATCCGAGGTCGACGGGGCGTCTTGGTGGGGAGTATGCGAGACCGTTCGCCATGGGACCACCTCGACTACGCGGGGAACCACCTGACTCCTGTGGAAGGGACGATCGAGATCGATGTGAACGAAATTGCCAATACGGGCCGGGTCCTCGCAGAATTCATGGAGGGTGGGGACCAATACCGAATTGTGTTCGACCGCTTTGCCGCCTCACAGCCATTCCACGATGGGGGCATCGCCACCCGTGTCTATGAACACGGCGATTCCGGCAATGGCGATCCGCTGTACCCGAAAACCTGGCTGTACCTCGCGGCGTGGGGAACCGCGACGATGTACCAGAACGATCAAGTCCTTTACAAAGACTATGCGGCCCATTTCATGGTGATGGAGCGGTCGCGTGATCCGAAAACTCATGAGGTGCACTATCCGGTGAAGCGCACACTGCCTGGAGGGGAAACCGATCCTGCCGGGATGGAGATCGATCTGTGGGTTCGCTCGAAGGACCAGAACACCAAGAACTTCCCTCCCTTTGAAACGTTTATCCATCTGTACTGGGAGGAAGTGACGTGGCGGTAGCGGGGCGAGAGACTGCGCGCCGACGACGGGAGGTGGAGCGATGGCGGGCGCTAGGTATGCCAAAGCCAGGTTCCGGTTGGCTCCGATCACTGAGCCGCCGATGAAGAAGGTCCTGGAGGACGCGCTAAAGGAGTTTCGCCAGGCCTTGGCTGATCGCGGGGTGTACAAGAACAACCATCGGAACCTGGAGCGGGCATACAACGGGGCGCGAGACTTTGTAGACTTCCTGCTGGAAGGCCCCTGGGCCCTGGAGAAAGGACGTCGGCGGCCGAAGATCGATTAGATGGGTATCAGGCGCACCCCTTGACACGTAATCGAAGAGAGCCTAGCCTTCCACGCACGATCGGGTTTCCGCGCGGAGTTATGAGCTCCAAGCAGGTTAACTCGTTAGTTGGAATGATGCTGTTCACCACGAGTGTCGTCTGGGCCCAAGATCCTGCGCTGGTGGCGAAGGGGAGGCAGGTGTACGCGGAGAAACAGTGCAGCAGGTGTCACATGATCGGGGACGAGGGGGCGAAAGTCGGGCCAAACTTGACTCGCGTAGGGTTTACACGGGACGCGGAATGGCTGAAGCGATTCTTGAAGGATCCGAAGTCGGTGAATCCCAGGAGCAAAATGATGGCTTTTGAGGGGACCGAGCAAGAGCTGGGCGCGCTTGCGGCGTTTCTGGCATCACTCTACTAAGGACGATCGCATCCATGGATTCAACGAGAGCGACGATAACGGCAAGGAGACTGCTCGGCTATCTGGCCGTGAGCGTAGTCGCTTTCTCTCTGGTTCTTCCCACCTCCGCATGGGGCGACCCGCGCCTGCTGAAGCTGGACTGCGTGAATGTCCAGGTGGCGGTCTTGGAGTCGGGGGAATCACTGGGCGTCACCCGAGAGGTCCTGCGCGAGGCGATGCTGGCCGGCCTCAAGGCCAAAGTTCCGGGACTCCGGGTGGATTCCTCCTGTCCCAACCGGGTCGTGTACCGGGTGTTCATTCAAAATCTCTCGCAGGGCATGATCGACGCGTTCTACGGACATGTTGCCTTCGAAGTCCGGCGCAAGGCGACCTTCGTCGATACGGCACTCTCGATGGACGCACGGGCCTGGGATGCGGAGTCCTACATTCATGGCACGAGGGACAAGGCGAAAACGAGCGTGCTGGATTTGCTCAACAGTTACTTGACGCAATTCGCGGCCGACTATCAGGCCGCTACGCGATGAGCAGACCGATCTCGATCGGACTACGCGCCGCTGTTGTATAGGTCCATGGAGCTCCTCCTCGGCTCAAACAGCTTCCGAAACACGAACGGAATCCTCAAACTTCAGGGCAAGGAGCAGCTCGTGCTCGAAATGCCCGCGGGTGAGCGGCAACTGTTCCTGACCATGGACCTCTACGACCCCGAGGGGAAGCACGTCGCCCATGTGCGGCGAAACCAGTTGGCGTTCAATGACAAGGACCGGTTTGCGCTCAGCACGAGCTCGAATATCCTTGCGCTGTTCACTGGACCGGCGTGGGTGAAGGTCACGGACACGACAACGGGTGGGACGGTACTGGAGGCGACGGTCGCGGGTCAGGACAAAGTGAGCCTGGTCAGCGGCAAGTTCCATACACACAAAGGCCAACTCATCGAAATCACGCCTCATGTCTGCCGGATTCAAGGCGTCCTCACCAAGTTCAACGAAGTGTGCGATGTGCAGGGCGGCATGATCGAGCTCGGCTAATGCTGCCGTTACTGTTTCAGACCCTCGAGCAAAGCTTCGGTTCCGCCCTTTCACCAGCCGCCTTCGTCACCTACTGGGGCGCCGTCCTGCTCTTGGCGTACACCCTTGCAGCGCCGATCTATCGAATGTGGATCGACTATGCCACGGTCCGCACCGGGTTGGAACGGCAGTGGATCATGATCTGTCCCCAGTGCGGCGAGCGTACGGTCGTCCAGGGTCGGCGCTGCGCCAATTGCCGCGGGAATCTGGAGATCCCGTTGATAGTCCGGCTGTGGCACGCTGGGACGATGCGGCGGGAGTCACGGCTCGCCCGGTGGATCCGTTGGACGATTCATGGGCTGGCCATCACCGGATTTGTGGCTGTGTCGCTCGTGGGGATGGTGATGACCGGTGCGCTAGCCCCAGAGGGAGAACTGCATCGCCTGTTTCTCGGGATTGCGATCACGGCGTGGGCGGCTTTCGGTTGGCTGGTCGGGCGCGCGCTGCACCTCGGTCCCGGTGGCCCCCTGGGTCGGCTTCGGGACGCCGTCCTGGCGGTGGCGGCAATCGGTATCTTGGCCATGGCGCTGTTCCTTGCGCACATGGCCAGACAGAACCTGGAGGTCACGTTGGTCCAGTTCAGCACAGAGGGGGGAATGGCCCGCCTGGCCGATCAATCGTTGTCCCTCACCGGGGGCGAGATCGAGTTCGAATACCTACAACTGGAGCATGACCTGCTCGGCTATCACAAGATCATCGGTCTGGCGTTGCAGGGGCAGGGGCGCGTGCCGATCCCACGACGCAACCTCCAGCAGTGGATCTTGCGTCATCTCTGGGAGTACGCGGACACCTATGCGGCGCGGGGATTGACGGTGCGCCGGCGAACGGAACGTCTGCGCGTGGAGCATGATCAAGCGTATGAGGTGGTTCTCCGGGGAAGGGACATTCTCACGAGAAGGATCGGTGGCGGGAAGCCATCGGTAGAAAGGCCTTGACGGGATGGGCGTGATTCTGGTTTAAGTTTTGGCCGCCGCACGCGTGGCGACCAAGGCGACGGAGGGAATATGGCTGATCTGTCCAACTGCTGGCCGGTCTTCATTGCCGGCATTCTGTTAGGCTTCGCCGCCGCCGTCATTCTCAGGTCCACACTCGGGTGAGACCGCGCGACAGGGTGCGGCCAGCGGCCCCGCGCAGTCGCCCTCGATCGCCCTGGCCCTTCGCTCTCGGCTCTTCTTCCTGCATTCCCTGATTGTTCGATATGTGGGTTTAATTGTGACAGGGTCGTGCCCCAATCTACCTGAGAGAACGGATAGGAGCGCCGCGATACCGGATATCGATAGAATTCGATCAACCGGGGGACCGAATGGCTAGAAGAACAGGGGGAATCATGAAGCGGCTCGTGCTCGTCGTTCTCGCGGCGGTCCTGCTGGCGGCAGCGGCCTATGTCGCGCTGGATTTCTTCGGACGGACTGGCAAAAAGGCTGAAGCCGTGAAGCAGGAGGCGACCGAGGCGCTGAAAGCCACCAAGGACTATGCCGCGGAAAAGCAACAGGAGCTCGTTCAGGCGTTGAACGCTGAGTTGGACGAGATTCAGGGACGCATCAAGGAACTGGAAATGGAGGTGTCCCGGACGTCGGAGGAGGCTCGGGAGGAGCTCAGGAAGAAATTCGTGGAGCTCGAGGCGAAGCAAAAAGAGGTCCGAAAAAAGCTCGAAGAGTTCAAAGTCGGCGGCGGCCACTCGGACGACGCGCGCTAGGTGCGGGATGGGCGGTTGGCGAACGCCAGTTGCACGTGTTCCCGCTCGGTCTTCAGCACCTCCAGCAGCGCGTGGGGGGTATATCCGAACTGGTTCGCGATCAGCACAGACGGACACTGGGCCACTTTGATGTTGTAGAGGTTGACCGACTCGTTGAAGAATTCCCGCCGGTCCGCGATCGTGCTCTCCAGCACGGAGATTCGTTGCTGGATGTGCAGGAATTCCTGATTCGCTTTCAGGTCCGGGTAGCCCTCCGCCACAGCCAACAGTCTGCCCAGCGCGCCGGCGAGCTGGTTCTCCGCCTTGGCTTTGTCGTCGATACTCGCGCCCCGATCATAGGCCATCCGTGCCTTGGTCACAGCCTCCAGCGTATCGCGCTCATGCGCCATATAGCTGTTGCACACCTCGACGAGCTTGGGAAGTTCGTGGTGCCGTTGCTTGAGCACGACGTCGATGTTCGACCAGGCCTTCCGGATGTTGTTTGCCAGCCTTACCAGCGTATTGTAGAGCCCGATCACGTAGCCGATCAGGCCGATGACGGCGAACAGCAGCAAGAGTCCCACGAGCATCGTCGCGTTCATCGGGCCCTCCGAGGGTGCAGGGTGATGGTCAGAATCAGGGTCCAGTGACCAAATAGAATTTCAGGATCGCGTACCAGCAGGCGACGGTCAGCGCCGGCCCGCCGTACAGCGTCGCCTTCGTTTTCCACCCGAGCTGGGACAGGAGCTCCTGTTCGCTTCGATCCGAGATGATGAACGGCTCGTCACGTGAGGAGCCGAGGTATAGTCGAGTCGCGTTGTCGAAGGATGCGTGCCCCAGCGGATTGTCCTGAGCAGTTCCAAGCACATAGATCACTTCCCCTGGCAGGATGTAGGACTCGCTGCAACGCATCGGATTGTTGAGGCTCCAGCTCGAGGTCGAAACGCCCAGTCGCGTCAGGCCGGCTTCGGCGTTTGCGGGGAGTGATCCCAGCCAATTGGTCCGGTACGAGCGGTCTACCCGCATGACCAGTTCCGCGTCAAAGGGCACGACCATCACGGCGCCCGTCTGGTCCTGTATGGAGAACGGCTGTTCGGAGACGCCCTTGGCGGTTGTTACCCATCGCTGATGTTTCCCGGAACCCTGACGCTCCTCCACGTGACAGGAATACAGCACGCAAGGAGTCCGGCTGAAGGGCGCTTCCAACAAGCCCTCGATCGGCTGCGCAGCGCCAGCGACTTTCACGAGCCCGACAGCGAGCGCGCGAATGGGAGAGGTCGGGATGCTCTCGATCAGGCGCTTCTTCCGATTCAGCACGAACCCGTACCCGAACAGGCCGACCCCGCCGACCACGCCGCCGACCTGGTAGAAGAACATGTCGTCCGGCCGTCGGACCCACTGTGCGCCGGGCAAATACTGACGGATCCCGCTCCAAAGTAGGATGCCCCCGATCATGAACGCCATCACGCCGATCAGGGCCCATACCCAGATTCCAGCCGACCCAGCGTCCCCCGGACGCCGTCCGAGGCCCGGTGCCGCAGCCTGAGGGGACGCCGCGGCCTTGCGCGAAGCTCTGGAATAGAAAGCCGGTTCGTCCAACTGGATTGGGGCGCCGACGCCGGAATGCCGGCAATTCAATTGTGTCAGGGTGCCTTGTGCCAGCCACCAACCGTGGCACGCGGCGCAGAGCATCACGGTGGTGTCACCGACCGGATGGTGCTCCATGGGCCTGGCGCAGCGAGGGCAAGGGGCTAGCGGCGAGCCCGTTGGCGTCGCGCTTTGGCCCACCTCAGCCGTCAGGCTCCGGTAATCCTCCACAAACAAATTGATTTCCGCGGGGTCGAGCCACAATCCGTGCGCGTTTGGGCAGACGTCAAGCTGCGGCCCTTCCATGGTCGGCACTTCGATTAGCTTGGCCTGACACTGCGGGCACTTCATGACATGGGTAAGGGGTTTTCCCGTGTCGAGTATAACAATGGCCTCTTGACTGTCAAAGAAAAGGGTGGATAGGCGGCGCCAGCCGGCCGGCACGCGCGCACGGGGTCAGATGTGGTCTTTCGAACTGCATCGCACTGTGTTAGTGTCGACTCAGTCGCTCACTGGAGGACAGCATGCCGTTGAAATATGCGCTGTATCCCGGCTGCGCGGCCAAGGGGGCCACGCCGGAGCTGTACCAGTCCACGATGGCGATCATCGGCAAACTCGGGGTCGAGGTCGTGGAGTTGACCGCGGCATCTTGCTGTGGAGCCGGCGTGGTCGCCGAAGCAGATCCGGACCTGGCGCTGGCCCTGAATGCGCGCACGTTTGCGCAGGCCGAGCAGCTCGGGCTGGACGTGATGACGATCTGCGGCACCTGCCAGGGCGTCATGAGCGCAGCGAACAAGCGGCTGAAGGAGGAACCGGGACTGCTCGATCGCATCAACGCAGTGCTGGCAAAGGACGGCATCGCCTACCGCGGGACCGTGAAGGTCAAACACCTGCTCTGGATCGTGGTGCGGGAAGTGGGGCTGCCGCGGCTCGAACGCCTGGTTCAGCACCCGATGCAGGAGTTCCGGATCGCGCCATTTTACGGCTGCTATATCCTGCGACCCTCCTGGGAGCTCAGCTTCGACGATCCCGAGAACCCGAACTCGCTGGAGAAAGTGATCAAGGCGGTCGGTGGCGAGCCGGTGGCCTACCCGGGCCGGACGAAGTGTTGCGGCTTCCCGATTATTCTGGAGAAGGAGGCGATCGCGGTGGCGATGGCCGGCAAGAACATGCAGGAGGCGAAGGAGCAGGGCGCCGACTTCATGGTGACACCGTGCCCGCTGTGTCACATGAGCCTGGACATCTACCAGGAGCGGGCGGGTCAGGCGGTCAACGCGAAATTGAACCTGCCGATCCTGCACCTCCCCCAGTTGATCGGTCTCGCCCTCGGCGTGCCGGCCAAGGAGTTGGGCGTCTCGCGCCACCTCGTGCCCGTGGACTCGATCGTGCGGAAGGTCGAGAAAAAGAAACCCGAGCCGACGAGGGCCTGAAGGAGCGCGCACTATGAAGGTCGTGAGCCTCAAAGACTACGCGCAGTTTTCCAGCGAGAAGATGAAGAAGAATAATCTCTTCCAGACGCCGCGCTTCTTTTGCGACGTCTATTGTTTCGAGCCTGGCCAGGAGCAGAAAGGCCACGTGCACGGCGACCAGGACAAGATCTACCTGGTGCTGGACGGGCAGGGGACGTTCAAGGTGGGATTGGAAGAACGCGTCCTCGGCCCCGGCCAGGGCACAATGGCGCCCGCCGGCGAAGAGCACGGTGTGCGGAACCACACCACTGGACGGTTAACGGTCTTGGTATTCGTCGCCCCGAATCCCTGACCTCAGCGAAGATCCAGCGGAGCGGTCACCGTAATGGCACCGGCAAGATCCCCTTCACGATGTCCCTCCTTCGGGTAACCGGAGATGTCCAGATCGCCCTTCGGCTCCCCATGGCATTGGAGGCAATCCTTCACGTAATAGATGGGCATGACCACCCTCAACGTTCGGCCCTCCTCAGTCAGTTCGCTGACATAGGCCTCGGCCCGTGGCCGTCCGGACAACCACTTCAGGACGGACGCTTCATATTCATCGGGCTCATTCTTGGGATTCCTGGGCTGCAGCGTGGTTTGCTTCAGCTGGACGTGGGATCGTTTAGAAAACCGTGCCGCCGCCTGACTGCCGTAGGTGGCCGGGATAAAGTTCTTGTACCCGATTCCTCGTTGGTTGATCACCACCTGAGCCTCGCTGACCACTTCCTTACTGGCCATGACAAAAGCCGGCAATAATTCTCGCGCCAGGGGAGGAACGGTGATCGACACGGGCATCTGCTGGAGCTTGGACAGGTCAATGCCGGTCATCTTACGGAATTGCTGAATCAGTTGCTGCTCGAACACCTCTGGCGTAAACCCCTTGTCTCCCTTGTGCGGGTCATCGATCAAGGCCTCGTTTTGCTCGACGACCAACCGACCGGCACTGAGCAACTTCGCCAACAGCCGAGCGGTTTCCTCCGCCTCCGCGCGATCAACCGCCCATACCCATTCGACGCTTGCAAACTGAACGGCCAAGATCGCGACAAGCCCCGCTGTCCACGCAATCCACGCCTTCTTCATAGGACCTCCATTCCCGGTTTCTCCGCGACCAGGCTTCACTCCGCACGTGGCCTGATCCTAGTGGGCGAGCATTTTGTCCACGTCGAACAGCAAGCCCTCAGGTGCCGCGCGACCTGGAGCTATATTGTGCTCCTCCAGCCTGCGCTTCCGCCTCTCGGCTAGTTTCCCCCACCGTGGGGCCATGGGTGATCTCCTCATGGGGTGGCAGCCCAGCGGCATTCTCCCTGGTACTGTTGCGCAACCATTTTTTCAACGGCAAAGGGCAACCCTTCCGCCGCGGCGCGTCGCGGAAAAGCGTAGGAATCCAGGAGCCACCGGCGACGCATCTCAGCGAGTCGCCCAGACGCATCCAATTGGAACAACACATCATTCACAAGCCGGCGCAGGCGGTAACTTTCCTCGGCCATCACGACGCCGTAGTGCTCCCGGTTCAACAGGAGCGTCTTGCCCGGCTCGATACCGAGGACCTGCCAATCCCGTCGGACTCGTCCCGTGATGAAGGACAGAATAGGCTCTTTGCTGAGGATCACGTCTACGGAGGGGTCCAGGGATTCGAACGCGGCGGGCAGCGAATCGCACAGGACGAGACGGGAATCCTTCAAATGGGCCTCGGCATACAATTGCGCGCTGGTCCCCTCCTGCACCGCCACGCTCAGCCCGGCGAGTGCCGTACGGACGGTGGGCGGCGTGACCAGACGATCGGCGGCCGGGCGAAGCCGGTCCCGGAGGCGGCTGACCACGTCGGGCCGCTTCGCGATCAAGCCGAGACCGCCGTCATAGAAATACGGCGTCGAATAGGCCAGGCCCGCACGCACCGGAAGGGGCACGTTGCCCGCGACCGCCGACAGGAACAGATTGACCTTCCCCTCGTTCAACTCGACGAAGAGATCCCTGAAGTGCACCAGGCGCACGACGGGCCGCACGGCGCGGCCGCCGCAGACTGCGCTGAGCGTCGCCGTAATCTCGCGGACGAGCTCGATGTCCAGCCCGGTGATCCGGGAACCTTCGTCGGTCCAGATGGCCGGGAACACGAAGGGCTGCCTGGGCTCGATGGCCATGCCGACCTGGAGTTGCTGCCTCGCGCAGATCGCGTCCACTTCGTCGGCGAAGACTGGCCGGATGAGTTGGGCGGCATCCATCACGAGGCCACAGCCCGACAGGAGCAGGGCGAACGGTAGGAGCAATGAGGCGCACGTCAAAGGTTCGGAGGAGTGCATGGCTTTCAGAATCGCACGCCGGTCGTGAACAGCCACTGCTGCGACTGCCCCCCTTCACCGCGAAAATCGATCCCATATTGCGTGTACTGGACCGCGATGTCCACTGCCAAGCCGCGCGCCACCGGAAACCGCACGCCAACCTGCCCGCCGATGAGATGGCCCGGGGCGTCGTGTCCGGGCCCCGGCATCGTGCCACCAGCCAGGAGGCCAAGATAGGGCACGGCCCGGTCTTCCAAGGGCCCGAACAGCGCATGCCGAAGCATTCGATTGATCGGCCAGCCTTTGGGAAAATCGAGAATATCGATGAAGTTGTTCCAGCGTGGGTTCAGGTAGAGCGAGTGCTGGTCCGTTTTGAAATCCGGGGTGTGTACGCTGAAAAACTGGTAGATGGCTCGCACTTCGAGATTGCCGTATTTGAGAGCCGTGATCCCGGCCTGGATGCCCAATTCACGATCATCGGGCGCGTAGGTCTGCTGTCGGAGGGCCACGTCGAAACTGAATGGCCGCAGCGGCAACAGCTCGAGGACCACCTCTTGCGCCGGCGTGACGGAAGGCCAGCAGACCGCGCAAAGAAGGGCCGCAAGGATGGCGCGTGACCGTCCAACATGGGTTGTGGAGAAACGAGATGAATCGCGCACCGGCCTTAGTGTCTTGCGCTCGCCCATGATCGTATAGGGGGGGGCCGGCATACGCGTCTGGCTGTTGAGCAATTCACCTGCATCACCGGCTGACACCGAAGACGACACGGCGGGGCCGACCCCACGGATCAGCCCCGCCGTTAGGTTTCAGATGGCCGTCACTTTCCCGGGCTTGGGGGCGGAGGACTCCATGGAGTCTGTGGCATCAAGGGCGCCGGCTTGGCATCGGGTGTTGCGACGAGGACCGCGATGGCGCCGCGCAGCGCGCCGGTCAGCGAGTGCGTCACGAGCGGGTAGGCGCCGGCTGACTCGGCCACCACGTCGAAGGTCGCAGCGCTGCCGGGGCCGACGACGTAGGTCTGGACGCCCACGTGCTTGTTGGCCGGATTGCCGCTCTCATAGACGGCGTCCCAGATCTCGCCGATCGGATGAAACGCCGAAAACTCGTTCGGTCCGGCGTTCACGAAATACACGCGCACGCGCTCGCCGGGTTTGGTGGTCAAGGCCTGTCCGCCCGTGACGAAGGGATGGTATTTGAAGATGCCCCCGTTGAAAATGATGTGGTCGAACTTCCGCTCGAACATGCTCTGGACGTCGTCCGGGTTCTTGAAGAGCTCCGACTGGATCAGCACGTACTCGCGATCAGCCTTCGGCCAGGCCGCCGGATTTTTCGGATCCACGATGACGGCGCCGAACATCCCACGGGCGACGTGCTGGATCATCGGCGGCGCACCGCAGTGATAGAAGAAGATGCCCGGTTTCTTGGCAACGAAGGTGTAGCTGATGTCCTCACCCGGATTGATGGCCCGGTAGTTCTTGAGAAAGTCGATTTCGGCCGCGTGGAAGTCCATCGCGTGAGGGAAGGTATTGCTCTTGGGATTGTGCAGCGTGAACTTGACCGTGTCTCCTTCCGTCACGCGGACGACCGGGCCGGGGAACTGGCCGTCGAAAGTCCACGCTTTGTATTTCTCACCGCCGCCGTCAATCACGACCTCCGATTCCGTGGCGGTCATTTCGACCTCATGCGTCTTGGCGGAGGCGGGCTGTGCCTCTGCGCCAAGCATGATGAGACCGGCCGCCAGACCAAGACCTGCGGTCAGGAATCGCCGAAGACAGGGGAATGGGCTGGGCCACATGGGTGCGCTCCTGTTCGAGTGAATGTGATGGCTCGCAGCGCGGCTTCCGTTGGCCGATCTGCGTTGGAAATACTCGTAATCTAGTCGAACGCGGCGCAGAGAAATATGATCTAGATCATGTTTTGGCTTTTTAAATGAGGTGGCGGGCCGTCAGGCCGAGGCGGGCACGGGCGCGGAGGCGAGTTCTCGCAAACCCTCGAGGTTCCGGATGGTCAGGTGCCGGGCTGTGCCGCTGACGAGTTTGTCGCGCTTGAAGCGGCTCATGATGCGGATGGTAGTCTCGACGGTGGTGCCGGTCATGTCCGCCAGATCCTGGCGAGTCAGGTGCACGGACAAGCGGAGCCCGTTGGCCTCCTGGACGCCGGCGCGGGTGCCGAGCTGCACGAGGAGGGTGGCCAGGCGTTGCTCGGCGCGATCCAGGGCGAGCACCTTGGCGTGTTCCTGGGCCTCTTTCAGACGTTGGCCTAGATACCTGATCACATCCAACGCCGCGTCGGGATTGCGCCGCAAGATGTCCAGATAGGCAGTCTTACTCAAGCGAAGGATCGTGACGTCGCCAAGGGCCTCGGCCGTGCCCGGGTGGGTCCCGCCGTCGAAGACGGCCGCGTCGCAACAAAAAAGCTCCCCGGGCATGAGGACCTTCATGGTGCAGGTCTTCCCGGTGCAGGATAACTTCACGCACTTGACGGCGCCGTCTTTGAGAATGTGAAAGAACTGCGCCGGGTCGCCCTCACCGAAGATACACTGCCCCTTCGCGTAGCGGATCTCGACCGCCTCGGCGGCAATCTCGCGCCGATCCCGGTCATTCAGAACACGAAACAGCGGGATACGGTCCAGGACCTTCAGACTGCTTGCCATGCTCCACCTTGCACCAGACGCTTGACGGTCTGGACGATTGCCCGGGCGCTGAGGCCGTACCGGTCCAGTAACTCGTCGGGCTTGCCGCTGTGGGGCACTTCCCGCACCGCCATCTTGTGGACCCGAATGCCCTCGGAGCCGACAGCGCCGAGCACGGCATCGCCCAGACCGCCGTGCTCGTAGTGGTCTTCGACCGTGAGCAGGGTGCCCTGCGTCGCGCGCGCGCTCTCCAAGAGCGTCGCCCGGTCCACCGGGACGATACAGTACAGATCAACGACACGGACCCCGATGCCGTCGGCCTTGAGTTGCTCGTGCGCTTTCAGGGCCTCAAAAAGCGTGACGCCTGCAGTGACGATCGTAAGGCGGTCCGTCGCGCTTTTCCGGACAACCTTGGACCCGCCGATCTTGAACGTCTCTTCGTTGGAGTAGAGGATGGGGGACTTGGGCCGTCCGGTCCGGATGTACACGAGCCCCTGGTGAGCCGCCGCGGCCTCAACCAGCCGATGGGTGGCGACAGCATCCGACGGATAGAGGACGACCACACCGGGCTGTGCGGCCATCATGGCGAGGTCCTCCAGGCCCATCTGCGACGGACCGTCCTCGCCGATGCTGACGCCGACGTGCGACCCCATCAGCTTGACGTTTGCGCCACTGATCGCGGCCATGCGGATGAAATCGTAAGCCCGGGTCAGGAAGCAGGCAAAGGTCGCGGCGAAGGGAACCTTGCCGCAGGCGGCCAACCCCACCGCAGCCCCGACCATGTGCTGCTCCGCGATGAAGTTCTCGAAGAAGCGGTCCGGGAACTGCTTGCCGAACTTCTCGGTGAACGTGGAGTTCTTCACGTCCGCGTCCAGGACGACGACAAGCGGGTTGGCTTCGCCCAGTGCCACCAGCGCAGCGCCGAACGCTTCTCGGGTCGCGACGGAATCCGTGGACTTATAGGTCGGCGGCGCCATCGGTTTCGTTGCTCGCCCTGAGGCGGCCGTGGCGGCCGGGCGCCGGATCTCCGGCTTCGCGGCGTGCGGCACGAGTCTGGCCGACAACGCATCCAGCGCCTTCTGCGTCTCTTCACCCTTTTTCAACGGCTTGCCGTGCCAGTCCGGCTTGTCTTCCAGGAACGCCACGCCCTTGCCCTTGAAAGTCCGCGCCAGCAACACGGTCGGCCGTCCTTTTGTCCGGGCTGCTTCCTCGAAGCCGGCGAGCAAGGCCGGGATGTCATGCCCGTCCACCACGAGCGCGTGCCAGCCGAAGGCCGCCCAGCGCGCGCGGTACGCCTCCATGTCGTGCTGGTGCATCGTCGGATCGCTCTGCCCGAGGCGGTTGACGTCCACGATGGCGCAGAGGTTGTCCAAGCGGTAGTGCCTGGCGAGCTCGACCGCTTCCCACACGGCCCCTTCCGCGGATTCGCCGTCCCCAAGGAGCACATAAATGCGGCACTCTGCACGGTCGAGCCGCGCGTTGAGCGCCATGCCGACGCCCGCGGAGAGGCCTTGGCCAAGCGAGCCCGTGGCCACGTCCACGAACGGGAGCCGGGGCGTCGGATGACCTTCGAGGTCGGATTTCAGCGTGCGTAGCTTGAGAAGTTCGGCCTTGTCGAAGAGCCCGGCCTCCGCCCATGCCGCGTAGAGCAGGGGCGCCGCATGGCCTTTGGACAGCACGAACCGATCGTTCCCGGGATGCCGGGGATTCTTGGGGTCGTACCGCATCGCGGAGAAAAACAGAGTGGCCACGATGTCCGCGGCCGAGCAACAGCTTGACGGATGGCCGCTGCCGGCCTCGGACGTGGCGCGCACGCTTTCGATCCGCAGATGAGTCGCGATGTTCTGGAGGGCGGTGACGAGCTGGGAATCAGCCGTGGTCGGAGAGGCCATTCGTGCTCCTTTCAGACGAGACCGGCCTGTCTGCACTGCCAGCCGAGCGGATTCTTTGTTCCGAACAGCCAGCCCCTTCTCTTGTAACGGAGTCGTCAAACAGCCGTCAAGTCCCGCACCATGATGATTCAGCAGCGCGAAGAGGATGCCCAGGGAGCCAATTATGAAGCGAAGCGTCTTTGAAAAAACCGGTAGAGCAAGAATGCATTAATCGCCACGACGATCGCCAGGACACCATAGGCCTCAGGGCTGGGCGCGAGTTTCACCTCGACTAGGACCCTGGACATCCCAAACCCCACGATCAGGGCGTCGAAACTCATGCACAGTCGCCTGAAGGTTTCGGGATCCATCCAGCCGATCAGGTAGGTCCCCAAAGGAATGCCGAGCAGTATGCTCGGGACGAGGTAGGGAAGAAGTTGCGCGCTATCGACATTGTAGAGATCCAAAAAGTAATAGGCGATGGCCGTCAAGCTTGCTTCAGCCGCTCGAATGAGACCCAAGGCCGCCCTGAAATCCTGCTTGGCATAGCCCTGATTGTTAAAGAGGAGCGCGAGCGGAGGGCCGGAAATCGTCGTGACGGAATAGAGCATGCCGATCGCGAACCCAAACGGCACCTTGACCGCTTTTTCGAAACGAATAGGGACCGGCTTTCGCACACCGGCAGCTTGGAGCAGGATCAAGGGGAGCAGCGTGACATACGTCACGAACTTCAGCCATCCGGGCTGAACGATGAAGAGCACGTAGCTGCCGATCGCGATGCCCGGAAGCAGCCCCAGCAACAACGGTAACACCCTCCTCCAGATGCGCGGCACGCTGTGCCGGTTGATCAGCAGCACGTACCAGTTCATGACCACTTCCACGAGGACCACAGCCGGGTTGAGGATTCGATTGGTATAAAACAGCAGCGCAACGGGAACGGTGATCGAGGAGAAGCCGTATCCTAAGCCTCCATTGACTGTGGCGGCCAGGAATGCGATGAGCGCGAGCGTGGCTTGTTCCGTTGTCATCCGTGAGTCACCCTTTGTCGGCCAACCCGAACACGAATGGGTTTCCGTTACTGTTGCGATCGTTTGCGCCGGCCCGACGCAAAGGTACTGATCGTGTAGTTGTCCAGGATGCCGGCGACGGCGTGGCGGACCTCGCCCATGACGTCCTGCAACGGGCAGTAGGCTTTATCCGCATAAGGGCAATTGCTGCACTTTTGGTAGGCGGTCTTGCTCACGCAGCCGATCGGGGCCAGAGGGCCGTCCAATAAGCGGATGACCTGCCCCAGCGTAATCTGATCCGGCGCTTTGATGAGGCTGTAGCCGCCGGTGACACCGCGCTTGCTGGTGATGAGGCCGGCATTCTTGAGAACCAACAGGATCTGCTCCAGGTATTCGACGGGAATGCTTTGCTGCACGGCAATCTCCTGCCGTTGCACGAGGTCGCGCCCGTAGTGGCCAGTCAGGTGAATGAGCGCGCGAAGCGCGTACTCGCTTTTCTTCGAGAACTTCACGGCATGACGCCCATTGTTGAGTGACTTAGTGAAGTTTTGGCAAAATAGCGTATCCGGATTGCTGACGTCAAGCGCGAAGTGGGGCCCGGTGCCGATGGCACGCCAGGAGCGCGGACTTGGTCGACTACGTAGCTATACTGCCGCTCTCCCCCTTCGACGGAAGACCTCCAGGGCTGGGAGCGTCTTGACAGCGTGGCGCGTTCTTGTTAGTTTGGCCACGCTTGCGGGTAGTCGCAGACCTACTCCGGAGGCACCCTTCATGGGCGGTTTCCCGCCCGGCAGCCAACGCCGCGCGCCGAGGACGTTCTGTGACCCTCCAGGAGTTGATTCTCTCCCTCCATCGGTTCTGGGCCGACCAACGCTGCGTCCTTCACCAACCCTATGATCTGGAGATGGGGGCGGGCACGTTTCACCCGGCCACGTTCCTGCGCGCGCTCGGACCGGAACCCTGGCGGTCCGCATACCCGCAACCCTGCCGGCGCCCGACTGATGGACGGTACGGCGATAATCCCAATCGGCTACAGCATTACTATCAATATCAGGTCGTGCTGAAGCCGTCGCCTGCCGATATTCAGGACTTGTATCTGGATAGCCTGGCGAGTCTTGGCATCGATCCGAAGCATCACGACGTCCGGTTCATCCAGGACGACTGGGAATCCCCCACGCTGGGGGCCTGGGGGCTCGGGTGGGAGGTCCGGCTGGATGGAATGGAGATCACCCAGTTCACCTATTTCCAGGAGGTCGGCGGGATCGAACTGAACCCCATCACTGTCGAGATCACATACGGCACCGAGCGGATCGCCATGTACCTCCAGCAGGTGGACAACGTGTTTCATCTCAAGTGGAACGACACTGTCTCGTATGGCGAGATTCACCACGAAACTGAAGTGCAGTTCTCCAAGTATAATTTCGAAGCGGCAACCGTCGACATGCTCCGGACAAACTTTGAGGCTTATGAGACGGAGTGCGTCAAGCTGATTGGCCAGGGCCTGGTCTTGCCTGCCTATGACTGTTGCATCAAGACCTCGCACCTGTTCAACGTGCTGGATGCGCGAGGCGCGATCAGTGTTGCCGAACGAACCGGCTACATCGCACGCGTGCGGGCCCTGGCATACCAGTGCGCGGAAACCTATCTGAACCAGCGCAAGGACATGGGGTTCCCGCTGCTCGCCAAGGCGGACCCGCCCGACGACAAGGCTGGTGCAGTGCGCGGCAAGGCGAGAACCGGGACGCGTTGAGCATTGGCTCCATCATGTCTCCATCTCGGACACGACAGACCAGGGCTCAGAGGCGCGCCGCGCCCGAAGCGGCTGCCGCTGAGCTGCTGATCGAGATCGGCACCGAAGAATTGCCCGCTCATTTTATTCCGCCTGCGCTGCACGCGCTGGCCGAGTCTATGGAACGGGCGTTGCATGAGCATCGCCTCGATCACGGCCCGATCCGCACCTACGGCACCCCGCGCCGGCTGACCACGGTCGTGGAGTCTCTGGCCTCGCGCCAGACGCCGGTTTCGAGAGAGACCATGGGCCCTCCCCGCGCGATCGCTTTCGACGCGAACGGAGACCCGACCAAAGCGGCCATCAAGTTTGCCGAATCCCAGGGCGTGGCCGTTGCGGATCTTCAGGTGCGCCAGACGCCGAAGGGCGAGTATGTCTTCGCGGCCAAGCATGATCCTGGACGGCATACACCGGTGGTCCTGGCCGAAATTCTTCCCCCGCTGATCAAGGGACTCTCGTTCCCACGATCCATGAAGTGGGATGACAGCGGCCTGCGGTTCGGGCGACCCGTGCGCTGGCTGCTGGCGGTCTATGACGGCAAGAGTATCCCGATTGTAGTCGCTGGGATCAGGAGCGGCGATCGAAGCATGGGACATCGATTCCTCGCTCCTGACTGGAGACGGGGGTTTCGCGTCTCCAACTTCAAGCTCTACGAGAACGAGCTGGCGCGCTGCGGCGTGATCGTGGACCAGGACCGGCGACGTGAGATGATTATCACGCAGTTGGAGCGTCTGGCTAAGAAAGCGGGCGGACATCTGCATCGCGATGAGGCCTTGCTCGAACAAGCTATCTATACCGTGGAATATCCGCGGGCCATCCTTGGGGAGTTTAATCCGCGATACCTGGCGCTGCCGAAAGACGTGCTCATCACCGCGATGAAGGAGCACCAAGGGTATTTTTCACTGGTCAAGAAGGATGGCTCCCTGTTGCCGGGCTTCATTGCCGTCACCAATATGAAGCTGCCCAACATGGGGTTGATCCGGGAGGGAAACGAGCGGGTGCTGGCTGCCCGGCTGGCCGATGCGAAGTTCTTCTTCGACGAAGATCGCAAGATCAAGCTGGTGGACCGGGTCAACCGGCTGAGTCAGGTAGTCTTCCATCAGAAGCTGGGTACGCTCTACCAGAAGATGGAGCGGATGCGGGACCTGGCGTCGCATCTCGCGGCGACCCTCGGGTTGTCGCGGGAGAGTGTCGCGGCCTGCCGACGTGCGGCGGAGCTGGCGAAGGCGGACCTGTTGACCGGAATGGTGAGGGAATTTCCGACGTTGCAGGGCATCGTGGGCGGGGAGTATGCCGCGCATGATGGTGAATCCGACATGGTCAGTCGCGCGGTGGCCGAGCAGTATTTGCCGCCCTCGATGGACGGGCCGTTGCCCAAGACGGTGGCCGGCAAGGTGCTCTCCCTGGCCGACCGGCTCGACACGATCACGGCATTCTTCCACGTCGGGCTGATTCCGACCGGCTCGGAGGATCCCTATGCCCTGCGGCGTCACGGCGCCGCTATTGTCCGGCTCGTGATCGAAGGGGAGTTGCCGCTCAAGCTGGGCGAGGCGCTGGCAGAGGCCAGGGCCCTGGTGCTCCGCCAGGGGTTCGCGGCCTCGGCCGGCGGGGCAGGAGCAAAAGGCGCCCCGAGTGATCCGCTCGACTTCATCGCGGAGCGCCTGCGTCATTACGGGCGAACCGCTTATGGCCTGCGTGAGGATGTGATGGAGGCGGTTTTGGCGCCTGCCGACCGGGCATCCTATGATCTGGTCGACCTGCTCTCGCGGATGAAGGCGGTACAGGCGATCACGACCAGGGCGGAGTTTGAACCGCTCATGGTCGGGTTCAAGCGCGCCCACCGTTTGGTCGAAAAAGAACAGTGGGCTCGGACTGAGGTGGATCCGAATCGGTTCCTGCATCCGTCGGAGCATGAGCTGAAGAAAGCGCTCGATGAAGCCGGGCAACTCGTCCCGTCTCTGCTTGCCAAGCGGGACTACGCGCAAGCGCTGGATGTCCTGGTTCGATTGAAGCCGGCCATCGACAGTTTCTTTCTGGGCGTCCTGGTCAACGCCGAAGACCCGGCGTTGCGCGCGAACCGGCTGTCGCTGCTATCGGAAGTGGATCGGTTGTTCATGTCATTCGCGGATTTCTCGCAGGTGGCGGTACAAGGGTAATCGATCGCAGGTGGAGCGTTGCCGCATGGAGCCGGCCCCCTCGATGGACCGCGCGCAAAGTGCCCTGCCCGGCCACGATGGGTCGGAGGGCCCGACGGCCGTGGTCGAGGCGCTCGACGAGGCCGGGACGAAACGGCTTCGACGCTACGGGCATGCCGTGACCGCGGCGATGATCCTGGCTTGCAACGCAGTCTTTCTGCTGGGACTGTGGGGCAGTGGGGTCAACCTGGACACCCTGTGGCGCATGCCGGATGTGTTCAATCCCGACAAAGATATCTGTCTGCGGCAGAGCTGGCACAAGGTAAGCGGCGTCGAGAAGCCGGTGCGCCTGTGCTACGAATGGATCAACACGGCCGATCGATCCGGCAAGACGCATACCTTTCAGCAGGACACCGCCATCGAGAAGGGCGCGGATGGTCGGCTGTATTTCGACCACGGGCCGCGGGTGGACTATCGGCTATTCCTGTTAGGAGCCTTTGTGGCCGTGATCGTGGCGGTTGGGGTGATGCTGCAGCGGCATCTGATCGCACGCTATCGGAAGCAGTTGGAATACCACCATTGAGTGATTGCGAAATCGAGTGATCTGGTGATTTGCTAGATCCGACAATCGTTAAGGGGACGAGCGTGGCCGCCAAAAAATGGGTGTACTACTTCGGCGACGGCAAAGCCGAAGGGACCGGCGAGATGAAGGAGTTGCTCGGGGGAAAGGGCGCGGGCCTGGCCGAGATGACCAACCTGGACATCTCGGTGCCGCCCGGGTTCACGATCACGACCGAGGCTTGTGTCGAATACTATCGGCGCAAGAAGACCTATCCTCCGGGAATGTGGGAACAGGCGATGCAGGCGCTCAGGCGGGTGGAGCGCTCCATGGGGACGAAGTTCGGCGATCCCGCCAACCCGCTGCTGGTGTCCGTACGCTCCGGTGCGCGCGCCTCGATGCCCGGCATGATGGACACCGTGCTCAACGTCGGTCTCAACGAACGGACGGTGCGGGGCCTGGCGCTCAAGACCCGGAACGAACGGTTCGCGCAGGACAGCTATCGGCGCTTCGTCACGATGTACGGCAGCATCGTGCTGGGGATCGAGCGCGAGCGCTTCGAGGACATCCTCAAGCGCCAGAAGGTCACCCGCGGCGTGACCCACGACACCGAGCTGGACGCGAAAGACCTGCAGGATCTTGTGGTGCAGTTCAAGGAACTGGTCCGGCACGAGACCGGCCGGGACTTCCCCGAGGATCCGTTCGACCAGCTCAGGATGGCCGTCAACGCCGTCTTCTCCTCCTGGTACGGCAAGCGGGCCATCGAATACCGTCGGATCTACAACATTCCCGACACCTGGGGCACGGCGGTCAACGTGGTGGCGATGGTCTTCGGGAACATGGGTGAGACCAGCGGCACAGGCGTCTGCTTCACGCGCGACCCCGCAAGCGGGGAGCCCCGCCTGTTCGGTGAGTTTCTCCTGAATGCGCAGGGCGAAGACGTGGTCGCCGGCATCCGCACCCCGCAGCCCGTCAGCGCACTCGCGAAAAGCTTGCCCAAGGCCTACAAGGAGCTCGAAACGACCTATCACCGGCTGGAAGAGCACTATCGCGACATGCTGGACCTGGAATTCACCATCCAGGAAGGCAAGCTCTACATGCTCCAGACCCGCGTCGGGAAGCGGACGGGCATCGCAGCGGTCAGAATTGCGGTGGATCTGGTCAAGGAAGGGTTGATCAGCAAGGCTGAGGCCGTGCTGCGCGTCGGGCCGGAGCAGTTGTCCCAGTATCTGTACCCGATCTTCGACCCCAAAGCTGAAAGCGAGCACCAGGCCATCGGGAGGGGGCTGCCGGCAGGGCCCGGCGCGGCAGCGGGCAAAATCGCGTTGACCCCGGACCGCGCGGTCGAGATGAGGGCCCGCGGCGAGCGGGTGATCCTGGTCCGGCAGGAGACCAGTCCGGACGACATCCATGGCATGAACGCGGCGGCCGGGTTCCTGACGGCGCGCGGGGGGATGACCAGCCACGCCGCCGTTGTGGCGCGTCAGATGGGGAAGGTCTGCGTGGCCGGGTGCGAAGCGGTGGATGTCCAAAGCGCGACCACCGTGAAGATCGGGCCGCATATGTTCAAGGAAGGCGACTCCCTTTCGATCAACGGATCCACCGGGCAGGTATACAAGGACGACTTGCCGGTCGTCGAGTCGGAAGTCATCCAGGTGATTCAGGGCAAGCTCGCGCCGAACAAGTCCGAGAAGTACCGGCTCTTTGCGACCTTGCTGGGCTGGGCGGACGACGTACGGCGGCTCAAGGTGCGTGCCAACGCGGACATCCCTGAGCAGGCCATGATCGCGCGGGGATTCGGTGCCGAAGGGATCGGCCTGTGCCGCACGGAACACATGTTCTTTGCGGAGGACCGGATTCCGATCATGCAGCAAATGATCCTGGCCCGCACGCGCGAGGACCGCGAGCGGTACCTGGCTCAACTGCTGCCGCTGCAGAAGGACGACTTCCTCGGGCTTTATCGCCAGATGCAGGGTTATCCCGTGACGATCCGGCTCCTCGATCCGCCCCTGCACGAGTTCCTGCCGAAACGGGAAGAATTGATGGTCGAGATCGCCAAGCTGGAGCTCATGGGCACGAACCCCGCTCAGGTCGAAGAGAAACGTCGCCTTCTCGCGCGGGTGGAAGAGCTGCACGAGTTCAACCCCATGCTCGGGCTGCGCGGGTGCCGCCTCGGGATCACGATGCCGGAGATCACCCGGATGCAGACACGCGCCATCATGGAGGCCGCGTGCGTTATCGCGAAAGAGGGCAAGAAGATCGTGCCGGAGATCATGATCCCGCTGGTCGGCATGGTCTCTGAAATGAAAGCGCAGAAGGACCTGATCCGGGAGGTCGCGGAAGAAACGATGACCCGGGTTGGCGTCAAGCTGCACTATCTCGTCGGCACGATGATCGAGCTGCCCCGCGCAGCGGTCACGGCCAGGCAGATCGCGCAGGAGGCGGAGTTTTTCTCCTTCGGCACCAACGACCTCACGCAGACGACCTACGGCTTCTCACGGGATGACGCGGCGAAGTTCGTGGGCTACTACCGCGCCCATGATATTCTGGACTCCGACCCGTTTGCCGTCCTCGATCGGGAGGGCGTGGGAGCTATGATGCGGATGGCGATAACCGAGGGGCGCGCGACGCGGCCCGATATCAAGCTGGGGATCTGCGGCGAGCACGGGGGCGACCCCAGCTCGATTGAATTCTGCCACCAGCTCGGCCTCGATTATGTGAGCTGCTCACCCTATCGCGTGCCCATCGCCCGGTTGGCGGCGGCGCAGGCCGCCTTGCAGGAGAGCCGCGCCGACGCCTTCTCTACGAGATCTTCCGTTTCGAAGCGCCCCACCCCAGGACGCCGTACGCGGGCCCGCCGACGACGGTGAGGACGGCCGACCGCGACACCCGGTACATGGCCTTGGCGCTCCGCCTGGCGGCCAAGGGCCTGGGGGCGACGAGCCCGAACCCGGCCGTTGGCGCCGTCGTAGTTGCGGGCGGGCGCATCGTCGGAGCGGGCTATCACCGGAAAGCCGGCGAGCCGCATGCCGAGGTCCTTGCCCTTCAGGCCGCCGGTCGTCGCGCGCAAGGCGCAACGCTCTACCTCACCCTCGAGCCCTGCTGTCACAGCCGGAAGCGCACGCCACCCTGCGTGCCCGTGATTCTCCGCTCCGGGATTCGTCGCGCCGTGATCGCGATGCACGATCCGAATCCGCGGGTGAGTGGACGCGGGATTCGTGCGCTCCAGCGGGCAGGCATCGATGTGGCTGTGGGATGTCTGTCCGACAAGGCCTCGGCCCTGAACGAGGGCTACGCCCACTGGGTGCGCACCGGCCGGCCGCTGGTCATTCTGAAGGCCAGCATGACGCTCGATGGGAAAATCGCTACGGCTTCCGGGGAATCCCGCTGGATCACCGGCTCGGAGGCGAGACGCCTCGTCCACGCCTGGCGCAGTCGAGTGGACGCGATCCTGGTGGGTCTCGGCACCGTGCTGCGTGATGACCCACAACTGACCGCCAGGGCTGTGCCAAACGGACAGGCAGCACGTCGGCCGCGCCAGCCGCTCCGGATCATTCTGGATAGCCGGCTCCGAATTCCTCTCACCGCGCGGGTAGTGGCGCCTGCCCCGGGACCGAGCACCATCATTGCGACGACGGCGGCCTCGTCAGCACGGAAGAGACGTCAATTGGAAGCACGGGGCGTGAGGGTGCTCGTGTTGCCCGCACGGCAAGGCCTCGTGTCCCTGCCGGCCTGCTTCGCTCGACTCGGCAGGATGGGCGTGACCACTGTCATGATTGAGGGAGGCGCGGAGGTGAATGCGTCGGTCTTGCAATCCAGAATGGCACACCGGCTGCGCCTGTTCGTGGCCCCTCGGCTCCTCGGCGGGCAAGACGCCAAGAGCGTCATCGGTGGTCGCTCGCCCAGGCATCTGGACAGGGCTGTCCCCCTGAAAAATCTTCGGGTAAGGATGGTCGGGCCCGATCTGCTCATCGAAGGGGACCTTGCTGACTGACTTCCAGCCAGCACCACCCGCGCTGCGATCGACTGGCGCGCGTATTCCATCGATGCTCGGGTCAGGGAGCACCCTACTTTCGTCTGTTGTGTCGCGGATACGCTTAACGCCACGAAGTGCAGGCTTTTGCCTACGGGCCAGTGTGGTGGATTCGCGCCTGAGGCCGAGACATCCCCCTCGAAAGTAGGGCGCCACCGCGCACTCCAGAACCTCACGAAAACCTACTGGCATTCGGCTCGCCAAGGGCGCAGGGGAACCGCTCTAACCCCTTGGGGCGTCTCGTACAAACGGGTTGCCTCGTACAAAACTGCACAGGCCCGGCCGATGGGCTCCACGCCCGAGATTTCAATCTGGTTGGAAAATCAGTAGTTGCTCGTTCGCAGTGTGCAGCACGAGTTTTGCTTGAATCGTTGGCTATCTCGACTGAGCGTGGACCCGCGTTCGAACCTCATACACAGGGGCGCACTCATGATGACGAACCTGTTACCGAGCCTCCAAACGATCAGTCCGGTGGCGGGGCCAGGCCAACTTTCATCCCTGGAGGGCGCCCTGGCGACCTTGGATGCCGCTCTCCAACGCTACGACGACTGCACCCATGCGCATAGCCGTCGTGTGGTCGGGTATGCGCAGACCCTCGGCGACGAACTCGGCCTTGATCGGAACGGCTTGAGATGGCTGGGCTATGGGGTGTTCCTCCACGATATCGGGAAACTGTCCGTTCCGGATGTGATTCTTCAGAAGCCGACTGCGCTGACCTGGTCGGAGTGGGTCACGATGAAACAGCACCCGCTCATCGGGTATCGACTGATCTGCGACCTACCGATAACCGGCGAGGCCGCCGAGGTCGTTCTCTACCATCACGAGTGGCATGACGGGCGCGGATACCCGTACGGACTCAAAGGCGGTGAGATCCCGCTCGGCGCCCGCATTTGCGCCGTCGTGGATACACTCGATGCGCTGACATCGTATCGTCCATATCGGAAACCGGTGAGCTTCGAGGCTGCGAGTTCCTACATCGCAACGCAGCGGGGAACTCACTTCGATCCACGCGTCGTGGATGCTTTCCTGGCAATTCCTACCTGGCAGTGGGCGCTCCTGCACACTGGCCCCCTCCGCACTAGCGATCTGCCGAACTAAGACGCGCGGCCACGCCGCTTTGACAAGGGCGGGGGTCGGTGTTAGCGTGGGCCTGTGCCACACAAGCGCTCGCCCCGACGCCCGTTCGCGATTATCTCCGACCTCCCCATCCGCTCGCGACCCTGGCTTTCGACTCTAGACCCATTGTCCGTCTCGGCGATCGCCTTCACGCTCATCGTCGGTCTGGTCCCGGCCAGGTCCTATCCGGCCGGGACCGAAGGCGCTGCCTCGCCCGAGGCGCGGGCTCTCATCGACCTGGTACACCAGTACCTGGGCACTGACGACGCCGATCAGGCCTCGCAGCGCCTGAGCGAGATCCTTCGACGCCCCGAAGCGCAGGCGGACAGGCTCATGGAGATCATCAAGGCGGGACCGCGGTACGGCCCGGCGCCGGTCGGGGTGCAGCCCAGCGTGCCCGTTCGCGTGAAGGATCGGACCTATCGATATGGCCTGTACGTTCCGTCCAGCTACCAGCCCACCACCGAGTATCCGCTGGTCATCTGCCTGCATGGAGCCGGTTTCACGGGTGATGCATATTTGGAGCGTTGGCAGACGCGGCTGGGAGAGCGTTACATCCTGGCCTGTCCGACCCTGATGCAAGGCACCTGGTGGACGCGTCGGGCAGAGGAATTGGTCCTGGCGACGATTCAGGACGTCCAGGCCCGCTATCGGGTGGACCCAAATCGCATCTTCCTCACCGGCATGTCCAACGGCGGCGTCGGGGCCCTCGTCATCGGGGTTCATCAGGGGGCGCTCTTCGCAGGGCTGGCGCCGATGGCGGGCGGATTGGACGACGTGCTCCTCCCATTCCTGGGCAATCTTCGGAACACGCCGGCGTATCTCATCCACGGCAAACAAGATCACGTCATGCCGGTGGAGTTGAGCCGCACCGTCTCGAAGGAGCTCGACCGCCTGGGCTATGCCTATGTGTACCGGGAGCACGACCGGGTACACCCGTTCGCCGGCGGGCATTATTTTCCTCGTGAAGAGTTGCCGGAGCTCGTCGCCTGGCTAGATGCGCGGCGTCGCGATCCCTACCCGCCACACGTCACGGTGGTACGGGATGCCTCCCATCTGGGGAGTTTCGGCTGGGTCCGCATCGACGCGACCGACCGCATTGCAGCACTCAGCCAGTCGCTGACCGACAGTCAGGATGAGTTGGTGGCCCAGCGCGTGTACGCGAAGCTCGATGCATCCGTCACGAGACCAAACCGGATCGAAGTCACTACGAACCGAGTCCGGCGCTTCACGTTGTTCCTCAACCGCGAGTTGGTCGATGTCAGCCGACCGTTGACCGTCGTCACGAACGGCCAGGAGAGCTTCCGCGGTATCCTCACGTCGAGCGCCGAGACTCTGCTGCGCGATGCGCGCCACCGCCGCGACCGCGGCATGCTCTTCTCGACGAGCGTGACGGTGAGCGTCCCTGAGGAACCCTGATGATCCGGGCCTGGCTCCGTGATATCCGGTGCTATAATGCCGGGCCAGAACCAGGGAGGACGTTTCCGTGAATCCGGACATGGGCACCGCCGATGTGGTGATCGGGGTCCTGGCGGCGATCGGGGTGGTCGTGCTGATTATCGTGTTCGTGGTGGTTTTTCGCAACGTGATGAAAGAGTAGCGATCATGTTTACGGGCATCGTTGAAGAACTGGGCGTTGTCAAGGCGATGGAAAAGACGCTCGCCGGAGCGCGTCTGACGATTCTGGCATCCCGCGTGCTGGGCGATATCCAAGCAGGCGCAAGCATCAGCGTGAGCGGCGTCTGCCTCACGGTCGTGCAATTCAGCGAGCGGGAGTTCAGCGTGGAGGTATCGCCTGAGACCTTGAAAGTGACGTCGCTCGGGGGACTGGCGCCGGGGGCCCCCGTCAATCTCGAGCGCGCCATGAAGCTGAGCGAACGGATCGGCGGGCACCTCGTGGCCGGGCATGTGGATGGTATCGGCACGATCCGGCAGCGGCGTCAGGAAGGAAACGGAATCGTGTTGACGATCGAAGCGTCGCCAGAAGTCCTGCGTTACTGTGTGCCCAAGGGTTCGATCACGCTGGACGGCGTCAGCATGACGATCAACGAGCTGGACGACCGGTCCGTCAGCGTCATGGTCATCCCGCACACCGCCAAAGAAACCACGCTGGGGCTCAAACAGCCGGGCGACCCTGTGAACCTCGAGACCGACCTCATCGGGAAGTACGTCGAACGGCTCCTCCAGGACCGCAGCGTCCTTCCCTCCAAGCCCGCGCCCGTGATCGATGCGGAGTACCTCAAAAAGCGAGGTCTCATCTAGCCGGCCCCACAGCCATCCTCAGTGTGGCACCTGGAGATCTCTGAAAATCCCCTTCGGGAGCCGAACGCCTTCAATGAATAGTTGAGAGTGTCTCCTGACTCATCACTTGATCAGAACAGGCTTCGAATCCTTCCCGGACTGAGTGGTGACCGTCAGGAGCGCGATACCCTTCCTCCCGCCGGGCGGCACCGTGACGGTCAGTTGCGTGCCCAACCTTCGCCTCGAATTTCGCCGGGTATCCCGGTCCAATCGCCACCATCATCGCGCGACCGGGCAGGACCAAATTCGTTCCCGTGATGGTCATCTTCTCCCCGGCTTCGCTTCATCCGGTTTGACGCTGGCAATCTTCGGCCCTTCGCCCAAGCAGGTTTTGGGGGCGGCCGCATCGGCCTTGGGCGTTCTCCACCATCACTCCTCCAACGTCGAAATATCGCCCGGGTCTTGTCCCAACTCCTTGGCCTTGAGCACCCGCCGCATGATCTTCCCCGAACGGGTCTTCGGAAGCGATGGCACGACCTCGATCTCGTGCGGCACCGCGATCTTGCCCAATTCCTTCAACACCTGATCCTTCAGGGACCGGATCAGCTCGTGGCTGTCCTGGTGGCCCTGTTTCAGGATCACGAAGGCCTTGATGGATTCGCCGGCGGTCTTGTGCGGCTTGCCGATGACCGCGGCCTCAGCGACCGCCGGATGGCTGACGAGCGCACTTTCCACTTCCGCGGTGCCGATGCGATTGCCCGCGACTTTAATCACATCGTCCGCGCGCCCCATGAACCACATGTAACCGTCTTCGTCCTTCCGGCAGACGTCCCCCGCGGTGTAGCAGTTCGGGATGGTGTTCCAATACACCTTGTACCGCTCGGGGTCTTTGTAAATAGTGCGCATCATGGCGGGCCAGGGCTTCTTGACCACGGCGAATCCGCCCGCGTTGGCCGGGAGGCTGTTCCCCTGGCGGTCGACGACGTCCGCTTCGACACCCAGGAAAGGCCTGGCCGCGGACCCCGGCTTCAGCGGGACGCAGGGTAGGGGGGTGACCAGGATCATGCCGGTCTCGGTCTGCCACCAGGTGTCCATGATGGGTTTGGTGCTACCGGTGACGCGGTGATACCATTCCCAGGCTTCCGGATTGATGGGTTCACCGACCGTGCCGAGCACGCGCAGCGTGGAGAGGTCGAATTTCTTTGGCCACTCCTCGCCATATTTCATCAGGAGGCGGATGGCGGTCGGGGTGGTGTAGAAAATCGAGACGCCGTACCGCTCAATCAGGCCCCACCAGCGGCCGGGGTTCGGGTAGTCAGGCTTCCCCTCGGCCGTCAAGATCGTGGCGCCGTTGAGCAGGGGCCCATAGACGATGTAGCTGTGTCCGGTAACCCAGCCGGGATCGGCCACGCAAAAGTAGACGTCTTCTTCCTTCAGATCAAAGACATACTTGGTCGTGATGTAGGTGCCGACCATGTAGCCGCCGTGCACATGCACCACGCCCTTCGGTTTCCCGGTCGTGCCCGAGGTGTACAGAATGTAGAGCGGCGCTTCAGAATCCAGGGGTTCAGCTTCACAGACGGCCTTTTCGCCTACCAGCCAATTGTTCCAATCGATCTCTCGTGGCGCCGACAGGGTGATGCCGGGCCTCTCACGCCGGACGACTACCACGGTCTCCACCGACGCGCAGTTAGCCACGGCCTGATCCACGACGCTCTTGAGGTTGATGCTCTTGCCCCGGTCATAGCCGACGTCCGCCGTGATCACAACGCGCGATTCGGCGTCCTGGATCCGGCTTTCGAGCGCGGGCGCGCTGAAGCCGGAATACACGACGCTGTGGATGACCCCGATGCGCGCGCACGCCAGCATCGCGACGACCTGCTCGGGAATCTTGGGAAGATAGATGCTGACACGATCGCCTTTGCGCAGGCCCAGTGCTTTGAGCGCATTGGCGCACTGGTTCACCTGGCGATACAGCTCGCCGTAGGTAAAGACTCGCTCCTCGCCCTGCTCGCCCACCCAGATGATGGCCACCTTGTTCTTGCGCCAGGTTTTCACGTGCCTGTCCAGGCAGTTGTACGAAATGTTGCAGGTGGCGCCGACGAACCATTTGGCCCAGGGGTAGTTCCAGTCAAGCACCCGGTGCCAGGGCGCAAACCAGTCGAGCTCCTCGGCGGCTCCAGCCCAGAAGGATTCTGGATCGGCGATGGACCGCTGGTACGCGGCCTCATACTCCTTGATGTAGGCCCGCGCCTTGGTCTCCGCAGTCGGCTGGACCACTCGGGCGACGCGCTGCAAGCTGTCCACGTTGTCTTCTGTCATCGGGCGTCTCCTTCCCTCCATCCTTCATGGCGCGAAATTATGCGGAACTGAGCGCGATTCTGCAAGGCCACGGAAGGGCGCGAAGGCATGCTCCGAAAGGCGGGCAGTCGACGGTTCGACCCAGCCTGTGGCGAGCACAGTCGAGCCAGGTCCCGAACCGAGACGGGGGACCAGCTCACCGTGGCGAGCGGAGTCAAGCGAAGGATTGACTATTCCAGAGAGCGCGGAGTAGCATGAAATTTGCGGTGGTTCCGTTCATGCGCATACCCCGTTGCCGTCTCGCCTCCGGGATCGTCCTTGCCGCTTTCGTTACCCTGGTTCCTTCAGGTTTTGCGCAGGTTGGTCGGCCTGAAGTGCTCTACGTCAGGTCCTGGGCCGTCGTGATCGGTATTGACGAGTACCAGGTGGCCCCCAAACTCACCGGGGCGGTGACCGACGCGAAGGCCATGGCCGCGGCGTTCCGAAAGCTCGGCTTCGAGGACGTGCTCGAGATCTACAACCAGGATGCGCGGTCACGGAATCTGAAGAGCATTCTGACGGCCGATCTGCCAAGGAAGGTCGGGCGGCAGGATCGGGTCGTGATCTATTTCGCCGGTCACGCCGGTATCACCAAGGACATGCTGGGTAAAGAGCTCGGCTACCTCGTTCCCTGGGATTCGCCGCCGAGCAACGTGACGAAAGCAGTCACGATGGACGACCTGAAGGAGTTCGCCCGCCGGGTCAGTTCCAAGCATATCCTGTTCCTGCTGGATGCGAGCATCGCGGGATGGGAGGTCACTCCTCCGCAGCAACTCTCGCTGGAAGGGCGGCTGGCGCCGGAAGAAGAAACCGACAAACGAGCCGTCCAGCTCGTCACCGCTGCCAGCAAAGGTGAAGTGCCGGCGCGCAAAAACGACCAGGGAATCTTCGTCCAGGCCTTACTCTCTGGGCTGGAGGGCGCGGGGGATATCGATAAGAACGGCTGGCTGATGGTCAGCGAGCTCGGCGCTTACGTGAAGCAACAGGTGGAACAGGCGACCGGGGGTGCACAGCATCCGCAGGTCGTCCGGATGGACGGAGATGGGGACGGCATTCTCGTCGAAGGCCGCAAAGCGGCGTTTCGCGCGCGGCCGGAGCCGACAACCGACGCGGAACGCGTGGCGGCCGCGAAAGAGGAATACGAGAAGGCGTTTACCCTCTTACAGGAACAGAAATCCGTGCAAGAAGCGATGGAACGGCTCGACAAGGCCGTGCGCTATAACCCGACCTATGGCGATGCGTACGTCTTGCAAAGCTATGTGTACCTGGACATTGCGCCGGATCTGGACAAGGCGCTGGTCGCCGGGCAGTTGGCGGTCAAACATGCGCCCGGCAACCCCGACTCGCACTACACGCTGGGGTTGGTGTACCAGCGGAAGGGGCAGTTCACGGACGCTGAACAGGCATTCAAGCAGGCGCTCGCGGTGAACCCGCAGTACACGGATGTGTATCTCTCGCTGGGGGATCTGTACGCGCAGGACCTCAAAGACCAGAAAAGGTCGGTCGAAGCCTACCAGCGCTACCTCGAAACGGGCGGCACGGAGAATCGGGTCCGCGAATATCTGCGCGAGTCCGGTTCCGCTCCACCGGAAGGCGGTCCGCGTCCGTGAATGCGTCGTCACGCGAGAATGACTCTTTAGTCCTTCCCGCCGCCTTTCAGATACCCCAGGCCGATCTTCAGCGCGCGCCGCGTGATTTCTGGCCAGCGGGCCTCAGGGTATTCTGCCAGCGCGGCCGCCGCTTTCACGTCCTGCACGTCCAGTTGGATGACCTTGATGATGCCACCCTCGATTCTGACCTCCGCCACCGTGGAGCCTCCTGGTTGTCGGCAATGAGGCTGCGCGTCCGGACCGCGCTGCTGTCAACGGCCGCCGGGGTGGTTCGTTGACTGTGCCGGAGGTGCATGTTAGCATGAAATTGGATTTCACAGCTCTGTGCGTGCTCCAGACGTGAGACACGTGATACTCATGGCAAGCATGCCGACGATCGCGGTCGGCTGCTGATCACTCAAGGAGGCGTCTTATGATCTCGCACAACAGATCTGTGACCAGCCGACTGATGCGCGGGATGTCCGCGGGGCTGGTCGTCGGTCTGGCGGTGGCCGTAGCAGCCTGCGGCGGCCCCCCCAATTGGGTCAAGAAGGGGTCTACCGCGTACAACGACAAGGACGCGAAGGCGTTTTATGGGGTCGGGGCGGTGACCGGGATCAAGAACGAGCCCCTGGCGTGGGAGGCCGCGGAGAACCGGGCGCGGGCCGAGATTGCGAAGACGTTCGAGACCTATACCGCCTATCTCATGCGGGATTACGCGGCTTCCACTACGGCGCAGGACTTCACCAAGTCGGCTGAAGAGCAGAACGTAGAGCGGGCGATCAAGACCTTTTCGGCTGCGACGTTGTCCGGCGTGCGGCCGGTGGATCGCTTCAAGGAAGAGGACTCCAATACCTATTACGTCCTCGCCAAGCTCTCCCTGAAAGACATGCAGGAAGCCATGGAGCAGAGCAAGGAGCTCAATGCGCAGCTCCGCGACTTTGTGCGCAAGAACAGCGAGCGTCTGTTCGACCGCCTCGAGCAGGAAGAGGCCAAGCGCAACGCAAAGTGAGCCCGGAGCGAGCCCTTATGCAGACCGCCCATGCCCTGTCTGTTGATCCGAGCCGTGCCCGCGCGTATGTGTCGCCGACCTCACGGCGGGCCCTGCTGTTTTGCCTTCTCGCAGTCTTCCTGACCGGCTGCGGCGCCGAAACGAAAGTCACGCGCACCGACCCCGGCGTCGTGATCGACCTCAGTGGGCGCTGGAACGACACCGACTCGCGCGTGGTCGCCGAGGAGATGGTGAAGCAGGCGCTCAGCTACCCGTGGCTCGAGAATTATGTCCGCGCCAAGGGCCGGCAGCCGGTGGTGGTGGTCGGCAAGATCGTGAACAACAGTCACGAACACATCAACGTTCAGACCTTCGTCACCGACCTCGAGCGAGAGCTGACCAACTCCCAGAAGGTGACGTTCGTCGCCGCGAAAGGGGAGCGCGAGCAGATCCGCGAGGAGCGCCGCGAGCAGGCGGCCCAAGCGCGGGAAGACACGCAGAAAGCTCCCGGCAAAGAGATCGGCGCCGACTACATGATGACGGGCCACATCTCCACGATTCCCGATGAAGCTTTCGGCGTCAAGGCCATGTTCTACCAGGTCGATCTCGAGCTGATCGATCTCGAAAGCAATGTGAAGACCTGGTACGGCCAGAAGAAGATCAAGAAAGTCATCGAGCGCAAACGCACGCTTTTTTAGGCCCTGCGCGTGCTGATGCATGTCGCTTCCCCGCCGCGAACATCGCCGCCCGGTGCTCTGAGAATCCTCCCGCTCGTTTCCGTCTCAACGGCTGGTCTTACTGCCACAACGCTGCTGCTCGTTCTCGGTGCCTGTGCGCCCAGCGTCCGGTACACCCTCGTGGAACAGAGTCTCGCGGCCGGAGATGCCGCGGGCGCGGATGCGGTCCTCGAGCGCGCGCAGGGCGAGTACGGACCCAAGAGCCAGGTGCAGTACTGGATGGACCGCGGTATGACGCTCCACTTGGCCGGCCGCTATCAGCAGAGCAACGAACTACTGCAGCAAGCGGAAGACGAGATTGAGCGGCTGTACACGAGGCGGATCCGCACGGAAGTCACGGCGTTCCTGGTGAACGACACGGAGCTGCCCTATGAAGGGGACCCCTACGAGCAGGTGGCCGTGAATGTGCTCAAGGCGCTGAACTACGCGCTGCTAGACCAGTGGGAAGACGCCCTGGTGGAGGCGCGCCGCGTGGACCATCGCCTCAACGTCCTAGCGGACCGGGCAGCGGACACAGGAGGCTATCGGGACGACGGGTTCGCGCGCTATGTGACCGGCCTCTTGTACGAGGCGACGGGCGATCTGAACAACGCGTATATCGCGTATCGCCGGGCCTACGAGGCCTATGGCGCGAATCAGGCCTGGGTGAAGGCCCCGGCGCCGACCGCGCTCCGCGCGGCTCTCCTCCGCCTGTCCGACGCACTGCATTTGAGCCAGGAGCATGACGAGTACCGGCGGCAATTTCCCGATACGGTCTGGCGACCTGTCTCCCAGGAGCGGGACGTCGCGCACCTGATCGTGATCAGCTATAATGGGCGCGCGCCGCGCAAGGACGACCAGTTCATCGACCTGCCGCTCAGCGCGGATGCCTTGAAACTCGTGCTGCTGACCAAGGGCGTCACCGTGTCCGGCGGCCGCGACAGTCGCGCTGCGGAGTCGATCCTCTATGGGCTCAGCGGGCAGGTGGTGCGGGTGGCGTTGCCGCGCCTGGTACCTCAGAAGACGCAGGTCGTTGCCCAGGAGATCAGCCTCGCGGCCGCTGGTGGGACTTTCTCCGCGACGGCCGAGCTGGGGCAGAACTTTACCACCCTGGCGGAGAAAAGCCTCTCCGAGCGGTTTGCCTCCCTGGCGATGAAAGCAACCGCGCGCGCCGCGGTGAAGTACGCGCTGGCGGAGGGCGCCGGGCACGGGGCCCGCGCGGCCGCAGGAAAAGACACCGGGCCTCTCATTGGCTTGGTCGTGGGCATGCTCGCCAAGATGGTCGCGGTGGCATCGGAGGAGGCGGACAAGCGAAGCTGGCGGACGCTACCCGATGAAGTGCGGATCGCCCGGCTGTCGGTGCCGCCCGGCGAGTACGAGCTGCGGATCCGATCGCGGTCCTCCACAGGGCAGCCGGTCGGACACGAGGTGGCGCGCACCGTTCGTCTGCACCGCGGGGAGACCCGGTTCGTCACTCAACGCGTGGTACCATGACTCTCATGGAGACGGATCCCAGGACGGCCCGCGCCGGGAGCCACGGCAGACCGGTCCCGGTCGCCGATGCCCGAGAGCCCAGCCTCGGTCGGCCGGCGGTCACGTCGATCACCATGCTTATTATGGCGGTCGTGTTCGTGTACGGTTGCGGCGCCTCCGGGCGGTCCGGCGCGCCCGGATGGATCCAGGGCGCCAGCCGCGACTACCCGGCGGAACAGTACCTGACCGGCTTAGGCCAGGCGGATGCACGTCCCGCGGCGGAAGAACGGGCCTATGCGGCGGTGGCGCGCATTTTCAGGGCGGAGATTACCGCTCAGTCACGCGACTGGGAATCGTTCTTGGTCCAAGAAAGTCGCGGCACCGCGACGAGCGCACGTCGTGTGACCCTCGAACACGTGACGCGAGTGACCACCGATAAAGTCCTGGAGAACGTTCGGGTGCTCGACGCGTGGACGGACCCGCGCACAGGACAGCATTACGTCCTCGCGGGTGTGAACCGGGCCCAAGCGGGTTCCGCGCTGGCCGAACGTATCGCCGAGCTGGATCGCGGCATCGCCGCCGAGGTGGGAGAGGCCAGGCAGAGCACGGACAAGCTCGGAGCGGTCCGCCACCTCCGGCGGGCCCTCAAAGATCAGGTCCTGCGCGAGGCGCTCAACGCGGATCTGCGCGTGATCCGAACCAGTGGGCAGGGCGACGAGTCCCGCTACCGGGTGGCCGAGCTGGCGGACGAGGTGACGGGGCTGCTGCACACCCATTTCGTGGTGGACATCGAGGTATCGGGGGATCATGCCGAGGTCGTACGAAGGGCCATCACCGAAGGCCTGGTCCGTGAGGGGATGCCGGTCGGTCACCGCCACACCGGTGCTGCATCGTCCCAGGTGCTGCTGGTCAAGGGCGTGGTCAAGGTCTGGGGCGTGGACGTGCCGGACCCGCAGTTCCGCTTTGTCCGATGGTGCAGCGATTTCACCGTTCTCGATGGAGACGGGGGGCGCGTCCTCGGGGCTGTCTCAAAGAGCGGGCGCGAAGGCCACTTGACCGTGCGGGAAGCAACGGCCAAGGCGGTGCGCGTCATGCAACAGGAGGTGGCGTCCGATCTGGCCAGAACCCTGGCGGGCTATGTGTACGGAGAGACGGAGCTGTCCGGAGCGCCATCCGCTCCGGCCGCGTGTCCTCGCGACGACCGGGCGGGATAGATTCCGGGGATTGGACGGAGGACAAGGGAGAGGGGAGGGCATGGCAAAGGGAAAATCCAGTGGACGATCAGCGTCACGAGCGGCGGTCAAGTCGAAAGGGGGCGGCAGAGGGGTCGGACGGCCTCGGCAGGGACCAAGCCGGCTTGCCAAGGCGCAGCTTCTCGAACGGATCAAGCACGACACGGCAGACGTCTTGAACGGCACTTTGCTGCCGACCCTGCGGAGGCAGGGTTATGACGAGCTGCCGTTGGACGAAGTCCAGGATCGCATGTCCAAGGTGCGAGACGAGATGGCCAAGTTCTTACTCGAGCGGAGGGGATAGCCGATGCCGTTCTACTACTTCGACAGCACCGCCCTGGTGAAACGGTACAGCCGTGAGCCCGGAACGCGGGTCGTCAATGCGTTGATGACGAAGCGCGGGCGGACCATCTTGCTAGGGGCATCCACGATCACAGAGTTCTATTCCGGACTCGCGAGCAAAGCGAAGGACGGAGAGTTGACGCGGGACGACTGGTACTCGGTCATCTTCAAGTTCGAGTCGGAATCCGAACGAGGCATCTTCAAGTTCATCGCACCGTCCAGCCGGACCTTTGTCTCGACCAAGCGACTGATCATTGACAACCCGCATTTGTTGCCCGTCCAGGCAATGCATCTGGCCTTGGCGGTCGAGCTGCGTCCCTTGCGCCTCTCCGTGGTCAGTACGGACCGGACCTTGCTCGACCTGTGCCGCCCCTTGGGGCTGAATCCGATCAACCCCGAAGAGGAATCCTGACCGTGCTGCGAAGGTCAATCACCCGCACTGGAATTCCGCAGCGAGCGCTTCGAGCCTCGGTCCCCATTCAGTCGCGCTCATCCCAAACTGCTGCCAACGCGGGCGCAGTCCGGCAGGCAGATCGGGCGGGATGCCCCGGTCAAACTGTCCATGGGCCACGCCGATTTGTTTGGAGGCCGGCGCGCGGTTGCCGCAGGCTCCTGAGGATGCCGGCGGCTGCCCGCCCGCCCGTTCGAACAGCACGATCGCCCGGTTCGCGTGCTCCTGTCCCCTGAACAACGTTTCGGCGGCACCCTATAGCGAGGCGAGGCCCGCAGTCTGAGACGACCGTCGTGCCAATTGGGCCGCCATGAGGGCGGCCTTGCCCATGTTCATCGCGTGCCGTCGACGTCGCCTGCGCATAGGTCTCCTCAGCCTTCGCGATAAGGCGATCCATTTCGGCCTCATCCCCGATGACCTGGCCCGAGACGGCGCTGGCGGTCAGCACCAGCACCACGATCGACAGCCATCGGATCACCTGGCAGTCCACCGCCTCTCTCACGAGTGCCTGCACGTGACCGGGGTAGGGTCAGTTGAGCTGATCGAACGCGTCAAGCTGCTTGAGACTGTAACTGACCGCGTCCCACAGCTTGGCCTCCTGTGAGCTGCGATCGCTCGTGCGTACGTTGAGCAGGGATGCCTGGAGCTGACGCAACGGCTCGTAGGCCCGCCGGTCCGGCAGCTTGCCCAACGCCCACACGACCTCGGTCTTAAGCTCCAGGTCGTCGGTGTTGAGTGCGTCGAGCAGCGGTGGGATGATGGAGTTGTCTCCATGGAAGGCGCCCACCTGCCCGAGCCCTTTGGCGGCTGCGATGCGGAGCTCGCGGTTGTGTGATTTCAGCAGCTCAATCAACGCCGGAATGCTCTCCCGCTGCCCGATGTTTCCCAGGGCGACCGCCGACGCTTTTGCGATGTCCACGTCGGGATCCTTCAGCGCCGTCGTCAGCCGAGGCGCGGCTTTGGCAGAGAACATCTCTCCGAGCAGGGCAATAATCAAGAGCTTTCGCGGTTTGGACGTGCCGGATGCATCGAAGGTCTTCAGCAGCCGATCCTCGTGCCCCCATTCGGCCGCCAGACGGATCGGGAAGTCGTAGTCTTCGAGCCGTTCCTTCAGCTTCGCCATCGCGTACGCTGCCGGGTCGCCGGCCTTTGCGGATTCGGCGGCCTGGCGGGCGTCAACGAACTCCGTCCGGACCTCCTTGCGCCAGTCCGATTGTTTGCCTTGCACGAGATAGCGAAACTGGCATGCGGGCCCTTTCCACACCCGGGAGGGCGAATCGGGCAGATCCGCATCGCCGCCTGACGCCATCGTGCCTTCCCAGACCTTGTTCTGCTCGCACTTCACGCGCAACAGCGCATCGTGCGGTTCGGAGGGACTCGGCACGATGGTGTATTCGATTTCCTGCAAGCGCCGGCCGACCACGTCGTGCAACGGCGCGGCGTCGGCCGCGCCGTGCTCGGTGAGCGCCACCACCTCGATCTGGACACGCTGGATCTTCGCGAGCACTTCTTTTTGCTGAGGGGTGAGAATCTCCCGACGTGCGAACCCGTCGGTCAAACCGAAGCTGATCAGCACCACTACGAGCACCAGAAGAGCGAATCGCATGATCTCCTCCCGCATCAACTCTGCTCACTCTACCGAAGCTGCGCAACCTGCGCAAGGTGAGGCTGGTCAACGTCCCAATGGTGATCGGGATCCCCGCAGGACTCACACTTGCTGAGAAGTGGCGAGGAGCGCTCCAGAGGATGTTCAAAAAGGCCGTCCCGGGGACCGGGGACCCATTGCCGGGCACCCATTGCATTCCCCGAGCATATGGGCGCCCTCTAAGAATGCGAGGGGTGCCCCGAACGACGCTGGGGGCATTTTTCAACATCCTCAAGTTGAAGGCCCTGGGGGGAATCACTATAATCGCGCCATGCCGTTGGGGAAAACGATCGCGTTCGTCGGCGGCGGCAATATGACCGAAGCGCTGGTCACCGGCCTGCTCAAGGCCGGCATCACGCGTGCCGGGGACCTGTACGCGACCGACATCCGGCCGGAACGCTGTGCGCACCTGGCGGAACGGTATTCGATCGAGACCGGGCGCACGAACTCGGAAGCGGCCGCCCTGGGGCAGATCCTCATCCTGTCGGTCGAACCTCAAGTGATGGACCAAGTGCTCGATGAAATCCGGCCGGCAGTCAAGGTTGATCACCTTGTGATCTCTGTGGCGGCTGGATACCCGATCACGCGTGCAGCTGCACACCTGCTGCCCGGCGTCCGGATCGTGCGGGCCATGCCGAACACTCCGTCCAGCATCCTGGAAGGGGTCACCGCCCTGGCCGTCGGTCCCAAGGTGACGGAGCAGGACTGGGCCGTGGCACGAACGATCTTCGAGTCGGTCGGCAAGGTGGTGGTCGTGGAAGAGCGCCTGATGGACGCGGTGACCGGTCTCAGCGGAAGCGGACCGGCCTATGTCTATCTCATGATCGAAGCCCTGGCCGATGGCGGCGTGAAGATGGGACTCTCCAGGCCGGTCGCCGAGCTCCTCGCCGCCCAGACCGTCCTAGGCGCCGCACGCATGCTCATCGAAAGCGGGGAACACCCTGCACAATTGAAAGACCGCGTGGCCTCGCCGGGGGGCACGACGATCGCCGGCCTGCACAAGTTGGAGGAGGGGCGGGTGCGAGCCACGCTGATCGCAGCCGTGGAAGTGGCCACGAGACGATCGCAGGAACTGGGAGAAGAAAAAGGTCACTAGTCATTGGTCAATAGTCAAGGACAAGGTATTCGGGATTGGGCATGACGGTGCTGCTCATTGACCCATGACCATGGACCATTGATTTGTCCTGAGAGGAGCCGAGCATGCAGTACTGGGTGAAAGTCGTGTTCACAGACAATCAGGAACTGCTCGTGAAGGATGCCATTCGACACACCATCAGTGAAGATATGGAAGTGCTGGAAGTGGATACGGCGAAGGAAGTGACGATCATCCCGATGAAGCAGATCAAGTACATCTCCTGCGACGCGACAGTCTTTGCCCAGAAGGGGAGCGCCCCGCCCAAAGCCTGACCCGTGGTCACGCTCGCCTCCCGCAACTCCGCCCGTTCGCTGCGCCCGCCTGCCGCGTGATTCCAGCTTCTCCTTGCATTCTCGCCGCGTCCGTCTAAGCTTGTTGAGAGACAGGCTGAGGGTTGCCGGCGGTCTGTCGGATGAGACACGGTCCGTCTATCCCCCCTCGGTTGAAGCGCGGGAGGGCAACATGAACTTCGGAACAGTTGGTTCAGTGGTCGGGGTCCTGCTCGGTGCGTGGGTCTGCCTGGACATGGCCGGCAGCGGCGCGACCAGCGCCGCGCCACCCGCGGGTGCTACGCCGACTCCGGTCAAAGGCGCGAGCTTTGCGCCCCAGCGGTTCGCTTTGCCGGAGCACGGCACCCTCGTCCTGAACGTCCCCACCTCATGGCACGCAGCGTTTCGAACTCCGCCCGGGGCCTACCCTCCGATCATCGGCGTGACACCGGCCGGCGGCGAGAAATTCGAGCTGATCGTCAGCGTCAGTTGGAGCAAGAAGGCGCAGACTGAGGCGCCGCGGCCGGAAGAGGTGCGCGTGCTGATCGAGAGGACCGGGCAGGCTGGGCTCGCGCAAGCGATCGAGAAGACCGTGAAGGTCAAGGAATTCGGCTCGAACGGGAAAAAGGGCTATTACATCACGCTCACGCACAAGGCGCCGAAGCCGGACCAGTACCGCCACATGACCCAGGGTGCCATCGGCGAGGGCAACTTCCTGCTGGGGTTCACGCTGTTGATGAATAACCCCAAAGCTGTCGATCAGCAGTCGATCCTGGCAATGCTCTCCAACGCCAAGCAGGAACGGAAGTGACGGGAGAAACGCATCACGCGCACGGCCCCTGTGCGTTGAGGAGCCGCAGGTGCTGCACTGTCAGCGTGACGGCGTCGAAGTCTTCCTCGACCACGCCCTCCAGCACGTATGGCCGGTCGGTCGCCAGCAAGTGACAGAATCGGCGATAGGCGTCCGGAAAGAATGTGGCGTCGTAGAGCCCGGTTGTGTCCTCGAAGCTCACGAACTCCATCGGCTTCCCATCTTTCGTTTCCACCACTTTTCCTGTAATGAGCCAACCGATCATGGTGATCCGCCGGCCGATGTGCCGGCGCAGGTCGCACGCCGGCACCCAGCGCACCCCCCTCAGCTCTTCTCGATAGCACGTCAACGGGTGCCGGCTGAGCGGAAACCCCACTGTCTCGATCTCATGGCGAACCCGCCGCTCTTCGGGATAATCCGGTGGAATCGGCAGCGGTTCGCCAATCCTCCATTGACCATTGACCATTGACCGTTGACCCTGCCGGCGCTCCGCGCCGGCGTACAGCCGCCACAGCAATCCCGGTCGTGTAACGTCGCCGGCGATCGAGTCCAGACAGCCGGCTCTAATGAGGAGGCGGGCTTGCGCCTCTTCCGGATGCACGCGATCGAGGAAGTCCTGGAGTGATCGGAAGGAGCCACGCACAGTCCGTTCTTCGAGCACGCGGTCTGCTACTTCACGCGCGAGTCCTTTGAGCTGCATCAAGCCAACGCGGATCGTTCGGCCCGCGCCCGTGTACGTCCAGTCGCTGGCGTTGACGTCGGGCGGCAGGATGGCCAAGCCCATCCGGCGCGCTTCGGAGAGATACGCGAACGTCGAATAGAAGCCGCCCCGGTTGCTGATCACGGCGGCCATGAACTCGGCCGGGTAGTGCGCCCGCAGCCAGGCGGATTTGAACGAGACCTGCGCATAACTTGCCGAATGCGGCTTGCAAAAACTGTAGCCGGCGAAGCTCATGATCATCGTCCAGATCGCCTCGATCGTCTCCCGCGTCGCGCCACGGGCCGCCGCGCCGCGGACAAACTGCGCGCGGTAGTCGAGCAGCTGCCGCCGCTTGTGCTTCTTGCTCAGGACCTTCCGTAACTGGTCCGCGTCTTCCACCGAGAAGCCGGCCAGCGCCATCGCGACCTTGGTCACGTCTTCCTGATAGACCATGATGCCGTGCGTCTCGACCAGGGTGGCCTCCACCAGCGGATGCAAGGGCCGGTAGGCGCCGCCCCGCGCGCGCCGCACGAACTCCCGGATGAACGGATTGGCGGCCGGCCGGATGATGGAGGAGACGATCACAAGATAGTCGAAGACGTCGGCCTTGGCGCGACGGTCGGCCGGCATCCCGCTCCAGAGCTTGGTGAGCAGGAGCCGCGTGGCCGGCGACTCGATATAGAAGCACCCCATCGTCTCGCCTCGCCGGATCAACTCCTGGGTCGCCGAGTCGCCGATCGGATCCCAGGTCGCATAGTCGATCCGGTGCCCCGTGTTCCGCGCGATGGCCGCCAGCGCGTCGCGGATCACGGCGAGCGAGCGGTTGCCCAACAGATCAATCTTCACGAGGCCGGCCTCTTCCGTCTGGTCCTTCTCCCACTGGATCACCGGTACACCCTTGGCCGCGACCTCCACGGGCACGTACGATCTGATCTCGTCCGGCACGATCACGATCCCGCCGCAATGCAGCGCCAGGTGCCGGAAATGTCCTTGCAGCCGGACGGCAAGCCGCAGGATCTCCGGCCACGGGTCCCGAAATCCCGCGCCCGCCGCCTGCGCCGCCCGTCCGATCTCCGCCGCCGGCATCCCGTACACCTTGGCCACTTCCCGGACCGCGGCGCGAAAGCCCAGCGTGTTCTGGTTGGCCACCATCGCGGCGCGCTGCGCGCCATATCGCGAGAAGACAAAATCGAGGATCCGATCCCGTTCATCCCACGGAAAGTCGATATCAATGTCCGGCGGGTCGTGCCGGCCCGGGTTGAGGAAGCGCTCGAAGAATAACCTGTGCCGGATCGGGTCCACATGCGTGATCCCGAGGCAGTAGGACACGATCGACGCGGCAGCCGACCCGCGCCCACAGGTCCTCGGCGCCTGCCGCACGATCTCATCCACCACGAGGAAATAGTGCGCGTAGCCCTTGTCGCGGATCACGGCCAGCTCATGCTCGATGCGCTGCGTGACGGCGGGGGAGAGCGTACTGTACCGCCAGACGGCACCGGCATAGGTCTTCTCCCGCAGCAACCTGAGGGCCTCGCGGTCGGGTAAGTGCCGGAAGGCGGGAAAGATCGTGGCTTTGAAGTCCCAGTCGGTGCGGCAGGCGTCGGCGATCCGACGCGTATTCGTCAGCGCGTGCGGGGCATGCGGAAACTGCTGGGCCAGTCGTGATGGCGGCATGAGCCAGTGGGCGGGCGCGCAGCAGTCCTCGGACGACAGGCGCGCGAGCGTCGTGTTGAGCGCGATGGCTCGCAGGACACGATGCAGGCGGAACTCGTCCGGCGTCAGCATGCAGGCGCGGCAGGTGGCGACGGGCGGCAGGCCGGCATGGCGGCTGAACGCGAGCGCCTGATGCATCATCGCACCAGGCGTCAGCTCGACATAGAGGTCCCCTGGCGAGTCTTTCTTCCAGGCCGTGAGCGCGTGGGCGTCATCGGACAGGATGATCAGGCCGTCCCGGTGCCGTGCCACGGCCTCGATGAAATCGAAGTCGGCGTCGCAGTGCCGGGCCGACAGCAGCCGGCAGAGATTGGCGTAGCCCTGGGTGTCCTTGACCAGAAGCACAGCGCGGTGCGCGTCGCAAGTCAATTCCGCGCCGAGGATGGGCTTGAGACCGGCTTGCCTAGCGACCTCCAGGAAGCGGATCGCGCCGTAGAGCCCGTTGGTGTCGGTCAGGGCCAGCGCCTTGGCGCCCTGCGCGCGCGCCGCCTCGCAGAGCGCCTCCAGCGTCGCGACGCCGCGCATGGGAGAGTACAGGGAGTGGACGTGGAGGTGGACGAACGTGGACATGTCGCGTCATTGGTCATGGGTCAATAGTCAATGGTGGGGAAACAGAGCCTGTCATCGGGCCGTCAGTTGGTTGTGAGCAAGCAGTTGGGAAAGGATAGGAAGTCGCGGTTCTGGAGCGAGCTGTCCGCCCATTGACCAATGACCATTGACGGTTGGCCGCCTCGCCACGCCGGATGGCGCCGTCACCGAAGCGCGTCCGGATGCGGTCCAGCGCGAGGGCGAGGTGGCGGGCGCGGGCCAGCCGCCGCTGTGCGGGATCGGAATCGTCGGCAAACAGGACCAACTGTTCCTCTGCCGGCATCAGCGCCTCCGCAGCGACGGTCAGCGTGCGCACCCGCACACGCCGCCGGAACAGGCGCGCCAGCAAGCCCGTGAGCAGCGGGAACAGCGCCACCTCCCAGTGACTGCCGGGCTGTACGGGTTGCTGCCCGCGGACCTGCACGTGGTCGCTATAGCGCAAGTACAGCACAAGTCGCCGGCAGAGCCGGCGCTGTTGCCGCAGCTCCCGGCACAGGCGCTCCACCAGGCCCTGCAGCAGCCCGTGCAGACGGGTGTCATCGATCTCATCGGACTCCAGCATGAGGGCGGTTTCGAGTTTCGGTTGCTGCGCACGGGGCAACACCGGCGAGGGATCAATCCCGTGCGCCCAGCCGTGCAGACGGACGGCCTCGCTCCCCAGCACGGCTTCCAGATGCACGAGCGGAATCCCGGCAACCTCGCCGAGGGTGAATACGTTCAGGTCATCGAGCGTGGCCAGGACCTCCCGCGCACGGGTGCGGCTGAAGCCGGGCAGCACCGTCACGGGCAGCGGCGCCAGAAACGGCTCCTCGGAGCCGGGCCTGACGTCGCAGAGCTGCAGGGGAGGAATGAGGGTGGCGGCCACGCGCGAGACCAGCTTGTTGCTGCCGACGCCGGCGACGCCGGCCAGACCGCACCGGTGCAGCACCTCACGCTCGATGCGGGCGGCTGTGTCGGGAGCGAGCCCGAAGAGACGGGTGGTGCCGGTCAGATCGAGGAACAGATGCCCCGGCCGCACCGGCTCCCAGACCGGCGCGAATCGGGCGATGATCTCAATGAGATGCCGCCCCGCTTCATACGCACGGGCAGGGTCGGGCGGCAGCAGGTGTAAGGACGGGCAGACGCGGCGGGCGTCTTCCACCGGCATGCCGGCGATGACACCATCCCGCTCGGCTTCCGGCGAGACCTCCTGCAGGAGCGTGCGCGAGGCGTGCAGCGGCGCAATGGCCACCGGTCGGCTGCGGAGCGCCGGCTCCCGCAGCCGCGCCAGCGCAATCTCCAAGGTGGGAATCTGGAAGCAGACGATCTGACGGTCCATACGCTTCGCGCGGGCGAGAGGCGCGGGGCGCCTCTCGCCTCCGTCTCTCGCCTCGTGCCTCATGTGCAATGTCGGATGACCCCGATGACGACCCCCTGGATCCGGAAGTCGTCATTGGGATCGACGAGGATCGGGTGCATCGCCGGGTTGGCCGGATGGAGTTCAATCCGACCAGCCTTTCGGACGTACCGCTTGATCGTCGCTTCATGATTGATGAGGGCGACGACCGTCTGGCCGTTCCGGGCCGTGGCCTGCTTGTGGACGATCACGAGATCATCGGGCAGAATGCCTTCGTCCCGCATCGAGTCGCCTTTCACCCGCAAGGCAAAGTTCTCCCCGCTGCGTGCCATGCTGGGGGGAATCTCCACCAGCTCGATCGCATCGGATTGCGGCACCGGCTCGATCGGGTTGCCGGCCATCACCACACCGACCATCGGCACACGCGGGGCTTGCGTGAGCTGTTTGATGGCGACGTCCACGAGACCGGGGATGCGGCGAGTCCCGCATTCATACCGGGTGATCGTCATCCGGGTTGTCCGCAGCCGCTCGGCCAGTTCCGTCTGAGTGAACCCCAAGCCCTGCCTGGCCTTCTTGAGCTCTTCCGGCGTCATGTAGCCAATGGTTACATCATCGGCGAGCCGCTGTCAAGCCCAAGGAACGGGGAGCGTTGCGGCTGATGGCGCACTGCGGTACAAAAGGGTGTGCACGGCTGACCGGCTGCCACACGTGCGCCGGCCGCAGGCTGCTCAGGACACGCAGGAGTCCATGAGATCGCGCGCACTGATGATCGGGCTGGCGTTGTTTGTCGGAGCGCTCGCCCCCTGGAGCGGGGCCAGTGCCGTACCGGCCGAGGCGACTCGCCCGGCGGAGCCGCACGACCTGCTCAAGTCGATTCGCACGGTCCTCCTGACCGGTGAGGCGACGACCTGGCTGGATGCTGCCGAACCGCCGTACGACGTCGGCGTCACGCTGAAGATGAAACTGCAGCGTGTCGGGTTTCGCGTCGTGTTCGATCCTAACGAGCCGCATGACGCCGAAGTCGTCGTCCGCTACCGGGAAACCCCGGGACGGGAGTATCAGCGCCTCGAGCACGGGACGAACATCACCTGCGATCTCGGGTTCCAGCATGCAACCCTGGGGACGCTGCGCGCCTATCATATGGAGGCGGCGACGCCCTGGCCCCTGCCTGGCGGGAGCCTGTACTGGGAGGCCGTGCGCGGCCTCGAGGAGAATCCCTACTATTATTATTTCGGCGAGCTGCTCCATGGCTGGGTGATGGCCCAGGACGACTCCAGCGTGGTCTTCAGCCGCATGCTGCGACAGCCGCCTTTGGTGGACGCGGCGGAGAGCGGGGACGGCTCTCAGGCGACCGGCCACGTCGTCGCCAACCGGGGCGCACGTTTGCACGCCATCCAGGAACTGGGGCGCCTGAAAGATCCTCGTGCGGTCGAGACCCTGTGGATGCTCGTGGACGGCGTTCACTTGCACGAGCGGATGGCCGCCGTGGAGGCGATTGGCGCATTGCAGGACCGTGCGTCGCTGGATCGCCTCTCCCGCATGCAACACGACACGCAGGACGCCGAGCTGCACCGCGCCCTGACCAACGCCATTCTGCTCATTCAGCAGGGACGCTGACACGGGCGCCGCCGGGATGGCACCCTCCAACTCTTCACCCTCCAGCACGACCGCTCCGGTCGACGCACAGCCGCCGATTACCCCGGCGGAGGTCTCGCTGCCGGAGATCACGCCCAAGGCAGTCATCCTGTCGGTGGTGCTGGCCGCCGTCCTGGCCGGGGCCAATGCATATCTGGGCCTCTTCGCCGGCATGACCGTGTCGGCTTCAATTCCAGCCGCCGTGGCCTCGATGGCGATTCTCCGGCTGTGTCGCGAGTCCAATATCCTCGAGAACAATATCGTACAGACAGCTGCCTCCTCGGGTGAGGCGCTGGCCGCCGGCGTGATCTTTACGATCCCGGCTCTATTGCTGATCGGCCATTGGACCGTGTTCGAGTACTGGCAGACGGCCTCGATCGCCCTGGTCGGCGGCATCTTGGGCGTGCTGTGCACGATCCCGCTGCGGCGGGCCCTGATCGTGGAGGCGCGCCTCCGCTTCCCCGAAGGGGTCGCCACTGCGGAGGTCCTGAAGGTCGGGTCGCCGACCGCCGGCCCTCCCGCGGCAGCGCCCTCGGGGACGCCCGAGGCTCGGGCCGGCTTCAGGACGTTGCTCATGGCCGGGGTTGTCGGCGGGAGCGTGAAATTCTGCGAGAGCGGCTTGCGGGTGTGGTCGGAGGCGCTCGAAGGAGCTGGGCAGGTCGGGCGGACGATCCTGTACGGGGGCGTGAACCTCTCGGCGGCATTGCTCGGCGTCGGGTTCATCATCGGCTTGAATACGGCGCTGGTTGTGTTCGCCGGCGGGGTGGTCGGGTGGCTGGTGCTGCTTCCGGCCTATGGGGCGATTGTGGGCGTGCCGCACGGCCTGGCGCCACTCGACGCCGCGCGGGCGGTCTGGGGCGCGCAGATACGCTATGTCGGCATCGGGGCGATGCTGGTCGGCGGCCTCTGGACACTCTTCGGACTCAGGCGGCCCGTACTGGAGAGCGTACGGTATCTGCACGCGGCCTACCGGTTGACGACGGCGAGGGCCTTGCCTAACCACGGGGGCAGTCTCGCGCGTACCGATCGCGATGCCTCATTGCCGTGGATTGCCATTCCGTTCCTCATGTCGCTGGTGCCGATGGCCGTGATTTACCGGGGCGTCGTGGACGACGTGTTCGTGGCCGTAATCATGACGGTCGCCATGGCGCTGGCGGCCTTTCTCTTCTCCTCAGTGGCCGCCTACATGGCCGGCCTGGTCGGCAGCTCCAGTAACCCGGTGTCCGGAGTGACGATCGCCACGCTGATGCTCGCGGCGGGCCTCCTGGTGATGCTATTGGGGCATGGCAACCCGGCGGGGCCGGCCGCGACGCTGTTGATCGGGGCCGTGGTGTGCTGCGCAGCCGCCATGGGCGGGGACAACCTGCAGGATCTCAAAACAGGGCACCTGGTCGGCGCGACGCCTTGGAAACAACAGATCATGCAGGTGATCGGCGTGGTGAGCGGCGCCATCGTCATCGTCCCGGTGTTGACCTTGCTGCAGGCCAAATACGGGATCGGTGAGCCGACCATCACGCATCCGCACCCGTTAAGCGCCCCGCAAGCCACGTTGATGGCCAGCCTTGCGCGCGGGGTGTTCCGTGGCGGCCTGCCGTGGGGGCTGGTCGGCCTCGGCATGGGGATCGGTCTCATCGTGATCCTGCTGGATCGACACCTGGAAGGGCGGGGGTCGACCTTCCGGCTGCCAGTCCTGGCCGTGGCGCTGGGCATCTATTTGCCGCTGAAGCTGTCGGCTGCGATTCTCTTTGGCGGGCTGCTCGCGGCTGGTGCGGGGCGAGGCTCTGCGGGCGGCGCGCCGACGCAGCAGGGGCTGCTCTTTGCCGCGGGGCTCGTTACCGGAGAGGCTTTGATGGGCATCCTGCTGGCGGTGCCGGTGGGCCTGGGCGCTCTCTGGCCGGCGATCAGCAGTGACCCGTTCGCCCAGTTCGAGAAGCCACCGCTGGGCCCTTGGCCAGGCGTCCTTGTGCTGGCTGCCGTCGCCGTGCTGCTGTATCGGTCAGCGGTGGCGTCGGCGGGCTCGAGACGATAGGCGATGGGCTATAAGGCCGTCTCCATGAGCAAGCCCGTATTTTTATATCCCGAACTGACTGCCAAGAAGGCCGCGGCGATCCGCAATCTCTTGCGCGACAAGAAGGTGCGCGACGCCGAGCGTGCGTTTGTGCTCGAAGGACGGAAGCCGATTCTCGAGCTGCTGCGGACCCACGCATCCGCCCTCCTCGAGATCGCGGTCGCGCGATCGGTACTCGAACGGGGTGATCCCGCTGTCACGCAAGCCCTGGCGCACGTGAAAGTGCCGGTGTCTCTGTGCCGTGATCAGGCCTTCGACCAGATATCGGCAGTGACGACTGGGCAGGGAATGCTCGCGATTGTCCGGAAGATCGAATGGGACGAAGCGGCTATCCTCGGACGACCGCAGGTGCTGGGGATCTTCGGCGAAGCGATTCAAGATCCGACCAATGTCGGCGCGATCGTGCGCACGGCCCTCGCCTTCGGGGTCGACGGCCTGTGGCTTACTGCGGAATCCGCGGATGTCTACGGACCCAAGGTGGTGCGCGGGACGGCGGGGGCGATTATGAAACTGCCGACCTTCGTGGGCCAGAGCGGCGACGCCCTCCTCGAGCGGTTTGCTCGCCAACATTGTGCAGTGCTGGCCGCCGATCCGTCCAGCCGCCGCACGGTGAGCATCCGGGACATCGGGAGCATCCCGGCGCGTGCCGTGCTCGCATTCGGCAACGAAAGCCGCGGGCTCTCCGAGGCCGTGCTCAAGCGGGCCGCGATCCGGTTCCACATCCCCGTCAGCCGAGGCGTGGAATCCCTCAACGTCGCGGCCTCCGCCGCAATCGCCGCGTTCTATTTCAGCGCTCTCCCGAAGGAGAGCGCAGGCGAGGGGCGAGAGGCAGCTAAACGCTTGGGAGGGGTGAGGCGGTAGCACTGCACCGCTCCGGCCGCCTGGCTTCTCCACTCGCCTCTGGCCCCGAGCCTCGTGCCATCCGCCAGCCGGTGGGGGGGGTGGTGCCGAGGGACAGAATCGAACTGTCGACACCAGCCTTTTCAGGGCTGTGCTCTGCCAACTGAGCTACCTCGGCACGGCGGCAGACGATAACAACTCGGCTTCCAGAGTGTCAAGCCGGACGATGTGATTTCCCACTTGAAATACTCTTCCCCTAAGTGCAAAACTATTTTTCGTCCGGTAGGGCTGGTCAAAGTAACGGCCTTCGCGCGAAGGGGGAGAGCGATGCCTGTCTGCCCTCGGTGCGGCATCTCGATGGTCCGCGAGGCCGCCCGGCACGGGGCATGGGAGCGCTTGCTCCGAGGCTTGTGTATTCATCCCTTCCGCTGCCAACTGTGCGATTGCCGGTTTCTCGCCAGCCGGGTCGGCCCCGGCACGAACGCACATCGGGACTATGAGCGGGTGCTCGTGCGCTATCCCGCCTTCTTCTCCGCTCCCTCCGATGAACCGGTATCGCCTGGCCGGACACAGGGGTCTGAAGGGGTGATCGTGAATCTCTCCATTCGCGGCTGCTTGATGCGCAGCGAGGTTCCCTTGAGCCGCGGCACCGTCCTTCGGCTGGCGTTCACACCGACCGAGTACCGAGGCAGCCGACCCATCACCATAGAACAGGCGGTGGTGCGCTCCGGCGAGGATGGGACCTTCGGTCTCGAATTTCGCCGAGTTCACGAAGGCGACGAAACCATTCTACGCGAGATCATTCGAAGCCGCCTGCACCATCGGGTCATGCCCGTCTCCTGAGCGCCTCGCGACCGGACGCCGGCACCCTCTCCGCACTGCCTGCCATAGACGCCGTCCGATCCTCGCGGGCGTGGCGTGCTCTTGTGGCTCGATCCAGTCGCCATGGCGCTTGACGGCCTTTGCTGGCGCACGGTATCCTCGCTTCGTGACTCTGCTCGGTGACCACTCACCCGCCTCCGCAGCCGCCTTCGCTGAAGCTTCGGCGGCCTACCGAAGCCTTGGCGGAGGTAGGGGAAGCCACGGCCATCAAGCCGGGGAGGAATGCGAAGCGGGTGCCCGCCGATGCTGCGATAGGCGCCACGGCTGTTGAGCCGTGGCGCTCCACACAGGCGTGACGGAGCGCGGTTCGAACATGGGCGCGGCAATAGAGACACCGGAGCGCGACGAGCCGGTCAAGACGAACGAGGAATATATCCTTGACCTGGTCAAACGGGCCCGGATGGCCGCTGATCGGCTGGCGAACCTGTCAACGGAGGTCAAAAACAAGGCTCTGCTCGCCATGGCGGAAGGGCTCGAGGCGAAGCTCGACGATCTGCTGGCCGCCAATGAGAAGGACGTCGAAGCCGTCGAGGGAGATGCCTCGAAGAAGGCCCTGGTGGACCGTCTCCGGCTCACGCCGGAGCGGATCAAAGAGATGGCCGCCGGGATCCGCGCGGTCGTCAGGTTGCCCGACCCGGTCTGGTCCGCCCCGAAGCTCTGGCGGCGCCCCAACGGGATGCAGGTGGGCAAGGTCCGCGTGCCGATCGGTGTGATCGGCATCATCTATGAATCCCGGCCGAACGTCACCGCGGACTCCGCCGCGCTGTGCGTGAAATCCGGCAACGCCTGCGTGCTGCGCGGCGGCAAGGAGGCGATTCATTCGAATACCGCCATCGCCGCGATCTTGTCGGAGGCGGCGGAAAAGGCTGGCCTGCCCTCGGGCGCCATTGCCTTCGTCGAACGGACGGACCATGACGTGGCGGTGCTGCTCCTCAAGCAGGACCGGTACGTGGACCTGATCATTCCGCGCGGCGGGGAGTCCTTGATGAAGACCGTCGCCGAGCACTCGACCATCCCTGTCATCAAGCATGACAAGGGCGTCTGCCACATTTACGTGGACGCCGACGCGGATGCGGCGATGGCGGAGCGGATTTGCGTGAACGCGAAGGTGCAGCGGCCTTCGACCTGCAACGCCATGGAGACCCTGCTGATCCACCAGAAGGTGGCACGGACCTTCCTGCCGGTCCTGGTCAAGAAGCTGATTGACGCGAGCGTGGAGGTACGCGGGTGTCCACAGACCTGCCAACTCTGTCCTGAAGCCAAGCCGGCGGTGGAATCCGATTACGGCACCGAGTTCCTCGACCTCATCCTAGCCGTCAAGGTCGTCAAGAGCATGGAAGAGGCGATAGAGCATATCGCGACCTACGGCTCCCGCCACACCGAGGCGATCATCACCAGCGACTACGGCCGCGCCTTGCGGTTTCTGCGCGAGGTGGACGCCAGCGCCGTGATGGTGAATGCCTCGACGCGACTGAATGACGGCTACCAGTTCGGGCTGGGGGCTGAAATCGGGATCAGCACGACCCGGGTTCACGCCCGCGGGCCGATGGGCCTTGAAGAACTGACCTGCGGCAAATTCATCGTCTTCGGCAGCGGACAAATCAGAGACTAGCAGGTTGAGGCTCAGGTTGAGGCGAAGGGTTGCAGCGCAGCACGGACCTGAACCGTAACCTTGACCTGAACCGATGATTTCGTCTCCTCAAGAAGTCCTCTCCCGCCCGGGCTCCATCACCTTTCCAACCAACCAACCTTATCTGAAGGATTTCACCGGATCCGGCGGCCGCCTGGTCCGCCAGCGGAGCGGGCATCTCGTCTTCTACGACGGGCAGGGCCGGCGCCTGCTGGCCGCGGACCCCGACGGCACTCCGCTCCACGAATGCGAGTGGATCGTGGACCCCGACGGCTCGGTCCGCCTTGCCCGCGCCCGGGTCCACCTGGATTGGGGGCACTGGGTGGGGATTACATCAGGTGGCATGGTCAATGAGACGACGTTGGATCTGTCCAAGAAAGCAGGGTGGCAGCGGATCCGCCGTGATGATCTCCGGCGTCTGGCGGCGCAGTCGTTAGGGGTGCCGCTCGACGAGGTGCGCTTCTTCTATACCGATGATGATCTGGTCATTAACACGAGCGGGCAGGCGACCATCCGTCATCGCAAGGACGCCTTCTATGTCCTGGATGACGGGACCTTTGAGAAGGCCCGGTTCATGGCCTGCATGGGGGCGATGCACTGGGCTCGGATCGACTTTCTACCCGTCGTCGAGCTGTTTCAATCGCTCCTGCCCGGGACCGGGTCCGCCACTATGGAGTTGATCCGCGCGCTCTACGATGACCAGAACCCGACCGGTCCGTGGCCTTTACGCTACCGCGGCATTCCCACCTACCCGTCGGAGGCAGCGTATCGGCTCTTCGGCGCCTTTTTTATCCCCCAGCATCCGTCGGGCACTGACCCGTTCCCGATCTTCATGGACATGCCGCGCTCCCATGAAGTCACATGGCTGCCGGCGCCGGATCCGCCGCAGCGGCATTTCGATCCGGAGCGGAAGCTCTGTGTCACGGTGCATCGAGGCGGTATCCAAAAGATTACCGTCAGGGATGATCCGGCCGGCCTGCCGTTTCTGAGGCCAGACAAGAACGGCTTCGCGCCGTGCGACCGAAGCGTCATCGTCCGAAACGGGATCATGATTCTGAAAGACGGGGAGGTGAGGACCGAGCTGCCGATCCGGTCCACCTGGGGGGTGGTGCGAGACACCCCAGAGACCGCGCACCCGACCTACCCCGCAGGCTGGCGGTCGCTCTTTCGAGATACGCCGCCAAAGCCGGAGCCGACCGACGCGTTCGGCGCGGTCTTGTTGTACCCGGCTGACGAGACCGAGATTTCAGAGGTGGCTTCCTGCCCATTCGTCGCCGACCACCTCCAGGACTGCATCGAGCAGCAGGCCGAAGTCAGGAACCTGATGGCACGCGCGGAGCGCGTGCTGATCGATCACTGGGATGGAGCCATCACGACCTGCATCGCGCTGGATCGCCCCCGCGACTACACCGTGCTGTACACGCGGCCGGCCTTCGCACAGAAACACGCCCAGAGGGTCTGGAACCAGTTGGCGACGGCGGGACGCCTCGAATGGGCTCACCGGATCTCGTTCGCGCGTAAAGACCACTATCAGCAGACCGCTTACGCGACGCACTATGAATCGATTTATCAATGGGTCGGATTCGATCAGTTCACCCATCAGGCGAAGCTCGACGAAATGGTCCGCCTGTTAGCGGGCGCGCTCACCTCTCGAGGTCTCGCGTTCGTGGTCGGCCCGCCGGCGTTGGGCCCACTGTTGGGTGCCCATCGGTTCCGGGTTATCCGCAAGGAGCTGGTCGAGACCCTGCCAAGCTTCCGCATGCATCGGACCATCCTGCCGAAGGCGCGACTCATACCCGGCCTCACGCTCTTTCATGTGGTCCACGCACCATAGGCTCATCCCTTTCTCCCTCCCAGTTTCCCGTTGGCCTGCGGATGGCGGACCCGAACACCTGGAACGGGCGATTGCCGGGCTACTTTCCGCAGAGCCACCCGGTGAGGAAGCGGGCAGGGCGATCGGGTTCAAGCACCCGCAAAAATTCCAACCTCGTCTCGGTGCTGCGACTCGGCTCCAAGAGGCGCCCACCGCAATCGTTCGCTCCACGCGATCACGCGGTCGCCAAGGCACCGCGCCTCGTGCACGGCCGGATCAGCAAACAGATCCTGCCCGATCTGCGGGAGATCCACTCCAGCGACGACGCCAACGGCAATGTCACCGCTCTCACGTCCGCCGGCGCATACGTGTGCCCATACCCCGGTGGATCGGAAAACGACCTACAATCCGCCCGACCTCGTGCTCAATGCCTATGCGAGTTTCACGCTGCCGCAGCTCTTCAGCCTTTTTCCCAACCTCCACGGCGACCCGGTGGACCGCACCCGGTGGCGGCGGCATATGGGGGCTCATCCACCCTCAAGCTCGTTACGAAGTCGGGCAAGGAACTCGCCGTCGATCAGTGACCTCTCGCCACCCAGCTAAGGCTCGGCGTTGCGCTGGACACCTGGCGTCAGCAGAAGTGAGCCAGGCGGTTCGCCGCGCTTGAAGGAGGGGAGAAAGGCACCTTGACACACTGGTTCTAACCCGATAAGATGCGCCTACCTTTAACGCTCATCCCGCGAGGTGAGCAAGGAGCCAACTCGATGCACGCCGGCCGACTCTCGTCCGCGGCCGAACCATGGACCTTCTCACCACGCGTTGGTGGGGAGGTTTTTTTATGCCTAAAGAGAAGCTGATCATGGATGCCAGTGAGGTGTCGCGTGCCCTGACGCGGATCGCGCATGAGATCCTGGAGCGCAACAAGGGCACACAGGAGCTGGCACTGGTCGGCATCCGGACCGGCGGGGTGCATCTGGCCCACCGGCTGGCCCGGCGCATCCAGACGATCGAGCGCGCGCAGGTGCCGATCGGCGAGCTGGACATCACCTTGTACCGTGACGATCTGGCGCTCCGCAAGGATCAGCCGGTCCTCCGAAAGACGACGATTCCGTTCAACATCTCGGACCTCCGGATCGTGCTGGTGGACGACGTCCTGTGTACCGGCCGGACAATCCGCGCTGCGATGGACGGCCTGATGGACCTGGGGCGGCCAGCGGAAATCCAGTTGGCCGTCCTCGTAGACCGCGGGCACCGGCAACTGCCCATCAAAGCGAATTACATCGGCAAGAACATTCCCACGGCACGCGACGAAATCGTGCACGTCTATCTGGAAGAAGAAGGGGAGGAGGATCGGGTCGTCATCCTGAACGGAGGCGAGTCATGAGCCTCAAGCGCAAGGACCTCATCGGCATCGCGCCCCTGGACCCCGACGAGATCCGGCTCATTCTGGAGACCGCCGACTCCTTCAAGGAGGTGAGCGGGCGGGAGATCAAGAAGGTGCCCGCGCTGCGCGGCAAGACGGTGGTGAATTTCTTCTTTGAGCCGAGCACGCGCACCCGCACCTCGTTCGAGCTGGCAGCGAAGCGGCTGAGCGCCGATGTGATCAATTTCTCGCCGTCCGCAAGCAGCGTCGTGAAAGGCGAAACGCTGCTCGACACAGCGCGCAACATCGAGGCCATGCAGGCGGACATCATCGTCTTGCGCCACCAGGCCGCGGGGGCGGCGGAAACGCTGGCCCGGGGCGTGCGCGCTTCGGTGATCAACGCCGGCGATGGCTGGCACGAGCATCCGACCCAGGCGCTACTGGACCTGTTCACGCTGCGGGAGAAGAAGCGGGAGTTCAACGGTCTGCGGGTCGCGATCGTCGGCGATCTCGCGCACAGCCGGGTGGCCCGCTCGAACATCTATGCGCTGACCAAGCTGGGCGCTGAGGTGCGGGCGGCCGGTCCGCCGACGATGATCCCGTACGGGCTGGACAAGCTCGGGGTCCGCATCTTCTACAAGCTGGAGGAGGCCCTCCGGGGCGTGGATGTGATCATGATGCTGCGGCTCCAGTTAGAGCGCCAGGGCCGCGCGCTGTTTCCGACGATTCGGGAGTACTCGAACCTGTACTCCCTGACCGCCGATCGCCTGAAGCTCGCTGATTCCCAGGCGCTGGTCATGCACCCGGGCCCGATCAATCGCGGGGTCGAGATCGCGCCGGATGTGGCGGACAGTCTCTCCTCGGTGATTTTGGATCAGGCGGCAAACGGAGTGGCGGTCCGGATGGCGGTGCTCTACTTGCTCTCAGGTGCCAGCTAACAGAATGTGGTGATGTGATGATTGGAGGATCGAGGGATTGTGGGACCAATGAACCAATCAACGATTGTTGTAATTCGAGGCGGGCACGTCATCGATCCCGGACGGGTGAATGGCCCGGCGGATGTGCTGATCGAAGATGGCAAGATCGTGGCGGTCGGGCGGGATCTGGCAGTGCCGGCCTGCCGCGGCGGGGTGCCGACGATCATCGATGCGACCGGCAAGCTCGTATTGCCGGGCTTCGTGGACCTGCACGTGCATTTGCGGGAGCCGGGGTACGAATACAAGGAGACGGTGAAGACTGGCACCGCGTCAGCCGTCGCCGGCGGCTTCACCTCCGTCTGCTGCATGCCGAACACGAACCCGATCAATGACAATCAGGCTGTGACGGAGTTCATCCGGGATCAGGCGCGGGCGGCTGGACAGGCGACCGTCTTCCCGATCGGCGCGATCACGAAAGGGTCCGAGGGGAAGGAACTGGCCGAAATCGGCGAGCTGCGCGACGCCGGCTGCGTGGCCATCTCGGATGACGGCCGGCCGGTGATGAACAGCCATGTCATGCGGCGGGCGATGGAATACGCGCTCGCCTTCGATCTGCCGGTCGTGGACCACTGCGAGGATCTGTATCTCTCCGAGGGTGGATGCATGAACGAAGGGGTCGTCTCGACCCAACTCGGGTTGCCCGGAATTCCCGCGGCGGCGGAAGAAGTGATGGTGGCTCGCGATCTCGCCCTGGCTGAGCTCACGGGCGCGCGGCTGCACCTGGCGCATCTGAGCACGGCGGGCTCCGTGCGGCTCGTGCGGGATGCCAAGGCGCGCGGCCTCCGGGTGACCGCCGAGGCGTGCCCCCACCATTTCGCGCTCACGGAGGAAGCGGTTCGCGGGTTCAACACGCACGCGAAGATGAATCCGCCTCTGCGCACCTGGTCGGACGTGCAGGCGCTGAAAGACGGACTCCGAGACGGCACGATCGACGCGATTGCCACCGATCACGCGCCGCACGCGGTCCAGGATAAGCAGTGCGAGTTCGTCGACGCGCCGTTCGGGGTGGTCGGCCTGGAGACCGCGCTCCCGCTGACCCTGGCGCTAGTAGACGAAGGCATCCTGCCGCTCGAGGCGGCGGTCGCCAAGCTGACGAGCGAGCCGGCCAGAGCCTTCCGGCTGTCCAAGGGGAGCTTGGCGCTCGGCGCAGATGCCGATGTCGTCGTGGTGGACCCGCAGGAAACCTGGGCCGTGGATCCGGAGCAGTTCTTCTCCAAGAGCCGTAATACCCCCTTTGCGGGCTGGAAGATGAAGGGGCGGGTGCGAGTGACCGTGATGGGCGGGCGTGTGCTGTATGAGGCCGGTGCCGCTCGCGCTCGTATCTCTCCGTGATGGACGAGCAGTCGTCGCGCGGCGTGTGGGTGTCCCAGACATGCGAGCTGGTCGGCCTGGCCATCTGGATCGGTGGCCTGGTGGTGATCATCGCGTCGGTGATTCCGGCGGTGTTCAACACCTTCGGCGGGCAGATGGAGCCCGCCGGTCGCTTCCTGCGACGAGTGTTCGACGGGTATAATCACACGGTCGCTGTGGCCGTTGTCTTATTGGTTGCGGGCATGGCGTGGCGATGGTGGCACGGTCGCCGTACGGGCAGCATCGCCGTAAGGCCGAGCCGTCCCGAGCTCGTGCTCCTCGCCGTCATGGTGGGCGTTGCATCGGTGATCGTGTTCGTCTTCGGACCACACGCGATCCAGTTACAGGAACAGGCCTTTGCGGCGCAAGGCGAAGCCGCCAAGAAAGAGGCCTACGACGCTTTTTTCCGGAGCCACCTCATCGTGCGTGGATTGTACATCCTGAACCTGGGGTTTGGTATCGGGCTGCTGGCGGTCAAAGTGACACATTGGGGTGCGACTCGCGAGTAGCCGGCAGCCACGAGCTGCTCGCTGCAATCTGTTCGCTGAGAGCCTTGCACATGAAGAACGCGATTCTGGCACTGGCAGACGGGACGATCTTCGAAGGCGGCGCGCTCGGCTTCGAGGGCGAGACCGTCGGCGAGGTCGTGTTCAACACGGCCATGACCGGCTATCAGGAAATCCTGACCGATCCTTCATACAAGGGACAGATGGTCACGATGACCTGCTCGCAGATCGGCAACTATGGGGTAAGCCGTGAGGATGTCGAATCACGCCGGGTCTGGGTCGAGGGGTTTATCGTCAAGGAATCGAGCCGCCGGCCCAGTAACTGGCGGGCGGACCAGTCGCTCGATGCGTACCTGAAGGCGGCACGCGTGGTCGGGATCGAGGGTCTGGACACGCGGGCATTGACCCGCCATCTGCGGGACGCGGGTTCCCAGCAGGGATTCATCTCCCACGTGAACCTGGACCCGAGGCGCGCGGTGGAACAGGCGCGCTCGGCGCCCGGGATCATAGGGCGCGACCTGGTCGCCGAAGTCACGTGCGCGGAGCGCTATGAATGGAAGGACGGGTCGGGGGTCTGGACACCGGACGGGACCGTGCCCGCGGGATGTCGCGGGCGCCCCTTCCGCGTCGTGGCCTATGACTTCGGGGTCAAGCACAACATCTTGCGCCGTCTCGTGGATGTCGGCTGCGCGGTCACGGTCGTGCCGGCCTCAACGCCGGCGGCAGTCGTGAAGGCGATGAACCCGGATGGGCTCGTCTTCTCGAACGGCCCGGGCGATCCGGAAGGGGTCCCGTATGCGATCGAGGCTGTCAGGCAGTTGATCGGCTGGCGTCCGATTCTCGGGATCTGCCTTGGCCATCAGATCCTGGGCCTTGCGATGGGATTGCAGACGTATAAGTTGAAGTTCGGGCACCACGGGGGCAATCACCCGGTGATGGATCTGCGGTCGCGCAAAGTCGAGATCACCGCGCAGAACCACAACTTCTCCGTCCGGGTGCCGAACGGGCAGGGGAACGGAGGCGGCCAAGGCTCCGGTCCCTCGGTCGTCGAGACGGACCTCGGGCGCGTTGCCATCAGCCACCGGAGCCTGAACGATGACTCCGTGGAGGGTATGGTGAGCCTGGATCACCCGGTTCTTTCCGTTCAGTACCATCCGGAGGCCTCGCCAGGGCCCCATGATTCTTCCTATCTCTTCGAGCAATTTGCGCAGATGATGGAGAAACACCATGCGTAACGGGACCATCACAGGCAGCGCTCTCGTCCTCTCCGGGGTGGCGCTGCTCCTCTCAGGATGCCTTACGATCAATCTGATCCCAGGGCCGGCGCCACTGCGAGAGGAACAACTCAGCGGGACGGGATCGGCGAAGGTGCTGTTGATGGAGCTCTCGGGCCTGATCAGCTCGGCCGAGGGAGACGGCCTGTTTGGGGAACCAAGCCTGGTATCCCGCATCAAAGAAGAACTGACGCGCGCAGCCGAGGATCCCAAGATCCAGGGCGTCGTGTTGCGGATCAATACTCCCGGCGGAACAGTCACCGCCTCGGACATCATTTACCATGAGGTGAAAGCCTTCAAGGAGAAGAAGAAGATCCCGGTGGTCGCCTCCATCATGGATGTCGGCGCCTCGGGGGGCTACTACGTGGCCTCGGCGGCGGACAAGATCGTCGCCCATCCGTCCTCGGTCACCGGAAGCCTGGGCGTGATCATGCTCACCGTCAACGCCCGCGGGCTGCTGGAAAAAATCGGCGTGCAGACGAACGCGGTGACCTCGGGCCCCAAGAAAGATATGGGCTCCCCGTTCCGCCCGATGACGGATGAAGAGCGCGCGATCTTCCAGGACGTGATCAATGCCTTCTATGACCAGTTCCTCGGCGTGATCAAAGACAGCCGCCGGAACATGAGCCCGGAGGAAATCCGCAAGCTGGCCGACGGCCGGATTTATTCCGGCGACCAGGCAAAGGCGCTGGGACTCGTGGACAGCGTCGGTTACGTGGAGGACGCCATCGAACTGGCCAAGCAAAAGGCAGGCTTGACGGAAGCCCGCGTGGTGGCCTACCGGCGACCCGGCGAATACCGGAACAACGTATACTCCCGGCTGCTGGGGGGTGGAGGCGGCGGGTTCACCAGCCTGTCGAACCTGGATCTCTTCGCCCTGGTCCGGGGCGGCACGCCGCAGTTCATGTATTTGTGGATGCCATGATGCCAGGCGAGGGGTAGAGGCCAGAGGCGATAGGTGGGACACACGGACACGAGCATAGCCGCCTCACGCTCGGTAGTTGAATCCTCCGTGCCGGTCGGGCGGCGGGATGTCCTGCGCCTGGGCGTGCGCGCGGCGCTGGGCCTCGTGGCCGCCGGGGGGCTGCTGCCGTACATGGCCGGCTGCTATCGGGCGCCGGGCACGGGTCGCGAGCAGTTGATCTTCATCTCGGAGGAGAAAGAAATCGCCATGGGGGTGAGCGCCTTCCGCGAGGTGCTTCGCCACGCGCGGCTGAACTTGAATCCCGAGCTCAATGAGATGCTCCACCGGATCGGCGGCCGGATTGCCGCGGCGGCCCACAAGCCCGAGTATCACTGGGAGTTCGTGCTCATTCAGGATGATCAGATGGTGAACGCCTTCGCGCTGCCTGGCGGCAAGGTCGCGGTGTTCACGGGCATCCTCAAGTACACGCAGACCGAGGCGGGGCTGGCGACCGTCATGGGACACGAGGTGGCGCATGCCCTGCAGCGCCACGGGGCGGAACGGTACAGCCGCGGCGTGCTCGAGCAGATTGCGCAGGTGGGCGCGATGGCCGGGGCGGCCTCCGGCGCCGTCGATCCCGGCGCGGTTCAGGCGGCGATGAGCGCGTACGGCGTGGGATTCTCCCTGCCGTTCAACCGCAAACAGGAATCAGAGGCCGACTACATCGGGCTCCGGCTGATGGCCACCGCCGGCTATGATCCGCGCGAGGCGGTGCCGTTCTGGGAGCGCATGAGCGGATGCCCGCGACGCCTGATCGGGAAGCTCTGCTTCCGGTCGCAGAGCGCGATTCCGGAATTCCTGTCCACCCACCCGTCGGATGTGACCCGGATCAACCAGCTCGAGGAGTGGGTGCCGGACGCCATGCGTTTCTACAGGCCGCCTGCGCAGGAGGCGGCGCCGCCGGCACCCGCGCCGCTCTACCGGCCTCCGATTGGGCCGATGCCGAAACCTGGCTAGGGGCGCGGGGCTAGAGGCTAGGGGGCGTACTGACCACCGACCACTCAACAACATGCCACGACGCAGCGACATCAAGAGCATCCTGCTGATCGGCTCGGGGCCGATCGTGATCGGACAGGCCTGCGAGTTCGACTATTCGGGCACACAGGCCTGCAAGGCGCTCCGCGAGGAGGGCTACCGGGTGGTGCTGGTCAACAGCAATCCCGCTACGATCATGACCGACCCTGAGCTGGCTGACCGAACCTATATCGAACCGATCACGGTCGAAGTGGTCGAGCGGGTGATCGAACGGGAACGTCCCGATGCGGTGCTGCCGACGATGGGCGGTCAGACGGCGCTGAACGTGGCGGTGGGCCTAGCCAAGCGGGGCACCCTGGCCAAGTACGGCGTCCAGTTGATCGGTGCGTCCGCTGAGGCCATCCACAAGGCCGAGGATCGTGAGGCCTTCAAGCAGGCCATGATCCGGATCGGGCTCAAGACCCCGGAGAGCGGAACCGCGAAGAGCCGCGAAGAAGCCATGCACATCGTCGAGCGCGTGGGCTTTCCCGCCATCGTCCGGCCGTCGTTCACCCTGGGCGGGACAGGCGGAAGCATCGCCTATAACCGGGAAGAGTTCGAGCGGGATGTGGATTGGGGCCTGACGAGAAGCCCGGTCGGTGAAATCCTGGTCGAGCAGTCCGTCATCGGGTGGAAGGAATTCGAACTGGAGGTGATGCGCGACCTCAAGGACAACGTCGTGATCGTCTGCCCGATCGAGAACTTCGACCCGATGGGCATCCATACCGGCGACAGCATCACCATCGCGCCCGCGATGACCCTCAGTGACAAGGAATACCAGGTCATGCGGGACGCCGCCGTGCGCATCATCCGCGAAATTGGCGTGGATACCGGCGGGTCCAACATCCAATTCGGCGTCAATCCGCAATCTGGCGACCTGGTCGTCATCGAGATGAACCCGCGCGTGTCCCGGAGCTCTGCGCTGGCCTCGAAGGCCACAGGGTTTCCGATCGCCAAGATCGCCGCGAAGCTAGCGGTAGGCTACACGCTCGATGAGATCACCAACGACATCACCCGTCAGACCAAGGCCTCGTTCGAACCGACGATCGACTATGTGGTGGTGAAGATCCCCCGGTTCGCGTTCGAGAAATTTCCCGGCGCTGATCCAACGCTGACGACCCAGATGAAGTCGGTCGGGGAAGCCATGGCGATCGGCCGGACCTTCAAGGAAGCGCTTCAGAAAGCCACGCGATCGCTCGAGGTTGACCGCTACGGGCTCATCTCGTTGCAGGGGCTGGACCGCGGCGTGCCGCGCGGCTTCGACCGCGAGGCCGGGCTCGCTCACCTGCGGGAGGTGCTCCGGACGCCCCATCCGGACCGGTTATGGCACGTGGCCGATGCGCTGCGATTGGGGCTGCAGACTGACGAGCTGTCCCGCCTGACACATATCGACCCCTGGTTCCTGGATCAACTCCGTGAGATCGTGGACATGGAGACCCGCCTGGTCGAGGCCGGCATGGCTCTCACGCCCGACCTGTTCTGGCGCGCCAAGGAGTTGGGCTTCGCCGACGAGCGACTGGCCTCCTTGAGCGGTCTTTCGAAAGACCGTCTGCGGGAGTGGCGCCTGGTCCCGTCCGGAAACGGACAGACACGCGGGGTCACCTATAAGCGCGTGGACACGTGCGCCGCCGAGTTCGAAGCGCACACGCCGTATCTCTATTCCACTTACGATCGCGAATGCGAGGCTCGGCCCACGAGGCGCCGGAAGGTTGTCATCCTCGGCGGCGGGCCCAACCGCATCGGGCAGGGCATCGAGTTCGACTACTGCTGCGTACACGCCGCATTTGCGCTCCGCGAGGAAGCCGTGGAGACGATCATGGTGAACTGCAACCCGGAGACCGTCAGCACGGACTATGACACCTCGGATCGGCTGTATTTCGAGCCGCTGACCGAAGAGGACGTGCTGAATATCGTGCATCGCGAGCAGCCGATCGGGATCGTCGTCCAGTTCGGGGGGCAGACGCCATTGAAGCTGGCCGTCCCGCTCGAACGGGCGGGCGTCCGGATTCTCGGGACGAGCCCGGACGCCATTGACCGGGCAGAGGACCGCGAGCGGTTCCGCGACCTTCTGGAACGGCTGGGCCTCCGGCAAGCGCCCAGCGGCACTGCCCGTTCGGTCGAAGAAGCGGTCCGGATTGCCCGCGCGATTACTTACCCGGTGATGGTCCGGCCGTCGTACGTCCTCGGGGGACGGGCGATGCAGATCGTCTATGACGAGGCCGGCCTGTTGCGCTACATGGCGTCGGCCGTCAAGGCGTCTCCGGACCATCCGGTGCTGATCGACAAATATCTTCAGGATGCGGTTGAGATCGACGTGGATGCGATCTCCGACGGCCGGCGCGTCGTAGTGGCCGGCGTCATGGAGCACATCGAGGCGGCGGGTGTCCACTCGGGCGACTCGGCCTGCTCCTTGCCGCCGTACTCGCTGGAGCCGTCGATGGTGACGGAGATCAAGAGCCAGACGGTCGCCTTGGCGCTGGAGCTGGGCGTGGTGGGCATGATGAACGTGCAGTTTGCCGTCAAGGAGGGGCTCCTGTACGTCCTTGAAGTAAACCCGCGCGCCTCGCGCACGGTGCCGTTCGTGAGCAAGGCGATCGGGGTCCCCTTGGCGAAATTGGCGATGAAAGTCATGATCGGACGCTCCCTGGACGACTTGGGATTGACCCAGGTCCCGTCCGTGGGACACATCGCGGTCAAGGAGGCCGTCTTCCCGTTCTCCAAGTTTGCCGGGGTGGACGTGCTCCTTGGTCCCGAGATGAAATCCACGGGCGAAGTGATGGGCATTGACGGCGACTTCGGCTGGGCGTTCGCCAAGTCGCAGGACGCCGCCGGCGTCCGGTTGCCTACCGGGGGCACGATTGTGCTCAGCGTCAAGGACGTGGACAAGCCGGCGACCCTCGAGATTGCCCGCCGGCTGACGCGGCTCGGGTTCCGGCTGGAGGCGACCCGCGGCACGGCGGCGTACCTTCAGGAACACGGAGTGGCGGTGACGGCGGTCAACAAGGTCAAGGAAGGTCGTCCCCACATCGTAGACCACATCAAGAACGGCGATGTCTGCCTGGTGGTGAATACGGTCGGCAGTGAATCCTCGCACGCTGATTCCGCCTCGATCCGGCGGGAAGCGCTGCACCAGGGCCTGCCGTATTTCACGACCATGCCCGGCGCTCGGGCCGCCGCCACGGCGATCGAGGCGCTCACGCGGAAAGGCCTGACGATCCGGTCGCTGCAGGAGTATCATGGCCGGCAATAGCCGGCGGGCCCGAGGCAAGCGGCTAGAGGCAAGGGGCCAACAAGAGGAGGGGTCCTCTGGCCTCGTGCCTCGCGCCCCTAGCCTGACCGAGTAAGCGAGGTCACTACATGGTTCCGATTACAAAGAAGGGATATGAGGCGCTCAAGACCGAGCTGGAGCGACTGAAGAAGGTCGAGCGCCCGAAGGTTATTGAGGCCATCGCAGAGGCACGGTCGCATGGGGACCTCAGTGAAAACGCGGAATATGACGCGGCCAAAGAACGGCAGAGTTTTGTTGAGGCGCGGATCAGCGAACTGGAGTGCAAGCTGGCGGAGGCCCGGATCATCGATACCTCGAACCTGTCGAGCGAGACGGTGATTTTCGGGGCGACGGTCGTCCTGCTGGATCTGCAGAGCAATGAGCAAAAGCAGTACACCCTCGTCGGCCAGGATGAAGCCGACTTGAAAAACGGCAAGATCTCCGTGCAATCGCCGGTCGGGCGTGCGCTGATCGGTCGGCGAGTCGGGGACCAGGTGGAGGTGAAGACCCCCGCGCGCGTGGTCGAGTACGAAGTCCAGGCGATCCGGTTCGAGGAACTCTGACGAAACGTGGAACCATGCCCACCGCTATCTCGGTCGTCACGCTCCTGACTGATTTCGGTGACCGCGACTATTTTGTCGCGAGCATGAAGGGGGTCATCCTCGGGATCAACCCGCAAGCACGGATCGTGGACCTGACGCATCAGGTCCCCCCGCAACAGGTCGAGGAAGCGGCCTACCTGCTCAAGGCCAGCTACAAGTATTTCCCGGACGGCACCGTGCACGTCGCGGTCGTGGACCCGGGCGTCGGCACCACCCGCCGCCCGTTGCTGATCACCACGTCCCGATACTTTTTCGTCGCGCCGGATAATGGGATCCTGTCCTACATCTATGAGGAAGAGCTATCGGTCGAGGTCCGGCAGATCGAGAACAGGCAGTACCGGCTCGATTCTCCAGGAACCACCTTCGACGGCCGTGACCTCTTCGCGCCCGCGGCCGCCTGGCTGACGAGAGGGCAAGCGCCGGGAAGTTATGGGCGTCTGATCCGGGATTATGTCCGGCTGAAGATTCCGCAGCCGGAGTGGGAGGACAAGGTGCTGGCCGGTCTCGTCGTTTACGTGGATCGGTTCGGCAATTTGATCTCCAACATCACACCGCTTCAACTCCAGGAAGCCCAGCGCGTCATCAGGAAGTCCTCCTCGGACGTCTCCGTGCGGATCGGGGGCGTGACCATTGACGGCCTGGTCCCGAGCTATAGCCACGGCTCGGGCGAGACGCCCGGCGCCTTGATCAACAGCAACGGCCAGCTCGAGGTCTTCGTGAGGAACGGGAGTGCCGCCAAACTCCTGAAAGCCCGCCGCGGCGACCGGATCGAGGTCCTCTAAACTCAGCCCTCTTCCGTTCTCGTCCATCCCGTCCGTCGCGTCTTCCTGTACCGGCGCGGTCCGCAGGCCCCTCATATATGGATCATCCCGCGCCCGCGCGATTTCGTCTTTCCCCTTGCGCGGCAAAGCGGTTGCGCTAGAATTGGTCCATGAGTACACGGGGCCCTGCGGGTGGCTCCGTAGAACCCACTTTGCTGATCTGCCCGTAGGCGGCATGCGATGCCTTGGACCCTGGCACGGTTCCGGCGATCAATACTCAGTCGATTCACCCAATTCCTGGCGTGGTTCGCCTGCGGGGCGGGTAATGGCCATGCTGAGTGGTGGCGTGAGGTCGGCATTGCGGTTCGGTGATGGGACACCCGGAGAGACAGCCACCATCCGCGCCACGTCTTGCCGTTCCAGGGGGATCCAACCCGACCGACCCTTCGCTCCGCCCCGTCCTCCTCTTGCGCTGGAGTGACCGCGTGACCGGCGCACGAGCCGACATGCTCAAGTGCCCCAAATGTGACCGGCGAATGGTGCGGCGTTCGCATCGCCAGGGCTTGCTGGAGCGACTCTACAGCGTCTTCCTCATCTATCCCTACCGCTGCCAGCTCTGCGCCCATCGGTTCCTGGCGCGGCAGGTCATGACGGCCGGCAACCGCCATCGAGAATTTGAGCGGGTCAATGTCCGGTTCCCGGTCTCATTCTGCTCGTCCTATCTCGGGCAGAAAGTCCAGGGGGAAGGCACGCTGCAGAACCTGTCCGTACGCGGGTGCGCGCTCAGCACCGTGAATCCTGCCCCGAAGGGATCCTTCCTGCGGATCCTTGTGAGTTTTTCTGAAGCTGAGGCGCCGATCGAGATCGAGGTGGCCGTCGTGCGGGCGGTGGAGACAAGTCGGATGGGGCTCGAGTTCCTCAGTATGCGGCCCGAGGAAGAGGAACGCCTTCGCCGTCTGATGGAAGCACTGCTGTACGGCCGGGCTCGTTGATCAAGGTCGTCCCGCCTGGTTTGTGCCCGCCCCTTGGCCAGCCTCAGCACCCCCAGCCGTGTCGGGCAGCCAACTCTGCAGTCGTATGCAATCTCACGGAATCCGCCTCACTGAAGGCGTCATCTAGAAGGACACCGCGCGCCACTTGACCAGATACTCCTGAACCGCCGTCACGAAACTGGCGTGGCTCCACGTGAGCGGGGACACGGACAGTGGCGCATGGGTGTGCGGATGCACTTGTTCCGCCAGTACCCCGGAGGGCAGCCCGTGGCGAGCGCACCAGATGAGCACGTCCACTGCGGGCTGCAGCTCCGCTCGGTTCCTGGCCCGGGCGATGATCCACTGGGCGACCCAGAGGGTGCAGATGAACCACGGGTTGCCCGGCACGGTGGCGAGATCCTGGCTTTGCTGGTGGTAGGCATCGTTGTGATAGCGCGCCATGCCGCCGACGGCCGTGCTGACCCACAGGCGGGTCCGGGCGGCTTCCATCGTAGCCACGATGCGCGGGTCGTCTGGGGAGAACATGCCGAAGTACCAGAGCCCGAAGAGCGAGGCATCGACCGTCTCATCCACCTGCCACTCGCCGTTTGAGCCTCGCGCCACCATCCGGGCGAACCGATTGAGCTCTCGCCGGTAGAGGACCGCTTCGACCTGCTGCCGCATCCTCGCCGCGATCGCCTCGTAGTGAGTGGCGGTCTTTGTCTCGCCAAACGCACGCGCAAACTTGGAGGCGGCGATCAATCCCGCCCAGACGGTGGCCGCTGTAAAGGCGTGGACGCCGCGCCGTTCCTCCCACAGGTCGTACGAGTCTTGGGGCAAGCCGGTATCAGGGTCCCGGTAGGACGCGAGGAAATCGGCGGCGCGGATGATCAGCGACCGGTACAGGAGCTTGATGAACTCGATGTCTTTCCACTTCTGAAAATGGGCCCACAAGGCCCAGAGGACCAGCGCAGTCTCGTCCTCCTGAATCGGCAGATCTTTCTGGCCGTTGCGGGCCCAGGGGTGCCACCTCGAGGCCAGGGTCTTGTCCGGATTGTACTTGTGCAGCAGGTAGCCTTCCTTGGTGAGCACGTCGCGGCAGAACGTGTAAAAGGACCGCGTCAGATCGAAGTACCCGGCCAGGTCGAGCGCGTGAGCGGTGAGGGCCCCGTCGCGCGGCCACATGTAGGAATTAGGTGTCGCGCACGGCCGATGCCACATCCGAATCGTTGGCGGCGATGACCGCGCCGTCGTGATCGATCTGCGTGCGGAGGATCAACGGGCTGGCCAGATAGAGGCGCGAGACCTCGGCCGGCAAGTCGGCAAAGTCCGGTCGCTGGGTGTCCAGCCACAGATGCCAATACGAGGCCGTCCGGTCCAGGAAGGTCCAGGGGCCGCGCTGGCGTAACGTGCGATTAAGCCTGGTCACCTCATCGAAGTTCGCGCCTACCGCCAGCCAATAGTAGGCGGTCTGCATCCCATGCGGTGCCACTCGGACATGAATGCCGATCGTCGAGTCCACCGATCCCTGTGCGATGGCGTTGCCGGAGAGGTGGCCGTCCTCGGCGTCCTTCCAGGTCCCTTCCAGATTGTTGACTCCCTTGTGGCCGCAGGCCCACTGATCCACGCCGATGTGCCATTCCTCGACCGGATCGGACGCGCCCATCCGGCGCTCTCCGGGCGTGGCCGCATTGATCAAAAACCAGCGAGGGCCCTTGTAATGGAAGACGGCCCGCCGCTCCGGCTCGTAGTACGCGGTGTCCCCGACCTCATGGGAGGAGATATAGAAGTCATGATGGAAAAACAGCCGCACATCCCGCTCGCGATCGGTGCGGTTCTGCACATCGATCTGCCGCAGGTAGAGATTCTCGTGAAAATCCACTGCGTCATGGCAGACGAGTTCCAGGTGCAGATCCGGGTGCGCGAGCTCGACGCGGGTCTTCAACGTCTCGTGCGCGTAGGCCAGCTGCCGCGTCCAGCCGGGATCGTCCAGCCAGCGAAACACGCCGTCCGCCCAGATGCCGAACCGGAACGGGTGACACTTCGCATGGTTCTCAAGACCGACATGAGGCCAGTAGAGGTCGCGAAGCTGGTAGGTCGCGTCGAAGGTGACGAGCAGAGAGCCATTGCCGAGCGGGAGATCGCGAGGCATACCGTTCCTTCTTCAATCCGAGGCATCGAGGCACGGCCGGGCGCCCGTGGTCCGGTGAGCCGCAGTATCCTCCCCAAGGGCTGCTGTGCCTATCTTTTTAGGCTCCTCGGTCAGCACGCGTGACAGATCGGATGGATTCGTACAGCAGGGCGGTCATTCGGCGAAGCTCCCCAATCCGAGCGGCCAGCGGCGGCATGAGCACCACGACGTTCCCCAACGGCCGAATGAGCAGGCCACGTCGCCGGGCCTCCATCGCAACCCGATGACCGACCCGGTCTTCCGGCGGGTAGGGCGCCTTCGTCCGCCGGTCCTGAACCAGTTCAATCCCGACCATGAAGCCCCGCTGTCGAACCTCGCCGACACAGGGGAGCTGCGCGAATGGTCGGAGGAACCGCGCGAGCGCGGTGATCTTTGGCCGGAGCTTGACCATCGTGCGCGCGCGACGGAACACCTCGAGATTGGCGAGCGCGACCGCGCACCCGAGCGGATTCCCGGTGTAGCTGTGACCGTGGCAGAACGTCTTCCAGTCTGCGTACTCGCCGAGGAACGCCCGGTACACCGCCTCCGTCGTCAGGGTGGCCGCCAGCGGCAGGTAGCCGCCGGTGAGCCCTTTGCTGATCGCCATGAGGTCCGGGGTCACGCCTTCGTGCTGGCAGGCGAACATGCGCCCAGTGCGGCCGAATCCGGTCGCGACCTCGTCCGCGATCAGCAGCACATCATACCGGGTACACAGCTCGCGGACCGCCGCGAGATACCCCCGCGGCGCCGTGATCATCCCGGCCGCCGCCTGGACCAGCGGCTCAATGATCAACCCCGCGATGTCGCGCTGCCGTCGCTTGAGTACCTGCTCGAGGGGGGCGAGACAGGCAAGGGCGCAGGATGGGTACTTCAACTTGACCGGACACCGATAGCAATACGGTGCCGGCACGCTCAGCGAGGGAAACAGCAACGGCTTGAACCGCTCATGGAACAACGGGACGCCCCCCACGCTCACCGCGCCGAGCGTGTCGCCATGATAGCTGAGTTCAAGATGCACGAAGGTCCGCTTCCGGCCGGCGCGCCGCCCGCATTGCTGCCAGTATTGCAGCGCCATCTTGAGGGCGACCTCGACCGCGGTGGAGCCGTCATCCGAGAAAAAGACCCGGGTCAAGCCTCTCGGCGCAATGCGGATCAGCTCGCGAGCCAGCCGGATGGCCGGGGGATTGGACAGCCCGAGCAGGGTGGAGTGCGCGACGCGACCGAGCTGGCGCGTCAACGCGCGATCGAGGGTCCGATGCCGATGCCCGTGGATGTTGACCCAGATCGATGAGACCCCATCGAGGTAGCGTGTCCCGTCCGAGTCGAACAGATAGGGTCCCTGACCCCGTTCGATGATCAGCGGGACCCCGCGCTCCCACTCGCGCATTTGCGTGAACGGATGCCAGAGATAGCGTCGATCCCAGTCAGCAAGGAGCTTTCGATTAATCTTCATCTTCCCCGTTTTGACTTCCCACCACTCACCGACTATAATGCGTCGATTCAGTAGGAGATGATCAGAGATTTGCAGCAACACATCAGAAACTTCTGCATTATCGCACACATCGATCACGGGAAATCTACCCTCGCCGACCGATTCCTTGAGCTGACGGGCGCCATCACGGCCCGGGAGTTTCGCGAACAGATCCTGGATGCGATGGATCTTGAGCGTGAGCGCGGGATCACGATCAAGGCCCACGCCGTGGGGCTCCAGTACAAGGCGGACGACGGGCTGACCTATACTTTGCACCTGATCGACACGCCGGGACACGTGGACTTCACCTATGAGGTCTCTCGCAGCCTGGCGGCCTGCGAGGGGGCGATCTTGTTGGTGGACGCGACCCAGGGCGTGGAGGCGCAAACCATCGCCAACGCGCATCTGGCGATCGCCAACGATCTGGCGATCGTGCCGGTGATCAACAAGATTGATCTGCCCAGTGCCGATGTGGAAGGCACCAAGCACCAGATCCAGGAAGTCTTGGGACTCGACGCCACCCATGCGCTACCCGTGAGCGCCAAGGAGGGCCGCGGGGTCCGTGCCGTGCTGGAAGCGGTGATCCACCGGATTCCGCCGCCCTCCGGCGATCCGGACAAGCCGCTCAAAGCGCTGGTGTTCGATTCCTGGTTCGACAATTACCAGGGCGTGATCGTGCTCACGCGGGTCATCGACGGAGAGATCCGGCCCGGGATGAAGATCCGCACCATGTCCAACAACCGAACCTTCGAAGTTACCGAGGTCGGCCTGTACACGCCCAAGCGGACCAGGACCGAGCGGCTCGCCGCCGGCGAGGTCGGCTACGTCTGCGCCGGCATGAAGGGAGTGGGCGACACGAAGATCGGCGACACGCTCACGGACGCGGCCCGGCCGACCGAGCAACCGTGTCCCGGCTACAAAGAGGTCAAACCGCTGGTCTTTTGCGGGCTCTACTCGACGGACACCGCCAAGTATGAAGATCTGCGGGACGCGCTCCAGAAGCTTCGGCTGAACGACTCGTCGTTTGTCTATGAGCCGGAGACGTCGCTGGCCCTCGGGTTCGGCTTCCGTTGCGGATTCCTGGGGTTACTCCACATGGAGATCATCCAGGAACGCCTCGAGCGGGAATATGGACTGACGCTGATCACCACCGCGCCGACGGTCGTCTATCGCGTCGTGACGACCGCGGGCGAGGTCCTCACGATCGACAACCCTGCGAAACTCCCGCCAGCCGGCAAGATCGATTCGTTTGAGGAGCCCTTCATCAGGGCGACCATCATTACGCCCGAGCGGTACGTCGGCAACCTGCTGCAACTCTGCCAGGACCGGCGCGGGGGACAGGTGGCGCTCCAGTACCTGGACCTGACGCGGGTCATGCTGACGTACGAGTTACCGCTCAATGAAGTGGTCCTCGACTTCTACGACAGGCTCAAATCTAAGACGCAGGGCTATGCCTCGATGGACTATGAGTTCATCGGGTACCGCGAGGGCGACCTCGTCAAACTGGACATGCTGCTGAACGGGGAGACAGTGGACGCGCTGTCCTTCATCACGCACCGCGACAAAGCCTACCTGCGCGGCCGGCAGTTGGCCGAGAAGATGAAGGAACTGATCCCGAAGCAGATGTTCGAGGTGACGATCCAGGCGGCGATCGGGAGCAAGATCATCGCCCGTGAGACGGTGGGGGCGCTTAAGAAGAACGTGACCGCCAAGTGTTATGGCGGCGATATCACCCGGAAGCGGAAATTATGGGAAAAGCAGAAAGAAGGCAAGAAGCGCCTCAAGCAGGTGGGGAAGGTGGAAGTGCCGCAGGAAGCCTTTCTCGCCCTGTTGAAGGTGTCGGACGAATAGCCATGGACCAGCACCCGCCCAACCCCAGATCGGGGCTTGACGAACCGGCCGCGCCTCGGACCGACTTGGCTACGCCCGCGGTCGCGGATGCGATGTCGGCGGCCGAGCCCCTCACCCAGGCTGAGGGCGGCACGGTCTCGCGCAAGTCCGTCTTGCGGGAGTATGCCGAGGCAATCATCGTGGCCATGCTGCTGGCCTTCGCGATCCGCGTTTTCGTGGTACAGGCGTTCAAGATCCCGTCCGGCTCGATGATCCCCACGCTCCTGATCGGGGACCACATCCTGGTCAGCAAGCTGGCCTATGGCCTGCAGTGGCCGGGCGACTGTAAGCTGCATTGGAGCTTCCCGCCGGTGACGTGCTATCGAACGACCACGCTGGTGAGTTTCGGCAAGCCGGAGCGCGGTGACGTGATCGTGTTCCGGTATCCCGAGGACGAGGACAAGGACTTCATCAAACGCATCATCGGGGTGCCCGGCGATACGATCGAGATCCGCAACAAGATCGTGCACGTGAACGGCGCGCCGCTGAATGACAGCGGCTACGCCCAGCGTGTGGACCCCGGCATCATTGACGGCACGATCAATCCTCGCGACAATTTCGGCCCGATCACCGTGCCCGAGGGCGCGTACTTCGTGATGGGGGACAACCGGGACCAGAGTCTCGACAGCCGATTCTGGGGCTACGTGCGCGAGGAGAAGATTCGAGGCAAGGCCTTCCGGATCTACTGGTCGTGGAGTGGGCAGGGCACGTGGAACGACTGGGTGCGATGGGGGCGAATCGGAAAGGCGATTCACTGAGCCGCCGCGGCGAGGCGCTCGCCCAAGCGGCCGTGACGGACGTAATCCCGCGCTCGCGGCTGCGTACGCTACTGCAGCACGTTGAGCGCTTTCCTCACGCCAACGTGCTCGTCGTGGGCGATCTCATTCTGGACCATTATATCTGGGGCAGAGTCAGCCGCATCTCGCCCGAAGCGCCCGTGCCCGTCGTCCACGTCCAGTCCGAAACCGTGCAACTCGGGGGCGCCGCCAACGTCTATAACAACATCCTGGCGCTCGGCGGGCACGCGGATTTGTGCGGCGTGGTGGGCACGGACGACAGCGGCATGCGCTTGCTCAAGGCGCTGGGTCCCCGCCGGCCCGGGCGCGGCGGGGTCGTGATTGATCCGGACCGCCCCACGACCCGAAAGACCCGCGTCATCGCCCACAATCAGCAGGTCGTGCGCGTGGACGTCGAGTGGCGGGGGGACATCAAAGCCCAGGTGCAGCGGAAGCTCGTCCGATACGTGGAGTCGCGCTTGCGCGAGGTCTCGTGTCTGGTGGTGTCGGACTATGCGAAGGGGGTGGTGACCCAGCCGCTGATGGCCGAGCTGACGCGACTGGCCGCGCTACGCCGGATCCCCATCCTCGTGGACCCAAAGGTCGAGCACTTCGCCTTTTATAAAGGTGTGACCGTCATCACGCCGAATCATCTGGAAGCCCTGCAGGGCGCCGGCCTCCACGCCGAGGACGACCGCTCGGTCTGCGAGGCCGGCGAGATCATCCGGCAGCGGCTGGGGTGCCGGTCGGTCCTGGTCACGCGAGGGGAGAAGGGCATGAGCTTGTTTGAGGCCGACGGAACCACCTGGCATATCCCCACGATGGCCCGGCAGGTGTACGATGTGACCGGCGCCGGTGACACGGTGGTGGGGACGCTGGCTCTCGCCCTGGCGGCCGGCGCCTCCTTGCGAGATGGGGCGGTTCTCGCGAATCAGGCGGCCGGCATCGTCGTCGGCATGGTGGGCACCGCCACAGTGACGGCGCAGCAACTGGCCGAGGCGCTGACGCATGCCTAAATCCCGCGCGCTGGTGACCGTGGTCATTCCGGCCCGTTACGGATCGTCACGGTTGCCGGGCAAGCCGCTGGCGCTCCTGCGCGGAAAGCCGCTGATTCGGCATGTGTACGAGCGGGCACGGGCCGCGCCCCGGGTCGACCGGGTGATCATTGCCACCGATGATCCCCGGATCGCAGACACGGTCAAGGGGTTCGGCGGTGAGGTCGTGCTCTCGAATGATCCGTTTCGGACCGGCACCGATCGCGTGGCGGGGGTTGCACGACAGCGACCCGGCGAGGTGTTCATCAACCTGCAGGGAGACGAGATCCCGCTCCACCCGGAGCTGGTGACCGACTTGGTGCTCCCCTTCGTCTCGAGCGGTGTGCCGATGGCGACACTCAAACGGCAACTGAGTTCCGCCGAGGCGTTACAGAATCCGGCCATCGTCAAGGTGGTGACCGACCGGGCAGGGAAGGCGCTGTATTTTTCCCGCGCGCCGGTGCCCGTGATCCGCGACGGAGGCCCCGGGGCGATGCAGGCGGGCCTGCATTTCATGCATCTCGGCATCTATGCTTACACCCGCGAAACCCTGCTCCGCCTGGCCGATTTGCCGACCACCCCGTTGGAAGCTGCCGAGCGCCTGGAGCAACTGCGGGCCTTGGAGCATGGGATTCCCGTGACGGTGTGGGAGACGCAGCATCTGTCGCTCCGCGTGGACACGCCGGAGGATCTGGCGGCAGCTGAGCGGGCTCTAGGCCCACGCCTGGATGATAATCGGGCTCAGGTGTCGGTTTGAGTTCTGAATCGAAGGGACCTATGAGCAAGTACATTTTCGTCACTGGCGGGGTGGTATCCTCCTTGGGAAAGGGATTGGCGTCGGCGGCTATCGGCAACCTGCTGGAAAGCCGTGGGCTCCGGATTACCTTTCTGAAACTCGATCCGTACATCAATGTGGATCCGGGTACCATGAACCCGTACCAGCATGGGGAGGTTTACGTCACGGACGACGGCGCGGAGACCGACCTCGACCTGGGCCACTACGAGCGCTACACTAGCCTGACGCTCTCCCGGGAGAACAATTACACCACCGGTCGGATCTATCACTCGGTCATTACGAAGGAGCGCCGCGGCGACTACCTGGGCGGCACCGTCCAGGTCGTCCCCCACATCACGGATGAGATCAAGGGCTCCATCACCCGGGTCGCGGAAGGCACGGACGTTGCCATCGTGGAGGTCGGCGGGACGGTCGGGGACATCGAGAGCCTCCCGTTCCTGGAAGCCATTCGTCAGATGCCGTACGACGTCGGTCGGGAGAATGTGCTCTATGTCCATCTGACGTTGGTGCCGTACATCGGCGCGGCGGGGGAACTCAAGACCAAGCCCACCCAGCACTCGGTCAACAAGCTGCGCGAGATCGGCATTCAGCCCAACATCCTGCTGTGCCGGACCGACCGCTATCTGCCGCCGGACATCAAGGACAAGATCGCGATGTTCTGCAACGTCGAGAAAGGAGCGGTCATCACGGCGAAGGACGTCGAGACGGTGTACGAAGTCCCGATCGTCTTCCGCAAGGAAGGGCTGGACGAGCTGATCCTCCGGCTGCTGCACCTGGATACGGGCCCGCCGAATTTGCGCGAGTGGGACGCGATGGTGCAGAAGATCAAGCATCCGAAGCACGAGGTGTCGATCGCGCTGGTCGGCAAGTATGTGGGGCTCAAGGAATCGTACAAGAGCCTGGCCGAAGCGCTGGTGCATGGGGGCATCGACCACGAGACCCGGGTGCGGATCAACTGGATCGAGTCCGAAGACCTTGAGCGGAAGGGGACGGAGCAGCTGCTGCGGGAGGCCGACGGCATCCTGATTCCCGGGGGATTCGGCGTGCGCGGCATCGAGGGAAAGATCACGACGATTCGCTATGCGCGTGAGAAGAGCATTCCGTTCTTTGGCCTGTGTCTGGGGATGCAATGCGCCGTGATCGAGCTGGCCCGACATGTGGCCGGTCTCCAGGGTGCCAACAGCTCGGAGTTCGACCCGCATTGCCCTCACCCGGTGATCGACCTCATGGCCGACCAGCGCCGTGTCCACGACAAGGGCGGCACCATGCGGCTGGGCGCCTACCCCTGCCGGATCCTGGACGGCTCGCTCGCACACAAGGCCTACGGCATCACCGAAGTCCGCGAGCGGCACCGGCACCGCTACGAGTTCAACAATATGTATCGGGATCTCCTCACGAAGCACGGGCTGGTGCTGAGCGGCCTGTCGCCCGACGGGCGGCTCGTCGAGATCGTCGAGCTGAAGGAGCACCCCTGGTTCCTCGCGACCCAGTTCCATCCGGAGTTCACCTCGCGGCCGCACCGGCCCCATCCGCTGTTCAGCGCATTCATCGGGGCGGCGCTGCGGCGGAAAGTCGGCCGGTAGGGGAGTGCACGGGAGGCGGACAGACGCCATGGCGCATGAAGTCGATCTCGGACCATTTACGGTCGGCGGTGCCCATCCGCACTTCCTGATTGCCGGGCCCTGCGTGCTCGAGAGCGAAGCGCTTGCGCTGGAGACCGCGGCGCAGATCGCCGAGATTGCGCACGCCCTGGGCATGCCCTACATCTTCAAGTCCTCCTACGACAAGGCCAACCGCAGCTCGATCCATTCGTACCGCGGCCCGGGCCTTGCCGACGGCCTGACCGTCCTGCGCAAGGTGAGGGACCAGATCCGCGTCCCGGTCCTGACGGATATTCATAGCGCGGAAGATGCCGCCCCGGCCGCGGAGGTCGTGGACGTGCTGCAGATCCCGGCCTTCCTGTGCCGGCAGACGGACCTGCTCGTGGCGGCGGCGAACACCGGCCGTGTCGTCAACGTGAAGAAGGGCCAGTTCCTTTCGCCCTGGGACATGCAGAACGTCGTGAAGAAGCTGGAAGAGACGGGCAATCGGCGGATCTTGCTCACCGAGCGCGGCGCGATGTTCGGGTACAACAACCTCGTGGTGGACATGCGCGCGCTGCCCGTGATGCGCAGCTTCGGCTATCCGGTGGTCTTCGACGCCACCCACAGCGTCCAGTTGCCTGGCGGGGCGGGCACCAAGTCGGCCGGACAGCGCGAGTTCATTCGCCCGCTCGCCTGCGCGGCGGCGGCCGCCGGCTGCGATGGCTTCTTCATGGAAGTCCATCCCAACCCGGACGCGGCCCTGTCTGATGGACCGAACATGGTACCGTTGCCCCAGTTGAAGCCGCTCCTGGAGCAGGTGCTGCGCATCTGCCAGGCGGCCGGGAAAGGGGAGGAGCACTCGTGAACGACCAGTCCAGCCTCGTCCACGGACGGCGCGTGCTTGAAATCGAGGCACAAGCCATCGCGGCGATGATCGCGCGCCTGGATCAGCGCTTCACGCAGGCGGTGGAGCTGCTCTACACCTGCGCCGGCAAGGCAGTCGTCTCCGGTATGGGCAAGTCCGGCCTCATCGGACAGAAGATCGCCGGGACTCTGGCCAGCACCGGGACCCCGTCGTTCTTCCTCCATCCGGCCGAAGGCCTCCACGGCGACCTGGGCATGGTGGGTCGCAAGGACGTGCTCATCGCCATTTCTAACAGCGGGGAGACCGACGAGGTCGTGAAGCTCCTCCCGTTCATGCGCCGTCAGAACATCCCCGTGATCGCCATGACGGGGCGTCAGCAGTCCACGCTGGCCAAGAACAGCGACGCGGTCCTGGATGTCTCGGTGGCGGAGGAAGCCTGCCCGATGGGGCTGGCGCCGACCGCCAGCACGACCGCGACGCTCGCGATGGGCGACGCGCTGGCGATCGCGCTGCTCGAGAAGCGGGGCTTCAAGCAGGAGGACTTCGCGCAATTCCATCCGGGTGGCTCGCTGGGACGGCGGCTCCTGCTCAGGGTGCAGGAGCTGATGCATCAGGGGCCGGCGATCCCGCGGGTGCAGACGACGGCCTCGGGCCGGCAGGTCATTGTGGAGATGACGAGCAAGAAGCTGGGGATGACGACGGTGGTGGACGCCGCGGGTCGCCTGGCAGGAATCGTCACCGACGGCGACCTGCGGCGCCTGCTCGAGCGCGGCGTGGATTTCGCCGCAGCAAGCGCCGGGCAGTTGGCCACGAAGAATCCCAAAACGATCACGGCCGATGCCCTGGCGGCGCGCGCCGTCCAGATCATGGAGCAGCACGCGATCACTTCCCTGGTCGTGGTGGACGAGCAGCAGCAGGTCGTCGGGGTCATCCATCTGCACGATTTGCTGCGCAGCGGGATCGTGTAAGGTCGGGAGCGGGTATGAAACGCGGAGAGCCATCCGGTGATCTGCGGGGAAGCGGGACAGTCACCCGGATCGACACGCACCGGGATGCGGTCGCCGCCTTCGATCCGCATGTCAACCTGCCGAACCTGCTCACGCTGTCGCGCATTCTCCTGATCCCGGTCTTCGTCGTGCTGTACTCGTCCCCCAGTCCCGAGCGGGCCCTGGCGGCGGCCGTGGTGTTCGCGGTGGCGGCGCTGACGGACCTGGTGGATGGCTATGTCGCGCGAAGGCGTTCCCAGATCACGCGGGTCGGCCGGCTGCTCGATCCGATCGCGGACAAGTTGTTGGTGCTGTCGGCGCTGATCTTGCTCGTGCAGTTCGGGCGGGTCGACGCGGTCGTGGCGATCCTCATGATCGCGCGCGAGGTCGCGGTCACCGGCATCCGGGCCGTGGCAGCCGCCGAGGGCTTGGTCATCCCCGCGGAGACGATCGGCAAGTACAAGATGACGGCGCAGGTCATCGCGATCCTGTTGCTGACCCTCGAAGACGCCATTGTCCCGGCAGCCTGGTACTTCCACCATGCGGGCACCGGGCTCTTGTATGCTGCGTTGGTGCTGAGTCTGGTCTCGGGCGGGCATTACGGCCTGCAATTCTGGCGGCAGATTGCCGGGCAGGATCGCCGCGACGCGCAACGTAACGGCGCGGCCTAGGCCGGAGGCATGTCGGCCGAGTCACTGGGCATCGGACTCGTCGTCGGCGGATATCTGCTGGGGTCCATTCCATTCGGCCTGGTCGTCAGCCGCGCGCTCGGGAAACCGGACCCGCGGACAGCCGGGAGCCGCAACATCGGGTTTACGAACGTCCTTCGGGTCTCGGGCAAGCTCGCCGGCGTGCTCACCCTCGTTGGCGATGCCACAAAAGGGTGGGTCATCGGTTGGACTGCGGGTCAGGCTCTCGACCACGAGGCGTGGATTCTCGGCGCTGCGCTCAGTCCGATTCTGGGCCACCTGCATTCGGTGTTCCTGCGGTTCCAGGGTGGCAAAGGGGTCGCAACGGCGCTCGGCGCCATTGCGGGGGTGGCCCCGGTCGTCGGGATCATTCTCGTCGCGATCTGGCTGGGTGCGGTCCTGATCTGGCGGTACTCCTCGGGAGGCGCAATCGCGGCGTTCGGCGCGCTGCCGTTCGTCGCGTGGGGCTCAGGCCGTGGCCCGGTCTTTGTGTGGTTTGCGGTGCTCGTGAGTGCCGTGGTGTTGTGGGGGCATCGGCAGAATATGGTGCGGCTGTACCGGGGGACGGAACCGCGGATGGGAGATAGAAGTTGACATAATGGCTCTTATCTGACCTTGCTCCCTGCTACTCACTCCCGCGTATGACAACTGACTTTCTGGCCAGGCTTCGTCACGAAGTGAGCCTCTCGGTCGTCGGCATCCGCGAAATGGTCCTCGCCACTGCAGACCGTGTCAATCGGAGCGTCCAGACGCTCAAGCTGCATTGGCGGGCCTCCACGATCGCTGATCAGACGGATACTCTTCACCATCAGCTCGGTACCGCCCTCGCCGACCTGTTGGCCCGTGACACGGAGACTCCTCCGGATGCCGTCGATGCCGCCACACGCGCTGCGACAGCCCAACGCCTTCTGGCCGATGCGGCTGCGCGCACGCGGCTCCTCAAGCGGGACCTGGCGCACGTGGAATCGTTGATCCGGGAACTTGAGCTTGAAGCGCTGCGGGACGATCTCCTCAAGATTCAGCATGACCTCTCGGCCCGAGGCCTGAGCCTCCGGCGCATCACCGTCGCCCCGCAGTCGGCTGCCGATGGCCGACCGGTGCAGGATCTCCCCTTGGAGCCCCCCATCCGCCTCGTCGCGCTGCTCCGGGGGCCGACGCTCGTCCCCTCTCCGGAGAGCGTCGTGCTGCGACCCGGGGACGTGGTGCTTCTCCTGGGTCCGTCCGCGGCGGTTCATCACACGGTCGCCCACTTCATCGAGCAGGATCGCGTGCCGGCCTAGCGCGCATGATTCATGACGGTTCGTCGCGCCCACCCAGTGCATGCCGAGGAGCACTGGGTACCCGGCGCGCTCGCCAGAGGCCGAGGCGTACCGGGGACCCGTGGCATGCCTGGAGCAACGGGTGCCCAGCAGGGGCGCCTATAAGTCAGCGCGCGACCCTTGTCTCCGGCGCCCGTTCGTCGTATGCTGAACGCACGCGTTCAAGGGGTCTTCCTCCGCTCGCCAGAAGGAGCCGCCATGCTCCACTGCACCCGTACACCATTGCTGCCCGTCCTCGCCCTGCTGGTGTGGGGCCTCGTTGCACCCACCGACGCGACCGCCGCCCCGGCTCGGCCGGACGACGCGGGAGATACCCGTGGACTGCGGCTCCTCGAAGAGATGCAGGCGGTCATTACCGACCTCGCGGACAGCGTCAAACCGGCCGTGGTGAACGTGCTGCCGGGGCAGGGCCCCGCCGGGGCCAAGGGCGTTCCGCGCGAACGCACCCCAAATTCGCCGGGGAGCGGGTCGGGCGTCATCATGGACCCGGACGGCATTATTGTGACCAATAACCACGTCGTTGGTGATGCGACAGAGGTCGAGATCCGCCTCTCGGACAAAACCCGCTACACGGCCCATCTCATCGGCAAGGATCCGGACACCGACCTGGCGGTCCTGAAAGTCGACGCCGATCGCAAACTCCCCAGCGTCGCGTGGGGGGACTCCGGAACCGTTAAGGTTGGTCAGTGGGTATTGGCCGTCGGCAATCCGTTCGGGCTCGACCGGACGGTGACATTGGGCGTGGTTAGCGGGATCGGCCGGGAGAACATGAATCTCTCTCGGTACGAGAACTTCATCCAGACTGACGCCTCGATCAATCCAGGGAACTCTGGCGGTCCGCTGTTCAACCTGCGCGGTGAGGTGATCGGGATCAACACGGCCATCATCAACTTCGCGCAGGGTATCGGCTTCGCCATCCCGTCGAACATGGCCAAGCAGGTCGTGCAGCAACTCCGCAGTTACGGCAAGGTCGTCCGGGGCTGGCTGGGAGTCGGGATTCAACCGGTCACAGCCGATCTCGCGGCCAAGTTCGGCGTCGCCGAGGGGGAAGGGGTGCTGGTCAACGAAGTGTTCGAGAACGATCCGGCGGACGCCGCCGGCCTGAAGCCGGGCGATGTCATCACCAAAGTGGACGGGAAAGTTGTGGATACGCCGAACGTGCTGTCGCGCCTGATCGCGACGATCGAGCCCGGCGCCGCCACGACGCTGGAAGTGGTGCGGGACGGTCAGCGCATGAAAGTTATCGTGCACTTGAGCGAACGGCGAGAGAACGCGGTCGTCGCCTCCCTCCCGCCGTCCCGGCCCGAGGTAAAGCTCGGCATTGATGTTCAGGATCTGACGGATGAGCTGGCGGCGAAGTTCAAGCTGAAAGACGCCAAGGGCGTACTCATCGCCCGCGTCGAGCCTGGAAGCATCGCCTTGGCCGAAGGGCTCCGCGAGGGGGATCTCATCAAGGAAGTCAACCGCGTGGAGGTCTCGAGCGTCAACGAGTTCACGACCGCCGTATCCAAGGCGCGACGAGGTGAAACGATCCTCTTGCGTGTGCTGCGGGAGACCCGCGCGTTCTATGTGGTCCTGCGCACGACCGACCGCTGATCACGGTCAGCGCGAGTGCGCGACTGCCTGTTTGGCCGACTTGTGCTCTTCGACGATCTTCGCGACTAGTTCCCTGGGCACTTCCTCGTAGGTCGCGAATTCCATCGTGTAAGTGGCACGCCCGCCGGTGATGGAATTCAGCGACGGCGCATACTTGAGCAACTCCGCCAACGGCACGACGGCCTTGATGACCTGCAGACCGCTCTTCGCCGTCACTCCCTGAATCCGGCCGCGCCGCGAGTTCAGGTCGCCGATCACCGCCCCCACCGCATCGTCCGGCGTGGAGACTTCGACGATCATCGTCGGCTCGAGCAGGACGGGATGCGCCTGCTCCATGGCCTTCTTGAACGCCATGGATGCGGCGATCTTAAACGACATTTCCGACGAGTCCACGACGTGATAGGAGCCGTCGTAGACCGTCACCCGGAGATCCACGACCGGGAAGCCCGCCAGAATCCCTTCGTGCATCGCCTCCACCACACCCTTCTCCACCGCGGGAATGAAGTTCCGCGGAATGGCGCCCCCGACGATCTTGTTGTCGAAGGCGAACCCCTGCCCACGTGGGAGCGGATCGAGCTGAAGCCAGCAGTCGCCGTACTGTCCGTGGCCGCCCGTCTGTTTCTTGTACTTACCCTGTGCCTGCGCCATCTTCCGGATCGTCTCCCGATACGGAACCTTCGGCGTGTGGATCGTCACCTCGGCGCCGTACTTCCGGCGGAGCTTCTCGAACGTGACATCCACGTGCAACTGTCCCATGCCGCTGAGGATCATCTCCTTGGTCTCGGCGTTGCGTACGAACTCGAGCGAAGGGTCTTCTTCGACCAGCTTGTGCAGCCCGAGGCTGACCTTCTCAACATCCGCCTTCGACTTGGGCTCGATCGCAAACGACATGACCGGCCGAGCCAGTTGCAGGCCCGGGAACCTGATCGGATGATGGTCATCGCACAGGGTCTCGCCGGTCTGCGTATCCTTCAACTTGCCGATCGCACCGATCTCCCCGGCCCCGAGCTCCGGGACCTGCTGGTATTTCTTTCCCATGATATGGAAGACGTGGCCGCCCTTCTCCTTGAGCTGTCGCGATGCGTTGTACAGCATGGAATCGGCTCGGAGCGTCCCCGACCACACGCGCACGTAAGAGAGGCGGCCCATGAACGGATCAATGATGGTCTTGAACACGAAGGCCGCGAGAGGTTCCGCGGGGGATGGCTGCCGGACGACCGGCTCCCCGCTCTGCGGATCCGTGCCGCTAATCGGCTGGGCGGCCGCCCGCTCGCGCGGCGAGGGCAAACAGCTTGCGAGCGCGTCGAGCAGCGCCGAAGTGCCGATATTCCGGACGGCAGAGCCGCACAGGACCGGCACGAAGGTCCGCGCCACCGCGCCTGTCTTCAGGCCGTTGAGAATCTCCTCGGCCGGGAGATCCCCATCCGCAAGGTACTTCTCCACGAGCGCATCCTCCGTCTCTGCCACGCCTTCAACCAGCACGCGTCGCGCCTCCGCCACCGACTCCGTCAGGGGTGCGGGCACGGGCCCTGACTGCGACTTCGGACTGTCCGGGCCGGACCGGATGGCAGTGCGGCCGACGAGATCCACCACGCCCTCCAGGCTCGGCCCCTCCCCGATCGGAATCGTCAGCGGGACGCCGCGCAAGCCGAGGGTCGCCGCACACTCCTGCAGCACCGGTTTCCAGGCGGTCCGCTCCTTGTCCAGCTCGTTGATGAACAGGAGGCACGGCAGCGCCAGCTCGTTGATCGTCATCCAGATCTTTTCCAGCTCAGTTCGCACGCCGGAGGACGCACCGAGCACGATCAGCACGCCGTCCACCGCACGCAAGGCCGTCCGAGCTTCGCTGAGAAAGCTCAGGGCGCCGGGCGTATCCACGAGGTTGAAGGTGGTGTCCTTCCACGCGATGTGGGCCACCGCCGTGCTCACGGAGACCTTGCGATGGACCTCCTCCGGTTCGAAATCGCTGATCGTCGTGCCGTTCGGCACTGAGCCCGGCACCGGGATCGCCCCCGCGGTGTACAGCAGCGCCTCCACCAGGGTCGTCTTGCCCGCACCGGTATACGAGACCACGGCCACATTCCGGATCGTGTCGGCTCTCGGCTCCTTCATGACATCCCCCTTCTCCTCTGGATCCCTACAGGACTGTGCGCCCGGTCACCGTCAAGATAACGGGATCGCGACCGGCTCATGACGAATGATACGCGGGCGCTTCAAGCGTTCGATCAGATCGGACCACAGGCGTGCCGGGGACCTCGTAAACACCGTGGCGGCGTCCGCAGACAGGGTGGCCCAGGCACCCTGCCCGATTTCGAACTCCAACTGACCCGGCGCCCAGCCGGCGTACCCGGCGAAAACCCGCACGGCCTCTCCGGCATCCGGGCGGGCTAGCACTTGTGCCAGCGCTTCCGCATTGCCCACGAGGTAGACCCCCTCCAACACACGCCGCAAGTCGGCCGTGGCCTCCCGGGCACGGACCAGCGCGAGCACCGCGCCCGGTTGCACCGGCCCGCCCAGGAAGAGACTCATGGTCGCCTGCGTCGCGCCGGGCAGATCGCGCAAGGCTTCGCCGACTGGGACGGAGGTCGGCCGATTCAAGATGATCCCCAGGCTGCCCGTGTCCCCGTGTTCACAGAGCAGCACGACGGTCTCGAAGAAGTTTGGATCGTTCAGGGTGGGACTGGCGATCAGGAGGACGCCCTTTTGCGGCGGGGGAAGAAGATCGGTGTCCGCGGCGGCCGGGGAGGCACCTGCCCCCGCGACGAGCAGAAGTGCCGCGACCGTGATGGCCAGGAGTTGGGCTGTCAGCCCGGCCCTGCGATCCTGTGGCGCCAGCCTCGCGCTCCCCGCTCTCATGCCTTCTCCCTCGACCGCCCACGGCCGGGTGCGGCCCCGTCCGCACTCGGCCCCTGGATCCAGCCCCGGTCGGCGAAACTCACGTAACGCCCGTCTCCAATGACCAGATGATCGAGCACCGGCACGCCGAGCAGGTCGCCGGCCGCCACAAGCCGCGCGGTTAGCGCTCGATCTTCGGCGCTCGGCTCAGGATCGCCGCTCGGATGATTGTGCAGGAAAATCACCGCTGCGGCCGACTCCCGTACAGCCAGGGTGAACACTTCGCGCGGGTGCACAATGCTGAGCGTCAGACTGCCTTCGGACACGGTCGCGTCGCGGATGATCGCGTGCTTCGCATCGAGCAGCACGATCTTGAACAGCTCATGTTTGAGGTCGCGCAGTCGCGGGTGATAGGAGCGAAAAATGTCCGCGCTGGACCGGATTGTCATGCCGGCGGTCAATGGCACCGCCAGCACGCGCTTGCCCAACTCGACACCGGCCAGAAGCTGCGCCGCCTTCGCCGGACCGACTCCTGGGACCCGGCACAGTTCCTTCAGCCCACAATTGGCCAGCCCCTGCACTCCTCGGAGTTCACGGAGAAGATCCAGCGCCACCTGAACCGCCGACGAGTCCCGCCGCCCGACGCGCAACAGAATGGCCAGGAGCTGGGCATCCGAGAGCGCCCCCGGTCCCTCGCGGAAGAGCCGTTCCCGAGGGCGTTCGGAGGCGGGCCATTGATGGATCCGCCGTGCCGGTTGAGGAGGGTGTTCCGCCATCAGTCTTAACAAGTTCCTTATTGAGAGAGATGACAATTTTTGAACAAGGCTGCTGGGTTGCGTCACTCATCCAGAATGTCAAGTGACCATAAGTTATTGATATTTAAGAAGAGACTCGATGGCCTTACGCTTGCATATATTGTCACCCGGTGCAGAGATTTGACAGCCAAGGAGGAACCCATGGAATGCCCCAAATGTAAAGGGCTCATGATGCTCGAACGGTTCTCAGACTTCTTCCTCGTGTTCTATGCGTGGAAGTGCATCAACTGCGGCTCCATCATAGATCGCACGATCTCGTCTAACCGCCGGAAGAGCCTGGCCGCAAGCGAGTCTCCGACGGCCGCGGCGCGCCCGTCCTGCTGACATGCGTGAGCCCCGGCCACTGCGGGGCAACCGTCCTACGGTCCCTGAGACGCCGGCCCTCAGGGACCACGAAGTGCCCTTCCACGAACCCGACAGATGCAATGCCTCCGTTGCGGGAGCCGAATTATAGCCAACCGGCCTCCTCCCGTCAAAACAGCCGTACACTTGCCCGATCCATGCAGACGCGGTCCCGGTGCACCGGTGCGACTAGCGGTAACCACGTAGCGAGGCGCGCACGCGTCATCGGCGGCCCGCACACCTGCCTTGACCCCTGAAAAAATCGTGTGATACAGTCCGATCGCCCCACAAAGAGGAGATGCCAGACCCATGCGGGTGATCGCCGGGACGCAGCGTGGCCGTCGCTTGATGGCGCCGCGCAGCGCCGCCATTCGTCCGACGGCCGATCGGGTGCGGGAAGCCTTGTTTTCGATCCTGGGGGACCGGGTGCGGGAGGCCCGCGTCCTGGATCTGTTTGCCGGCACCGGCGCCGTCGGTCTCGAAGCGCTCAGTCGGGGCGCCCGGCACGTGACCTTTGTTGAATCGGGTCGTGCGGCGTTGGGGCTGTTACGGGCCAACCTCCACCGCTGTGGCGCGGCGGCGTCGGCCGAGGTCCGGCCCTGCAGCGTGGCCGCGTTCTTTCGGCGACGATCGGAGGGTCTCGCCCCCTACGACTTGGTCTTCGCAGATCCTCCCTACGCCCCGGCGGCGGGGATCAGGGTGCTGGAAGCTCTGGATCGTAGCGCTGCGGTCACCGTGGGCACCACGGTGGTGCTGGAGCATGCGACCCGGCTGCCCTCACCGGCGCGAGTCGGGTCGTTGATCCGCACCCGGCAGTACCGCTACGGGGACACGATGCTCTCCGTCTATTACCGGGCCCTCGGGCCAACCGTCGAGGAGAACCGCGAGATATGAAGTTAGGGGTGTACCCTGGCACGTTCGATCCGATCACCAACGGACACACGGACATTATCAAACGGAGCCTGCGGGTGTTCGATCGGGTCATCGTGGCCGTGGCCCCGAATCCGGCCAAACGGCCCCTCTTCGATTTGCCGGACCGGGTGGACATGGCCCGGCTGGTCACCAAGGAGCTGGGGGGCGTCGAAGTCGAGGCCTTCGATGGCCTCCTGGTCGAATTTGTCCAGCAACGGGGCGCGCACGGGGTGATTCGAGGCTTGCGGGCGGTGTCCGATTTCGAATACGAACTCCAAATGGCGCTGGTGAACCGGAAACTGGACAGGACTTGTGAGACGGTGTTTTTCATGCCGAGCGAAGAGTACATCTATTTGACCTCGAGCATCATCAAGGAGGTGGCCAGCCTGGGCGGCGAGCTCGATGGCTTCGTGCATCCGGAGGTTGCCGCGCGGCTGCGCCACCGTCTGGGGAGACGCTCATCATGAAGCTGTCCGCCCGGACGGGTCGGATCGTGCCCTCGCCGACGTTAAGCATCACGGCCACCGCCAAGGCGATGGCTGCGCAAGGGATCGACGTCATCGATTTCGCCGCGGGAGAACCCGATTTCGACACACCGAATCCGGTCAAGGTCGCGGCGGAAGCCGCAATTCGTGCCGGCTTCACCAAGTACACGGCCTCCTCTGGAATTGACGAACTTAAGACGGCGATCATCGAGAAGCTGACGCGCGAGCAAGGGCTGAAATACGAGAAGGCGCAAATCCTGGTTTCCTGCGGCGCGAAGCACTCGCTGTACAACCTCGCGGAAGCCCTGTTCGAGGCCGGCGACGAAGTGCTCATCCCCGCACCCTTCTGGGTCTCCTACCGCGACCAGATCCTGCTCAACGACGCGACCCCCGTCATCGTCGAGACCCGTGAGGAGGACGGCTATGCCCTGTCGCGGGCGCAGCTCGACGCGCAGTGCTCCCCACGCACCAAAGCCATCATCGTGAATTCGCCCTGCAACCCGACCGGCGCGACCTACGACCGAGCGACGCTGGAAGTGGTCGCGGAGCTCGCGCTGCGGCGAGACCTGACGATCATCTCTGATGAGATCTACGAAAAGATCCTCTACGACGGCGTGCAGCACGTGAGCATCGCGACGCTAGGGCCGGAGGTCGCCGCCCGCACCGTGATCGTGAACGGCGTCTCCAAGGCCTATGCGATGACGGGCTGGCGGATCGGCTATGCAGCGGGCCCGAAGGATTTGCTCACGGCGATGACCAACATCCAGAGCCAGAGCACGTCCAACCCGACCTCGATCGCGCAGAAGGCGGCGGTCGCGGCCCTGACAACGGGGGAGGAGTTCACGCGGCGCATGGTCGTGGAGTTCGACACGCGGCGTCGTCTGATGGTCGAGCGCCTGAACCGCATGCCGGGTGTCTCGTGCCGGATGCCGACCGGCACGTTCTACGCCTTTCCGAACATCTCGCGCGTGCTGGGCCGTCGGAGCGACACCGGGCCGATCACCTGCCCCGCCGATCTGGCGACCTACCTGCTCAAGGAAGCACGAGTCGCAGTGGTTCCCGGCGAGCCGTTCGGAAGCCCCGCTCACCTCCGGTTGTCCTACTCCACAGATTTGGAGTCGATTCGGCGGGGGTTGGATCGGATCGAGGCGGCCCTAGGCAAGCTGGTCGGGGATTGACTTCCCCGCGGGAAGGCTTATCACACACCCCAACGCGTTCACGCCGGTTTCCGATTCAGGAGTGTACTTCCGTGCCGATCTACGAATACGTGTGCTCAAGCTGCCAGCAGCAGTTTGAAGTCAGACAGAAGTTCAGCGATCCCCCGGTCTCGTCCTGCGCCCGCTGCGGGGGTGCGGTCACCAAGCTCATCTCCTCCCCCGCCATCATGTTCAAGGGCACCGGCTGGTACGTCACCGACTATTCGGACAAGCTCAAGCCGCCCGCCTCGGGAGAGCCGGGCGAGAAAGCCGGCACGACCGGTGACGGCAAGAAAGAGGCGCCAACCTCCATCGGCGGTCCCGCCACGCCCGCCTCCCCCGGCACGGGGACTTCGGGATCATCCTCCTCCCCGACGTCAGGTTCCTCCTCGTCGCCGTCATCTCCGTCGTCCGGCTCCTCCTCGTCCTGACCGCTCGGCCCGGCCGGGCGGCCTTACCGGACCGTCTTCTTCGTGCTCGTCGACGGCTTCTTCGTGGTCGTCCTGGGCGCGGCTTTCGCGGCCGGCTTCGCGCTCGCCCTGGTGAGCTTGGCGACCTTCTCTCGCTCCGCCGCCAGACCTTGCTCCAGCGCCGCCGCCCTGCTCGCCAGGTCATTGTTCTGCCGGGTCAGCTCCGCGACCCGCGCTTGCAGTTCATTCTTCGCACGCGTGGCCTCGTTGAGCTGGGTCTCCAGCGTCGCCCGCTCGGATTGCGCTTTCTGCACCTCTGCCCGCAACTGCTCGATCTGCGCCTGCAGCGCGGGCGGCCAGTAGTCGCACCCGCCCAGCATGAGCACCAGCCCCATCACACCGCCCGCCATCAGATGACGCGTCATCGAAGTCATAGCACCTCCTTGTCTGAGCACCTGCCCATCTGCCGCTCGCTGCTCGAACGGAATCCGGAGCCGGCGCGTGCTCCACCCAGAGCGATCCCCGCCTCATTAAGCACGGCCTCGAGCTGCGCGCGGGAAATCGCCCCCTCGCGCAGCAGCCGCACCGGTCCCGTCGTATCGACCACGCTCGACGGAGGGCCGCCCGGGGTAGGTCCGCCATCGAGCACGAGATCCACGTCCGCCCCGAGTCCCTGCAGCACCTCCGCCGCCGTGCAGGGAGGCGGCGCGCCGGCTCGATTCGCACTGCTGCCGGTGACGGGCCCGACGCGGCGTAGGACCTTCGTGAGCGCCGGCCAGGCACTTTGCCGGATACCCACCGTGCCCGTTCCCGCGGTGAGCGGCTCCGGCAGACCTGCGACGGCCCGGACAATGAGCGTCAGCGGCCCGGGCCAGAACCGGTCCATCAGGATCATCGCCGTGGCGGACAGTCCGTCCGCCAGGCTCCCCACCCACTCACGGCCAGGAATCAAGACGAGGATCGGCTTGCCCTCCGGTCGCCGTTTGATCTCCCAGACACGTTGCACAGCGCCTGCGTGGCGGATGCTCGCCCCGAGCGCGTAGAAACTCTCGGTCGGCAACGCGACGACCGCGCCCTGCGCGACCATCCGCTCGACATCGTCGAGAACCGCCGCCGAGGGGTCGTCATCCAGTCGCAGCACTCGGGCCATGGAGAACTTGGTGGCGACGGGCTCGCATCACGCGCGCGCCTGCAGAGCCCGCACGGCAATATCCGACCGCAGGTGGCACCCCTCGAAAGAGATTGCGCGCGCCGTCTCATAGGCCCGGTCACGCGCTTGCGCGAACGACACGCCCAGGCCGGTGACGCCGAGGACGCGCCCCCCCGCCGTGACAATCTCATTCCCCTGCCGTTTGGTCCCGGCGTGAAACACCATGACGTCGTCGCGCGAGCGGTCCGCCGCCGGCAGACCCTGAATCGGCAGGCCGGCTATGTAGGTCCCGGGATAGCCCTTGGAGGTCAGCACTACGCAGACCGCGGCGCGATCATGCCAGACGACCCGGCATTGGTCCAGCCGGTGCTCCACGACCGCCTCCATCACATCGAGCAAGTCCGTCTTGAGCAGCGGCAACACGACCTGGGTCTCCGGGTCGCCGAACCGCGCGTTGAACTCGAGGACATACGGCGTCCCGCGCATGACCATCAACCCGGCATACAGGACGCCCTGGTACGGGCAGCCCAGCCGCAACAATGCGTCGACGACGGGGCGGAGCACGGTGCGCTCCACGGTCACCAACAGGGCCGGCGTGCCGAGGGGGGCCGGCGCATAGGCCCCCATGCCGCCCGTGTTCGGTCCCGTGTCGCCGTCCCCAACCCGCTTGTGATCCTGCGCGGGGACCATGGGCACGATCGCCGTCCCGTCGGTGAAGGCCATCACGGTCAGCTCCTCCCCGTCAAGAAACTCTTCGATCACGATCCGCGAGCCGGCGGCGCCGAACACGCGTTTTTCGAGCATGTCCGTCACCGCCCGCCGGGCCTCGTCCCGTGTCTGTGCCACAACGACGCCCTTCCCCTGCGCCAACCCGTCGGCCTTCACGACCAGCGGCACCGGCGCACGCTCGACATACTCCAGCGCCGGTGCGACGGACTCGAACGTGCGGCCCTCAGCCGTCGGCACCCCGCAGCGCTGCAGCAGTTCTTTTGCAAAGCTCTTGCTGGATTCGATCCGCGCGGCGTTGCGCGAGGGTCCGAAAACCCTGAGTTTGGCCCTCCGGAATTCGTCCGCCAGGCCAGCCGCCAGCGGCGCCTCCGGTCCCACGACGGTCAGCCCGATCCCTTCCGATTCAACAAAGCGCTTCAAGCCTGCCACGTCGTCCGCGGCGATCGGCACACAAGTCGCCACGGCCTCGATTCCGACGTTGCCCGGCGCACAATACAGGCGCGTCAGCCGACGGCTCTGCGCGAGCTTCCAGGCCAGCGCGTGTTCACGGCCGCCGCTGCCGACGACGAGCACATTCATCCGGCACCTGTGTGAACATGGCACCGCAGGGTCGTGCGGAGCACAGCCGACCCGTGCCGGTGCGGGAAGGTGGGCCCCTCCGGGCAGGCCGACCGGGCATGGTGGTGCGTGGTGTGGGCGTCAGGTGTGACCAATCAGTGACGGAAATGCCGCATGCCTGTGAGGATCATTGCCATCTGATGCTCGTCTGCGGCCTGGACTACTTCCTGGTCCCGAATCGAGCCGCCCGGCTGGATCACGGCCGTGATGCCGACCTGCGCGGCCGCATCCAGCCCGTCTCGGAACGGGAAAAACGCGTCGGAGGCCATCACGCAGCCCTTCACGGGCAGCACGGCTTTCGTGCCCGCCAGCTTCACGGAATCCACCCGGCTCATCTGGCCGGCCCCGATGCCGACGGTCTGGCCGGCGCGCGCATAGACGATGGCGTTGGATTTGACATGTTTGCAGACTTTCCACGCGAAGGCACAGGCCGCGTACTCCTCGTCCGTCGGCTTTCGCTTGGTCGGCACCTTGAGCGTTCGCAGGTCGCCCAGCGCCCCGAGGTCGCGATCCTGCACGATCAGCCCGCCCACGAGTTTCTTCAGATCGTACCCGGCCTGGGGGCCGCGCGCGAGCGGCCCCACCTCGAGCAACCGGAGGTCCTTCTTGCGCCGGAGCTCCGCCAGCGCATCGGCCTCGTACGCGGGCGCGACCACCACCTCGACGAACGTGGCCGTGATCTCCTTCGCCGCGGCCAGGTCCACCGGCCGGTTGGACGCGATCACGCCTCCGAACGCGGACACCGGATCCGTTTCCCGCGCCCGCACATACGCCTCCACGACGCTGCGGCCCAGCGCGGCGCCGCACGGGTTGTTGTGCTTGATGATCGCCACGGCCGGCTCGTCGAATTCCCTGGCAAGCTCCAGGGCGGCGTTCGCGTCCAGGTAGTTGTTGTAGGACATCGCCTTGCCGTGCAGGATCCTGCCGTTGGAGACGGACGGCTCGCGGGACCCGAACTCCCGGTAAAACGCGCCTTGTTGGTGCGGGTTCTCACCATAGCGGAGCATCTCGACCCGCTCGAATTGCAGGCTGAGGATCGCCGGAAATTTCACCCCGCCTGCTTCCCGGCTCTGCTGCTCCAGATAGGTGGCGATTAGGCTGTCGTACCGGGCGGTGTGGCGAAAGACTTTGGTGGCCAATTCACGGCGCAGCGCCGGCGTCACCGAGTCGGTCCGGAGCGCCTCGAGCAC